>WNGD01069803.1_pt1 | contig 10258 bp, 12 predicted proteins | sample 5400671 | NCBI WGS metagenome assembly WNGD01 (sample SAMN13153369, study PRJNA577476) | soil metagenome | isolation source: 40 cm soil or saprolite under grassland replicate 2 | place: USA:California | collected 2016-06-15
CGGCTGGCCTCGACAGTGCGCTTGGTGGAAAAAGCCTTCGCTGTCCAGAAGAGGATGAAAGCCGCAATGCAGGCCAGAAGAAACTGGCCAGTTAGATCGCTCGTCATCTCTCTTTAATTATATTGGCCGCGCCGTTTGCTCGTCCGGAGCGCCCGCCATTTACCGGCCCGCCGGCGTGGCGGCAGATCCGCAATATTTCTCCGCGAACCAGAAAGCATGGAGAAGAGGCTGGTGCAACGATTCAAGCAGGGCGACAGAGTGTGTGTCATTGGTCCCATTGCCGAGAATTATCCTGGCGCGGTGGGAATCGTCCGCGCTGTGATGCTCGGTGGCAACGTGTACCGCTGCGTCGTCCAATTTGAGGACGGCACTCTCGACACATTTTTTGGACTCCAACTCCGGCCCGCATAGCACCGCCACAAAAAAACAGCCCCGGTTGGACGCACGGGCGGGCCTGGCCGCATTCCACATCCCTGTGAAAGAGCCATTCCAAACTCGCTGATGGTCATTATCAATTACGCTTTGATTTTGGTTTGTCATGGAACTGACGGTGAGATGGGGGTGTAGGTGCCGGGTTGGTGACTTTCAAACAACACGCCCGAGAACGTGCGGGGGCGTACCCATCAGTAAATATAGGAATTATGCTAATGGAATCCGGTTTGCTATCAGATCTGGGGAGCATGAGGTTCCCGAACTTTCAGGAAGGAGTCCATTATGGCTACGCTCGTACCCCCTGTTGACCTGCCTCGTATCACAGAGAGCCTCGAAGTCGCGCACACGATTCTGCGTCGCAAACGAGATTACGATCTTGTACAGAAGACGATGATCCTGCAAGGCTACTTGGAACTGAGCCAAATGAATCCTGACCGCAGCTATGATGACAAGATTCGGAAAGCCTCCGACGATTTAACGGCGCTGATTCATTCGCTCACACCGACAGACAACGAAATAGTACGCACCGTTGCCGAGCTATCCGAGGAAGCACGTCGGATCGAAAGTCTGATCCTGTCGGTGGATGAAAGTCTTGCCGATCCGCATACACCTTTGAGCGAAGCGATGCGGCTTGGAGATTGGCGTCGACAAATGGAGAGGTACCTAGAAGGAATCCGCTTCGCTCTTGGCGAAAGGAAAAGTCCTGAATAATCGTTGAAATTCAAGAACGCTGAGCAAGGAGGCTCATTGATATGCGTGCATTGAAGCTGATGTTTGCACTGGCAGGAGTGCTGGTCCTGAGCCGCTATGTTCCCATCTACTACCACACTTCAGAATTTAACGACTTTGTAAGGCAGGAGGCACAGCGGACTCGACAGCGGCGTCAACTCAAGGGGGCGCTGCTCAACAGAGCCAAGGACTATTCGCTCCCCGTTACAGAAGCCGACATCAACATCACCACACGGGATGGGGTGTTTAGTGTCGTCGTGAATTACAGAGTCCCCCTTGATCTCTTACTGTATCGTCCCGAACTGAAGTTCCAGGCGAGCGGCGCTGGACTACTGCAATGATGTCGGCTTCCGCGCCAGTCACGGTCCAGATGCCAGATGTGTCGGAATTAACAATGCCGCAGCCCGACCCCTTGGTGGAGGCGCTGTCGTTGTTTGCTTCCGAGTCCAGCGGGATTGCGGCTCGGATTCAGGAGCTTGAGCGGTCACATTTGGAGCGGATGGAGACTGCGGCAGCCAAACTTCGCGATCAGATCGCGGCACACTTGCAGAATCAACACCGAGCCGAATTTCAGTCAGGAATCCAGGTTCTTCGAGAGGAATTTGAGGAGCGGCTGCGCCTGGCAACTGCTCAATGGGAAGCCGAACGTCAGTCGTTGTTGAACCAAGCCCGCCATCGCAACTCATCGAAGCTGGCCCAGGAGCTGGAGCAAACAGAAGCGACTCTGGATGCACTTCAGCAGAAGATCCAGGCAATGCTGGATGATCCGACCGTGGCACTGTCTCGCATTATGCAGGAGAATGCCCGGCAGCAACACCTCCAGGCATATCTGAAGGGCCTAAAGTTCGATGTTTGACATCGGCCTGCTGAACGACAATGCCAGGAATTTCCATTGGCGATCGATTGGGTGAAATGGTTTCCGAGGCCGCTGGCGGCCCAAGGTGGTTACATGGTGAGATTCAAAATTGGCGATCAGGTTCGGGTGCTTCGTAACACGGCACCCAAGCGTGGGAGGACGAGCAAATGAATAGCGTGGCCTTGGCGAGCGAAGCTTCCGCCGAAACCGCCCTTGATTTGGCCAGGACACTCCTAGGCCGGGGGCAACCATTGGCAGCCATACCCCTGATCGAGCAGGCCATGCCGCCGTATTCTGAAGCGGCTGCCGAACTGATGGCGGAAGCGGAGGCACAAATCCGCGCAATGAAGGAAGTAATACAGAGGGCAATTACTGGGAGTGGGCTGGAAGTCGATACGCATTGGAATTTGCGAAGCGCGTGGTCCCCACAGTTGCTCAGATTGTCGCCCAGATTAGATCGAGAATGCGCCTAAGATTCGTGTCATGGTCTGAGGAATGACCACCTTCAACGGTCCGCTACGGAACGCGGAATTTAAGAACAACAGCTTTCGGATGTGGCCGTAGGCTAAGCGGCCGGCTTTGAGTCCGATTTTTTCTTATCCGACACCTGGGTCATGTCCTCGTCTGGAAGCAGCTTCCAGGTGGTGGTGTACCGGAAATGGTCCGGGCAGTTAGGAAAGGTTGCACCACTTCGCCACTCTGCGGCACGGTCTGTAACGCCCCCTAAATCACCGCATCCGTGCGTCTCTTTTTACGCTAGCACACAGAGGACGAACACTGACAAGAACGCATTTTCGGTGGCTTGTCGGCGGAATCCGAGTACCGCAAACAACACCGTGAAGGATGGTTTCCAAGTTGTTGATTCTTAAAAGCGGGACACGAGATTCGAACTCGCGACTTCAACCTTGGCAAGGTTGCACTCTACCACTGAGTTAGTCCCGCGCGGGATATCTCGTTGCGTCACCATACCTTACCGTTTTTCTAGTCGCGGTTGGTTATGGACGCAACCTCCTTACTATATCATACTCGGCGAGCAAGTGCGTTTCTGGCAAACTGGCACAGTCTGGTGGATTGTTTCCGTGATGAGTGATTATATTTGGCGGTATGAGATGGCCAATACTTGCACTCATGCCATTCGTGCTCATCTTCATTGCAAGTCAAACGACAGCGCAAAACGGCGTGCGCTATCCGGAATCGTTTCAGATTACGAAGAATGGCACAACGGTGTTGCTGGAGGATTACGCGCCGATGTCCGTTTATCCGTGGACTAAGGACGGCGAACTTTACCTGCTGAGCAAAACGGACGGCATGATCCGCAAACTCACGGGTATTGTCACTCCACCTCCATCGGGCCCACGCTAGACTTCCTTTTCTGTCATTTCCTTTGACAGGCAATATCGTCCGGCCTTAGTCTGCGAGAACGGACGAACCATTCATCAAGAATTTTCCGAGCATGCCCGGAGGCGGCTCACAAGGAGACAGTCGATGAAAGACTCAAAGAGGCGCGGGATTAATCGTCGTGGTTTTTTGAAAGGGGCGGCTGTTAGCGCCGCCGGTCTGGTTGCCCAGGCTCCTGAGATCAAAGCGCAGCAGGTGCAGACTGCACGGGGCGCGGCAGCTTTGCCTTCAGCTAGGGCTTTAGCCGCAGAAACCGAACCGGTTGCGACCGATGTGGATGTTCTCACAGCAGATCATCCGGGATCGGATTTCATGGTCGACGTCATCAAATCTCTGGGCATCGAATACATTGCGGCGAACCCCGGCTCGAGTTTCCGAGCCTTGCACGAATCCATCATCAACTACGGCGGCAACAAGAATCCGGAGCTGCTGACCTGCTGCCACGAAGAGTCATCGGTTTTCATTGCGGACGGTTACGCCCGGGTTGAAAACAAACCGATGGGCGCGATGGCGCACAGCACCGTCGGTTTACAACACGCTGCAATGGGCATCTATAACTCGTTTGCGGGCCGCGTGCCGGTTTTCATCCTTCTCGGAAATACGATTGATGTCGCCGAACGGCGGCCTGGAGTCGAGTGGTATCACAGCGCACAGGACGCTGCGGCGATGGTTCGCGACTACACAAAGTGGGACGACCTGCCCATATCGTTGACGCACTTCGGCGAATCTGCTGTGCGAGGTTACAAGATCGCCATGACGCCGCCTCGCGGGCCGGTCGTGCTGGTTGCGGACAGCGATCTTCAGGAGAGACCGGTCGAGGATCTCTCCCGATTGCATGTTCCGCGGCTCACGCTGGCTTCACCGCCTGCGGGAGACCCCGTCGCGGTGGCCGAGCTGGCGAAGCTTTTGGTCGCTGCGGAAAATCCGGTCATTTTAGGCGGCGCCGCCATACGCACAGCGGAGGGAATGAAACTGCTCGTCGAATTGGCGGAGACGTTGCAAGCGCCTGTCGTGGGCGGGAGGTTCCCATCGCGTCACCCTCTCAACCAAGCGGGCGGCGGACTGCTCCGTAATGCGGACCTGATCGTTGGTCTGCAGGTGGCGGATTTCTGGGGAACCGTCAACAATGTCCGCGATCAATTGGTCCGCTCATCACGGCCTATCACCAAGAAGGAAGCGAAGCTGGCGAGCATCTCCGCTACTGATCTCTACATGAAGAGCAACTACCAGGACTTCCAGCGTTACACCGAACTCGACCTCGCCATCGCGGCCGATGTCGAGGTCACACTTCCATCATTAATTGAGTCCTCGAAGCGCCTGATTACCGCCGACCGCAAACGCCTAATCGAGGAACGCGGAAAGAAACTCGCTGCGGCTCACGCCCAGGCTTTAGAGCAGGCGCGCACGGCTGCAACCTACGGCTGGGACGCATCGCCCATCAGCACCGCCCGTCTTTCGGCCGAAATCTGGGGAGTGATCAAAGATAAAGATTGGGCGAGCGTCGGTGGCGGCGCGGGCCGGTTCTGGAATGTCGAGAAGCAGTATCAAACACTGCTCGCCGGCGGCGCGGCAGGTGTCGGTTCAAACCTGCCGACGTCGGTTGGCGCCGCACTTGCGCACCGCAAGTACGGACGATTTTGCGTGAGCATTCAGAATGACGGCGATTTCATGTATGCGCCGGGAGCCATTTGGACCGCGGCACACCATCGCATTCCGCTGCTCAGCGTCATGCACAACAATCGTGCGTATCATCAGGAGGTCATGCACATCCAGCGCATGGCCAATCGCCATCAGCGCGGCATAACCAACGCGGGAATCGGCACGACGATTGAAGATCCCAACATCAATTACGCCATGATCGCACGCGGAATGGGCATCTATGCGGATTGTGACGCAACCAAGATAAGCGAACGTACACAAAGAGGGAAGTTAGGATGAAACGACGTGACTTCATCGCCGGCGCGCTATCGATCGGAGCCGCCGGCGGCGCACTACGTCTGGAAGCCGCGCTGCCGGTGTCGGGCCTGGATCACGTAAACATCCGGGTCCCCGACGCACGGCGTGCGGCGGAGTTCTACATCAAGCTCTTCGGCGTGCAAGTAGCGAGGGCACCCAAGGCGAAAGCGCAAACCGCCAATCCAGCTTCTCCCTCCGGTGAATTATGGTTCATCCGATTGGGCGAGAGTTTTCTGGCGATTTCTCCCACAGGAACGCAATTCAAGCCGGGGATTGATCACTTCTCTTTTGCGATTGCGGGGTTCAGCGGAGAGAGAGTGAAATCACAGTTGGCGGGATTGAACCAACAATGGCCGGACTCACCATCGAACAACCTGTGGCTCCGGGACCCTGCCGGCCACGTAATCCAACTGAACGCGGCAGGGGATCCGTCCCGGGTTCCGGGAGCCGGTGTCGGCGCGGTCTTGGTTGAGCCCGAGGGAGGCGCCAAGCGGCAACCGGCTTTTCAGGCGGCACGAGTCACACAACTGGCGCTGGCAGTGCCGAACCTCGAACCATCCGCAAGCTACTACCGAAAGCTATTGGGCGACGCGGCCGAGACACGCCAGAAGGGACGATTTCGCGTGGGAAAATCGGAGTTCGTGCTGGGACCGGCATCCGGCGGAGAATCTTTCCGTGTGGGAGTCGTTGGTTTCGATCCTTCCGCCGTCGCAAGCAAGCTGAAAAACCTCGGCGTGAATGCTGCTGTGGCCCGAGACAAGAGCGCTGTCTGGTTCCGCGATCCCGACGGCATCAAGGTCGAGATCGGCGCGTAGAAGGCATTTCGTATGGCAACATCAACAATCGGAAGACCAGAAACATCAGAATTGGCCGAGTATCAAATCGCCTATATCAGTAAAGTTCCCGGTGCCGACATTCTCGAGTTTCTTCAGCAGCAACTCGAAGCGACATTGGATCTGTTGCGCGGCATCGATGAGGAGAAGGGCAACTACAGATATGCCGCCGGCAAATGGACGGTAAAAGAAGTCGTCGGACACATCATCGATAGCGAACGCGTGTTTGCGTATCGCGCTCTGGTCTTTTCCCGAAGTGACAGTACAACGCTTCCCGGTTTTGATCAGGATCTTTGGGCCGGGCATGCGAATCACAGTACTGTGCCGCTTAAAGAACTCGCCGGAGAGTTCGAGTCCGTCCGCCGCTCAACGATCGGCCTCTTTCGCCACCTGGATACGGCTGCATGGATGCGCGGCGGTACGGCCAATAACAATCCCATCACGGTGCGCGCCCTGGCATATTTGATAGGCGGTCACACCGAACATCATCTCGAAATATTGAAGTCGCGCTATCTGGCCAATTAGGCCGCGCAAACCGCGCAAAACCTGACCACGCACTTTTTCGGTAAGTCGGAGGTTCAGCACGACTTCCTGCGCTACCGCTAGATCAATACTATTTAGAATCAACAATTTAAATCAAAATATCTCAGCCGTCACTTCATATGCTTCAACCGGAAGAGACGCATTCCGATAGTCGCCGTTCTCGTTGATGTCACCGTACGTGTCAGTCCACTCTCGGTGTGCTTCGCAGTAACCATTACTCCAAATTGACCGCTGGCGATCTCTGAATTGCTGGATTGTCGGCGCTCATAAAGCGCCGCTACAATAATAAGACCCCAATGCAACGTGAAGAAAATGAGTTTTTGACCAGAACGGGCCCCGGCACTCCGATGGGCGAACTGTTCCGGCGGTATTGGATGCCCGCAATGTTGGCCGACGATTTGCCGGGCCGTGACGGCGCGCCTGTACGCGTGAGGCTGCTCGGCGAAGACTTGGTGGCCTTCCGCGATACAAGCGGCAAGATCGCATTCATCGGCGAACATTGCCCCCATCGTGGAGCTTCGCTGTTTTTGGGCCGCAACGAGGAATACGGATTACGGTGCGTCTACCATGGTTGGAAATTCGATGTTGCGGGAAATTGCGTCGATATGCCGTCGGAACCGCCCGAGAGCAACTTCAAAATCTCGGCGGTTTGATCTGGGTTTACATGGGACCTCCGAGCTTCATGCCGGCTGCACCAGAACTGGAGTGGGCTGTGATAGCGGATAACCAGCGCTACCTATCGAGACGCCTCGAACAGTGCAACTATCTACAAGCCTTGGAAGGCGGCATCGATTCCAGCCACGTTTCCAGCCTGCATCGTGACGCCGTGCTGATCTCGGAGAAGACGAAAGATAGTGTCCTCAGAGGTAGCGGGCACGGCCGGGAACTGGTTCGAGCCGATACGGCGCCGAAGTTCGACATCACGGAAACCGATTACGGCCTGCTGATTACCGCAAGAAGAAACGCCGGCGACAGTCATTATTATTGGAGGGCGACCCATTGGCTGATGCCCTTCTACACGATGGTTCCGCCTTACGGGGACAGTCCGCTTCGCGGTCATGGCTGGGTCCCTGTGGACGACGAGCATTGCTGGGTCTACAGCGTCAGCTGGCATCCTATTCGATCTCTCACAAAGGACGAAGTTGCAGAGATGCGCGCCGGAGGTGGAATCCACACCGACGTGATCCCCGGCACGAATGTGCCGAAGCAACACAAAGGGAACGACTATCTGATTGACCGGGAATTGCAGAAAAGCGGTCTCTCCAATACCGGAATACGAGGCCTCGGCGTCCAGGATATTGCGGTTCAAGAAAGCATGGGACCTATTGTCGATCGAACTCAGGAACACCTGGGAACCAGTGACGCCGCTATCATTGCAGCCCGCCGCGTGCTCAAGCGCGCGGCGCTAGGCTTAGCCGAGAACGTGAATCCCCCGGGCGTGCGGGCGGAGAGTCAGCGCGTCCGGGCGATTTCGATTGTTCTTCCGAGAGAAGTTCCCTTTCAAGAAGGCGCCGGAGATTTTCTGTTGGCACAAGCGGGCAACTTTTTTGTGTCCGCGTAAATCGGGGAAGGTACACAAGAGGCACAATGAGGATCACAAAAGGCACAAACAAGAATATTTCAGGTTCTGTTTGTGCTTTTTTGTGATCTTTATTGTGCCTCTTGTGGTCCGTTCTGTTTTCGTTGAGCGAAACATGCGGCGTATTTACTACGGCTGGTGGATCCTGGCCAGTTCGGTCGTGATCGTTTATCTGTTCGGCACCGTATTATTTGGATTTCCTGCCTACTATCCCGCTTTGATTTCCAGCTTCGGCTGGAGCCGCGCTCAGCTGTTGTTTGGCAATACCGCTTTGCAATGGGCGTTCGGCCTCAGTGGGCTGGTTTGGGGTTTTCTAGCGGAGAAGCGCGGAATCCGTTTTGTGCTATCGATCGGTTCGGGACTTGTTGCTGCCGCATGTCTGCTGTTCGGAAAGATGCAAGCGCTCTGGCAGTTCTACGCGATTTGCTTCGTACTTGGCGCGGGACTTTCTGCGATGGGTTATCTCACGAACCAGATGTTGCAAGCTCGATGGTTCGCACGCCGCCGGGGCTTGGCGATGGGTTTGGTGAATTCCGCAGGCGGCCTCAGCGGCGCCGCGGCTCCGGTGCTCCTGACCTTTCTCATCAACCGCTTCGGTTGGCGTACCGCAATAAACGTCTCAGATGTCTTTTTATGGACAATTCCCTTCGTGTTGATTCTTTTCATTATCCGTGAACGCCCGGAGGACGCGGCCGTTTCTCACGGGCAATCAAAGGTTCCTTCAGAACCGGCAGGTTTCAAGGAAGTTATTTTATCTCCCGTTTTATGGGTAGTGATCGGTTGTGTATTCTTTGCCGCGGGGACCGTTGGAACGACCTTACATCTGCTCATGCTCCATCTGAGAGACTCCGGTTTTTCTCAGCAAGCGGCTGCCGCCGTCGTTAGTCTCGAGTTAGCATTCAGCTTCGCCGGCCGGCTGGGGTTCGGGATTCTGGCGGATCGTTTTTCGGCGCACAAGGTCGGCATCTGGAGCTTCGCGCTGCTGGCGGCGTCATCGCTGCTGCTGTTCGCTATACGCCTCCCAGGAATGGCTGTCGCTTTTGCTTTTCTTCAGGGTCTTGGTCACGGCGCGCTCGTTTCATTTTTCCCGCTCATTTTGGCGGAAGTATTCGGAATTGAGAAAAATCTTGCGCGAGTGTTGCCGATCGGTCATCTTGCGTATTCGAGCGGACTGGGTACGATACCGATTCTGTCAGCCTATATGTTTGATCGCACGGGCAGCTTTGCTATCGGTTTCATGGTGAACAGCGTCCTGATCTGGTTCGCCGTGTTCGCGCTCGCAGGGCTGTCTTCCTTGACTTCGCTCCGTCGAGTACGCGCCGTAGCCGGCGTGCACTTGAATTAAACTAACTGGGTTGCGGTAAGCCCAACGGCTGGACTACGCGGCCAAAGTTGCTGCAATTTTTCCATGGTCTAAGCGTCGTCCGTCATTCACTAGCAGACTCATCCACAAAGGGTCGAGCGATATCGACCTTTGGAATATCGCGTGCCAGGTGTCAGGCACTTAAGTCAGTTCGATACCAAATCCGGAGGTATCACTCTTGCGAACACTTCTTAGTTCTGTCCCTGCGCCAAAGAAAAAAGTGAAAGCCCGACTGTGAGCAAGCTCCTCAAAATAGACTTCCCGAGTTTCCCGAGTTTGCTGCACCGCATTCCTTTTGGCCCGCGACAAGGGAAAATTGCGGTGGTCCTTATTTTCAGCCTCTGCTGGCTATCGATCGTCCTGGTACGTAGCCAAGTGGCGCGCGATCCTGCGGCGCTCGACGCCTCGTCATTGCTGGGACTCGCCTCAGCTCTGCAGCAGGGCGCGATCAGCGGCCGTGACTTTCAGTCCATGTATGGTCCGGCGGCACAAATTCTGGCGTGGATCGCAACGATGGCTACCACGACTCGATCCGCGCTTGACGCGTACGGAATGATCACCTTTGTCTT
>WNGD01007512.1_pt1 | contig 10256 bp, 9 predicted proteins | sample 5400671 | NCBI WGS metagenome assembly WNGD01 (sample SAMN13153369, study PRJNA577476) | soil metagenome | isolation source: 40 cm soil or saprolite under grassland replicate 2 | place: USA:California | collected 2016-06-15
CGGCGTGGCCATCGAATTAGCAATGGTAAAAGAATCAGTAAAATTATTCGGAACAGTGGAGCCCGTAAAATTCGCAGAAGCAGTCAGTTGATCGGAAGAAATGGTAAACTTAGTATACCCATTTGTTGGGCTAACATTGTCCCCCATCCACTTAGCAAAGTAGCCGGCATCTCCATCAGCGGTGTTAATAACATGCAGTGGTTGTTCTCCAACAGTGCCTATAATGACAGTGACAGGTCCCGCACCTTGCGTGTAATTCCCTGTTGAACCGTCATTGACGACACAATTGCTATTGTATGTATCATATTGAATAGCTGGACACGTTGTGCTATTTAACGCGAGCTGTTTGCTTCTCTGGTAATCATGGTCATGTCCTTGCAAGATGAGATCAACTTTTTTACTTACCAGAAGATTATAGAGATCATTCCCTATCTCACAGCTCATTATACCCATGCTAATGCAGACTTTATGCATACCAACAATGATCCACTTTATTCCTGCCGCTCGTGCACTATCAATAGTATTTGCTACCCAATTGTAGTGCGTTGTTCCAACGTTGTAGCTATATAGTCCACCATTAGTAAAGTTAAGGCCAGGAGAAATCATTAAAAATCGTGCAATCGGGGAAGAGGCAGGATAATCAAAGTAGTATTCTTTCCCATACGTTCCTACAGCTCCCAACCTGTCAGGAAGGCATTGAGTAAATTGATCAATCAGTCCATTATTACTGCTATTACCCTCTCCTCCATCCTCGTGGTTACCGGAAAGAAGTTCAAAGGGAAAGGTGCTGCCAACATGTCTTTGCACATATGAACACCAGGATGATTCAGGAGAGATCTCAGAGTAACTGAGGTCCCCTAAAGCTAGATCGAATTGACTACCAGATTGTGCAATAAGATCAAGTGCTGTTGTAGAACTACTATTTCCTCCAATATCCCCTCCTGCCGTAAAGGAAAAACTTGAAGTCAGAGCACCTGCAGAATGAGCAGTCACATTACTTCGTACTAGTTGATATGGAACAAATAACCCTATAAATAATATTATAACAAGTATAAGAGGAAAGAAATATTTTTTCGCATATCCCGGTCGCACTGAGAAATTGTTCAAATTGAGATGGAAGGATTGCTTATTCTTCTGTGCTGCACGTGGGCTATTCATCTTACTTCGTACTAGTTGATATGAAACAAATAACCCTATAAATAATATTATAGCGAGTATAAGAGGAAAGAAATATTTTTTCGTATATCCTGGTCGCAATGAGAAGAATTTCAAATTGGGAGGGAACAATTTCTTTTTATTTCTAGCATGTGGGCCATTCATATTTTTGCCTCCCTGCCAGGTTATATTATGACAACAAGCGAAATCGTTTATCCGCTGTCCAACCAGCGAAAATCTAAAATAGCCGCCACTTTTTGGCTCATGTCCAATTTGGGGGAATGTTGAGCTTATGGGTTTAAACTATCTCAAACTTCGTGCGTACGAATCGAGTCAAAATAGCTCATCAATTCACGTTTCCCCCAAATTGGACATGAGCCACTTTTTTGTGCCGACCAAAGCATAAGATTATTCGGTAGGTAAAAATAACTACTGTTGAGTAGTATACAGCACGAAGATAATTATTACAAGAGGGTTTGTGCAACTATTATTAACGTTCTATGTTATTATGAGAATTTTGTAATGATGTAAGCATTAGTGAAAAAGTCAATCGCGCAGAAGGCACTATTGCTTGATACACAAGAACAGAAACAAGTGATGATCTCGAAGCGGACCCTGGAAGGACACCAGAGTGCAGCGGAAACCGTACGGCTGTTGAACCTGCCCGTCCGACAGATACAGCGCATGCTGGCGGTCTCTCGAGATATACTTCAGTATTGCTCTTACAGTTCGAAGGGTCGTGCGGAATTATAATTGGCGGACTTCTAACATGTGTGCTTGATGGAGTAGAAACGAACCTTCTAACTAACCTGCATCCCGGGTTCCTGTTTTGCCGCTGAATTGGTAAAATACTCCGTCATCGCTTCGCTCTGTCCTGCATTTCCAAGAGGCGGCAGCCTCCACATCTCTTCAATGGTACGAAGCAGGCTGTAATGGGTTTCTGGTTTGTTCGACCGCCATCCCTTTTTGATGTGAGGCGAAATCACCAGGGTTGCCACCTGTCCCCCTGCCGCATTACTACAACATCCCGCCTTCGTTTTCCCCTCATCGAATGTAATGAAAAGCACTCCTCCTTGTGTAAAGGCTGTTGAACGGAGAATACCGGGAACAACCTGCGAAAGCCAGTTATCTCCACTAGCAAGAGCACACTCATGCAGATCATTACACATGTTGGGGGTGATCCAGACATAGTTGGGCAGATGGTTGTCAGCAACGTCTGTAGCAAGCTGCGTGAAGGGAACGACATGGGTGGTACAACGTCTCGTGTTCAGGCGAATATCGTCATAGTACAAAAACGGGTTATGCTTTTGCACGTAGAGGCCATCCGGGGAATTGCCAGCGTAGCAAGGAGAAGGCATACTCTCCATATAGGCTTTCCAGGTACGACCACTTGCTTCAATTTGATCGGCCAGATTGGAAGCATGCTGAAAACAGGTGGTGCAATCGTCGCTCAAACCAAAAGTGTCTCCTCCGGTGAGTGCCAGGTAATTGGGAAGGCTGGGATGTGTAATAGCATAATACTGTGTCGCCAGAGCGTAGGTACTCACTAAGCTGTTGAAATACGGGGCCTGTTTATTTCCGATGATTGTTTCATACTCCTCATTTTCCAGCACAATAGTGAAAACATGCGAAAAGGCCGGGACTGCATTCGCTGGGAGTTGTTGCGGGCCAGACCCACAGGCTATGATGAGCCACGCGAACATCAACAGGGCTATGCCGCCTACTCTCTGAAAGAAAAAGGGCGCCTGTTGGTGTTGAAAAAATTTCATCATGAGTTCTTTTTCCTGTTCATTGCCAGATTGAGTGCAATCAGGTCTGGTACCCTGGTGGCGGAAGATAGCCGCACATTCTTCATAGCATCATCTTCCTCTCTTTTCGTCTTTTATAGAAAACGTGCGCATACTCTTTCGCGTAACAAGCCGTTTCTTCTCATCCGAAGAACCTGTATCGCTTCGGTCAGTGGTTCATGCTCTTTTCTTGGGGATACGTTTACGCGCTCTCCTCGCTCTCTTTTTAGAGGAGAGTCTTGAAGAACCGTCTTTACCTTTGGGGTAAAGTCCCTGGCGCTTACGGAAACGCAGCAGCAGGAAAAGCAGGAAAATGAACAGTACCGCTGCAAGCCCATAGAACACGATGTTGATCACATTGCTTTGCATTGTTTTTTGTTGTAAAGGTGCCTTTGGCGGAGTTGAAGTAATGGATGGAGGGTAGAGACCGGTGATGATAAAGTGAGGAGTACCCCCAACTGAGAATGTATGCACAAAGTTCCGACCAATCAGGTCTAGCATGCCGACTTTACCTCCCTGTAAGGCGACAAAGCCGAGAAGTCCATCACTTGTGATGGCGACCGCTTCAGGTGGAACACCGGTGTGAATGATGCGTCTCGGCTGTTTTGGCAGCGTGATCCTGGCGCCATCAAGAGGGTTGAGGACGTCCAACAGATTGTGCTGTTCATCTGGCACGTAGACTTCGCCGGTAGACGCATCGTAGTCGATTGGGCCAAATTTTCCGCCTGAGAGCAGTGGCGGAAACACACGTAGTGTAACCAGATCAATTGCGACCACTGTTCCTCTGCGCGTCGTCACATAGGCGTTAAATGCATCAGGAATACTGAGATATTGTGGCCCATCTGTAAGAGGAATATCATCGAGCAGTGCTCCATTCACATCGAAGATGGAGAGCGAGGTGGGCCCTGTTACCCAGAGTTGACTGCTCGCCGACTCGGTCGCCCGTACCGCCAGTCCATAGACCGGGCCAGCGGTCCTGTAGGTCTTTCGTATCCTGCACGTTGCAGGATCAAGCGCGCTCACGTTCGCTGCATCGTTTCCGGCCGCGTACAAAACAGTCGCGTCAAGGCTAAGCGCAAGGACCGTTGGATGCCCAGGGAGGCCCACGGCACAAACTACCTGCCCTGTTTTGGCGGCAATTACCGCGACCCGCCCGAGGGTTTGTTGCGTGGCGTATAAAAAACGGCCATCAGGGCTGAGCAGGATCATATGGGGATCGCCTGCCAGGGTAATCGTCTTCGCCACTTTCGCCTGTCCAACGTCGATTACACTGACACCAGAGGTCGTCCCTGCAACATAAGCCAGGTTGGGCGCTCCACCATCGGCAGACGCTCTCGGAAAGGAAGGTAAACAGTAGAGGATGAGCACAAGCTGGAGCGCAAGAAACCAATGGTATCTCTCTAAAAACCTTCTCATTGTTGATATACCTCTCGCAAAATGGATAGTGCAGATGGATATTACTGTATTCCAAAAAGCCGAGTGTTGTCTACCAACGTTGGTGTGAAATAGAGAGCACCTGCTACCAATCCATCAACGCGAGTATGCCTCCATTGAGTGCGGCCAGTGTTTGAGGCACCCCCGTGATATGCACCTGGCAATCATCTTCCCCTGATGTCACGTCTCGACGACGATGGAGGCGATTTTTGATGGACCAATGGGCTTGCTGCAATTGGAGGAGACGTAGCAAGGAGAGTATGCTGGTGAGACTCCAGGAAAGCCAGGAAAGCCAGGGCCTCGTTCGCCGTTATGTCAAAACTGATCCCTGCTGGATGGGTGAGAACAAGTCCGGTGTCGTTGATGTGCACTCGGTACCTCCCTAGAATTGCGTCCATAGGCACCTCCTTTCTCTTCACATCAGTAGGATAGCAGAGAGGGGTTAAGTGGCCGTTAAACGAGTGTAATCATTTGCACAGCCATCCTTGCGATGGGAGTATGTTACTATTGCTGCATTGTAGAGCCAACCTGTACAAAGCCACCCTGAGTAGTGCTACTTCGCGGAGGAGTAACAGGCGCAACATCCGTTGTTCGGTTTGTGAACATCTAGGACATCCACGGTCCGATCCTTGCTTCATCCAGGAGAGTTTCACTGATTGTCACCAACCAGCCAGCGCTCCGGCTGTCCACAAGGTTTTAAAGTCCGGTGCAACTCACCGTAGACTACGAAGGGACTCATTCCCCAACTCAGCCAAATTCAAGGAGGCGTTTGCATCCCGATCTTGAGGAATTTGAAAGAGGGGGCATTTCGGGTTTTGGCAGAGGAAGATGCGGTCAGAAAGCTCCATCTCCTCCCATTTCCAGCCACAGCAGTGGCATTTCCTGCTGGAAGGGAAGAAGCGATCAGCAAAAAGAAGCTCTTCTCTATTCCACAGGCTTTTGTACTCAATCTGCCTGCGGAACTCCCGCATGCCTACGGAGCTTCCGGCACGGGCAAGCTTGCGATTACGCTTCATGCCATCCACATGCAAATCTTCTAACACGATCACTTGCGGGCACAGGGGTGCATTGGCTGCTGTGGTCTGATGGAAACGTTTCTTGATCTGTTTCTTGGTCTTCTTCTGCTCTGCTTTGGTTTTCGGCAAGGGCAGAAGAGAGGCCAGGTGGGTCTTGAGGCTGATGCGCTCACTTGGGGGAAGCGGAGCATGGACAAGGGAACTGGTGGCTTTGTGGAGGGCATCCTCACGAATGTTTGCGATGCGAGCGTGGAGACGTGCCACCTGATGACGGGCTTTCTCGCGGTTCTTCGATCCTTTTTTGCAGCGAGAAAGATGTCGTTGGTACCGCTTGAGTCTTTTGAGGTTGATTCGTAAGGCTTTGGGATTCTTGATCGGAAGACGACCATCTGAGCAGACAGCAAGCGAGGAAATACCCAGATCGACCCCGATGGGTTGGCCAGATGCCTCAATGGGTTGCCGAACCTCTTCTTCGACGAGGACGCTGACGAACCACTTTCCAGCCCGCTCGGAGACGGTCGCGGAGAGGACCTTGACACCACTGGTGGGGAGGTAGTTGCGCTCCTTCAAGCGAAGAGTGCCGAGTTTGGGCAGTTGGATACGATCATCAAACACATGAATGGGCTTATCTAAGCGAAAGGAGCCGCGTCCTTGGCTCTTGCTTTTGAACTTCGGAAAGCCAAGGCTCTGATGCTTTTTCCCGGCTTTCCTTTCTCGCACGCGACGGAAAAAGTTGTCGTAGGCTTGATCAAGGTCGCGCAAGGCATTTTGCACGAGCCACTTGGAGACGCCCTTAAGCCAGGGGAGATCAGTGTGTTTTCGTGCAGTTAATTCCTTTTGCAGATCAATGGCAGAGATGAACTTGCCGCTTTCTTTGTAGACTTCTTGCTTGCGGGCAAGGCCGTAATTGTAGGCAAAGCGGGCTGTCCCCGTACATTGGCAGAGCAACATATGTTGTTTCACGGTCGGATCAAGTTCCGTCTTGTATCCTCTGGTGATCTTCATCTTCCGACTCTTCTTCCTTTTCCCACTCTAGATACTGCTCCCACTCTTCAGGCGTCATTTTCCGGCAAATGGAGTCTTTCTTCATCTCACGGAAATCTCAGTCAACAGAGAGGGAATAGCCGTTGCGTTCTGCTTCTCGTTCCAATTCACGAATGGAATAGTCAGCATCAACTCTAAAATCATCATCCCCGCGCTCCATACGCCGAAGGAGGTCAGGACGCCGGTCAACGCGCTTTCGCCTGCTTGTCGTGAAGCTCAATGTAGGCGGCAAGGGCTTGATCTGGGTCAAAGGTGGTCATGGCACATCCTCCTGCTTCATCACCTGTTCCACGCACTGCTTCATTTTCTCCGCTCGCTCTTTGGAATGCCGCCGCCCATAGATGCGGCTCGCCATACTCGTGATCACGGCGATGAAGTCATCCACCAGATCGTACTTGGTATCGGTGGGAAACATCACTTCCAGGGAACGGCCTTGCATGGCAAAAAGCTGTTCAATGTAAACAAAGCCAAAACGCGTCAGACGATCTCGATGCTCTACCACAATCTTGCCAATCTGAGGATCGGTCAACAGTTTCAGCAGTTTTGGGCGGGTGTCATTCATGGAAGATCCAATCTCTTGCACAATCTTGGTCACTTGATACCCGCGACTTGCCGCATAGGTCTTGAGCCGCTCCACTTGTCGATCGAGGTCGGCTTTTTGCCCCTGGGTCGAAACACGTGCATATAATGCTATTCCCTTTGGGGAAAGTGTTTCTGGGAATGGATCACGAACAATGATGGTGCCCGTGTCCAATTGATAGGCGTCAAGCCTGCCTGCACGCCACCAGCGAAACGCTGTTTTGTAGCTCACATTCATCTGTTTTGCGTATTGACTTAGCCTCATGAGAAGAAATTATCACAAAGGGACATAAATGTCAACATTCTTTGTCGCTAGTAAGTTCCCACACACCGAAAATACCGTTGCTCATACATGATGCGCGTTGATCAATCTGGCAAAATGTTCCCGCGAGCTTGCCATCCGCCTGTACAGCCCCCGTAAAAGAGAGTGTCGCACTGCCACTGCTGGCTGCAACAGTGAAGTAGATATGTTTCGCGGTATCGAGGTAACCATTGTAAGTTCCACTCATTTGCAATGCGCTGAAGGATCCTGAAATATGTCCATCGTTTTGCCACACCTGCGAGAGTGTCATCGGAGAGGGGACATTCGCTTGCAAATCGTCAATCGTGCCAGAATATGACGCGGCCAGGTGAGGATAGGAGTTTGGCGCGGAAGTTGCCGTAGCTGTCACGGTCGGAGTCGGATGGGCAATAGGAGAACTGGTTGTGCGGCCTGTCGGCGTGGCTTCGTGATTCCCCCCGATAATAGTAAATCCCCAGAAACTCGCTCCAATTCCAACAATCAACAACAACACAAGAAAGACGAGGAAGACAGGAAATAGGAAGGACTTTCTCGAGAGGCCGTCAGGCAACTGCTGCTCTTGTAGCGGCTGAGAAGATGTTTCTTCAGTGTTCTCAGAAACCTCACTAGAAGCCTCAGAAGTGCCCACGGGATGCGCAACGAGATATGAGCAAGCGAGCGGAGAAGCCGAAAGTGGATCGCGGGGGAGAGCAGGTCATTTTGTGTCATACTAATGGAGTGTTGAGAGAATGGCTCCCTCCACTGAGAGGAAGGGGCGCACTTGACACCTGCTCAGCAGTGGCTGAGCGAGCAGAGAATCAAAATGAGAAACTGATGGAGGGAGAGCGGTTACAGCGGGAGTATACGGCCCTGCCCAAACCGACGGCTCTGCTCATCACGCCCCAGGAGCGACAACGCATCCTGGCACTGGCTCAAAATGTGCCTGCCATGTGGTCTGAACCGACGACAAGCCAAGCCGAGCGCAAACAGAGGCTCGGCTACCTCATCAAAGATGTGACCCTCACCAAACGCGAACCAGAAGAAACGGCTCGTGTGGCCCATGCAGACTATCCCAAAGGCAATCTCTACATGTTACCAACAATCTTGTGAAAAGAGTGCTAGAGTTGGAGTTTTCAATCGTAATGCCGCGTCCCCAACGGCAGGGAAAGCGGATACAAGAAGGACGAGAGGATGAAACAACAACTCAGCAACAAGAGACAACGCACAACATTGGAGGTATGCATCATGTTTGAGTCGAGTCGGTTAGCACAAAGATGGCTGCAACAAGCGTATGAGCAAATCATGCCCCTAGCCCGAGGTGCTGTTCCACAGCAAATGGATGGGGAGATGCTTTCTCTTCCTCTCGTAAAGGGAAGCAAGCAGCAGAGAGGAGATACAAAGCAATGACTGCCCTTCAGGCTGCGATCTATGCGCGCGTTTCTTCGGAAAACCAAGTAGAAGCTAAAACAATTGAGAGTCAACTCGCGGCTTTGCGGGAACGGATCGTTTGCGATGGTCTGAGTGTGCCAGAAGAGCGGACGTTTGTCGATGATGGCTATAGTGGGACAACGCTCGCACGACCAGGCTTAGAGCAACTGCGTGATGTGGCAGCAGCAGGCGGGCTCGATCGGCTCTACGTCCACTCCCCTGATCGCTTAGCTCGTAAGTATGCCTACCAAGTGCTCCTGGTTGAGGAATTGACCAATGCCGCAGTGGAGGTCATGTTCTTGAATCGTGAACTGAAGCAGAGTCCAGAAGACGAGTTATTGCTGCAAGTCCAAGGGGTAGTAGCCGAGTACGAGCGTGCCAAATTCATGGAACGGAGCCGACGCGGCAAGCGTCATGCCGCCAAATCAGGCTCAGTGAGTGTCTTAGCGAATGCGCCCTACGGCTATCGCTATGTCGGCAAGCAAGATGGAACGGATCACCCGCGCTATGAGGTGGTGTTCGAAGAAGCGCAGATTGTCCGGCAAATTTTCGCATGGGTCGGCAACGAGCGTCTGACCCTGGGAGAGGTGTGCCGACGGTTAACCAACGCCAAGATCCCGACACGGCGTAACAAATCGAAGTGGGATCGATCAGTCATCTGGGGAATGCTCAAAAATCCCGCCTACATTGGTACTGCCATCTTTGGTCGAACACGTCGAGGGCCATGGCAAGCCGGGCTGCGCGAGTCGCGAGGACACAAAGGACCTCCTCGCAATGCGGCAACCCCTCTTGCCGTTCCTACGGCTGAGTGGATCGAGGTACCAGTCCCAGCTTTGATTGACCCTGGCCTGTTCGCTGCCGTGGCAGAGCAGTTAGAAGAAAACCGCCTGCGCGCTCGTCAAGCGCAACGAGGAGCGCGACATCTTCTGCAAGGATTGGTGGTCTGTGAACACTGTGGGTATGCCTACTATGGGACGCTGGCACATTGGAACACCAAAGAGTACGGATATTACCGCTGTATTGGCAGCGAAGCCTACCGTTTTGGAGGAGAGCGAAAATGTGATAATCTACCAGTAGACAAAGACATGCTCGAGGAGCTTGTCTGGCAACGAGTACGTGAGGTGTTAGAAAACCCGAGGCAACTCGAAGAGGAATACCGGCGTCGGTTGCAGGAACTGAGCCCGGCAGCGGGGAAACGATCACATGTGAGCTTAGAGGCGCATCTGGCTAAATTACGGCAAGGTGTCGCTCGTTTAATTGATAGCTACACGGAGGGCCTCATTGACAAAAGTGAGTTTGAGCCCCGTCTGAAGCGGCAGCGAGAACGGATCAGCGAGGTAGAAGAGCAGCTCAAGCACGAGGCTTCTGAGGCGATGCTTGAGCAAGAATTGAAGCAGATCGTGGGTCATCTGGAAGATTTTGGATGGAAGGTGAAGGAGAATCTCGATCAGGCGAGCTGGCTGGCTCGGCGAGATATTTTGCGGACACTCGTCAAGCGCATTGAGATCGGAAAGACCCATATCACTCTCGTCT
>WNGD01007514.1_pt1 | contig 10254 bp, 8 predicted proteins | sample 5400671 | NCBI WGS metagenome assembly WNGD01 (sample SAMN13153369, study PRJNA577476) | soil metagenome | isolation source: 40 cm soil or saprolite under grassland replicate 2 | place: USA:California | collected 2016-06-15
CAGACCGGATCGTCCCGCCCGACCTAGTCAAGACCGTCGGCGGGCGGATGGACCACACCGGGGCGGAGGTGCGGCCGTTCGACGAGGCCCGGGCCGTGGAGGTGGCACGCTGGTTTGCTGACCGCGGGGTCGACACGCTTGGGGTGTGCTTCCTGCACTCCTACGCCAACCCTGAGCACGAGGAGCAGATGGCCCGGGTCCTCGCGCAGGAGCACCCGCGGGCGGTGGTGTCGCTGTCGTCGCGGGTGCTGCCGGAGTACCGGGAGTACGAGCGGTCGATGACGACGCTTGTCGATGCGGCGGTTAAGCCGCGGGTGTCGCGGTACCTGGCGTCGATTGCGGAGCGGCTGGAGCAGGTGGCCGGTACCGATGGTGGCGGTCGGCGCCGACAGCGGAGTGCGCTGTCCCGGCAGACAGAAACGCCGGGACAGCGCACCCGCGCTGCAGCGCTACAGCACGCCCGCGCTGCGGCGGGACAGGACACCCGCGCTGCGGTGGGACCGCGCAGCCGTGCTGCGAACATCGGCGGTGGTGACGGGCCGCCGTTGCATGTGATGACGTCTAGCGGTGGGGTGGTCACCGCCGGGCAGGTGATTGGGCAGCCGATCAGTACGGTGCTGAGTGGGCCGGCGGCCGGGGCCGTTGGCGCGGCCATGATCGCCCAGAACGCCGGCATTGACCAGGTGCTCACCTGCGATGGGGGCGGGACGTCCACGGATGTGGCGGTGGTCGTGGGTGGCGAGCCGGCGCTGACTACTGAGGGGTCGGTCGGGATCTACCCGTCCAAGATCCCCATGGTCGACGTGGTCACCGTGGGGGCGGGCGGGGGGTCCGTGGCCTGGGTGTCGCCCGAGGGGGCGCTCAAGGTCGGGCCGCGATCGGCCGGGGCGGAGCCGGGGCCGCTGTGTTACGGAAAGGGCGGCCGCGAGGTCACCGTTACCGATGCGCATCTGGTGCTGGGCCGGATCCCGCCGCATCTGCTCGGCGGCGAGGTGCCGCTGGATGCGGAGGCGGCGCGTGCAGGTATGGCGGATCTCGCGGCGCGGCTGGAGTTGGCGGTTGAGGAGTGCGCGGCGGGGATTCTGGAAGTCTCCGCTTGGAACCAGGCCAACGCGGTACGCCAGATCACCGTTAAGCGGGGGCTTGATGTGCGGGACTTCACGCTGGTCACGTTCGGGGGGTCCGGGTCGCTGCTGTTGTGCCCGCTGATCGAGATCCTCGGGGTGCGCGGCGTGCTCGTGCCACCGAATCCGGGGAACGTGTCGGCGTTTGGGCTGCTGACGGTCGATGTGCGCAGCGATCACGTGCGCACCGCCGTGGCCAGGCACGTCGAGCTCGACCACGGCGCCATGGACGCGATCTTCGATGGGCTGGCTGGTCAGGCGCATGAGGCGCTGGCTGCGCAGGGCTTTGAGCCGGGACAGCATCGGCTTAGCCGGACGGCGGATCTGCGGTATTACGGGCAGGCGTTCGAGGTGCGCGTCCCAGTGGGGGACGGCGAATTCGGCCCTGGGCTCGCTAATACTGCTGCCGATGCCTTCCATGATGCGCACCACGCGCTGTATGGCTACGACTTCCGCGGCGATCCGCGGCAGCACGTGGAGTGGGTGAACCTGCGGGTGACGGGCATCGGGCCGATCCGCCGGCCGGAGCTGACCGAACTCGCGCCTGCCGCGGGGGCTGGCGCCGACATCGGGGTGCGCCGTCCCGGCAGACAGAAACGCCGGGACAGCCCACCCGCGCTGCCGTCCCGCAGCTCGACAGCCGGGCAGGCAGTGACGGGGAGTCGGCTGGTCGTGTTCAGCCGTGCGGCTGCGGCGGTCACAACGCCGGTGTACTGGCGGGCGGAGCTCGGGGCGGGGGACGTGGTGAGCGGGCCGGCGGTGATTGAGGAGTATGGGGCTACCGTGCCGGTGCATCCGAGGTTCGTGGCACGGGTTGACCGGTTCGGGAATCTGCTCGTCGCAGGGGGAGGGGCGGGCGGATGAGCATTCGTTGCGCCGGAAAGAAGGGCGGATGAGCGCGGCGACGCTGACGGGTGGGGGCGGGGCGGTGGATCCGGTGTTGCTGGAGATCATCGCTGGGAGCCTGGCGTCGATCGAGAAGGAGGTCGAGACGGCGATCGCGCGGACGTCGCGGTCGCCGATGATCCGGGACGCGCATGACTTCCGGGCTGGGATTCATGACCGGCTGCTGCGGAAGCTGACGGGGCGGTCTTACAGCTCGCTGGTGCATCCGATCGTGCGGGACTTCCCGATGGGGTCGATGCGGCCGGGGGATGTGTTCTTCCACAACGACGTGTACCTGTCCGAGGGCGGGATCGGGCACCTGCCGGACTTGTGCGTCACGGTGCCTGTGTTTCATGACGGCGGTGGGGGGCCGGAGGTGGTCGCGTTCGTGCAGGCGTTCGGCCACCACGACGACATCGGCGGCGCGGTGCCCGGCTCCATGCCGAGCCACGCCACCAGCGTGTTCGAGGAAGGCCTGATGGTGCCGCCGATCAGGCTGTGGGACGAGGGGGTGCCCAACCGCGCCGCGCTCACCATCATGACCCGCAACTCGCGGATGCCCGACTCGCTCGCGGCCGACCTGGACGCCGAATGCGCCGCCTGCCTGCTGGGCGCGCGGCGGCTGGCCGGGCTGTTCGGCCGGTACGGGCGCGAGGCGGTGGAGGGCTGCTTCGACGAGATCGTCGCCAGCACGACCCGCACCTACCGGCGGGAGATCCTGGCGAAGATCCCGTCCGGGACCTGGACGTGGGAGGACTACGCCGAGCACGACGGGGTGGACGAGCCGCGGCTGCACACCCAGCGGATCACCCTCACCAAGCTCGGCGAGGACGAGCCCGGGGGGCCCCGGCTGATCCTCGACTTCACCGGGACCGGGCCGCAGGCGAAGGGCCCGATCAACCACTGCGCCGACTTCGCCGACGGCAACTTCCTGGCCAAGTGGCTCGCGCCGATCCTGCGCAACCTGGCCGACACGCCCGAGCGGATGGCCGAGCTCGACGTGAACGAGGGCATCGTCGACCTGATCGAGATGCGGTTCCCACCGCCGGGCACGCTGCTGACCCCGGTCTTCCCCGCGCCCACCAACGCGCGCACGTTCGTCATCCTGCGGCTGCTCGGCGTGTTCGCCGGCGTGCTGGCCAAGGCGGTCGGCGGGCGGACGCCCGCCGACCAGGAGACGATCCGCTACACCGGTTTCTACGGGCGGACCGCTTCCGGGGAGCCGTACCTCATGCGGGAGGTGCTGGGCGGGGGGTCGGGCGGCAGGTATTACGCCGACGGAGAGGACACCGTGCACGTGGTGCCCGACTCCCGCAACCTGCCGGCCGAGTTCACCGAGGCCCGGTTCCCGCTGGTGGTGGAGCGGCTCGGCCTGGCGGTGGACTCGGGCGGGCCCGGGCGGTTCCGCGGCGGTCTTGGGTACGAGAAGCTCATCCGGATGCGGGTGGACGGGTACTTCATGTCGATCGCCGACCGCTCGATCCTGTCCTGCTGGGGCGTGAACGGCGGCCGGGCCGGGCGGCCGTTCCAGGTCACGATCGACCCGGGCGGCCCGGGGGAGCGGGACGTGGACGCGATGGCCGACGGCGAGTTCGTCCCGGCCGGGACGCTGATCCGGATCCGCACCACCGGCGGCGGGGGATGGGGGGATCCGCTAGAGCGGGACCCGGCGCTGGTGGCGCGCGATGTGCGGTGGGGGAAGGTGTCACGGGCGGCGGCCGCTGCGGACTACGGGGTGGTGCTGACCGGCCCGGCCGATGACCCGGTGGTCGATGATGAGGCGACCGGTCGTCTGCGGGATGACTTGCGGGCCGGGCGCCCGGATGCGCGGCCGTTCTTCGACCGGGGGCCGGGGTATGGGGTGCTGTCCGGCGGGCGGGCGGCCGCCGAGGTGGACTGGCTCTGACGCGCTCCTGGACGCCACTAGCACCGCCGCGCCCGCCAGGCCCCGCGGCCGCGGACGGCGCCATTGGCGCACCCGGCGCAGCGTACGATGTGGGCGATGAGCAGCGCATCAGCGCCGGCGAGCGCCGCCGGGCTGGCCGACGGCCAGCGGGACGCGGTCATCCACACCGAGGACCTGACCAAGGTCTACCCGGGGACGGACTTCGCCGCGGTCGACAAGCTCAACCTCGACGTCGGGGCGGGCGAGATCTTCGGCTTGCTGGGTCCCAACGGCGCGGGGAAAACCACCACCGCCGGGATGCTGACCACGCGCGTGGTGCCGACATCAGGCAAGGCGTACCTCGGCGGGATCGACGTGGCAGCGCATCCGGCGCTGGCAAAACAGTTGAGCGGCATCGTTTCGCAGCAAAACACCCTGGACCGCCAGCTCACGGTGTGGGAGAACCTGTACTTTCACGGGCGGCTGTTCGGCATGGGGGCCAAGCAGTCCCGGCGGGTCGCGGACGAGCTGCTTGAGCAGTTCCAGCTGGCCAGGTGGGCCAAGGCGTCGGTGTATGCGCTGTCCGGCGGGATGGCGCAGCGGCTGATGGTGGCGCGCGCGATCTTCCACCGGCCGTCGGTGCTGTTCCTCGACGAGCCGACGGCGGGGCTCGATCCGCAGAGCCGGCTCGCGCTGTGGGACCTGCTCGGCGAGCTGCACCGCGACGGGCAGACGATCCTGCTCACGACCCACTACATGGAGGAGGCGGACCGGCTCTGCGAGCGGGTCGCCATCATGGACCACGGCAAGATCCTCGCCCTCGACACCCCGGCCGCGCTCAAGCAGAGCATCGGCGCCGACACCGTGGTCACGGTGAAGGCGACCGGCGACACCGCCCAGCTCGCCGAACTGCTGGCCCGCGAGGTGGAGGGCGTCACCCGCACCCGCCGCCTGGACGGAGGGGTCGAGCTGCACGTGCAGGGCGGCGACCGGCTCGTCCTGCGCATCGTCATGGCGGCGGAGCGCGGCGGGTTCGACCTCGTCGACCTGTCGGTCTCCGAGCCCAGCCTGGAGACGGTGTTCATCAACCTCACGGGGAAGGAGCTCCGCGACTGATGGCCACGTCGGTGACCACACAGGCGCCTGCCCGGCGGATCGGCGGCGGCCCTACCCGCTCGGTGGCCGCCGCGAGCTGGACCGCGCTGGGCGCGCTCCTGCTGCGCGACCTGGTGGTGCTGCGCAAGCACCTGTGGGAGTTCGTGCTGCGCACGATCATCCAGCCGTTCCTGCTCTGCTTCGTCTTCCTGTACGTCTTCCCGAAGATCGGGCAGGGCATCGGCGGGCACGGCCCGGCGGCCCAGTCCGCGTTCGCGACCATCCTGGTGCCCGGGGTGGTCGGGATCTCGGTCATGTTCCAGGGCGTGCAGTCGATCGCGCTGAACATGGCGCAGGAGTTCGGCTTCACCCGCGAGATCGAGGACCGGGTCCAGGCGCCCTGCCCGATCTGGCTGGTGGCGATCGCCAAGGTGCTTTCGGGCGCGGCGCAGGGGATACTGTCCGCCGCCATCGTGCTGCCGATGGCCTCGGTGGTGCACGCGCCCGGCGTGCGCGCCCACCTGACGCTGCACTGGTGGATCATCGTGACGTTCGTGCCGCTCGCGTGCATCGCGATGGCCGGTCTCGGCCTGGTGCTCGGCACCAGCTTCGAGCCGCGCAACATCGGGCTGATGTTCGGCTTCATCATCCTGCCGATCACGTTCCTCGGCGGCACGTACTACGCCTGGACCAGGCTCGCACCGGTCACGATCGACGGCTGGCACTGGCTGCAGACCCTCGTGCTGATCAACCCGCTCATCTACGTGAACGAGGGGATGCGGGCGGCGTTCACCCGGGCACCGCACATGCACCTGTACGTCATCTACCCGGTGGTGTTCGCCTTCGCCGTGGTATTCCTGGCGATCGGGCTGCGCAACTTCCGGCGGCGCGTGCTGTCCTGACCCGGCCGGTGGATCAGGTGGACGACCACCGGCTCAGTGGCGCTGCTTGGGTTGTGGCCACAGTCAGGGTGTGGTCGCCGGATCCGTCAGGACATTGCCCGGTAGATCTCCCGGCGGTGGCCCACCCCCACGACCAGGATGACGAGCTGCTCGTTGGCGACAAGGCTGACGAGCAGGGACCATGACTGGCGTCGCGAGCATCGCGGGTTCGGCAGTTATCCCGAGCATCACCTGTGGGAAGCCGTCCACGGCTATCTGGATTTGTATGACGCCGCCGAGTCCGCAGATTGACGTCGGCGAGGATCTCCAGAAGGTAGCCGCATCCCCAGATGCCGCCCCAGCCCTCGCCGCCGCTAGCGCTCGTGGCGGGCTCTGGCGGCGCCGTCCAGCAGTTCGCCCACCGTACGGCGGGGATGGCTGTCGCTGGTGGTGTCGGGTTCACCGCGGAACCGGCGCCGCAGTTCCATCTGGACTTGGGCTCCCTGGCCTTGGGCAACCCGGTGCAGGAGCTTGTCCTTGTCGCTCGCCGGTAGATCCTTGATCCATCTGGCCAGCTTGCGGGTGTCGTCTTTCGTCTCGGCCAGGGGCAGGCTCGCCTGGGCTGCGGTCGTGAGCAGGTCGGCGTCGAGGCGGAGGAAGTCGGCCAGGGCGCGCTGTGGGGCGGTGAGGACTCCCAGGCCGGCGGGGACCGGTGGTTCGAGTTCGTCTTCTTCGTTGTAGCCGAAGGCGTCCTCATCGCGTTCCCAGGTTCCGTAGGCCGCCAGCCAGGCCAGGTAAAGGGGACGCAGGTCCCCGGCGGCGAGTTCGGCGCGGACGCCCACGATGGCCGGCAGGGAATCCTCGGCGCCTTCGACCCAGTCCCCGCTTTCGTCTTCGCTGGTCAGATCGAGGATGAGGTGTCCTGCGGAGGCCCAGGCGGCCACGTGGGGTCGATGCAGTACTGCCCGGCGGCCTCCAGGCTGAGCAGTGCGCGGGGCAGGCGGAGCATCACCTGGTGAGTGCCCCAGTTGGTGACATAAAGATGGGCGTCGTAGTAGCGCTCCATCATCTTGCGTGGATCGCCGCGGAAGTTGCCCCAGTGGTATTCGTTGGTGAAGCTGGTGGCGGTGATCCGGGCCCGGGTGGACAGCGCGCGGACCTCGGCCTGCTGCCGTTCGTCCAGCGGGCGGTCGACGGCCAGGAACTCGTAGTACTGGTATTCGCTCATCTTCGCCTGCGGTCAGGGGGCCCAGCGCCGGTAAGCATCGATCCATTCGGCACCGGCCGGGGGTGGGGTGGGCAGCGGCAGGTCCAGGATGCCAATGGCCTGCCGGTGCTTCCCGCGGGAGCAGATCGCGGCAATCCCGCTGCCGGGTAGCAGGTCGATCTTCGTGACGGTCACCTCGACGCCCAGGACAGTGGTCCGGAATGGAACGGCCAGATGCTCCTCGATCACGACGTGGAAACTGGCGAGCTGCTCGTACTCGTCGTAGGCGTCGACGGTGGCCTGCTCGACCAGAGCGTCCAGCTCAGCGTCGCTCAGTTCTGCCACGGCCTGCAGCCTACTGAGGTCGGTGCAAAGTGGGACGCGGTTGTGTCCGAGGGCCGCCTTCAGCTGCCGGGTGCGACCTGGATCTTGATGCCCTCGCCGTGGCGGACGCTGGCCAGTGCCTCGGGGAACTGATCGAGGGCGAACGGCGGGCCCAGCATCGGGCCGGTGTCGACGGCGCCCGCCGCCATCAGGTCGGCCGCGGCCCCGAAGCTGTTGAGCACCGCCATCGACCCCAGGACGGTGATCTCGTCGTTGTAGATGCGGAACGGCGACAGCGACACGGCAACGTCCGCGCTGGCGACGCCGAAGATCAGCAGCCGGCCGCCGCGGGCCAGGCCGTCGAAGGCGGCCTGGATCGCGGCCGGGACCCCGGTCGCGTCCACCGCCACGCCGAACGCGGCGCGGTCGGCCTCGGCGACGTCCCCGGCGACGCTGGCCGCGCCGACCGTCTTGGCGACCTCCAGGCGCGCTGCCTTGCGGTCGACGACCGTGACCGACCGGGCGCCGGCCCGGTTCAGGAGCTGAAGCAGCAGCAGGCCCATCGTCCCGGCGCCGATCAGCAGGACATCCTCGCCGAGGACGGATCCGATGCGGCGCAGGCCGTGCACCGCGCAGGACAGCGGCTCGATCAGGGCGCCCTGCTGGTCGTCCACGCCGTCCGGCAGGCGGTAGGCGTTGACCGCCGGGACCGTTACATACTCGGCGAAGGCGCCGTTGACGGTGTCCCCGATCGCGTTCCAGTTCGCGCACAGGTTGCCGCGGCCCGCGTGGCACGCCGGGCAGTGCCCACAGAACAGCGACGGGTCCACCGCGACCCGCTCCCCGCCGCGCCATTCACCGGGCGCGCCATCACCGATGGCGACGACCCGGCCGGCGAACTCATGGCCGGGAATGATCGGGTACGGCGTGGGAGGGAACTCGCCGTCGGCGATGTGCAGGTCCGTGCCGCAGATGCCGCACGCGCCTACCTGCACGACCAGCTCGCCGTGACCCGGCGCCGGGTCGGCGACCTCGGTCACCTTCAGCTCGCCGGGCTTCTCCCAGACGACGGCGCGCATCATGCCCCCTCGTGGTCCTCGCTGACGGCCAGTCTTTCCCCGCGGCCATGAGCCATTATTCGCCGACCCGCAGCCCGGTGGCGCCGTCGAACAGGTGCAGGTGCGCGGTGTCCACCTTGACCTTGACGACCTCGCCGGGGCGCGGGTGGTCGCGGGTCGCCCGGACGATGACGTGGCTGTCCGGGTCGCCGGGCAGGCGCCCGTAGATGTAGGAGTCACTGCCCAGGTCCTCGACCAGCGCGACCTCCAGCGTCAGCTCCCCGTCGCCGGCGACCGACAGGTGCTCGGGCCGGACCCCCACGGTCAGCTTGCCGTGTCCCTTCGCCGCGCGCAGCTGGCCCTCGGGCGGGTGGAGGGTGGCGCCGCCCACCTTGATGCTGCCGTCCTCGAGCGTGCCGTCGAACCGGTTCATCGCCGGCGAGCCGATGAACCCGGCGACGAAGACGTTATCCGGGTGGTCGTACAGCTCGGTGGGCGAGTCGAACTGCTGCAGCTGCCCGGCGCGCATCACGGCCACCCGCTCGCCCATCGTCATGGCCTCCACCTGGTCGTGGGTCACGTAGACGGTGGTGACCTTCAGGCGGCGCTGCAGCTCGGCGATCTGGGTGCGGGTCTGCACCCGCAGCTGGGCGTCGAGGTTCGACAGCGGCTCGTCCATGCAGAAGACCTTGGGCTCGCGGACGATGGCGCGGCCCATCGCGACCCGCTGGCGCTGCCCGCCGGACAGGTTGCGCGGCTTGCGGTCGAGCAGCAGCTCCAGGTCGAGCACCTTGGCCGCGTCCCGGACCCGGCGGGCGCGCTCGTCCTTGGCCACGCCGTGCATCTTGAGCGAGAAGCCCATGTTCTCGCCGACGGTCTTGCTCGGGTACAGGGCGTAGTTCTGGAATACCATCGCGATGTCGCGATCGCGTGAGGGCACGCCCACCATGTCCTTGCCGTCGATGCGGATCGACCCGTCGTCGATCTCCTCCAGGCCGGCCAGCATCCGCAGCGCGGTGGTCTTCCCGCACCCCGAGGGGCCCACCATGACCACGAACTCGCCGTCCTTGATGGCCAGCTGGAGCGCGTCCACCGCGGGCCGGTCCGCGCCGGGGTAGATGCACGTCGCGCTGTCGTAGGTGACCTCAGCCATGATCGTCTCCTGTGTCTGGCCCGGTGGCCGGGTGGTAGCCGGTGCTCACTTGATCGCCCCGAAGGACAGGCCGCGGACGAGCTGCCGCTGCGCGATCCACCCGGCGAGGATGACGGGCAGCGTCGCCACCGTGGCCGCCGCGCACAGCTGGGCGAAGTACAGGCCCTCGGACGAGATGAAGCCGACGAGGAACACCGGGACGGTGGCGGCCTGGGTCGCGGTGAGGTTCACGGCGAAGAAGAACTCGTTCCAGGCGAAGATGGAGCAGATCAGCGCGGTGGCCGCCAGGCCCGGCGCGACCACCGGCAGGATCACCTCGGTCACCGTCCGGCGCAGCGGCGCCCCGTCCATCTCGGCCGCCTCCAGCAGCTCGCCCGGCACCTCCAGGAAGAACGACCGCATCATCCACACCGCGATCGGCAGGTTCATCGCCGTGTAGAGGATCACCAGGGTGAAGATGTTGTCGAGCATGTGCAGGTTGCGCGCGGCGATGTAGATCGGGATGATCGCGGCGACGATCGGCAGCATCTTGGTGCTGATGAAGAAGAACAGCACGTCGCGCGTTTTCTTCACCGGGCGCAGCGACAGCGCGAACGCGCACGGCGTGGCCAGCAGCAGCACGAAGATCGTGGACACGATCGT
>WNGD01007741.1_pt1 | contig 10251 bp, 15 predicted proteins | sample 5400671 | NCBI WGS metagenome assembly WNGD01 (sample SAMN13153369, study PRJNA577476) | soil metagenome | isolation source: 40 cm soil or saprolite under grassland replicate 2 | place: USA:California | collected 2016-06-15
CGCGCGGAGGCCGGCGGCAAGTTCCCGGAAAAGGTGAGCGCGTTCAAGGAAGGCATGGCGGTGCACGGCCGCTACAAACAGCCATGTCCGGTGTGCGGATCACCCGTCCTACGCATTCGCTACGCCGACAATGAAGCGAACTACTGCGCGACGTGTCAGACCGGCGGTCGCGTGCTCGCCGATCGGTCGCTGTCGCGGCTGCTCAAGGCCGACTGGCCGCGTTCGCTGGAAGAGTGGGAAGCCAAGCTGGGCGGATGAGCATTCGACGCGCGCTGGCCGCCGATGCCGAGGCGGTGGGACGCATTCACGTGGAATCGTGGAACGTCGCCTACCGCGGCATCATGCCGGATGACGTCATCGCGAAGACCGATCTCGCCTATCGCACCCGATTCTGGGCTGAGCGCATCGTGGACCGCGAGTGGCCGGTCTTTGTGATCGAAGAAAACGGCGCGTGCGTTGCCTTCTGCCAAATGATTCCATCCAGAGACTCAGACGATGATCCCAGACGCGTCGGCCACATCACGTCGCTGCACGTCCTGCCGCAGCTGCGGGGACACGGCTACGGCCGCGCTCTCATGGACCACGTCCTTGCCGAATTCGGACGCCGCGGTTTCACGGCCGTGACACTCTGGGTGCTCGAGGAAAACCGTCCCGCGCGTGCGTTCTACGAGAGGTGTGGGTTTGAACTCGACGGCGGTACACGCACCTACCCGAAGACACAGGTGCCCGAAGTACGATATCGAATTAGACTTCCCCACTCATTCTGATAATCAGGAGTCTCACCGTGCGACGCGTCCTCCCCGTAGCGCTTCTCCTCGCCGCCGTCGTCTCCACCACCGCCGCCACGCAAGGTCCACCGCCGGGACCCACCGGCTTCGCCGTCGAGAATCCTGTACTGCGCCGCATCTGGGCGCTCGAGAACGACAGCTCCCAGCTCCAACATTTCGGCCAGGTGCTGTTCGACTCGCTCGGCCCACGACTCACCGCGTCGCCGGGCCTGACCGCCGCCCAGAACTGGATGATCGCGACCTACACCGCGTTGGGAATCCCGGCGCGCAAAGAACAGTACGGCACCTGGCGCGGCTGGCGCCGCGGCAAGACACACATCGATCTCGTCGCTCCGCGCGCGCGCACGCTCGAGGGCACAATGCTCGCTTGGAGCCCGCCGACGCCACGCGGCCGGCCGCTGCGCGCGCCCGTCGTGATCCTCCCCGACGTCGCCGACAGCACCGCGTTCGTCGCCTGGCTGCCGCAAGCGAAGGGCAAGTTCGTCCTCATCTCATTTCCGCAACCGAATTGCCGGCCCGACGACAGCTGGGAGAAATGGGCGACGCAAACCACGGCCGATTCGATGAAGGCGCGGCGTACGGCCGCCCAACAAGCCTCGCAGCAACGGCTCCAGCGCCTCGGCTACCCCACCACGGGCGTAGCCTGGGCGGCCGCCCTCTCCCGCCGCCTGGAAACGGCCGGCGCTGCGGGAATCATCAGCAGCGTGTGGTCCCAAGGCTGGGGCGTGCAAAAGATCTTCGCGGCATTTACCGACCGCGCTCCCGTCCTCGATATCGCATGTGAGGACTACGGCCTGCTCTACCGGCTCGCGTCAAACAAGCAGGGACCAGTCATTGAGGTGACCGCTGAGTCGCAGGCGCTCGGAGAACTGCCCGTATTCAACGTCGTCGCGGAAATGAAAGGGAACGAGCTCCCTACCGAGTACGTGATGCTGTCGGCGCACTTCGATTCGTGGGACGGCGGCTCGGGCGCGACCGACAACGGCACCGGCACCATCGCGATGCTCGAAGCCATGCGCATCCTGAAGCAGGTGTATCCCAATCCGCGCCGCACGATTCTCGTCGGCCACTGGAGCGGCGAAGAGCAGGGATTGAACGGCTCCCGCGGATTCGTGAAGGACCACCCGGAGATCGTGAACGGCCTGCAGGCGCTGTTCAACCAGGACAACGGGACTGGGCGCATCGAGAACATGAGTGCGTCGGGATTTCCGGACGCATCCGCCAGCCTGGCGCGCTACCTGGCCCGCGTCCCCGCCGACATCACGCGCAACATCAAGTTCAGCTTTCCGGGCGGGCCGAGTGGCGGCGGCACCGATCACGCGTCGTTCGTCTCGTGCGGCGCTCCGGGCTTCAACCTCGGCTCGGGCGATTGGGATTATGGCCGCTACACCTGGCACACCAATCGCGACACGTACGACAAGATCAGTTTCGACGACGTGAAGAACAACGCGGCTTTGGCGGCGATGCTCGTGTATCTCGCATCGGAAGACACGGTCCACGTCTCGCGCGAGAAGCGCACCGTGTTTGCGGTGACGCAGTCCGGCCAACCCGGCGCGTGGCCGGAGTGTCGCGACGCGCAGCGCAGCACGCCACCGCTCGCACCGGTGCCACCACCTCCGCCTCCGCCGCCGCGCGCGACGCCGTGACATTCGCGGACCACTTCTCCGGCGTTTCGGCCGCGTACGCGGAGTTCCGGCCGCGCTATCCCGACGCGCTGTTCGAATTCCTGGCGCGGGAGTCGCCCGCTCGCGACGCGGCGTGGGACGCGGGGACCGGCTCCGGCCAGGCTGCCGCCGGTCTGGCCCGCTATTTCCGCCACGTCACCGCAACCGATGCGAGCGCGGCGCAAATCGAGTCGGCAACCCCCCAGACGAATGTGAGTTACCGGGTGGGACCGGCCGAGGTCAGTGGCCTGGACGACGCGTCGGTCGACCTGGTGACCGCGGCGCAAGCGGTGCACTGGTTCGACCGCCCGCGGTTCTGGGCCGAAGCGCGCAGGGCGCTACGGCCGCGCGGCGTGATAGCGATCTGGAGTTATGGTCTGTTCGAGGTCGCTCCGCGGATCGATGCAATCACGCTTCGCTTCTACGGCGACGTTGTGGGCCCGTACTGGCCGCCGGAACGGCGCCATGTCGAAGCACGTTACCAGACCATCGACTTTCCATTTGCCGAATTTGCGGCTCCGGCCTTCGCGATCGAGCAACAGCTCACCCTGGAGGAGGTCGCCGGGTACGTCCGCACCTGGTCGGCTACTCGGGCATATATGAAGCAACACCGCGACGATCCGGTGGATGGCCTGGTCGCCGAGCTCGCGTCAGTCTGGGGCTCGCCACAGCAACCGAAGCTGGCACGCTGGCCGGTCGCCATGCGCGTCGGGAGGATCTGATGAAAGAGTGGATCACCATCGTCATCACGCGCGAGCTGAAGGCGCTGCGCCGCGAGATCGAATCGTATCCCACCGAGGGCGATCTCTGGGAGGTGCGTCCGGGCATCACGAATCCGGGCGGCAACCTCGCACTCCATCTCGCCGGTAATCTGCAGTACTTCCTCGGCAACGTGCTCGGCAAGAATGGTTATGTCCGCAATCGCGATGCCGAATTCGGCGACAAGGACGTGCCGCGCGCCGAGCTGCTGCGCGAGATCGACAACGCCATCGCCGCGGTCGAAGACGGCATGAGCAAGATCAGCGAGGCCGACCTCGCCAGGCCCTTTCCCGAAAAGGTGGGCGGCGTCAACTCCTCGACTGGAGCCTTTCTCGCGCACTTCGCGACGCATCTCGCCTACCACCTGGGCCAGGTGGACTATCATCGCCGCATTCTCACCGGGGAGGCGAAGACGGTGAAGGCCATGACGCTCACCGAGCTTGGCGGCTAAAGCGTCATGAACACCCGTACCCTCGGCCGGCCCGAGGCCGACGAGATCCCGTCGCACTATGTCGGCTACATCAAGCTGGTCCCCGAGCTCGACCCGGTGATCGTCTGCGCCGAGCAGATAGAGCAGACCGCGACACTGCTGCGGGGGGTTTCCGAGGTCGACGCGCTGTACCGCTACGACCGCGGCAAGTGGAGCATCAAGGAAGTGGTGGGCCATCTCGCCGACGTCGAGCGGATCATGGCCTATCGCGCGCTGCGGATCGGCCGTGGCGACACGACTCCCCTGCCCGGATTCGACGAGAACAGCTACGTCCCCGTCGCCCGGTTCGACGATCGCTCACTCGCCGATCTGGTGGGCGAGCTGCGCACCGCGCGCGCCGCGACGCTCGCGCTGCTGCGCACCTTCGATGCCGACGCGTGGCGGCGCCGCGGTACCGCGAGCGGCAAGCCGGTCAGCGTGCGCGCGCTGGCCTTCATGATTCCGGGACACGAGCGGCATCACGTCGAGATCCTCAGAACTCGCTACCGCGTAGGAGAGGGGGCCACGTAATGAAGGTCGGGATCCTCGGCACGGGAGAAGTCGGGCAGGCGCTCGCGCAGGGATTCACCAGGCACGGTCACCAGGTCAAGCTCGGGCACCGCGATCCCACGCTATCCTACGCGGACGCCGCGAAGTTCGGGGAGATCGCGCTGCTCTGCACGCCGTGGACCGGGACCGAGAGCGCCATCAAGCTCACCGACCCGAACAACCTTGCGGGCAAAGTCGTCATCGATGTGACGAATCCGTTCAAACCCACGCCCGCCGCACCTTTCGCGCTCGCCCTCGGCTTCGACGATTCGGGCGGCGAGCAGGTGCAGCGCTGGCTACCGAAATCGCGTGTGGTGAAAGCGTTCAACACCGTCGGCAACTCGCTGATGGTAGATCCGAAACTCCCTGGTGGGCCACCCGACATGTTCATCGCGGGGAACGACGCCGCGGCGAAGCGCACGGTCACGCAGATCTGCACGGAGTTCGGCTGGAACGTCGCCGATATCGGAGGGATCGACGGATCCCGCCTGCTCGAGCCGCTGGCAGCGCTGTGGTGCGTGGTCGGATCGAAGCTCGACTGGCGGGAACAAGCGTGGAAGCTGCTGCACAAGTAATTTATTGACTGTCCACACCAAGGATCCTGTGATGTTCGCGACACTCTTACTGGCCCTGGCGATGCAGCAACCAGCTGCGGCGGAGCCTCAAGCGCTCGCGGTCGGCGCGGTCGCGCCCGACTTCGCGCTGCCCGGCGCCACGCGCTACGGGACGCTCAAGAACCCTGTCCACCTCAGCGATTACAAGGGGAAGACGGTGGTGCTCGCGTTCTTCTTCAAAGCCCGAACGCGTGGCTGAACGATCCAAATGAATGCGTACCGTGATCAGTACGCACAGGTGTTCAAAAACGGCCGCAACGTAGTCCTCATCGCCATCAGCGCGGATGTCGATACGGCGCTCGCCTCCTGGGCGCGCGACGCCGATTACCCGGTCCTCTTTGCCAGCGATACCGGCTCAGCAGTGGGGAAAGCCTACGGCGCGTTCAACGAGCGCTACAAGCTCGACAACCGCAACCTCTTCGTGGTGGGACCGGACGGCAAAATCGCCTACCGGCAGACGCCGTTCCGGGAGATCGACCCGACGGCGTACACGGAGCTCGGGGCGGCGATCGGGAAGCTGGTACCGGCGGATACAACTGGACGGTAAGAGACGGTAAAGGACGGTAAGGGACGGTAGGGTGTGCTTACCCTTACCGTCCCTTACCGTCTCCTACCGTCCTTTACCGTCTGCTCCAGCGCCGCCTCAATGTCCTGGTCCTCACCGACACCCGTGTAGACGACTTTCCCTTTCGCATCTAGAACGGCGATGTACGAGGTGGACGGTGCTTGGAACGCGCGCACCGCCGCTCCATTCGGGTCCCACAGGAACGTGAACGGCATTGGATGCTGTTCGAGATGCCGCCGTACCGTGTTCTTGCTCTGATTCACCGCCACGGCGACGACGAGAAACTCGGCGCGGTCGCCGTATTTCTGCTGCGCCGCTTCCATCCGCGGCAACAGCGCCGCGCAAATCGGGCACCACGTCGCCCAGAATTCGATAATGACCGGCTTTTTGCCGATCCATTGCGACAGCGCGACCGAATCGCCGTTGAGGTTTTCTACGGTCACGGCGGGCGGCGTCTCACCAACGGGGATGCCGATAACATCCTGGGCGTGCGCCCACGAAGGAGCCAGCAGCAACAGCGCCACGTACGACGCACGACGCACGACGCACGTCTTTACCACACCTGCCCCGCTTTGACGAAATAATATTCAGCCATGAGCAGTAGAACCACGCCCGCGCCCTTTTTGATCCACGCCATCCACGCCCCCGCCCGCGGCAAAGCCGACAGCGTACCAGAGAACAACCCCACGACCGCCAGCACCGCCGTCATGCCCAGCGAAAAGACGAAGAGATAGATGAAGCCCAGCACGCCGCTGCGTGTCGTCGCTACCCACGTGAGGACCGCCGCGAATGCGGGCGCGCCGCACGGCGCCGCCACCAGGCCCGAGGTCGCACCCAGCAGCAAAACGGCGGGATACGAGCCGCCGCCCAAACTGGCGGCCCAGGCCGACAATCGCGCGGGCAACCGGACGGGAATGACCTCCAGCATGGCGAGCGCAAAGACCAGCAGCAAGTTGCCGATGACGAGCCGCGCCCAGACGCTGGCGCCGATCGTTCCGAACAACGAGCCCGTCAACCCCGCAATCATGCCGAGCAGCGCGTAGAACAGCGCGAGACCGGTGACGTAGGTCAGCGTCAGCCCTACGGTGCGGCGTCGAGTGCGCCCCTCGGCGTTCACACCGGCGAGCGCTCCGGCCGTGATTGGAATCATCGGATAGATACACGGGTTGAGGCTCGTCACGAGTCCCGCGACGAACAGCAGTGGCACCGCAACGAGCGGCCGGTGTTGCAGCGCGTCGGAGATCTGCGCCACGGCAAGGAGCGGGAGGGGCATAGTCAGAGTACAATGATGGCATCATGAAGCCCCCGACACCACGAGAGCGCCTGGAACAGGCTCGACGCGCACTGCTCCACGTGCATCGCGCGTTGCTCGAAGTGGAACGCATCCGATACGAGCGCCAGAATGGGCGCGTCGATGGCAGTGGCGCGTTGCTGCAGCTCGTCCTGAACGATCCATGGTTCTATTGGCTGCGCCCGATCTCCGCGCTCATCGTGCAGATCGACGACTGGCTGGATGCGGACCCGCCCGCTCCCGACGCCGCAAACGCGGCTGAGCTCCTCCTCGCACAGGTACGCGACCGCCTGCGCCCCGATGCCGAAGGCGCCGATTTCCAGCAGCGCTACCACCGCTTGCTCCAGGAAGAGCCTACGGTCGCGGTCGCACACGCCGAAGTGCGCAAGCTGATCAACGCGTGAGCCGCACTGCGTTGCTCGCCGGCGCGACCGGCCTGGTCGGCAGTCACGTGCTCGACCTCCTGCTCGGCGACAACGAGTGGACGCATGTCGTTACGCTGGGGCGCCGCACTGCCCCGATACGGCACGACAAGCTGGAGCAGCGCATCCTGGATCTCGGCGCGCTCGAGGCCGTGAGCGATCTACCGCATGGCGACGACGTCTTCTGCTGTCTCGGAACGACGATCAAACAGGCCGGATCGCAGGCGGCGTTTCGACGAGTCGATCACGACTTCGTCGTCGGGCTGGCGCGCGCAGGCCTGCGCGCGGGCGCGAAGCAGTTCTTGCTGGTCAGTGCGATCGGCGCCGATCCCGAATCCCGCGTCTTTTACAGCCGCGTGAAAGGCGAGGCAGAGGCCGCGGTTCGGAAGCTCCCCTACCGGGCAACCCAGATGTTTCGCCCCTCCCTGCTCCTCGGCCAGCGCGCGGAGTTCCGTCTCGGCGAGCGCATCGCGATGCTCGCTGCTCCGCTGCTGTCGCTGATCCTCGTGGGCAGGCTGCGCCGCTATCGTCCGATTCAGGCCGCCACCGTCGCGCGGGCGATGGTGACCCTCGCGCGCGAAGCGCCGCGGGGACCGAACGTCTTCGAATACGACGCGATGGTCGCGCGCGCATGACCGGCGATCCATTCCTCGCGGCCGCGATCGCGGAAGCCGAGCAGGGGTTGCACGAGGGCGGGATTCCGATCGGCTCGGTGCTCGTGTCGCAGGGGAAGATCATCGGGCGCGGTCACAACCGCCGCGTGCAGCGCGGCAGCGCCGTGTTGCACGGCGAGATGGACGCGCTCGAGAATGCGGGGCGGCAAAAGGCAGCCGTGTATCGCGACGCGACGCTGTATACCACGCTGTCGCCGTGCGCCATGTGCAGCGGCGCGATTCTCCTTTACGGAATTCGCCGCGTCGTCATCGGGGAGAACCAGACGTTTCGCGGCGAGGAAGACCTGTTGCAAAGTCGGGGCGTGACCCTCGAAGTGCGTAAGGATCCAACCTGCATCCGCCTGATGACGGAGTTCATCCGGACACACCCGCAGTTGTGGAACGAGGATATCGGAGTCTAACCTTGTCGGGAATCCTTAAGCGCGAGAGTCTCATGCGACTAGCATCGATTGCCTTCGTGTCACTCGCTGCAGCTGCCTCGCTGCGAGCCCAGACCAGCCGCCTCGACGCCGAAGTTGACAGACGGGCCGCGCAGGTCGGGGACAAAGTCCTCGCCTGGCGCCGCGACATCCACGCCCACCCCGAGCTCTCCAACCGCGAGACGCGTACCGCCGAGCTGGTCGCGCAGCACCTGCGCACCCTCGGCATCGACGTGCAGACCGGCGTCGCACACACCGGCGTCGTCGGCGTGCTGCACGGCGGCCGGCCCGGGCCCGTCGTCGCATTACGTGCCGATATGGACGCCTTGCCGGTGACGGAGGAAGTCGACGTGCCGTTCGCATCCAAGGTGCGTGCGACCTACAACGGCCAAGAGGTTGGCGTGATGCACGCCTGCGGCCACGACGCGCACACCGCGATGTTGATGGGAGTCGCGGAAGTGCTGGCGGGAATGCGACAAGAATTGCCCGGCACGGTGAAGTTCATTTTCCAACCCGCCGAGGAAGGCCAGCCGGCGGGCGAGACGGGTGGCGCGGAGGAGATGATCGTCGAAGGGGCGTTGGAGAACCCGAAACCCGCGGCGATCTTCGGCCTGCACGTCTTTCCCTATCCGACCGGCGAGATTCGTTACCGCCCCGGCGCGACGATGGCCAGCGCCGACGCGTTTCGGATCATCGTGCACGGGCGCCAGACACACGGCGCCCTCCCCTGGGCCGGCATCGATCCGGTCGTGATCGCGTCGCAAATCGTGCTCGGGCTCCAGACGATCGCGAGCCGACAGATCGACGTCACCGCGGCGCCGGCCATCGTCACGGTCGGCGTCATCAACGGCGGCGTGCGCTACAACATCATTCCGGACAGCGTCGTGATGATCGGCACGATCCGGGCGTTCGATTCGGGCGTGCGCCGCGATATCCACGACCGCGTGCGGCGCACCGCCGAGTCCATCGCCCAGAGTGGCGGAGCATCGGCGACCGTCACGATCGACACCGGTGCCGCGGTGACGTACAACGATCCCGCCCTGACGGAGCAGGCGCTTCCCACGCTGCGTGACGTCGCGGGGACGAGCCACGTCGCCCTCGCACCGCCGATCACCGCCGCGGAAGACTTCTCCCGCTATCAGCAGCGCATTCCGGGCGTCTTCTTCTTTCTGGGGATCACGCCGCCCGGAACCGATCCCGGCAAAGTGGCGCCGAATCATTCGCCGCGCTTCTACGTCGACGAGGCCGCGCTGCCGGTAGGGGTGCGCGCCCTCGCTCACCTGGCGGTGGACTATCTCAGTCGTCGCCCGTAGCTCGACGAGTTACCTCGCGCTCGACGCCGCCGAAATCGTCGGCACCATCGAGCGGTTGCGGAACCGCATCGAGGAGCGATTCCCGGACTCGGGGCTGGGGCACGTCTGTGGGCAACTGCTCGAGATCTCGCGCCGCGCGCGCGAGCGGGCCGAGTGGATCGCCAAGCCGATCCTGGCCGTGCGCATCGCGACCGCCGTGCTCGCCGTCGTGATCGTCGCTGGGCTCGCTCTCATGGTGACTCGGCTGCGGCCGCCGCCCGGTGGGTTTGAGATGGGGCAGTTCATTCAGGTGCTCGAGGCGGGGATCAACGACCTCGTGCTCGTCGGCGCGGCGATCTTCTTCCTGGCGACGCTCGAGTCGCGCATCAAGCGGCGGCGGGCGCTGCGCGCATTGCGCGAGCTGCGGTCGATCGCGCACATCATCGACATGCACCAGCTCACCAAAGACCCCGAGCGCACCCAGCCGAGCAAGCGGGAGATGTCGGCGGCGGATCTGGCCCGCTATCTCGACTACTGTAGCGAGATGCTGTCGCTCACCGGAAAGGTTGCGGCGCTGTACGTGCGAGCGGCGACAGGGTTCGCCTGGACAAGTGGCTTTGGGCCGCGCGCTTTTTCAAGACGCGCGGACTGGCGGCGACCGCGGTGAGTGGTGGCAAGGTGTACGTCAACGGCAGCCGCTCCAAGCCCGCCAAGCTCGTTCACGTCGGTGACGAGCTGCGCGTGC
>WNGD01007518.1_pt1 | contig 10250 bp, 5 predicted proteins | sample 5400671 | NCBI WGS metagenome assembly WNGD01 (sample SAMN13153369, study PRJNA577476) | soil metagenome | isolation source: 40 cm soil or saprolite under grassland replicate 2 | place: USA:California | collected 2016-06-15
CTCGCTGTTGATGAGTGCCGGAAGCGTCGAAGCCATATGACAGGCAGGCCACGGGAATCAGGTGGGCGAAACGGTACGCGCGGGGCATGCAGACCGCAACGTAGTTCTTATATTCGTCCCGCATGACTTTCGTCGGCGCCGACCTCGGCGGAACCAAGCTAGCCGTTGCCGCGTTCACCAGCGAAGGTGAGGTGATATCGCGGGAGGTTACTCAACTCGGTAACCGGCGTGGGGCCGCAGTCGGATCGCTGATCGTGGAGCGCCTGCAGCGACTCGGCGCCGAGCATAGGAGCAAGGCGGCGGGCGTATGCGTGCCGGGTCTGTATCGCTCCGACCGTGGCACCGTCTGGGCTCCGAACATCGATGGGTGGGACGACTATCCCCTGCTCGATGAGCTGCGCACCTCACTTGGTCAGGCGGTGCGCATCACGATCGACAGCGACCGCGCTGCCTACATTCTTGGCGAGACGTGGCGGGGCGCTGCACGTGGCGCCAGAGACGCGATCTTCCTCGCCATCGGTACCGGTATTGGAGCGGGGATACTTTCGGGCGGCAAGGTGGTGCGTGGTCACGGGGACGTCGGCGGCGCCATCGGCTGGCTCGCGCTCGATCGTCCGTTCAAGTCTCGCTACCATCAGCACGGTTGCCTGGAGGACCAGGCGTCCGGCCCGGGACTGGTTCGTGTAGCCCGGGATCTGATGCATGCCGATGTGAATTACGCCGGCGCCCTCGGCATAAAAGATCCTGAGGACCTCGACGCCGGAGATATCTTCGCGGCTCACGAGCGCGGAGATCGAATCGCTCACGAAGTGCTCGACAACGCAATCGAGCTGTGGGGCATGACCGTGGCAAATCTCGTCAGCCTCTTCAACCCCGAGATCATCGTGTTCGGTGGCGGAGTCTTCGGTCCAGCCGGCAAATTCCTCGACCGCATACGTACCGAGGCCAGGCGATGGGCGCAGCCGATTGCGATCGAGCAGGTGCGGCTTGTTGTTAGCGCCCTCGGAAGTGACGCTGGATTGTTCGGCGCGGGCCGACTGGCAATGATAGCCAGTGGAGAAACGTCGACATGAGCTCGCGGCGCTTCCTCTTCACGTGCGCGTGCTTTGGGCTGCTGACGTTCGGCATCGTTTTTACGACGCTTGGATCGGTGCTGCCGTCGATCATGACGCGTTTCGGAATCGACAAAGCCGAGGCCGGCTCACTCTTCCTGCTGATGTCGTTCGGAATCCTCGCCGCCTCACTGGTATTTGGTCCACTGGTCGATCGCTACGGCTACAAGGGAATTCTGCTGGCGGCGATGGTGATGGTCGCGCTCGGATTGGAATGGATCGCTTTCGCGTCATCTCTCAACAAGCTGCGTCTCGCAGTCCTCGTGACCGGTTTTGGCGGTGGGATCATCAACGGTGGAACCAACGCTCTCGTCGCCGACATCAGCGGTGAGGATCGTGCGGCAAAGCTCAATCTGCTTGGCGCGTTCTTCGGCGTCGGTGCGGTGGGAGTTCCATTCGTGCTCGGAGTGCTGATCGATCATTACTCACAGGCGTCGATGCTGGCTGCAGTCGGGGTGCTCCTGCTGATTCCGATCGCCCTGATCGCGATAGCAGTTTTCCCCGCGCCGAAGCAACCCCAGGGTTTCCCGATCGCGCAAGCCGGCAAGCTGCTGCGTGATCCGGTGCTACTGCTGATGGGAGTGCTGCTTTTTTTCGAGAGCGGAAACGAGATCACGGTTGGCGGCTGGACGTCCACGTTCGTCACCGAAGAGCTGGCCGCACCGGCGCGGAATGCGCTTCTCATCCTGTCGCTGTACTGGACTGGGATGACGCTCGCGCGATTTGCGCTCGGCTACATACTGCGTCGAACCGCAGCTCTCGCCGTCTTGTATGCTTGCGTCGCAATAGCATTCGGTGGTGCGCTAATGTTGCTGATGACTCACAGCCTCGACGCTGCTGCCGTGGGTACGTTCGCGCTCGGAGTGGGTTTCGCGGCGATGTTTCCGACGGTGCTCGGATTCATCGGTGACCGTTACACAAGTCTCTCCGGTACTGCTTTCAGCGTGGCGATCGCGATGGCATTGTGCGGCGGCATGCTGATTCCATATGCCGCCGGTCTGCTCGGCACGCGTTACGGTATGCGCAGCTCCTTCGTAATCGTACCCGCTGCGCTGGTCATCCAGGCTGCACTGCTCGGAGTCCTCTCGCGCAAGCAACGGTCACCTTCGCCGATATCATGACACTCAGCAAGAAATGGCTCTCGGCCACACGCGCCGTGCTGGACGACATTGAGAATTCACAGCTGCCCGCAATTCAGAGTGCCGCCGAGTTGATGGCCGATTCGATCGGAGCCGAGAGATGGGTCCATACTTTCGGATGCGGGCACGCGACGATACCGGTCGAAGAGATGTATCCACGTATTGGCGGGTTCGTCGGCTTCCATCCGATGATCGAGCTCCCGCTCACGTTCTTCACGCGCATCACCGGGGAAATGGGCATCCACCAATTCCTTTTCCTCGAGCGCGCCGAGGGATACGGCAACGCGATCATGAAGGGGTACGCTTTCGATCCGCGTGACACGATGTGGATCTTCTCGCACACGGGAATCAACAACGTCAACATCGATGTAGCGCTTCGCGCGAAAGAACATGGAATGCGAGTCGTCGCCACCGGATCGGCAGCGGAGAGTTCCGTATCGCGTCATCCGTCAGGCCGCACACTGTTCGAGATCGCCGATGTCGTGATCGACACTCGAGTCCCGGCCGGCGACTCGACGGTCTCTCTCAAGCATCACGTCGACAACGTTGGTCCGGTGTCGACGATGGCGTTCGTGGCGGTGGTGTGGATGACGATCACAACGGTCGCCGATATTTTGACCGAGCGCGGAGTCAAGCTGTACATCCATCCCTCGCACAATGTCCCGGGAGACACGACGGCGCGAGATCGACTCAACGCAGCTCTCGCCGAGTACAAGAGACGGATCGCTGGGGTTTAGTTAGAAGCGCCACTCCCTAATCAGGAATGCCCCGAACGCGCTCGTCGTCGCGATGTTCTGATCGCGCGACAGACTCGGCTCACGCAGCAAGTAGCGCGTATCCACGCCGGTTTCCATGCGGTACCCACGCAAACCACCAAAGCGGTGTACGATCTGCACGCCGGGCCGCTGGAGAGCTTTGGGATCGAGCGGTGATTTGACCGCGATGAATGTGTGCGACTTGATGTACTTGCCGAACTCGAACTGAGTCGCGCGCAGGAAGTTGCCGACGTCCGTCTGCACGTCCGCCGGCGTGATCGTAAAGACGTCGGCGCCGAGCGAGCGGGCGGCACTACCAGCGACCTGATCGGCGACCACACCGAGCGCGATACCGGCCAGCTGCCGGCTGGCGAGCGCAGCCCCTGCACCGACGACGTTCGTACCGCCCCCGCCGTTGGTCAGTCCCGTTCCCTCGAGCTGAAGCAATGAGCTCGATGACTGTCCGAACGCGAGATAGCTAAGGAGATCGCTCTGCGGGATCGGTGGCTGCGCGTCACTGGTGAGCGAGATATTGGGGGTTCTCATCGTTCCGCCGACCACGATCTGGATGTTGATCGCCTCGCGGTTCGGCTGTCTCACCACGTATTCCGCTGTTCCCTGCAATGTTGGATTCAGCTCCGTCGAGTTGATGAACGTCGCCGAGCCGCGCTTGATGTTGAAGCGGCGAGTCATGAAGGTGTATTCGCCACGCTCGGTCAACAGCACGCCATCAACTACCAACGTCTCCTTGGCGCGGTTCACGTGCACGCCGAGATCTTCCTCGCTGTACAACTCGACATTCGCTTCACGCGATCTCACGAAAACATCGCGATCGACGCGCAGATTTACATCCATCCGCAAGTTCGCCAGCAGCGGCGATTGCGTCGGAAACAGCTCCCGATCCGCCAGCACCGCCGTGTCGATAACGCTGAACAAGGCCGGATCGCCGGCGCCGACGAGGTTCTTGTTTTCGGGGGGCGGGATGTTCACGACGCCATCGCGAATGCGAACGTTTCCTGTGACGTGCGCATCCTTGAAAGGCCCGTTCATCGCCAGGTTCGCGCTGACGCTTAACTGGCCGTGATCGTTGTTCAGGACCTCGGCATTCTGCGTCTGAAGCTTCACATCGAAACTGGGCGCGGTCAGAGACTTGATTCCGATCCCACCGCGCACAACGATGCGACCCTTGCTGTTGGCAGCGATCGAATCGATAACAATCGTGTCGCCGAGCATCCGGACGGACGCTTCGATCTGATTGAGATTGATTCCCGCCAGGACAACTCGCGCCTGACCTTCGTGCATCGAGAATTGTCCGGACAGCTGCGGATGATTCAGGTTACCGCCAACTTTGAACGAGCTGCTGATGCGGCCCTTCAGATTGGAGACGTAATCGCTGAATTGCGGGATCAGATCGAGAGGCAGACTGTCGGTCGTAATGTTGAGAGCAACCTGTCTGTTGGCAGGGAATCTCGATCCGGTCACACCAGTGAGAGCGAGATTGATCGGCACCGTTCCCTCGGCGACGAGAAACGGCTCCTTGCCCGCTCGCATTGCCTCGCCGCGACCGGTCAATGTTTGATCCGCGTACTCGGCGTGACCGTGTACTTCGGCAATGGCAGTCCCGTTGTACACGAGATCAGTCGCCCCGAACGCGCCAGTAAATCGTGGGTTAGCCAGCGTTCCTGTGGCGTGGACGTTGAGTGAAACGAGTCCCTTGGCATTGACGTCGCTCTGCGTCAGCGCGATTACGTCGCCGACATTCAGGTTGTCGACGGCGAGATCCAGATTCGCGCTGCCTTCCTTGGGAATGAAGCCGTTGACGTAGATGCGACCGTTCTGTCCGTTGCGCAGCTCGAGATTGTCTACATCGACACCGGCCTGGCCCCAGTGCAGCGATGCGACGCGAGTACTTGCCCACACGCTGGTGTCGAACTGAAGCTTCAACGCATTCAGCTGCAGCGCGTTCCGAATCTTGTCGAGTGTGAAGGCGGCATCGGCGGTGTACGTGCGCGAGTTATCCTGATTGACCACGACCTGCAGCGTACCATTCGGCTTGTGATAAGTGAGCTTCGCACCGACACTGTCGAGAGCGAATCCCGCCGCTCGAACCGCTCTCGCTTGCGCCTTCACACTGACCTGCGATTGCGGAGTGCGGGCATTGATCCAGTCGTAGTCGGCGGTGAAGGCGCCAACCGTGTTGCCACGAGCAATGATGTCAGAGCCGGAGGCAGTGCCCTTCAGGCTGAAGTTCCTGATGTTGCCGGTGGCAACTCCATCGGCGCGCAGCGATCCCGACAGCTCGTTCTTGCGGACTGACGTGGGTGTATCGACTGCTGCGCGCTGCACTGCTGCTCCACTGATCGCGCGCTCGACCTCCGTCGCACGGGCGATTCGTGCAGAGTCGCTTTTTGCCCTGGCGACCCGCTGGGACAGAATACCCGGGCGGGGACGAACGAGACTCGTATCCTTCGAGATCAATCCGGCGAAGTTGGAAAGCGAGTCGATCGCGACATGGTATGTCAGCGTTCCGGTGTGCGCCGTGGTGAGTCCGAACGTTCCCTTTGCTTCGACGATTCCCTGAGGCAGATCCACCGCCAGCGTGTCGAAGCGCGCGATTCCGTTGGCGATCGCCACTCTGACGTTGGCGCTATCGACGTTCACTGTGTCGATGCGCGAGGCACCGACGTTCGCCACCAGCTGCGCCTGCATCGTCGCCGGATCAAACCCTCGACCCCGGGCGGATCCCACTGCAGTTATCATGGTCGACGGCATTTTGGCGACGATCGTGTGCACGTTCAGGTCGCGCGTATTGAACTCGAGATTATAACCGGTGACTCTGCTGGCGAGATCCATAGTCCCGCGCACATCGACGAAGCCGCCATCGGAGACCGTCATCTGCGAATTGATCGCCAGATTGTTGATGTTTCCTCTCAGGCGAAGCGGGCCCGTCGCTGTCCCATGCAGGCCAAGACTCGGCGCCGAGATGCGGCCCAGCGTGACGAGCGAGAGAGGATGCATCTGCATGTTCATGTCGACCCACAGCAGACCCCGCGGTCGAAAAGCGAATCGACCGGTGCCACGAGAGACGGCGCCACGATCGACATGTGTGACGTCGCCGACCGCCGTCATGATGGCTACGCTGGAGCCGTTGAGAGTCGCAGCGCCGCTCAGGGTTCCGTTCAGAAAGAGCTTGGGCGCGATCGCCTGCATGAGGCCCGTCTGAAGCGGCAGCATGCGCGTGGGCAGCTCGCGGGCGGGGAAGACTCCGTTCTCCAATCCCATCACGCCAGGCGCAACTATATGACTACGTCCGGATAGCCGATCATCCACGACGACGTCGCTGTTCACCCGGAGCGCGTGTTGCCCGCCGTCGAAGCTCGCCGTGCCGGTGAGCGTCAGCGGTCGCGGGAAAGTCATCGCCGGGAAAAGCTGCGTCAGCAGACGGGTCTCGAGATTCGAGAAGCGGAGATTTGCACCGCGGTAAGCGATCGTGTCGGTGACCGTCGCTTCGATCTGACCGGTGACGTGTGAACGGGCGACTGTCAGGTCCATGTTGCGCGTGAGATAGACGCTCTTGTTGCCGGTCCAATCGAGTCCGAAATCGAGTTTTCCCGACCCCTGCTCCGGCAAGCGCACCCACGCCCAGCGAATGTCGGCAGGATTTACCGGATCGCCGTGCAGACGCAGGTGAAGATCACCGTTACTGATGTAGTATTTGCCGTCGCCGGTGGCCTTGGTCTGCGCGAACGCGACGCGAGCATCCTTCCACCATAGTGAGTCTCCGGTGAAGTCGAAGATCCCCGTCAACCCTCGCACGTCTGCCACGGGGGGACGGAACGGCGCCGCGATCATCTTCAAGGCGGCAACGTTTATCTCGCGAGACTTATATGCTGGATCTTCGAGTCGAACGAGCGGAAAAATCCCGTCGATTTTGTGGAAAGCGAATTCCTTTTGATATCCGTTCCTGACCTGGAACACCTTGAGTCTTTCATTAGGTCCCAGCGCGCGACGTATTACGTCCTTCTGCTCGGCCGCGCTCTTGTGCGGATCGGGTTGCCATGGCGCGCGCACGGTCAGGTCGCCCTGCACAACGGTGACGTCGCTGAAGCGAATCCAGGTTCCCCAGCCGGTTTTGCGGGGGCCCGCCGGCGTGATCGTGTCGCGAGGGAAGATGCGATCGTAGTTCCACTTGCCGCCGGGCTGCTTGTCGATGACGATGATCGGCCGCACCAGCTTCACCTGGCGGAAATCGATTCTCTTTCCGCGCAGCGTGCTCAGACTGTAGCGCGCCCACGCCTCGTCGACTTTAATGAATGGTGCACGCGCGCTGTCGGTGATAACGACATCGTGCAGGGTGAATCCACGCAGCAAATTGCCGGTGACTTTGCCGATGTGAACGATGCCGTGACTATTTCTCTGGATCAGTCCTTCGACGTAACGTCGGACACGCTCGTGACCCCAGTTGGTGTTGGTGACGAGCACGACTCCACCAAGCAGCAGCAGCACCACCACGACTACCGCCGCGATGACGCGTACCCACCACCTACGCATTAGAACGCTTCGCCGATCGACAGATGGAGGACCATTCTGTTGAGGACGCTACCGCCCCTGGCGGGCGAGTAGGTACGGCGCTGTTGGAGTGTGACGAGCGTCTTGACACCATTCACTATGTTCTCGGTTACAACCGGGAGGGACTCGGTACGCCCGGGGTTGAACCCTATATCGGCACGGATTGGGCCTACAGGTGAGCGGTAGCGCACGCCAAAACCGGGAGTTATGGCCGCCCTACGGCGGGGAAGTGCCGGATTCGTCCTTTGGCTCACCATTCCGGCGTCCACGAACGCCGCTCCAACCAGCTCCTGCCACACTGGAAAGCGCGCCTCGATGCTCCCCTCCACCACGAAATTTCCACCCAGCGGACGCGGCTCGAAGTCACGATCCTTGAGGTTTAGAGCGTTGGGGTCGCAGCTGGTGACGTCGATTCCCGAGGTGCACGCTGCGTTGAGGCTGTCGTGCGTCTGCAGGACGCCAATCGGAACAGTGAGTACGCGCGGTCCCAGCTGATTCTCACCGAAGCCGCGGACTGAATGCGAGCCGCCGGCATAAAAGCGTTTTCGCGGGTGGAGCACTCCGCCACCGACCGATGTCGCGATGCCGACCGCCTGGGCTGTGCTGCCCAGTGAGCGCACCCAGCCAATACGCGCATGCCCGCCGATCGAGCCGCGCTTGCGGATCTGGTAGAACGCCGCGCCGTCGGCCGTCGCGCGATTGTAGCGGAAATCAGAGACCGTGAACGCCGAGGCGTGCTCGACATTGCCATTGGCGCGATATCCCCTGTTGGGGGAGAACGGATCGTTGGTGCGATCGATCGAGGTGGTGACTGTGAACGGAGAGAGCTTCTGATTGCCGCGCAGGGACTCGAGAGTCGGTCGGTCGCACACTCCGAAGTTGAGGCAGAAGTACACGTCTCCCGCATCTACTTTGCTGATCTCGAATCTGTAATTGGCGCTGGCGGGTGCACGCTCCGTCAATTCGCGGGTGAATGTTAAGCTGGTTCCGTAGCCCCGATCGACGTAGATGCCCGGTGCGCTGCGGCGGTGCGTGAACAAGCTCAGCCCCAGTTCGTTGTGGGGCGAGCCGAACCAGGGCTGACGAAAGTCGATACTCGCGTTGTAGGTCGGAACGAAGTAGCGAGCGAGGGCGCTCGTCTGCGGAACGGTTGGGTTGCGAAAGATGCCGCGCCCCGCGAGTGACTTGGCGAAGAGGTTGCCGACAACGCCCTGGATATCGAGCCGTCGTGCGCCGCCCGTGAAGTTGTAGTGGGTGAAGCGAGTCTCGACCTGGACGAAGTCCACGGTGTTGAATCCGGCGCTGATGCGAGCCTCGCGCGGTGGTGACTCCGTCACATTCACAACGATTACCTTCGCCGAGTCGGGAGTGGCGATGTCGATCGGCGGGCGTGGCTCGATCGAAGCGCGCCGAAAGAGATTCGATTCGTACAGCGCTCGCTGGCTGCGCAGCATCTCGGAGCGGCGAAAAATGTCGCCAATATTGAAGGTGAGCGACTTCCTGATGGTTCTCTCGCTGACGTCGTCGTTGCCGCTGACGACGATATCCTCGACGGTCGTCTTGTACTTGGGATTCAGCGTGAATCGTACTACCGCCTGACGCGCGGCGGAGTCGATGACGACCGCGGTATCCACCTCGGCATCGGCATATCCCTTGTCGAACAAGCTTGTCTGCAGATAAAAACGTGACGAGTCGAGCTTGATCAGATTTAGAGGTCCGCCCTTGCCGATCACAACGCGCCGGTTGATCTCTTTTTTTGACAGCAGCGGCGTGGGCTGGCTGACGATGATGTCGGAAACGAGAATCGGCGGCCCTTCCTTGATGGTGAAGGTGACGCCGACCTGTTTACGCCCTCTCGGAACGACCGCGGTATCTACTTCTGTCTCGCGGTAGCCACGCTTCCAGTAAAAAATCCGAATGCGGAGAACATCCCGCTCCAGCTCTTTGTGATCGAGATACTTCCTGGTGTAGAAGTATTTCGACTTGCTGATCCAGCAAAACGGCTTGAGGATGAAGCTGTTGCAGTACGAGGCGGTGGTGTAGATGTTCTGGAGGAGCTCACTCGACTTCACCACCTTCACGCCTTTGAGCGTGAGGTTGACCACCTCGGGGTTACTCGGCGCGGTCGTCGCGGGTGCCGTCTGCTGCGCAAAAAGCAGCGCTGGAACGAGGAGAATCGCCCCGGCGATAGCCGCGCTTCCCGCTTCCCGCTTCCCGCTTCCCGCTAGCCTATAGGCCTTCCAGCAGCGCGTCGTTGCTTGGAGTCGCCGCGATGCGCTTAATGAGCCATTCCATAGCCGAACTGGACGGCATCTGCTGTAGACCGCGTCTAAGGGTGTAGACATGCTCTAGCTGATCAGGACGGAAGAGCTTGTCTTCACGACGCGTGCCGCTGGTCGCGACATCGATGGCGGGAAAGATCCGTTTCTCCGAAAGGGAGCGATCGAGCTTGATCTCGCAGTTACCGGTACCCTTGAATTCTTCGAAAATGACGTCGTCCATCCGCGATCCCGTTTCGACGAGGGCGGTGGCAATTATAGTCAGCGACCCACCTCCGTGTTCCGGAGCAACGGAACGCGCCGATCCAAAGAAGGCTTTGGGCTTGGCCATCGCGGACGAATCGAGTCCGCCGGAGAGAGTGCGACCGGTACCGCGCTCGACGGTGTTATAAGCGC
>WNGD01013844.1_pt1 | contig 10249 bp, 6 predicted proteins | sample 5400671 | NCBI WGS metagenome assembly WNGD01 (sample SAMN13153369, study PRJNA577476) | soil metagenome | isolation source: 40 cm soil or saprolite under grassland replicate 2 | place: USA:California | collected 2016-06-15
CTTTTCGTCGAACACCATGGTCGGCGCCATCGAGCTGCGCGGGCGCTTCTTCGCCTCGACGCGGTTGGCGACGGGCTTGCCGTCTTCCTCCGGCGCCCAGGAAAAATCGGTGAGCTCGTTGTTGAGGAAGAACCCGCGCACCATCTGGCGGTTGCCGAACGCGGCCTCGACGCTCGCGGTCAGCGCCACCGCGTTCCCTTCGGCGTCGGCGATGGAGACGTGCGTGGTCGCGGGCAGTTCGACGGGCTCTGCGACTCCAAGGTTCGCCGAGACGCCGGCGGGATTGCCCGCGCGCGCCCGTCCCATGGAATGCAGCGGGTCGATCAGTTTCGCGCGCGAAGCGAGGTAAGCCGGCTCGAGGAGCGCAGCGAGCGGCGCAGCGACGAACTCCGGGTCGGCGATGTAGAGATTGCGATCGGCGTAGGCGAGGCGCCCGGCTTCGGCGAAGAGGTGCACGGCCTCGACCGAGTCGGCTTTTAGCGCGCGCAGATCGAAGCGCTCGAGGATCTTCAGGATCTGCAGCACCGCGAAACCGCCCGAGGAAGGCGGAGGCATGCCGCAGACTTTCCAGCGGCGGTACTCACCGCACAGCGGCTCGCGCCGTATCGCGGCATAGGCGGAGAAGTCCGCCTCGACGAGGTCGCCGCGCGTGCGCTTGTGGCTTCGCACCGCCGCGGCGATGTCGCGCGCGATCTCGCCGCGGTAGAAGGCGTCCGCGCCGCCCGCCGCGACGCGTTTCAGCACAGCGGCGTACTCCGGGTTCCTGAGCAGCGTTCCCGCCGGCTTCGCCTTGCCGTCGGGCAGGTAGAAGTAGCGGCGCGCGTTGGCGTCGAGCGGGAGAAACCGGTCGGCGGCGACGAGCGCATTCAAACGCGGCGAGATCGGGAATCCTTTCTGCGCCAGCTCGATCGCCGGCTCGAAGAGGCTCGCCCAGGGAAGCTTGCCGTGCCTGCGGTGCGCGAGCTCGAAGAGGCGCAGCAGGCCCGGCACGCCCACCGATTTTCCGCTGACCACTGCGTCGGGCCAATCGAGCGGGCGCCCATCGGCCCCGAGAAAACGCCCGGGCTTGGCACTGGCGGGCGCGGTCTCCCGGCCGTCGTAGGCTTCGAGCTTCGCGTCGCGCGCGGCGTAATGCAGCAGGAAGGCGCCGCCGCCCAGGCCCGAGGATTGCGGCTCGACCAGGCCGAGCACGAGCTCCACGGCGATCGCCGCGTCGAGCGCGCTCCCGCCGCGGCGGATCGCGTCATAGCCTGTGCGTGCGGCAAGCGGATGCGCCGCGACCACCATGAAGCGCTCCGAAGCAACGAGCCGCTTTGGAACGACTGTGGTGGCTGGCTCCGGCGCGGGCTGAGCGCAAAGACTGGATGCGGCAAGAAAAGCCCCGACTGCCGCGAAGGCGTAGCGCATATGACGGATTGTATCCGTCATATCGATGCCGATTGGCGGCTCGTCAGCGCCCCGGAACGATGATGCGGCTGCCCTCGCCCGCCATCTCGAGCATCAGCTCGTTCATGCGGCGCACGAACCCGGCCGGGTCCTCGAGCTGGCCGCCCTCGGCGAGGAGCGCCTGGTCGAAGAGCAGGTTCGCCCAGTCGGCGAAGCGCGTCTTCTCCTCGCTCAGGCGCTGCACCATGGGATGCGCCGGATTGATTTCGAGGATCGGCTTGGGCTGCGGTCCTTTCTGCCCGACGGCCTTGAGGATCCGCGCGAGATTGCCCCCCATGTCGTGCTCGTCGGCGACCAGGCACGAGGGCGAAGCGGTGAGGCGCGAGGAGACGCGCACGTCCTTCACCCTGTCGCCGAGCGCGTCCTTCAGTTTCGCGACGAGCGCCCGGTGCCCGAGCGCCTGCTTCGCTTCCTCCTTCTTCTCGTCGTCGGACTGGAGCTTGGAGAGATCGAGCTCGCCTTTCGCGACCGAGGCGAGCTGCTTGCCCTCGTACTCAGGAAGGTTCGCGACCAGCCACTCGTCGACGCGCTCGGAAAGGAGCAGCACCTCGATCCCGCGCTTGCGGAAGACTTCCAGATGCGGGCTGTTCTTCGCGGCGAGGAAAGTCTCCGCGGTCACGTAATAGATCTTGTCCTGGCCTTCCTTCATGCGCGCGATGTAATCGGCGAGCGACACGCCCTGTTCTTCGCTGTCGGCGTGGGTGGAGGAGAACCGCAGGAGCTTTGCGATGCGCTCGCGGTTGACAAGATCCTCGCCGACGCCTTCCTTCAGGACGCGCCCGAATTCCTTCCAGAAACCCGCGTACTTGTCTTTCTGGTTCTCGGCGAGATCCTCGAGCAGGCCGAGGACGCGCTTGGTGTTGCCGGCGCGGATCGCCTCGATGTCGCGGCTCTCCTGCAGGATTTCGCGCGAGATGTTGAGCGGCAGGTCGTTCGAGTCGATCACGCCGCGCACGAAGCGCAGATACGCGGGCAGCAGCTGCTCGGCGTCGTCCATGATGAATACGCGCCGCACGTAGAGCTTCAAGCCGCGCCGCTCGTGCCGGTCCCACAGGTCGAAGGGCGCCCGCGCCGGGATGTAGAGGAGCTGCACGTACTCCTGGCGGCCTTCGACGCGGTTGTGGCTCCAGGCGAGCGGCGCCTCCGGGTCGTGGGCGATGTGCTTGTAGAACTCCTGATACTGCTCCTCGCTGATCTCCGGTTTCGCGCGCGCCCACAAGGCGCTCGCCCGGTTGACGGTCTCGTCCTCGTCGGTCGCCCTCTCCTCGGATTTTTCCTTGTCCCACTTCATCTTCCTCATCACGATCGGGATGCCGATGTGATCGGAATACTTGCGGATGATCTCTTTCAGCTTCCGGTCCGAGAGCAGCTCGTCCTCGCCTTCGCGCAGATGCAGGACGACGTCGGTGCCCCTCGCTTCCTTCTCCGCGGTTTCGACGGTGTACTCGCCGCCCCCGTCCCTCATGTCGCAATGCCAGCGCACCGCTTGATCCGCCGGAAGCCCCGCGCGGCGCGACAGGAGCGTGACGCGGTCTGCGACGATGAACGACGAATAGAAGCCCACGCCGAACTGCCCGATCAAGCGCGCGTCCTTCGCCTGGTCGCCGGTGAGCGACTGGAAGAACTCGCGCGTCCCGGACTTGGCGATGGTGCCGATGTTGCTCACGACTTCCTCGCGAGACATGCCGATGCCGTTGTCCGATACCGTGAGGGTTCGCGATTGCTTGTCGTAGGAGACGCGGATCTTGAGGTCGGCGTCCGGGCCGTACGGGGCGTTTCCGGAAAGCGCCTCGAAGCGCAGCTTGTCGGCAGCGTCGGAGGCGTTCGAAACGAGCTCCCTCAGGAAGATCTCCTTGTTGCCGTACAAGGAGTGGATCATGAGGTTGAGGAGCTGCTTGACCTCCGCCTGGAAGCCCAGGGTTTCCTTCGTCGCCGCCGTACTCATCGCCTGCCTCCCGCTCGTCACTCGCGCCGATATGGGGTTGGATTCCCGGCGGTTCAAGCCCCGCAGGACCGCGGCCGGGATTTCGCTTTTCGAATATAACCCAGTTCCGGAATTCCTTGAGCCTGCGGGGGCGAACGTCTATGCTGCGCTTCTCTTTCCATTCGGGATGCCGGCGACAAGAATCCGGGAGGGCTCGTGGCACATCCGTCCGACGCGGCGCAGTCCGCTGCAAGCGACTTCGTTTCCCTCAGGTTTACCGGCCAGGCCGGGGAGTACTTCCGCATTTGGATCGTCAACATCTGCCTGTCCATCGTGACGCTGGGCATCTACTCGGCGTGGGCGAAGGTCCGGCGCAAGCGCTATTTCTACGGCAACACCCTGCTCGGGGATTCGGCGTTCGAGTATCTCGCCGACCCGAAGGCGATTCTCAAGGGCCGGGTCGTCGTCGTCGGCGGCTTTGCGATCTACTCCCTTGCCGGAAGGATCAACCCGATGGCGGGGCTCGCGATGGCGCTCGTTTTCCTGGGCGTGCTGCCGTGGCTGATCGTGCGCGCCTCGCGCTTCAACGCCGTGAATTCCGCGCACCGCAACGTGCGCTTCGACTTTCGCGCCGGCTATGGGGAGATGGCCCGGCTCCTCACCCTGCCGATCGTCCTGGTCCCGCTCACTCTCGGCTTGCTCTATCCCTACTACGCGTACCGCAAGAGGCGGTTTTTCCTCGAGCACAGCACGTACGGGACGACGCCGTTCGCATTCGACGCCTCCGCGGGCGCCTATTACCTCGTCTACCTCAAGTCTGCCCTGATGTTCGTGGTATTCCTCGCCGGATCGGTCGTCACGCTCGGCCTGGGCGCGCTTCCGTTCTACATCTGGTTCGCGGCGTACCGCGACGGCGCGCTCGCGAGGCTCACCTGGAAAAGCACGCGCCTTGGCGCCTTGCGCTTCGACTGCGGCTGGAAGACGGGAGGGCTCTTCAAGCTCTATCTCGTCAACAGCCTGGGCGTGATCTTTTCCGCCGGCCTGCTCTCGCCGTGGGCGGCCGTGCGGACTGCGCGCTACCAGCTCAAGCGAATCTCGCTTCGATCCGGCAGAGAAATCGGCGCGTTCCTCGCGGCCGCGCAGGAACAGGTCGGTGCGGTCGGCGACGAAGCGAGCGACCTGCTGGGATTCGATTTCGGACTATGACGCAGTTAAGGGCGCTCTACTACGACGGAAGGACGTCGCAGCAGCGGGAAGTCCTGGTGTGGGCCGAGCCGTCCGGGCGCCTGCGCGTGAGCGGCGACGGAGTCGACTTCGGCTGCAAGATCGCGGAGGTCCGGCCTTCGCCGCGCGTGGGAAACACCGCGCGCCATCTGCAGTTCCCGGACGGTTCGCAGTGCGAGACCGGGGACAACGACGCAGTGGACGCGATCTTCGCCGCGTTGCCGTCGGAAGCGCCCGGGCGGCTGATCCACTTGTGGGAAAGCAGGTACGGCTACGCGCTGTTCGCTTTGGCGCTGACTGCGGCGGCGCTCTGGGCGGGCATCACCTACGGCATTCCGGCGCTGGCGAAGCAGGTGGCGGCCGTCCTGCCTCCTTCGATCGAGAGGGCGCTCGGACGCGACGCGCTCGCCGCGCTCGACCGGGTACTGCTCGCGCCCTCGAAGCTCCCGCCCGCGCGCCGGGAAAAAATGCGGGCGCTGTTCTCGCACATGGTTTCCGGCATCGAGGGCGCGGACGGCTACCGCCTCGAGTTGCGCGCGGGCAAGCGGCTCGGGGCCAACGCCCTCGCCCTTCCGTCGGGCGAGATCGTCGTCACTGACCAGCTGGTCGAGCTCGCGGAAAAGGACGACGAGCTCGTCGCGGTCCTCGCCCACGAGATCGGCCATCTGCGCCAGCGCCACGGCTTGCGGCGGCTGCTGCAGGATTCGGCGACCGTGCTGCTGATTGCGGCGGTCACCGGAGATCTCAGCTCGATCGCATCGCTCGCCAGCGCGCTGCCCGCCATCCTGCTCCAGGCCAAGTACTCGCGCGACTTCGAACGCGAAGCCGACGAATTTGCGTTCGACTACATGAAGCGGCACGGGATTCCGTCCGAGTCGTTCGGCGCGATCCTGCTGCGGATGGACAAGCGCAGGGGCGCGGCGACCGACATTCCGGACTACCTTTCGACCCATCCGGCGACGCGCGAGCGCGCCGAGCGCTCGCGCGCGGCGCGTTGAGGAGCACGCTTCGGCTAGAATGACGGAACTTTTGGAAGCGCGGCCGGATCATACCCGCGGACCCCGAATGCTCCGAAGATCCTTCCTCGCCTCCGCGCTCGTCCTCGCCGCGCTCATTCCCGCGCCCGCGCGGCCGGCCGAGCCCGCTCTGCCCAAGGGCCTCACGCGCGTCACCTCGGTCGAAGGGGTCACCGAATATCGCCTGGCGAACGGCTTGAAAATCCTGCTGATCCCCGACCGCTCGGTCGATACCGTCACGGTCAACGTCACCTACCTCGTCGGCTCGCGGCAGGAAGGCTACGGCGAGACCGGAATGGCGCATCTCCTGGAGCACCTCATGTTCCGCGGCACGCCGCGCTTCCCGGGCGTCAAGGCGGATTTCCAGAAGCGCGGAGCGCGCTACAACGGCAGCACCTCGTTCGACCGGACCAATTACTTCGAAACGTTCCCCGCGAACGAGAAGACACTGGACTACGTGCTCGATGTCGAAGCCGACCGCATGGTCAACGCCTCCATCGCCCGGCGCGACCTCGACGCGGAAATGACGGTGGTGCGCAACGAGTTCGAGGCGGGGGAAAACAGCGCCTTCGGCGTGCTGCGCGAGCGCATGGCGGCGAGCGCCTACCTCTGGCACAACTACGGAAAGGCGATCATCGGGGCGCGCTCGGACATCGAGAACGTGCCGATCGAGCGGCTCCGGGCGTTCTACACTCACTACTACCAGCCGGACAACGCGGTGCTGCTGCTGTCGGGCAAGCTCGGGGAATCGTCCGCGCTCAGGCTCGCGCAAAAGCACTTCGGAAAGATCCCCAAGCCCTCGCGCACGCTGCGCACGACCTACACCGTCGAGCCGACCCAGGACGGAGAGCGCGCGGTTACGCTGCGGCGCGCGGGCGACGTGCAGCTCGTCTCGGCGCTCTACCACATGCCCCCCGGGACCCATCCCGAATACGCCGCCGTGGACGTGCTGGTCGCGCTGCTCGATCACGTGCCTTCGGGCCGGCTGCACAAGGCGCTCGTCGAGGCGGGCCTGGCGAGCTCCGTTTTCGGGACCGAGCGGCAGCAGCGCGAGGCAGGCTTCGCCTACTTCGGCGCGAACCTGAGCCGGGATGCTTCGCTCGAGACCGTGCGCGACGCGCTGCTCGGCGTCCTGGAGGGATTCGCGAAGAACCCCGTCACCGAGGACGAGGTCGAGCTCGCGAGGCGGCGCCTCGTCAACGACATCGAGCTCACGCTCGCCGACTCCCGCGAGCTCACCAGCGTCCTTTCCGAATACGCCGGCATCGGCGACTGGCGCGTGCTGTACCTGCACCGCGACCGGCTGAAGCGGGTCACCGCCGCCGACGTCCAGGCCGCGGCCACGCGCTATCTGAAACCCGCCAACCGCACGCTGGGAATGTTCATTCCGACGCCCTCGCCCGACCGCGCGGAGATTCCGCCGGTGCCGGACCTGGCCGCCGCGCTCAAGGACTACCGCGGCTCGGCAACGGTGGCGCTGGGCGAGGATTTCAATCCGACCCCCGCGAGCATCGAGGCGCGCGTCATCCGCAGGACGCTCCCCGAGCAAAGCAAGCTGAACCGCTCCGCCGCCTGCGGCATCACGAGCGGCATGCTGCTGCGCGGCACGCAGAAGCATTCCCGCGAGCAGCTGCGCAATCAATTCGACCGGCTCAAGGCGAACGTGGGCGTCGGCGGCGACGGCGGCTCGATCGAAACCGTCCGCGAGAACCTTCCGGAAGTGCTGCGGCTGACCGCCGAGGTATTGCGCCAGCCGTCCTTTCCGAACGACGAGTTCGAGCAGCTGCGCCGCTCCTCGCTCACCAGCATCGACACGCAAAGAAGCGATCCGAGCGCGCTCGCGGGCCTCGCGCTCGCGCGCCACCTGAACCCCTACCCGCCCGAGCACTGGTTGTATACGACCACGCTCGAGGAGCGCAGCGCCCGGCTCAAGGCGCTTTCCCTGGCCGAGGTCAAGCGGTGCTACGCGGATTTCTACGGCGCCTCCGACAGCCAGCTCGCGGTCGTGGGCGATTTCGATCCGGGCGAGATCACGCGCCTCGCCCAGGAGCTCTTCGGCGACTGGAAGAGCCCGCGCCCCTACGCGCGGATCCCCCTGCGAATCGCGCAGGTCGCGCCGGTCGACGACGTGATCAACACGCCGGACAAGGCGAACGCGGTGCTGCGCGCTGGCGTGCTGCTTCGCTTGCGCGACGACAACCCCGATTATCCGGCGCTCCTCCTCGGCAACTATCTGCTCGGCGGCTCGTCGGATTCGCGCCTGACGCGGCGCATCCGCGAGAAGGAGGGCCTGTCCTACAGCGTCGGCTCGTTCCTGTCGGCCGACAGCTTTTTCGAGCGCGGCAGCTTCGGAGTCTTCGCCATCTACGCGCCGCAGAACCGCGCGCGGGTCGAGGCCGCGTTGGCGGAGGAGCTCCGCAAGGCGCTCGCCGATGGCTTCAGCGCGGAGGAAGTCGAAGCCGGAAAGAAAGGCCTGCTGCAGTCGCGACAGCTCGCGCGCTCGAGCGACGGGACCGTCGCGAGCCGGCTCGCTTCCTACCTCGTGCTCGGCCGCACCTTCGCGTGGGAAGAGGAGCAGGAGCGGCGGATCGCCGCCATGACGCCCAAGGCCGTCGTCGAGACCCTGCGCCGGTATATCGATCCTGCGAAGCTCTCGGTGGTGAAGGCCGGGGACTTTACGAGCGTTGCCGCCAACCCGCCGGGGCCGAGCCGGGCGAACTAGTTCAATTCCTCGTACCGAATCGCCAGGACTTCGAGAGGCTCGTCCCCGGCCGGGGTGCTGAGCGTCACTGCGTCGCCCTCGTGGGCCTTGAGCAGCGCCCGGGCGATCGGCGACACCCATGACACCCGGCCGTGCGCGGGGTCCACTTCGTCGGTACCGACGATGCTGACGGTGCGCTCCGCGCCGCCCGCGTCGCGGTAGGTGACGGTGGCGCCGAAGAACACGCGATCCTGGTCCTGGTCGCGGGGATCGACCACTTCGGCGATCTCGAGGCGCTTGATGAGAAAGCGGATGCGACGCTCGATCTCGCGCAGCCGTTTTTTCCCGTAGAGGTAGTCGGCGTTCTCCGAGCGGTCGCCGTTGGAGGCCGCCCAGGCCACCGTCTTCACCAGCTCCGGCCGCTCGACCTCGACCAGTGCCTTCAATTCCGATTTCAGGCGCGTATGGCCCAGGGGCGTGATGTAGTTCTTCTGCCCCCGCGGCGTCCAGGGCGCGACTTCGATCTCCTCTTCCGCTGCGTCGCCTTCGCGCGTGAATGCCTTGCTCATCCCCATGCCCCACCGTAGCCGCTCTTGCGGCTCCACTATAATAGCCGCAAACAAGCTGGAGCCCGTGTAGGGAAAGCGCCATGAAGTTCAACAGCAGGCGGGTACGGGAAATCGCGCTGGTCGTCGTGGTCGCGCTCGCAGCGACCCTCGCCAACCTGCCCGAGGAAACGCTCGAGCGCTTCGATATCGAGCGGGGTCTGCTGCTGGGCTCGCTCGCCCTGACGGTTTTCATCGCGCTGTTCCTGTACCTCAAGTTCCAGTTCTTCTTCCTCGTCGTGCTCCTGGCGGTCGCCGCGAACATGCCCGGAGAAGTGGCCGAGAGCCTGGGAATGTCGACCCTGCCCCTGATCATCGCCATGGCCACCATGGTGGGCTTTTCGCTCATCAACTACGTGGTGGATATGCTTCCGACGGGCCTCGAGAAGAAGCCCAGGGAACAGAGCGCCGAGGGCATCAAGGTGCTGTTCTACGCCATCGAGAAAGGCAACCTCATCTACGCGCAGAAGGTCCTTTCCCAGAACTTCGACCCCAATCTCGTCGCAGAGAACGGCTATACGCCGCTGATGTACGCCGCGGCGCGCGGCGATTCGAAGATGGTGGAGCTGCTTCTCAGGAACGGCGCGGACGTCAACATGGTCAGCGAGGAAGGCGATACGGCGATCGAGCTCGCGCTGCGGATCGGCTCGCAGGAGTGCGCCGACATCCTGAAGAAGGCGCGCGCCGACCAGGCGGCGCGCGAGCAGGCCGTGCGGACCCCGCAGGCGAAGCAGGACTGATGCCTTCCGGTAACAAAATGTGTCGGGGCCTGGAGCGGCGGGAACTTCGACCCGCATGGGCTGCCCAAGACGCGTTACCGAAATCATTGCAGGAGACCCCTATGTCCAAGAAGAAATTCGCCGCAGTGCTGGCCGTGTGCGCGGCCGCAACGATGCTGGGCTTCGAGGGCGGCAGGCTGACCCCCGTATCGAGCTCGCAGGCCCAGACACCGCAAGTCCAGAGGTCCGCCGCCGGCGCGCTCCCCGATTTCAGCGCCCTGGTCGAGCAAAACGGGCCCGCCGTCGTCAACATCAGCACCACCACCACCCCGGTGCGCGTCCAGATGCAAATACCCCAGATCCCCGGCGAGCCGGGCGACCCGATCCAGGAGTTTTTCCGCCGCTTCCAGATTCCCATGCCCCAGGGCGACGCGATTCGCAGGGGGGTCGGCTCGGGTTTCATCGTGAGCGCCGACGGTTATATCCTCACCAACGCGCACGTCGTCGATGACGCAAACGAGGTCACGGTGAAGCTCACCGACAAGCGCGAATTCAAGGCGAAGGTGATCGGCGTCGACCGCCGCACCGACGTCGCGCTGGTCAAGATCGACGCA
>WNGD01021250.1_pt1 | contig 10248 bp, 9 predicted proteins | sample 5400671 | NCBI WGS metagenome assembly WNGD01 (sample SAMN13153369, study PRJNA577476) | soil metagenome | isolation source: 40 cm soil or saprolite under grassland replicate 2 | place: USA:California | collected 2016-06-15
ACCGAGCCTGATGTGCATGCCGAGCCTGTGGAGGCGGCAATGCCAAGCAGATCGAGATTAAGCAGGATCGACTCGCCCTCAACTCCCTCAAAAACGAAGCTGGCGTTATTGTGCAGGCGCTCTGTTGGATGCCCGGTTAGCTGGCTTCCCGGGATTGTTAACAATCCCGCCATCAAGCGATCACGCAGAGCAATGATGCGTGGCATGACCTTTGGCAGGTCTTCATAGGCCAGGCGCAATGCAGTTGCTGTGCCTACTATGCCCGCAACGTTTTCGGTCCCCGCACGTTTGCCACGTTCTTGCGAACCACCCTGTAGTTGTGGTAAGAGACGCATGCCTTGACGTGCATAGAGAATGCCGACACCTTTGGGACCATAGAATTTGTGGGCCGAGAGTGAGAGCAAATCAGCGTTGAGTTCTACAACATTTAGCGGCAAAGAGCCACCGGCTTGCACAGCATCAACGTGGAAAGGTATTTTCCTGGCGCGACAGATACGGCCAATCTCTGCAACTGGCTCAATCGTACCGACTTCGTTATTGGCATACATGATTGAGATGAGGATGGTTTGATCGGTGATCGCTCGCCCAACCTCGTCGGGATCAACACGGCCATAATTGTCTACAGGTAGGTAGGTAGTTTTGAAGCCGAAACGTTCCAGGTACTGGCTGGTATGCAGCACAGCATGGTGTTCTATGGGTGAAGTTATCAGATGGTTGCCCTTTTTCTGGTAGGCAAACGCCATCCCTTTAATTGCAAGGTTATCGCTTTCTGAGCCACAGCCTGTAAAGGTGACTTCGGTCGGGCGGCACCCAAGGATATCGGCTACCTGTTCGCGGGCGCTATCAATGGCTTGCATGGCATGGCGTCCTAGTGTATAGATGCTGCTCGCATTACCATACTCAGTAGTTAAGTAGGGTAACATGGCATCTAACACACGCGCATCAAGCGCAGTCGTAGCAGCGTGATCGAGATAGATAGTGCGTTCCGGCATACTGTCCTATTCCTGCAAATGGAGAACGAATCATACGGGCGCAACGTATTGCGCCCTTCCATTGTACCACAGGAATGGTCTACTCACCTTGCGGCCAATTAAAGCTCGTGTCAGGTGTAATACCTGGACTATTATACGCGATGGTAATAACTTGATGTGGCTGCAAGACAAGATGGTTAAAATCGCTAGTAACCTGTTTTCCATTAACATAAACCACCCAATCCGCAGATGAAGCCAACTGATTGTGGAAGCCTAGCTGGGAGAACCCCTGCCCCCATATGTCAAGGAAGTCACCAAGGGTCGGGCTAACCTTTTTTGGAGCCTCAATATGAATAACTCCATCACTGGTATGAGTGTGTAGCCAATAAAGACAAGATTGATCGGACGAAATACCAACACCTTGAGGAATTGAAACCGGTTGACCATTAATATATATGGTTAGATGTGCATGAATGTGATAAGCAGTTTGCTCCAACGAGTCACAATAGATGCCATTGACTGGAGGATAAGCAGGATTAACGACTTGTTCAGAAGGCGTTGCCTGATTTTGACTCGTCGGCTTTTTCGCATATGCATTATAAATGAAGAAAGAGACAGCAGCTACCAGCACTACAGCAGCAGCACTAAGGCCAACTATTAGGATGCGCTTATTGCGAGCAGCACGCCGCTGCTCTTCAAGGCGCCGCTGCCGTTCTTCTTGACGTCGTTCCTGCTTGACAGCCTGACGAGTAAGCGGCTTATTCACTGTATTGGCCTGCTTCACAGTCACATTGGTTGGTTGTTTACTCACAGGGCTAGTTTGCTTTGAAGACGCATTGGCTGTTTGTTTCTTAACAGAACTGGTTTGCTTAGAAGATTGATTTTTTGATTGCTTATTTGTACTTTGTCCCTGTTTTGAAACTTGACGAGGTGTTTGTTTGCTCATGGATCATATCCAACTTTCTAAAGGTCCTTTACGCTCGCTTTTTCTTAAAGAAGCTTTCATTCATACTGCCAGTACGATATCCTAATAGATCAACGGTCACATAGGTATAGCCTATTTTGCGTAAGCCATCGGTGACAACTCGACTCATCTCATCCTCGATCAACCGTGAAAGTTCTGAACGCTCGACTTCGATACGCGCAATTTTGTCATGGTGGCGCACACGTACCTGGCGGAAACCAAGATCACGCAGCAGTTTTTCAGCTTTATAGATCATTTGCAATGAGGCTACATCAACCTTACTTCCATACGGGATACGCGATGAGTAGCAAGCCATCGCAGGTTTATCCCAAATAGGCACGCCCAGTAAGCGAGCCACGGCCCTTATCTCACGTTTGCCCATACCAGCCTCTTTGAGGGGGCCGCGCACACTGAACTCACGCGCTGCACGCTGGCCGGGACGGAAATCGCTATCATCATCCTTATTCACACCATAAGCGATATGACGCAGGTTATATTGTTTCGCCAGTGGCTCCAATCGGGTAAAAAGTTCTGTTTTGCAGAAATAGCAGCGATTGAAGTCATTGGCAACGTAGCGTTCATCTTCGAGTTCATGTGTTTCCAGGGTAATCACAGGTATACCCATCTGTTCTGCGACGGCCAAAGCTTCCTCGGTTTCTTCAGCGGCATAGGCTGGAGAGGTAGCTATAGCGCCTATCGCGCGCGTCCCCAATACGTCGTGTGCCACCTTTAACAGCAGCGCGCTATCGACCCCACCAGAATAGGCCACCAGGACCGATTCCATGTCACTTAGAATCGCTTGTAGGTGTTCATATTTCACTCGCGTCTCGCCATCCAAAGCCTCAACGCCGTCACTATTGACGTAGGGGGTATCCAGCATGATAATGTATTCTCCAAAGCCAATTTAGAAAGTAAGTAAGATACAAAACGTACCTGGGTTCTCAAATGTCACGCAAAGTTGATACACCCAACCGCTATTATAGCATTCAGGAGCAACTTAAACACCTACCTGGGACTTTTTTATTTTATAAGGAGAAACCACTTGGACATGCCTCGCTCTACCGCTGCAATTATCCTGGCGGCGGGTAGTTCCAGCCGTATGGGCGGTGAACGACACAAACTCTTGCTCCCATTGGATGATCGTCCAGTGCTGGCACATGTCATTGATGCTGCTCTTGGGTCCCAGGCTCGACCAATTATTATCATCTTGGGACACCAGCCCAACGAGGTACGCTTACAAATTAAACCATACACAACACACCCCGATATCACCCTCATTGACAATGCCGACTATTTACAGGGCATGAGCACCTCCATGCGTATGGGTGTACAGGTTATTATATCTAATGGCTATAAGAAGCGGACATTCTCTTATCATATTGACAGTGCCCTCATCATGCTTGGCGACCAGCCAATGATAACTTCACAGGTGATCGACACGCTGCTCAGAGCATACAGGACGACGGGGAAACGCATAATAGCGCCTCTTTACGATGGGAAGCGAGGCAGCCCGGTATTGTTCGATATGAGCCTGTTTCCTGAACTGATGGAGGTTACCGGCGATGAAGGGGGGCGTACTGTTCTTGAACGTCATCCTCAAGAGGTGGAGTTGATAGAGATGGGCGATGCCATGACAAACTTCGACGTGGACACCTGGGAGGCATACCAGCAAGTTTTAGAGGCCTGGTCTGGTAAAGAGAAAGAATAAGCGCATGGAAGACCAGAAGCATAGAGAGAAAAATGTAATAACTTTATCTACAAGAGTGACTTTACCAATCCAACAATTTCTTTATGAATCTCTTCTGGCGAACGCGAGGCATCTACGACCTTGATACGCTCAGGATGAGCGCGAGCGAGCGAGCGAAAGCCCTCCTGTACACGTTTATGAAATTCTTCACCTTCGGTATCGAAGCGTGTTCGCTCCTCACGAGTGCCGCTCAGATCGGCGGCCAAATCAGTTCTCCTGTGCACTTGAGAGGGATCAAGGTCAAGTAAGATAGTCAGGTCTGGCTTATACCCCTGAGTTGCCAGCATTGAAAGTTGTTCAACGAGTTCAGTACCTACGCCACGCGCAAATCCTTGATAGGCGATGCTGGCATCAAAGCAGCGGTCTGTAATGACCAGCTTTCCCTCACGCAGAGCGGGAATTACAAGCGTAGCAAAATGCTGAGCGCGGTCGGCCTGGAATAGAAAGGCTTCAGCTAGCGGGACGATTGCCAGCTCAGGGCGATTGAGCAGCAGGCTACGTACCTCGAGACCGAGCGGCGTTCCTCCCGGTTCGCGTGTACGTATATATGGCATACCACGCGCTTCCAACCAGCGCTCCAATAAGCCCATTTGTGTAGTCTTGGCAGCATGTCTTCTGGCGTCCAATCGCGATTGGCTTTGCCATATTTCCCGTGATATTCCTTTAAAGTTTCACCTACATACTCGAAGGTAAGTTGGCAAATACGGAAGCCGACAGGCACCCAGATAGTGGTTTGCGTGTGGTTACTAATCTCCATCGTCCAGCGACTGATATAGCCGACGTCACCAACACCAGCGCAGCGGCAAACTGACAACCCTGATCTTGCGACCGTACTGCGTGAATACATCTTTGCCAGGTAGCCATTATGACCTCCGATGACCTCTTGTGTGTGCGCCAGGATAGTTGTGCCAGGTCGAATGGCGATCTTGCCATCTGTGGCCTGACGTGGTTTCCCCCAATAGCGACGAATATCATATGGGTTATCCAGATGGATGACATCTACATTCATATCACCCTGAAAATACCAATCACCCAGGCGGCAGTCGTAGGAATTGGTTCCCAATTGACGCTCATCAAATGGTTCGATAAGAATGTTGCCGCTTTTCAGCTCTTCCACAATGCGCTTGTCGGAAAGTAACATGCCGTGCCTTCTCCTCGGGAAGTAATGCAGTCTGTGTTAGTTATAACGTATTATCCTCTGCAAGTGGACTATTAGCAACTGGCAGATTACGTACGGCATCAGCTTCGACCCAGATGCGTTGGGCCAAGAGACGGGCTTCATCCTCGTCCGTCAGGGCTTGTTGGAAAGGGAAAAAGGCTCGATCACTGCTATGGTGGTGTATCCAGCGGCTGATAATGTTGATCTGATCCACCTCGGCTTTGCCTACGATACTGGGCGGCTCTCCTAGCGAGGCTGCCCGCTTAAGCAACTCATAGATGGAGAGCTTCATTGCCTCTGGTTCATGGGGAATACAGCGCTGCTCCAACAAGCGACCATGACGGATCAAAAAGAGTTCGTTATACTGTTCCCTGGCCGAAGGGTAGACAATTATGAGGTTATTGGCTTCGACCGCTCCTGTGATCAATCGTTGTCCGATCAGCACTTCATCAACGCTGCGAATAGTATCGCGTAGCCAGGCAGCGCGTTCAAAGTTCAACTGTTGCGAAGCTTCCAGCATCTGACGGCGGAGGCGGTCAAGCAGATCTTCCCGCTCACCACCCAGGAAGGCACACACTTCCTCAATCGTTTTGCGATACTCTGCTGAATCGGCATCAGCTTCCCCGCGACATGGGCCAGGGCAGCGATTCAGGTGCAGGCGCAGGCATGGGTCAGATGGTTTTGCCTGTGGAGGTAAAGAGCGAGTGCAGGTGCGAATGGGAAATACTTTTTGAACCACTTCGATAGTGAGATCGACGATACGACGACTGCGGAACGGGCCAAAGTAACGAGCGCCATCGGGAGCTACCTCTCGCGTTGCATAGACTCTTGGAAAAGGGTGTTGGATATCGATCTTGATAAAAGGGTAGAGTTCATAGTTGCGTAGCTGGACATTATAAGTGGGCTGCAACTCTTTGATAAGTTGTGATTCTACCAGCAAGGCTTCTAGCTCGGAGCCAAGCACCCGTGTCTCGATCTCTTTGACGTTCTGTAACAGGCCGTCCATTTTACGTGTATAGCCCAGGGGCTGATTATAGTAGGAGGTAAGGCGGTCCTTGAGGCACTTGGCCTTACCAACATAGATGACCTGGCCGTAGGAATCCTTCATCAAATAGACGCCTGGCCTTGCGGGGAAGTCCCGTTTCCAGGCAGGATTCAGGAAGAGGGTTCCGGTTGGTCGCAGCGTGGCCGATTGCGATGAGATTTTGCCATCCGCACGCAACTGCTCAATCTGTTTAGTCGTGCTAGCCTGGGTAATATCACCGCTCCAAGCAACTGGCAATTGCAAACGGCGTCGCAGATGTCCAAGTGTTTGAATATCTTGCTGTTTGGCCAATTCCAGCAATTTCATGAAAACAGCAGCCGTCACCCTGGCATCTCCGAGGGCACGATGACGATTCACCGCCTGTATCTTGAGGTGGCCAGCTACACTATCTAGCTTGAAACGGCGCAGTGTAGGGAGAAAGCGGCGTGCCATGGGAATGGTATCCAGGCCATCAATAGGGAAATCATAGCCAAGTAGCTGCGCCTCGTAGGAGAGAAAACCAAGATCAAAGCCGACATTATGCCCAACAAGGATAGCTCCGTCAATAAAATGCAGAAAGTCGGGGAACACTTCGTGTGCCTTCGGTGCTGTTGCAACCATCTCCTGAGTTATACCTGTGAACTGAACAATGAACGCCGGTAGACGAATACCAGGATTGAGCAAGCTTTGAAACGAACCAATCACCTCTCCTGCACGCATGCGAATACCAGCAAGTTCGATCACGCGGTGATGCCCAGGACGAAGACCAGTTGTCTCTGTATCCAGGATGACAAACTCAATTGCATCAAGAGGTTGGTGAGTGCTGCGCCATGCCAGCAAGGCCCATTGATGTTCATCTGTCTCTTCAAACATTGAGGAGCTTTGCAGGGCATTGCGCAATAAAGTGAGCCAGATAGCGTTTTTAGCCGTGCCTTCGGTGACACCAAATAGGTGCTGCAACAGCTTCTCTTCAGACACAGGCTGTCCGATGCTTTCAAGCAGTTCGTGTGCGCGTCGCAGTAATCCCCCTTGCTGGGGTACGCTGCTAACTTCTGCCTGCGCCATAACAAAATATCCCCCTATGATCCTTCAAAATATAGATCATGTGTACGAGAAGAATAACATGCAGGGCAGGAGTTTGCAAGGGAGACGTGATTTTTTGAGGCAGAATAGCTTGTGATTATAGAACATCTGTGTTAAAGTACCTTGCAGTTGTTCAGGTTCAAATAATTGGTTGAATCGTTGAGCCTCGGACAAAAAAACACAAAAAAAGCAGGTGAACAAATGGCAAGTGACAAAGATACAAGTGGGCAACTCAACTTCGTGACTTCACCGTTTGATGCAAATCGCCATATGGACGGGGAGCGTGAATTCTGGCAGGCCAGGGAACTCTCGAAAATTCTGGGCTACAATCGCTGGGAGAATTTCGAGAACGTGATTGCCAAGGCGAAGATCGCCTGTAAATATAATGGTCGGGACGTGGATGATCATTTTCGTGAAGTCACGAAATTGATTAAGGCAGCCAAAGGAGCCAAGACACACTTTGAGATTGGGCACAAGGTACGAAAGTTCATCATTCATGAATTGGGGGGAACGCCACCCGAAGAATTGCCCACACCGGAGAAAAGTATCAGACAACTTGAACAAGAGGAACAATTCCGGCTCAAACACAAAGTTTAACTCAACCTTTTTGAGCCTCCACCGGAAGAAACCAGGTGAGAAAGAGAAAAGCCAGAAGGAAAAAGGATAAAATGACACTTCGACATCCTGCATTTGTAGAGGAGACAGTAAGTGTATGAGAGAGGTTACGTATGGAAGCTCAATCACCCGACTTCGAATCAATCAAGCAAATCAGCCCATATGGTGCTGAATACTGGAGTGCAAGGGATCTCGCCCCGCTGTTAGGTTATACCAAGTGGGAACGCTTCGAGGGCGCGATCAAGCGCGCGATGACATCATGCGAACAGATCGGACAGATCGTGTCTGACCATTTTCCCGTCGCTGGGAAAATGGTCAGCATCGGCTCTGGCGGCCAACGCGAACTCAAGGATTATTTTCTCTCTCGTTTTGCATGTTATTTGATTGCTCAAAACGGCGATCCACGCAAGAAAGAGATTGCTGAGGCACAAGCGTACTTTGCTGTTTCTACAAGGAAACAAGAGTTGGCTCAGTTGCTTGAAGAGCAGGAGGAACGATTGAAGCTGAGAGCGCGCGTCACAGAAAATAACAAAGCTCTTGCTCAAGCAGCATCGCAGGCTGGCGTCCTCTCGCAAAATTTCGGTGTATTTCAAAATGCAGGATACAAGGGGCTGTATGGTGAATTAGGTGTGGCTGATATCAAAGAGCGGAAGCAGATAAATCAAAGGGAGGATTTGCTTGACCGTATGGGACGAGCTGAGTTAGCCGCTAACGATTTTCGCATCACACAAACCGAGGAACGGCTGCACAAAGAGGGCACTATTGGCCAGACCAATGCCATGGACGTCCACCACGAGGTTGGGACAAAGGTACGTAAGGCCATCAAAGATATTGGAGGAACTATGCCTGAAGACCTTGCTTCAGAACCTTCAATTAAGCCGCTATTGGATGCAAAGAATCGGAAGCGGAAGAAATTGCCCTCTCAATCCAATCAGGATGATACAATTACCGGTATATCTCCTCAAGACACGTTATGGGAATGAGGATTTCCGCCTCCAATATTCTCTCAATTCTCAAGCAGGAAGCATTACTGGAGACTACGGATAACCCTTAGATGCGGGAAACATTTCTCAAGTGGGAAGTCGATTTCTGCAAAGAGCCAGGAGCAATCGACGAAGGCACACGCATGATAACAATCGTGCAACGTACTTAATTGAAACAGGTTCGGACAAGAGAATGACACTCTCTAATCGAAAAGAAAGTGCCATTCTCGAATATTTTGTGCAGGTATCTCACTTCTATCTTATATTTTTTGCATCTACTTACTGCCAAGCTTAATTGGCCCAGAGGCCAGGAAGCTCAATCGGCCTAGCCTGGGAGTCAGCCATCGATCAATGCCCAGGTAGAGTCCGGAGGAAGCAAGGAACAATCCTACAAAGGCAATAGCATAGATAATGGCTGTACCGATATCTGTGCTGCCAAGCATATACGGGCCTCCAAATCCCTCGGCGGTAGACCAGATCATGAGTGACAGGAAGAAGCCACTAATCATCGTTATATTGCTGAAGATGCCAAAGATCAATCCTATTGCCACCGCCGTTTCACCAAGAGCTGATAGTTGAGCGAAGAGATGAGGATTGACCTGGACTACATGAATCCAAAAGTTGATCCATGCATGAGCTGGAGCAGGTTGACCATCCAGCGCTTCTGTCAGAAAACTTACAAAATTATTCTGAAAGTCTGGTTGCCACTTGAACCAGGCATCGATAGCCCATACTATTCCAAAAACAATACGTAAAACGCCTACCTATTCCTTTCCCTCTCCAACTCATTGATGTTAGACGATGGGAAGCTATTGCTGTTTCAACTAGTCGTAAGGGCGAAGTTGTAGAACTGGTAGCCATGAAAGTATCTCCTTTATCGTAAATCTTTAACAATTCATTCTGAAAACCGCGATTTTATTATCGAAAAACTGCTTCCTGACCCTCGTTTCGTGTGATACAGTTATCACTAGAGTTCAATAGCGACAATCGCTCAATACCCTTATTTGAGGGACAGAATCATCCACCTGGCTTAATTGCAGGAACAATATCCAGTAGCAATTTTGCTTGTTTGGGTGAATTACCCTTCAACCAGAGGATTTTCTATGAGCCTTAGTTTCTATACTATTAGGTTTTCACAAATAGATACGTTCACAGGTTACAGGCTATGCATCTGATTAAGATACATCAAATCGTCTGGCAGGCTGACTATCAATTGTAATTGAGGCACAAATGAATTTATCAAAGTTACAAGCAAACATAGACGCTTTGCAAGAGTTTGTCGAGAGTAAAGGATGGTCAATCGTTGCTGAAAAAGAGATTCAATCCGGCTACCAACTGGTTATCAATGATGGCATAACCAGAGTACCTGTTGCACTCTTTTCAAGTGGCAAAACGCTCATTCAAGGCAAACCAAGTGAGTTGCAGACAAAACTCAAAATATGGTGGGAAGAAAGAAAAGTCTCTTCCATGCAGTCAGCAGCATCAACAACTACTCAATCGTCATTCGTTGAAACACCTTTAAGCGAACCAACATCAAACTTTACTGGCAGAGCAAGAATCGGATTAGATGAGTCCGGTAAAGGAGATTATTTTGGTCCTCTGGTAATAGGCGCGGTGTATGTGGATGAACAAACCGAAGATAAGTTAATCGCACTGGGAGTACGTGATAGCAAGCTACTCACTGACGAGCGCATGCTGGTAA
>WNGD01007522.1_pt1 | contig 10247 bp, 9 predicted proteins | sample 5400671 | NCBI WGS metagenome assembly WNGD01 (sample SAMN13153369, study PRJNA577476) | soil metagenome | isolation source: 40 cm soil or saprolite under grassland replicate 2 | place: USA:California | collected 2016-06-15
TGATGGCGGCGTTCATCGTCGCGGTCCGCGGCACGATCCCCCAGGCGGCGCTGCTCGCAATCTGCGCGACGATCTCGCATACGGCGGTGATTTGGATTCTCGCGCCCTTTGTGTTGAAGTTCGGCCAGTCGTTTCAGGCTGAGGCGACGGAGCCGTATTCTCAAATCGCCTCCGGAGCGATCATCACCGGCGTCGCGGTGTGGATGATCGTCCGCACGTATCGTGAACGGCGCGCGGCGGGAGATCGTCATCACGCCCCGACGGGCGATGGTCCGCATGGTGGCGTCATGATGGATACCGGGCATGGCCGCTGTGAAATCTCGATTTTTGAGACGGGTGTGCCGCCGCGCTTCCAACTCTGCTTCTACGATCGCGCGCAGCGGCCGGCGCAGCTTTTCGCGGCAAACGAAGTTTCGATCGAGACGCTGCAACCCGACGGCTCGAAGCAGCTCTTCGCCTTCGTCGAAAAAGGAGGAATCCTCGAATCGACGACGGACATCCCCGAGCCGCACGAGTTCGCCGTCACGCTCACGCTTTCGCACGGCGACCACGCGCACACGTATCAGACACAGTTCACCGAGAATGAGCATCACCATCATCACGACGACATTGGCGCGGATGAGGACTTCGAAGACGCGCACGAACGCGCGCACGCGCAGGAAATTCAAAAGCGTTTCGCCAATCGCAACGTCACCACCGGCCAGCTCGCGCTATTCGGATTGACCGGCGGGCTGCTTCCCTGTCCCGCGGCGGTGACAGTGTTGTTGCTTTGTCTCCAGCTCAAACGCTACGTTCTCGGTTTCATGCTCGTGCTTTCATTCAGCATCGGTCTCGCGCTCACGCTCATCGCGGCGGGCTCGCTGGCGGCCTGGGGCGCCGGCCAGGCGGCGAAACGATTCAAAGGATTTTTCGCGCTCGCTTACCGCGCGCCGTATTTTTCGAGCGCGATTCTGATCTGCATGGGCATTTATGTGGCGCTTGCAGGCTACGCGCATCTGCGTTGAACATTAGTTGTCCGGCGCTACCTTCAGTGCATCGCGCACGCCGGCGCTGTTCCTGCGCAGGTAGAAATCAATTTGGCATTCACTTCGTCAGGAACTGCAAGCCGATGTAGCCCGTCGCGGTTGTATCGCCGACAATGTCGCGTCCACCGGCGAAGAGGAGGTTGAGATGCTTGCTCAACTTCCATGTTCCGCCGACGTTGAACGCGAAGTCGGAACGGCCGCCGCGTTCTTTTGGTGAATTGCCGAACAATTCGACGCCGAGCGTCAGTCGTTCGCTGAAATCACGCTCTAGCACTGCGCCTGCGTAAACGTAATTGCGCGTTTCAGCGGCGTTCTGCCACCAAAAGCCTACGTTTCCGTAAAGCGTCCACTGACCCCAGCTCTTCTGCGCCACAAACGGCAGCACGAATGCTGTCCGACCTTCGCCCAGTCCCCGCGCGTGATCGCCACTTGGAAGCAGCAACTGTGGATAAACGCCGAGTTGAAGTTGCGATTTCTCGTTATTGAAGAAGCGCCATTTCACTCCGAGCAGCAAATCACCTAGCCCGGCCGTCGTGCCATTGTTGTCCTCGTGCACGACTTTGATTGGAATTTCCAACTTAAGCTGCACATTCGGCAAACCGTAATTGAGATCGAACAGAGGTGCGTCCATATCGGTTTTGCCTGGAGTACGCTCGACAACGAATGGAACATTGATTTCCCATCCGCCAGGTGGCGGCGGCTCCGGATCGTCGGTGACGAACGGCCCGCTTGAGTGGAAGCGGCGGTGAGTAAGAAGGCACTAGCGATTACCGCAGCCCAAATTCTTTTGCCGCGTTCGTTTCCGTCGGATGAGATCAATCGCGACAGCGAGCAAGTGCAGCGCGACATTATTTGCGTCTCAGCTTAAGGATGCGTCCTTCGGCTGGATCGATTAGATATGCTGTTTCGCCTTTGCCAGCGACAACGCCGCGCGCACCCTTCACGGTGGGAACTGTTGCTTTCAGGTGGAATTTTCCGCGATCATCCACTTCAGCAGTGGTCAATGTCGCGGCCTGAGACGCTGCGGCGTAAAGAAGCTTTGCGTCAGCTGAGTAATCGATGTTGTCCAGACCCGGACCGGTTGCGATGGAGTCGATCACTTTGCCGCCATGCCCAGCATCGATACTCACAACGTGATCGCCGCACGCGACGAAGAGAAATCGTCGTGCGGTGTCGAGAGCCAGTCCCTGCAAATCAGCGCTGCCGGGATTCCATTTTTCGACGATGTCGTGCGTCCGCACATCAACAGCGACGGTGGCATCCGCGTCTTCGATGTTCGTATAGAAAAGCCCGCGGTCATTATCGACAGCGTAGCCTTCTGCCAAGCCGTCGAGCGGAATTTTTGATTTCCATTTGAGTCGGTGCGGATCGGAAGCATCGAACACTTGAAGAGACTTTGCCGCAGCAGGGTCGCCGCCCAGGGTGGGGCGCGTTGTTATCCAGATCTCGCGGGTAGCCGTAACGTAAAGCACTCCGTCCGGTGTCACGCCGCGGTCCGGCGAAACCGGCACACATTCGCCGCGCGTAAACGTCTTCGCATCGATGACGCATAGCCTGGCATTTCCACGATTACCGATATAAACCACGCCATCCCCAACGCTCGCTGCGGTCGGTCCAACGGTAATCTTTTTTCCCCGCCGCTCGATTTCACCGGTCGGAAAACCGGTGATCTGTGACACCGCGTCGGTTTTCTCGTCAATGACGTCCACGCTGCCGGTGTTGCTGGCCGGCACCCACAATTTCCCAGTCGCGCGATCGTAGGCGAAGTAGTCCAGCGCTACGGCGCCGCTCGCGCCCGGAAGCGAGATTGGTTTCAGTTCGTAATTCGAGTCGGCTGCGCGTGCTTTCATTATTGCGCCCGAAGCCCAAACGATTTGGATGGATGCGATTGCACCAACCCTCGCAAATTTCAATGCACGGTTCATAGGCCAAATTCCAAAATTATTCGACACGATAAGCACGGATCTCGGCTTGTTGCGCGCCACGGTGTGGCACAGCGACGAACAGAGTGTCTCGTTCCGGTACGAAGAGTCCGGTGCGAACTCCATTCGCCGTGTCGATCTTGGTCAGAGCTTTATAGTTGTTTGCGTCGGTTTGCTCGATGATGTCGACCTTGCCCGCGCCGCAGATCGCGTAAATGCGATGACGCTTCCTGTCATAAAAGACATCGTCGGGATCGCCGGAGATATCGATCTTCGCAACCACGTCGCCCGAATCTGTGTTGAGGACGACAAGCTTCGATGGCATGCGGCATCCGATAAACAAGCTGTGATGCGCTTCATCAAGTGCCATCGGAAAATTTGCGAAGGCCAGGTCTGTTTTCCAGATCGCAACGACTGCGCTCTTATCGCGATCGATTACTGCGACGTGGCGGGAATTGGGAACGTTTGCAAAAATTCGTTTGCCGGTCTTTTCCAATTCGAACGCTTCAGGATGCGCCGAAAGTTTGATTGAGCCGATTTGCTTGCCGTCTGGCGCGTTGACCACAGCGATTCCGCCGCTGCCAAACCCGACATAGACTTTTTTCGTAGTGTCATCGTAACGAACGTTGTCGGCATCATCTTTGAAGTCCAGTTCTCCAACTGCTTCAAATGATTTTCCATCGTAAATCTTGCAAATACCGCCTTTATCATTTGCAACAAAGATCCGGTTTAATTCAGGAATGTAGGCGATCCCCTGCGGTGCGCCGAAGCCGGTGATCGAATGGACCCGCACGCCTTTGCGTAAGTCGACCACTTCGACCGTGTTGTTCCCGAGCGCGCAGACGAACAATCTTTCGCCCGCGGCATCAAACGCGAAGTGATCGATTCGCCCTTCCACACCGGGCAGCGCAATTGTCTTTGTTAATTTAAGCGGCGCCGTCTGCGCACGAACCGTCGCAAGGGTATAGCAAAGTACGAGCGCGACAATTGCCTGAAGGCTTGGTCTCAAAACCCGCTTCATTTGCTGCCGCATGTGAAATCGTCAAACAACGTCACGCTGTCGGCCTTCGTCCAGACACCGACTTTGCCAGCGTTCTTAAATGTGTCGTCGTCCCATTCGATCGCCTTCTTTCCGTCGAACGTGACCGTGAAGTGATTACCGATGAAATCCGCGCGCAGCGTGTGCCACTCCCCGGACGCGACTTTCATGTTCGTCCGTTTCTTCTCGGTGCGTTTGCCTTTGATCGTATGATAAATGGTGACGTTGCCTTCGAGCGCATTTGCGCGTGCGATGTAGTAGTTGTCAGAGTCCTTCGCTCGCCAAATGACGCCGCCCGCCTGGTCTTCCTTGCCAGCGACCGGTTTGAACTTCACTTCAACGAAACCGTCTTTGATGTTGGTGTCGTTCTTGATGCAAACTGGAAAGGTCGCCTGGCCGGATTGCTTCAACACGTTCGGCTTGCTCGGCGCCGAAGCGTCTTTCTCGACAGACCATTTTGCCGTGCTGCTGCCGGTTTGCGTCGCCGTCCAGCCTGGTGGCGGCACCCCTGCTTTCATGCCGTCAAAGTTTACTGTCTCAGCGGCCGCCAGTGCCGTTGCCATGGTCGTCACAATCATGGTGAAGAGCGATGCCTTCATAGTCTCCTATCTGATCTGAGAATTACGGCAACGGTGAACTGACCTTGAGCAGTCCACCAACCAAAAACCCGCCTTTTACGGCATTCGCCAAATCTTTTGCGCGGCCGCGTCCCCAATAGTGGAAAAACATGATGCGCGGTTCTTCATGCGTCATGTGCTGGTGGATTGCGACGATGTTGATCTTGTCCTTGAGCAGCGATCTCATCACCGGTTGCAACTCATCTTCCGTCACGGCGAAGTCTCCATCGACAACCGCATTGTCATCCGTCCCGGCGAATGCCGCCCATGTGTTTACGCCCATGGCGTTGTCGATCTTCACGCCATGCATCGTTGCCGGACGGCCGATCGTAAACTTCACCATTCCATCCTTCGCTTCGCCTTGCATACCGAAGATCTCGTTTAGAGGCGCAGCGGTAATCGAATTTTTTTCCGGCAATGATAATTGCCCAGGGAGCAAAAACGATTCTGCCGGTTTTGCATTTTGACCTCGGATTGCTTTGGTCGTGTCGTACACTTTTTTTACCGCGCTGGCTAACTTCTCGACCGTACCTTCTCCTTCGATATGCATGAAGAAGACCTTGGGCTGATCGAAGAAGAAATGGTTGTGGAGCGCGGTGACGTTGAGCCCGTTGTCCAGCGCGGCTGACATCGCAGCGTTCACTTCGTCTTCAAAGAGAACGGTGTCGCCCATCACCATTGCTTCAGTGTGCGCGCCCTTTGTGAACGCCGCCCAGGTGCCAAGGCCCATGAAAGGCGGCATGGTCCATCCATCAACAACGACTTTCACGTTGCTGCGCGGGAAGGTGATTTTATACACACCTTCCTTTTCATTCATCTTTCCTTTGAGGCCGGTCAGTTCGTCGATACGCGCCGTATTGAGGTCACCAGCGAATGCGCTTGAGACAATTCCGATGAGAATTGCGGTGGGAAGCAAAAATTTTTTCATGATTACCTTCATGTTTGTTTGTTGACTGACCTATTGATGCTTGTGCCGTAATTCTTAGAGACACAACAGACTAGATGTAAGTTCAAATAATATTTGCAATACATCTTTCATTTGGGCAGCATGAGCTGTGATCGCGGCAACGTCGTGGCTTCTGCTGCTGTTCAGCTTGCCGACAAATCGTAACACTGAGCGGGTGGCCGTGTGGCGACGTCTGAAAAAGATGGGCGCAGTGCAGATTAAGACATCGACGTATCTCCTGCCCGATGAGCCTGCGCAATATGAGCAGTTTCAATGGCTGGCACAGCAGATCCGCGATTACGGAGGTGATTCGACGCTCGTTCGGGCGCAGGAAATCGAGGGTCTAACCAAAGAGAAGGTGATCGCGATGTTTAATGACGCCCGCTCCAAAGATTATGCTGAGCTGCGAAAATCTCTTCAGGGTTTCATCGGGCGGCGCAAGAAGATGGACGCGGAAACGGCAGCGGCTGAACTGGAACGCCTCATGCGACAATTCCGTGAAATTCGCGAGGTCGATTTCTTCGACAGTGCACGTGGACACGACGTCGCCATGCTGCTCCGTCGTGCGGAAGGCCGCAGCCGTACGGGACAACTCGCAGTGCTTGATGCGAAGCAATACCAATGCAAAACATGGCTGACGCGGCCACGCCCGGAGATCGACCGAGTTGGATCGGCGTGGCTGATCTCCAAGTTCATTGATCGGAAGCCGAAGTTTGTATTCGCGCCAAGTGCAGACGCTGTGCCGGGTGCGATCCCGTTTGACATGCTTGATGCTGAGTTCTCACACCATGGCAACTACTGCACCTTCGAGACGCTCATCAGGCGTTTTGCGATCCGTGACAAAGTGGTAGCGAAGATTGGGGAGATGATCCACGACGCAGATCTGGATGACGCCAGATTCCAGCGGATTGAAGCGGTCGGGATCGATCGTGTTCTCAAAGGTTGGGCCAAACAAGGATTGACCGATCAAGAAATTTTGCGTCGTGGCTTCGAGTGCTTTGACGCGCTCTACACGTTTTTGCAACGCCGATGAATCGTGAATCGAGAATGCTAGCGGCAGATCAGCAGAACGATGCCAACGCAGACCATCAGATGCCGTCATGGCGCGAAGTGTTTCTCTACTTTCTCTTCCTCGGCTTCGTTAACATCGGCGGCCCCGTCGCGCAGATCACGATGATGTTCAATCACATGGTCGAGAAGCGCCAGTGGTTGTCCAAAGACCGATTCGTCAAGATCATGGCTTTCTGCCACATGCTTCCTGGTCCTGAGGCACTTCAACTTGCGATCTATGTCGGCTATCTAAAAAGGAAGCTGTGGGGCGGCATTTTGGCCGGCCTAACTTTCATTCTGCCGGGTGCAGTAGTGATGATCGTTCTCAGTTGGCTGTACGTGAAATACGGCCAACTGCCGCAGGTCCTAAACGCTCTCTACGTGCTGAAACCTGCCGTCCTCGGCATCATCGCCGCTGGCATCATCAAACTCGGTAGTGCTGCCATTCGGAATTTCTTTCTGGCGGTCCTGCTCGTAGGTGCATTCGTAGGCATGCGGTTTGCCGGAATCAACTTCCTGCTAATTCTTTTAATAGCTGGCGTTTTGAACCTAATTGTTGATCAAGGCTGGCCACTGCTAAAAAAAACTGCGCCGACGTTACCGGCAATGATCGGCGGAATCGGTCTGCTGGTTCCTTTTGGCGATTCGCGATTATTTCAAGTTGCCTGGCTGTTTCTCAAAACGGGACTACTGAGTTTTGGCGGCGCCTATGCGTCGCTTGTTTTCGTGCAGCGCGGCGCGGTTGCACAATATCATTGGCTTTCCGATGGCCAGTTGCTGGACGGCGTCGCCCTTAGCGTCGCAACGCCCGGCCCGTTCATGTTGTTTACCACATTCGTCGGATATATCGCGAGTGGGGTTATTGGAGCAATCCTGGCTACCTTCTTCGTTTTTTTACCTTCGTTTATTTTCGTGATCGTCGGTGTGCATTACGTCGAAAAAGTTCGCGAGAATCGGAAGATTCAGGCATTCCTCGCGGGGGTGAGTGCCGCAGTCGTGGGCGTGATCGCAGTCGTCTCACTCGACTTGATCCCCGAAGCGCTGATTGACTGGCCCACTGTCGGTATCGCGGCTACTGCTTTTCTTCTGATCGCGTTTCTGAAGCGCGATGTTGCCTTGGTAGCTCTTGGAGCAATGCTCGGCGGAATCATTTACTCCAGCGTTCGCGCGCTCGCGTGAAAACTGTAACCGGATCACTGATCCCGGCATGTTGCTCCTACCGATGGCCGGGGTCACCGACCCCGGCTACAACGCCGCCAGACGCGAAGGCGGCGAAGACGTCATTACGAACAATGCCTCTTCGCCACGCCTCGTTAACATCGCGTTGAGGATAACGCGATCCACCTACCGATTAGTATTTCGCGCCTTCTTTGTGCTCTTTGGCTTCGTTGTGCTTGCTCAGCACTTTGCCGTTCGCATCCATTTCGACGCCGATCTGCTTGCCATTCTTCTCGATGACGGCTTCGAAGTTGGCGCCCTCCTTTTCCCAGCGAACTATCGTTCCGCCTTTTGCTTCTGCCTTGGCAGCTTGCTGCACCGCAGCCGGGACATCAGAACTGTTTATCGTCTGTTCTTCGTGTTTTTCTTCCTTTGCTTGGGCAGTTACGCTGAATGCCAGGCCGGCGCTTACCGCTGCTACTGTGAATAGGTTTTTCGTTTTCATACTGTTAGTTTTTGACTGTTGCTTTTTCAGTATTGTTCGAAACTCACTGCTCATTGGCGCGGAAAAAGGCTACAAAAAATCGAATTAGCACCGGATGTCAGGCAGAGCCGGACAGGCGAGTGCACTCCGCTTCGTAATCTTCAATTAATTTCACGATTTTGGATTGAAATGCATCCTGCGCCGCGTAGACCGCGCCGATGCCCTCGCCAAATGCCTTTTGCTTCAGCTCTTCCTCAATCGTTAGGCTCAACTCGGCAAGCTTTTCGATATTCGCCCGCGAGTGGAACTCCAACTCCTTTAGCTTGGAGAGAACAGCGAGCGATTTTTCCAATTGAGCTGAATCTGATGGTTGAGGTGGCATTTCGGCTTCCGGCTTTGGTGCGCTGCTTTGCTCAGTGCTAGCCGACTTCGTTTGCTCAAGCTGCGCCTTCTTGGCGGACTGGGGCGCACCAGGCTTTTGAGCGTGCTTGGCTTTGTGCTGCTTCTCTTGAGTGACTTTCTTGGCGTGTGCGACGTTTCGCGGATCTCCCATCAACTTATAGACGGCTCCCAAATGCTTGGCGGCCGTATCTCGCAGCGGATTCCCTCGCGGCTTGACGACGAACTGGACGGCATTTGTTAACGCTTCCCAAATATCTCGCGCAATGCTGCGCGCGCCGCGTGATAGCCGCACATGCCATGGACGCCGCCGCCTGGCGGAGTGGAAGCCGAACACAAATAAGCGCCCGGCAATGGCGTGCGGTAAGGCGTGGGACTAAGGACTGGTCTTGCAATTAACTGCATCAGATTTGCCGCGCCGCCGTTGATGTCGCCACCCGCCAGATTTGGATTCGATTTCTCGAGATCAGCGGCATTCATTTTGTGGCGGGCCAGAACGCAATCACGAAAGCCCGGCGCGAATCGCTCGATTTGTGATTCGATGCGATCCGTCATGTCAGCATCGCAATTGAATGGAACATGGCAGTAGGTCCAGAGCGTATGTTGCCCGTGTGGGGCTCGAGTTTCGTCAAAGAGGCTTTGTTGCGCGACTAGAACAAACGGGCGCTCAGGAATTTTTTCGAGTGAAACGTCGCGTTCTGCTGCGGCAATCTCGTCGAGAGTTCCTCCGAGATGAATTGTGCCAGCATGACGGCAAGCCTCGGCTTTCCACGGAACCGGATCGTTCAATGCATAATCGATTTTGAAAATTCCGGGTGCGTGCCGAAACGATTCCAACCGGCGGCGATAGCTTGGCGACAATCGCTGGCCGGCGATTCGTAGAAATTCCCACACAGAAATATCCAGAAGAACAGGGCGTGACTTTGGCAGGTCGTTCAGATTTTCAACGCGATGGTTGGCGTCGATCTCGCCGCCGAGTTCCCGTAGATAATTCGCGAGCGCGTTTGCGATTTGTTGCGAACCGCCACGCGGAATTGGCCAACCGACGGCATGTCCCGCAAGCCCAAGTACCAGCGCAAAAGCAGAGGAGACCGGCGCCTCCAGAGGAAGAAATGAATGCGCAGCTATTCCGGCAAACAACGCCCGAGCCGGCTCATGGCGAAATAAGCTTTTGGCCAGGAAAGTTGTTGGACAGATCGCGGGGATGCCAAATCGTGCGAGAGCTATTGGATGGCGCGGCAAATGCAGCATCGGTTGCAAGAATTCATCAGCCAATTTTTCCCAATCGCGCGCCAGCGGTTTCATCAGACGCCGATAAGCGCGCGAATCGCCGCAGAGTTGTTCCGCTGTCAGATCGACATCTCGATGCAAGCAGGCCGCACTCCCATCATCGAGCGGATGCGCCAGCGAGATGTCCGGTTGAATCCATTGCAGTCCGAATCGCTCCAGTGGGAGCGTTTTGAAAAAGGGCGAACCTGCCGCGAGCGGATGGACCGCCGAACAGACATCGTGCAAAAATCCTGGCAATGTTAGTTCCGCCGAGCGCGCACCGCCGCCGATTGTCGTGTTCGCTTCGCAAACGAGAACGGAACATCCCGCGCGCGCCA
>WNGD01008754.1_pt1 | contig 10244 bp, 6 predicted proteins | sample 5400671 | NCBI WGS metagenome assembly WNGD01 (sample SAMN13153369, study PRJNA577476) | soil metagenome | isolation source: 40 cm soil or saprolite under grassland replicate 2 | place: USA:California | collected 2016-06-15
GGATGAAATTCTCGGGCTCGGCGAACACGCCGGCCACCATCGCCTCCACCGCGGCCGGCTCGGCCGGGCAGCCGCGGAGCGCGCGCTCGAGGCGCTCGATGGCCGGCGAGTTGGCGATGAAGTCGCCCGCGAGCATGGCCTCCTCGATGCGGCCGCCCGCGAGCGCCAGGTGCGCCTCGAGGACGCCGAGCTGGGTGGCGACCGACGCGTGTCGGTCGAGGTGCGGGTGCAGCCGGCGCTGGGCGAGCCACCCCGCCGCATCGAGGTCGGCGTCGAGCGCGAGTGTCCGCTCCCGGAAACTCACGCCGAGCCGCCGCTCGTAGCCGCGCCGGAGGCGATCGGCGACCTCCGCGGCGTCGAGCGCGCGGCCGAGCTGCCGCGCGAGGCTGGTCGTGTCTTCCCCCGTCAGCATACCGGCCTTCACCACGCCGCCCGGGTCGGCGCGATCGAGCAGGCCGGGCAGCGCGCTGAAGTCCCGCCCGCTCGCGATCACCGCCTCGAAGACGAGCGCCCCCGACGCCTCGACCTCGAACGACACCAGGGCGAGGATGCGGCGCTGGACGGTGATCACGTCGCGCCCGGGGTAGAGGGCCGGGACCCCGCTCAAATCGCAGGCCTCGAGGATACCGCGCACGTCGCGGTTCATGACCTGCTCGGGCGCGAGCGCGAGCGGATCGGACGCCACCAGCGCCGCGCGGTGAGGCAGCACGAGCGAGAGCCCGACGAACCCCTCGCCCCAGGGCATGGCGCGCCCGCCGGAATGGCGCCGCCAGAGCGTGACCGCGCAGCCAGCGAGCGGCTCGGGCGTCAGGTGGTAGCGGCCGAGCGACAGCACCTCGCCGGCGAGAGCGTAGACGCGGAGCGCGCCCCGCCCTGCCGGCGCCTCGTCGAGCAGTCGCCGATCGGCGGCCAGGCTCTCGCGCGGGGAGAGCGCAGGCTGCACGATCAGGTCGAGCGTGGGCGGCACAGCGACGCGCGGGCGCACAGGCGCTCGCGAGGACGAGGGGCGCGTACCACGTCTGCCGGCGCCCGACAAACGCCGGCGCAGGAAGAACGGCCCGGGCCGCGTGCGGCCCGGGCCGGTGGAGAGCGCTTCGGGGTGCCGGAGGTGGCGGACCTCCGATCACTTCATTTTGCACACGTTCATCGAGCTGGCGAGGCCGCCGGTGTACTTCGCCTCACCCCCGCCGCGCGCCGCCGGTGAGGAACATCTTGTAGTTCTCCGGCGTCCCGGCGGGATCGGAATTCTTGCAGATTTCGAGGACGGAACCGGAAGGTGCGGGCGCGCGGCTACTGGCCGAGTACCCGGACGCGGAGGTCGGCGAGCGGAAGCACGCGGTCGGCGCACCCCTGCTCGGCGAGCGCGGCGGCGAAGGCGGCGGGCGCGTCGTCGTCGCCGGGGACGAGCGCGACGATCGGCGGCGGGTCGCAGGCGGCGAGGCGGGCGACCAGCGCATAGCCCGCCCGTCCGGCGAGGGCCAGGTCGATCACCACGATCTCCGGCCGGTGCGTGTCGAGCAGCTCGACGGCGCGCGCGCCGTCCCACGCCATGGCGACCGACATGCCCTCACGCACCAGCGCCTGGCGGAGGCTGATGAGCGCATCGGCGTCGGCCCCGGCGGCGAGGACGCGCGCGTTGCGCGCGGCGTGGCGCCGGAAGGTCGCGAGCACCGCGTCGGGATCGACCGGCCGGGCCACGGGCTCCACCGGGCCGAGGGGCAGCGCGCGACCCGCGCCCGGCGTGGCGAGGCAGCCCCAGATGGGCGCGCTCGAACCCGCCTCGCGCAGCGTGGCGAGCGCGGCGAGCGCGCCGCGCGCGGCCAGGTTGACGACGACGCACGTGAGCGGCGTCCCGCCGAGGGACTCGAGCGCGGCGTCCCCGGCCCGCATCACCGTCACCTGCCGTCCCTCGCCCGCAGCGGCCGCCCACGCGGGGTCGTCGTCCACGACCACGACGTGCGCCGGCCCGAGCCCGGGCTGGCGCTGCGCGGTGGCCGCCGCGACGGGAGCCGCCACCGGCGCCGCGCCCGTCACGCGGCGCGCCGCCTCGCGCACCAGCGCCTCCTCGAGGCGGGCATGAGCCGCGTCCGCGGCCGCCTCCTCCGCGGCAAAGTAGTCGCGCTCGGCCTGCACCGCGGCCAGCGCCATGCTCAGGCGGTCGCGCTCGGCTGCGATGCCCTCGAGCCGCGCGATCTCGTCGCGCGCACGCTGCCGCTCGTCCTCCAGCGCGCACCGCGCCGCCTCGGCGTCCGCGTTCGCCGCCGCGCGCGCATCCTCCGCCGCGCGCGCCGTGGCCAGGGCGCGTTGGAGGTCGGCCTCGGTCGCCGCGGCGGCGCGCTCGGTCGCGGCCCGCAGCTCCTCCTGCGCCCGCTGCTCGCCCACGGCGGCCTCGTGCAGCTCGGCCGCCAGCAGGTCGCGCTCGCGCTCCCACTCGCCCACCTGCGCGGACCCGTTTGCGGCCGCGGCCTCGGCCTCCGCGAGGCGCGTCCGGAGCTGCTCGAGCTGCGCCGCGCGCTCGGCCGCATCGGCCTGCCGTTGCTCGCGTAGCGCGCCGATCTGGCGCTCCAGCTCGGCCACCTGGGTGCGCGCCTCCACGTCACGGAGGCGAGCCTCCTCCAGCCCCTGCTCGAGGCGCCGGCGCTCGGCGAGCAGCGTGCCCGCGCCCTCGCGCAGCTTCGCGATCTCGTCGCGCGCGCGTTGCTTCTCGTCCTCGAGCGCCTCGACCGCGGCCTCGGCGCGGGCGAGCGCGGCGCGGGCGCCCTCGGCCTCCGCGTCCGCGGCGGCGCGCGCCTGGTCCGCCGCCCGCGCGGCGGCGAGCGCACGCTGGAGGTCGTCCTCGTGCTCCGCCCGCGAGCGCTCGCCGGCGGCATGCTGCCCCTCCTCGACGCGCGGCGCGCGCTCGTGTGCGGCGGCCAGCTGGTCCCGGTCGCGCTCGTACGCCTTCACCCGCTCGCGCTCGCGGGCGGCCGCGGCTTCGGCCTCCGCGAGCCGCGCCATCAGGCGCGCGATCTCGGCCGCGTGCTCCGCGCCGTGCGTCTCGTCCACCACGGCCTCGGCCCGCGCCCGCTCGGCGCGCTCGGCCGCCGCCGCCTCGAGCGCCGCCGCCAAGCGCGCCCGCTCCCGCTCCGCCTCGGCCAACGAGGTCACCAGCGTCTGCACCCGGGAAGCCTCGCTCTTGTCGCGCTCCGCTGCGGCGGGGCGGACGAGCGCGGGCGGCGGGGTGGCGGGCGGCGCCGCCGTCGCCGCGCGCCGGCGGGCGGCCTCGATCATGCGCGCCAGCTCGCGCAGCGGCTCGGAGAGCGGGCCGATCTGCTGCTCGGTGATCCGATGCGGGGCGACCGCGACCAGGATGATGCTGGCGACCGGTGTCGCGCCGGCGTAGAGCGGCACGCAGGCGACGGTCGTGACGGAGGCGGCCGCCTCGACCAGCGGCGGCACGTAGCGGTTCTTGGCCGCGCTCTCGATCAGGTAGACGCGGCGGTTGAGCAGGCTGTGGAGCGGCATGTCCCACCCGGCCATGCCGCCGCGGCGCACCTGGCGCAGCCGCTTGCAGCCCTCGTCCGAGAGCCCCACCTCCGCGGCCAGGCGGAGGAGCTCGTTGCGCTGGTCGAAGAGGCAGAGGGCGCCGGCGCTGGCGTGGCTCGCCTCGAGCACGGCGGCGAGCGCGGGCTCGAGCATGTCCTCGGGCGCGGCGGCGCCGGCGGCGATCTCGCCGAGCTGCTCGGCGAGGCGGGTGACCGCCGGGTCCACGATCGGCCGAGGGCCGGCCGGGCCGCCACGGCCCTGAGGCCTGGGGGCGCTCTCCACGCTACGTCCTTCGCTCCGACCCGCGCACCATCGTCCGAAACCGCCCCCGGCGGGCAAACCGCTGCCGCCGCGGTCCTCCCTGCATCTGTCGGACGGAATGACCGGCTACTTGAGCCGGCCCGGGGCCTCCTAGCGCCGCTGCGGCAGCGTGTACACGTTCTGCGACCGCCCCGCCGGCGGCGCCTCGCTGTGCCCGAGCACGTCGGCGAGCAGACGGTCGCGCGGCACGAGCCCGCTCGCGGGGGCGCCACGCGCCAGCGCGGCCGCGAAGCCGGCCCCGGTGTCGTCCCCGTCGCCGTAGACGAGCACGACGCTCGGCACCGGGGTCGCGCCGGCCAGGCGGACGACCAGCTCGTAGCCGTTGCGCGGAGGCAGCTCGAGATCGAGCACCACCACCTCGGGGCGGATCCCGTCGAACAGATCGACCGCCTGCTTCGCATCCCACGCCATCGACACCGACAGCCCCTGGCGCGTGAGGGCGTGGCGCAGGCTCATCAGCACGTCCCCGTCCGCACCCGCGGTCACGACCCGTGTGCCGCGCGTGGCGTAGCCGCTGAGCACGGGGACGATCACGTCCGGGTCGAGCGGACGGGTCGCCGGCTCGATCATGCCGAGCGGCAGCGCCTTGTCGCTGGCCGGCGAGGCGAGGCAGCCCCAGAACCGTCCGCTCACGCCGGCAGCCCGGAGCGCCCCCATGGCCGCGAGCGCGCCGGGGGCGGCCAGGTTCACGACCAGGCGCGTGGGCGGCGCCCCGGCGAGCCGTGCGGCCACGTCGCTCCCGGGCTTGACCACCGTCACCTCGGTCCCGTCGATGATTACGCCCTCCCACACCGAGTCGACATCGAGCACCACGACGAGCCGGCCCGCCCCGAGCGCGCGCGGTGGCGCGGCGGAGGGCAGCGGGGCTGCGGGCCTCGGCGCAGCCGGCGCGGGTGGGCTCTCGATCGGGGCGGGCTGCGCCGCCGCGGGCGCACCCTCGGCCACGACCGCATCGGGCTCGGCCTGCAGCTCCGCCAGCGCGCCGCGCAGCCGATCGCGCTCGGCGGCGAGCGTCTCGACTTCGCCGCGGAGCGTGGCGACCGTCTCGCGCAGCTCGCCGATCTCTCCCTCGAGCCCGCTGCCGCGCCCGGCGAGCTCGTCGAAGCGGGCCCGGGTCTCGGCCAGCTCCCTCTCCATCCGCTCGCGCTCGGCGCGCCCGTCGCGCTCGGCCAGCTCGAGCCGCTCGATCTCCGCACGGGCCTCTCGCCCCGCGGCCTCCAGGGCAACGCAGCGCGCCTGCGCGTCGGCGAGCGCGGTGCGCGCGCTCTCCACCTCGGCCTCTGCCGCCGCCCGCGCCGCCTCGGCCCCTCGTGCCTGCTCGACACCCTCCTGGAGGCGCTCGCGGCTGCCGGACTCGCCGCGCTCGAGCGCCGCGGCCAGCTCGGCCGTCTCCCGCTCGGCCGCCGCGAGCGAGGCCGCGAGCAGCTCGGCCCGGTCGGCCGTTCGCCGCGCGCTCTCGAGCTCGCTCGCCAGGCGCGCCCGCTCAGCCCCGGCTGCCTCGAGCGCCGCCCGGAGGCGGTCGGTCTCCTCGCTGCGCGCCGCGAGCTTCGCCGCGAGCGACGCCCGCTCGGGGTCGGCCGCCACCTCGCCGCCGAGGCCGGGCTCGGCCAACACGCCGGAGGGCTCGGGCGTCGGGGCCGGCGCACCCGCCCGCGGGCGGCGCGCGCTCTCGATCATCCGCACCACCTCGTCGAGCGGGCGCGCGAGCTGATGGAGGTCGTGCTCGGAGAGCGCGCGCGGCGCGAGCGCCAGCAGGACGAGGCTCCCGAGCGGCGTCTCGCCGGCGCACAGCGGCACGCAGGCGACGCTGCGCAGGGCGGCGCCCGGCTCGACGAGTGGCGGCAGATGGTGGGCGCCCGAGGCGGCGTCGATCAGGTACGCGCGGTGATCGCGCAGGCACTGGAGCGGCATCGCCCAGCCATTGGCGTCGCCCTGCCGGACGCTGCGCAGCGCGCGGCAGCCCTCGTCGGTGATCCCGACCTCGGCGGCGAGCCGAAGGAGCCCGTAGCGCATGTCGAAGAGGCAGATCGCTCCGGCCTGCGCACCGGTCGCCTCGAGGATGGCCTGCAGCGCCGGCTGGAGCGCGTCCTCGGGCGCCTCGTGGGCGGCGATCGCGCGCAGGCAGTCGGCGAGTGCCGCAGCGGGGTCCGGCGCAGGTGCCGGTACCGCGGACGACCTGCGGCGGAAGATCCCCATCCCGGACTCGATCGTGTGCAACCGCTGTGCCGCATATCGGGGAGCTCGCGGGCCGGGGCTGCGTGCTCCTCGCCGAGGCGGCGATCAAAAAACCAACGCCCGGGTCACAGGGCGTCACGCCGGTGCCGCAACCCGTCCGGCGCGCATGCCTGGGAGAGGGCTCAGGATTCCGGCCAGGCGATGACGACGCGCCCGCTCGGCGCGGCGCTCCCGCGCGCCGGCTCGCGCGTCACCTGAACGGCGTCAGGAGCGCGGCGGGCCGGATTTGACACGGGGGGCTTCCAGCTGGCCTTCTATTGCCGGATGAAGGCCGCAGTTGCCCTGCTTGCGCTCTGCGCTCTCCTGGCCGGCACGGCGCCGCGTGCGGTGGCGGACGACGATGCCGAGACCGCTCCCGCCGCACCCAGGGGGTCCACCAGCGGGCCGGCTCCACGTGGGGCCGGGAGCACGAACGGGCCCGCCGCGCGATCCGCTCCGGGAGACGACTCCACTCAGCTCCGCGCGCCGGACGACGAGGACGCGCCCTCGCCGCCGGATGCCGGCCCGCATGCGCGGGACCCGTACGAGACCGACCCGTCCGAGGACGAGGGGAACGCGGAGAGCGAGGGCTCGGGGCGCGGCGCGCGTGCGCACGATCCGTACGCCGACGATCCCCCCGACACCGACCCGTACGACGTCGACGGGGATCAGTGATCGCCCCGGGCATAGGAACGCCGGGGCACAGCACACGTGAACACGTGAACTCCAGGCCCTAGCCACCGGTCGGCCCGGCGCCCGCGCCGGGCGCGGTAGCGTACCGCGTCCGCCCGATCAGAGGGCATGGCGTTTGCACCGTGCCAGGGCCGACCATGCGCAACCGCGGCCCACGGCCCTCCACCCGCCCGACGAGCAGACCGCGTTGCGCCGGCTCGCGGCCGGCGCGCGGTCAGGCCCTCGTCGAGACGGCCATCGGCATCGTCCTCCTTCTGCTGCTCACCTTCTCGATCGTCGATGCGGCGATGCTCTTCTACGTCTACCTGACCCTCGAGAACGGCGTCACCGAAGCGACGCGGTTCGCGGTGACGGGGCAGCAGGAGAACGACCCCAGCAACCCGACCAGCCCGCTCTCGCGCGAGGACTCGATCAAGCACGTCATGCGCAATTCGACGCCCGGGCTCATGCTCCTCGACAGCGAGTTCTCCTTCTACGATGTCACCCATCGCAGGTCGGGCACGGGCGGCCCCAGCGACGTCATCCAGGTCACGGTCACGCATCCGTGGAGGCTGATCTCGCCGATGCTGTGGCCGTTCGTCGGCAACGGGGGCGTCATCAGCCTGCGCGTCTCCGCCACCATGAAGAACGAGCCCTATCCCACCGCGTGAACGGACTGGGGGATCGCATGTCGAGACCATCGCTCACGGGCCCGGAGGAGACGCGCGACGCGAGGCGACGGTCGCGTGGCCAGACGCTCGCCGAGTTCGGCATCGTGCTCTCCCTCCTGATGGTCGTGGCCCTCGGCATCTTCCAGGTGTGCTACCTCATCTACCAGCAGTACGGCGCCATGAATCTCGCCCGAGAGGGAGCAAATCTCATCTCGCGGCTGAGCAGCCTCGACGTCGCCGAGTCGGCGATCCGCGCCGCGCAGGCCGACCCCCGCTTCGACGCCGACACGAGGCTCGTCCTCTCGGTCGTGCAGCTCGGCGCGGGAGGGCCGAACGCGAACAAGCCCATCATCACCCAGCGCCACGCCGCGGGGATGCCGACCGGCGCGAGCCTGCTCGGGGAGCCCCCGTCGTCCTCGTACGGTGGGGGTCCGGCCTACACCGCAAACAACCCCGCCACCGACACCAGCATTCAGGCGAGGAGCCCGCTCCCCAACGGCCTGCAGCTCAACCCCGGCCAGTCGCTGTACGTGGCCGAGATCTGGGTCAAGCGACGCGACATCATGCCGCTCGCGGGCGTCCAGCTCCCCGACAGCCTCTACTCGGTCGCGTACTTCTGAGGGGCACGCGCGTGCGCGCACGAGGTGAAAATCGCATGACCATCGAGAGGACCGACCACGCGAGGGAGAAGGGCATCGCCCTGGTGTACGTGGCGGTGTTCATGGTGCCGCTCCTGGCGTGCACGGGGCTGGCCGTCGACCTCGGCCGCGGCTACCTCGTACGCGTCGCCCTCGCGAGGGCGGTGGACGCCGCCGCTCTGGCGGCGGCCCGGAACATCGCCGCGGACTCCTCGCAGGCGCTGCGCGCCGCCAACAACATCTTCAACGCGAACTTCCCGGCGGGCTTCCTCGGAGTGAGCTCCGTCGAGAACCCGCCCCAGGTGACCACGACGGTCGGCTCGGACGGATCCCACATCATCACGGTGTCCTCGTCCGCCACGGTGCCGACGACCTTCATGCGCATCGCCGGGCCCGAGAGCCTCACGGTGGCGGCCAGCGCACAGGCGACGCGGCGGCTGGTCGACATGTCCTTCGTCATGGACCGGTCCGGATCATTGGGCGGGGCCTTCGGCCAGGTGAAGGAGGCGGCGAAGCAGTTCGTGAGCTACTTCGATCCGGATCCGAACGGCGATCGGGTCGCGCTGATCACGTTCTCGGCCAACACCGTGGTCGCGGATCCCATGCGGGTGTCCGAGCGCGGCTTCGACCCGGGCTCGATCGACAACCACATCGACAGCACGGTGCCGAAGGGAGCGACTGCGACGGCGGAGGCCCTGTATCAAGGCTGGGATCAGCTGCGCACCGTCCCGTCGGGCAGCCAATCCGGGTTGCGCATCGTGCTGCTCTTCACGGACGGCTCGCCCAACTCGGTCTCCGGCCAGTTCCAGGTGAGTCAGTCCAAGAGCGGGGGCACGTGCAGCTCGACGCTCGTGGGCCGCGCGGGCACGGTCGCCACGAACGACTACCCCTACACGGGGAACCCCACCACGACGAACTCTCCCGACGACGTGGGCCTCTATGACACGTACGCGACGAGCGTCAGCGCCGTCCCGCCGACGAGCATCGACGTCCGCAACCCCAGCACCGCATACGACTCCGGGGGGAACACCTACCCGCAGACCCCCAACCCGTGCATCCCCAACCTGCCGCTGCGGAGCTCCCACTCCGGAAGCAGCGGCGCGCCCAGCGGGTTCGGCCTCTGGGATCCGACGCTTCCCAACCAGCGTCCGCTGATCGGCCAGACCGCGGCGGGCTATTCGAACCACGTGCAGAACGCGAACAACGCGGCGCGGAACCTGGCGGAGATCATCGCGAACGCGATCCGCAGCGACACGTCGGGGGCGAGCAAGATCCGTATCTACACGCTCGGGCTCGGGGACCTGCTGAACTCGGCGAGGGAAACCGGGGCGTCCATCCTGCAGCGCATCGCCAACGATCCGGCTTCGACCGACTTCAATCCCAGCCAGCTCGACGGCCGGTACTTCTACGCCGGCGACGTGGCGCAGCTGGACACGGCCTTCCAGGCGGTGCGCGACCAGATCGTGCGCCTGACGCAGTAGGCGCGGCGGGCGCGGGTTCGAACTCGCGCGACGGCGGAGCAGGCCGAAATTGCTCCACCGCTCCGACATCCACCAGACGTCGTTCCGCTGGCAATCGAGGCGCGGCTCGGCCGTGTCGGCGCACGCCGATCACGCACCACGCTTCGGGCCGCACCCAGAGCTGACCGTCGGGCGTCTCGGCTGGTCCCGCGGGCAGGACACGCGTGAGCGTGACCCCGGGCGATCGGCGGCGGGACGCACGCCGCGCACAGCGCGAGCAGCAGCCCGAGCATGTCCCTCGCGTCGGCACGCAGGTCGCTGCCTGCCACGCGGGCGCACCACGACCGAGGAGCAGCATGGCGCGATGCCCATCACCGGGGAGGGTGCCGCGAGAACGCGCGGGAGTGCGCCGAGATAGGACATTATCCACAGCTGTAGAGAACCTGCCACCACCCGTGATCCAGGTGGCACTTCCAACCATCCAGCGGACAGCGAATCCACCGGAACGCCGAGCCCATCTCGCCAGGCGCTGTCCTGGTTTCAGAGCTGGGTCATTGCGCTCGCGGCCCGCGGGGGCTAAACACTCCTGAGCGCCGTCCGCCAGCGGGGACAGGAGGAGAGAATGCTTTCGGAGACATTGCCCCTGGTGCGCTGCAAGAAGTGCGGGATCGGCACGATGCTGCCGCTCTCGGACTACGGGCAGGACGGTGCCGCCATCCTCTACAAGGCCTGGGTCTGCGACA
>WNGD01007526.1_pt1 | contig 10243 bp, 8 predicted proteins | sample 5400671 | NCBI WGS metagenome assembly WNGD01 (sample SAMN13153369, study PRJNA577476) | soil metagenome | isolation source: 40 cm soil or saprolite under grassland replicate 2 | place: USA:California | collected 2016-06-15
CCAGCCGACTCAGCGGGCCTAGCAGGCTCAGCGGGCCTAACCGGCTCAGCGGGTCCAGCCGGCTCAGCCGACTCAGCCGACTCAGCGGGCCTAGCCGACTCAGCGGGTCCGGCCGGCTCGGCGGGTCCGGCCGGCTCAGCAGGTCCGGCCGGCTCGGCAGGTCCAGCCGGCTCGGCGGGCCTAGCCGGCTCAGCAGGTCCAGCCGGCTCAGCAGGTCCAGCCGGCTCGGCGGGTCCAGCCGGGCGGACGAAGCCAGCCGAATCACCAGCCACAGTCCCCCCACCAGTCACGATCAACTCGTCAGCCTCGATCGACTCACCAGTCTCGCTACTCATCAGCCCCTCGTTTCCCATTAGCAACTCTGGCTCGCCCGCCGGGCCGTGGGCGACCGTGCCGCGTGCTCCTTTCCATGATCACGGAGACTTTTGGGTGCTCGAACCCCCGAAACCCTCCGTGATCATGGGCTGCCGCGATCATGGGCTGCGGTGATCATGGAGGGGAGGCGGACGGGGTAGCCGGCGGCGTGCAGGGATTGCTTCACGGCGGCGATGGACAGGGCGCCGAAGTGGAACGTGCTGGCGGCGAGAACCGCGTCGGCGCCGGCCTCGACGGCCGGGGCGAAGTGCGCAAGCTCGCCCGCTCCCCCGCTGGCGATCACCGGCACCGTCACCGCGGCCCGGACGGCGCGGATCAACGGCAGGTCGAATCCGGCCTGTCCGCCGTCGGCATCCATTGAGTTCAGCAGGATCTCGCCGGCCCCGAGTTCCGCGGCGCGCGCCGCCCACTGGACCGCGTCCAGGCCGGCCGGGCGGCGGCCGCCGTGCGTTGTCACCTCGAAGCCGCTGGGGAACGGGCCGCGGCGGGCGTCCACGGACACCACGACGCACTGCGAGCCGAACCTGGCCGCCGCCTCGGTCAGCAGTTCCGGCCGGGCGATTGCCGCGGTATTCAGCGCCACCTTGTCCGCCCCGGCCCGCAGCAGCCGGTCCACGTCGGCTACGCCGCGCACGCCGCCGCCGACGGTGAGCGGGATAAAGACCTGCTCGGCGGTCCGCCGCACCACGTCGTACATGGTGTCCCTGCGGTCGCTGGACGCGGTGATGTCGAGGAAGACCAGCTCGTCGATGCCGCCGGCGTCATAGGCGGCAGCCAGCTCGACCGGGTCGCCGGCGTCCCGCAGGTCGCGGAAGTTCACGCCCTTGACGACGCGGCCGTCGTCCACGTCGAGGCACGCGATGACCCGGACGGCGACAGTCATCCGCGCACCGGGCCCGGACGACCACGGCGCCAGCCATACCAGGCGACCGCCACGCCAGTCACGGGCACACCGCCGCCAGCGCCCGTCCCAGCATGAACGCACCCGCGCACCGGGCCCAGACGACCACGGCGCCAGCCATACCAGGCGACCGCCACGCCAGTCACTGGCGCACCGCCGCGAGCGCCCGTTCCAGCGTGAACGCGCCCGCGTACAGGGCCTTGCCGATGATGGCGCCCTCCACCCCGAGCGGGCGCAGGGACGCTATCGCCGTCAGGTCGGCCAGGCTGGACACGCCGCCGCTGGCGATCACCGGCCGCTCCGTCCGCGCGCAGACCTGGCGGAGCAGGTCCAGATTGGGCCCGCGGAGCATGCCGTCCTTCGTCACGTCGGTGACCACGTACCGCGGGCAGCCGTCCGCCTCCAGCCTGGCCAGCACCTCCCGCAGATCGCCACCGTCGGAGGTCCAGCCGCGCGCAGCTAGCCGGGTACCGCGAACGTCCAGGCCGACGGCGATCCGCTCGCCGTGCCGCGCGATCACGCTGCGCACCCAGTCCGGGTCCTCAAGCGCGGCGGTGCCGATGTTCACGCGCTCGCAGCCGGTTGCGAGCGCCGCGGCCAGTGACGCCTCGTCGCGGATGCCGCCAGACAGCTCTACCGCCACGTCCAGCTTCCCCACCAGGGCGGATAGCAGCGGGGCGTTCGAGCCGCGGCCGAAGGCGGCGTCGAGGTCGACGAGGTGAATCCACCGCGCCCCGGCGCGCTGCCAGGCGAGCGCGGCCTCCAGCGGGTCACCGTAACTGGTCTCGGTGCCGGCCGCGCCCTGGACCAGCCGGACGGCCTGGCCGCCGGACACATCCACGGCAGGCAGCAAGGTCAGCGCGGGCTCGGGATTCGGGCCGGTCATCGGAGCGTCTCCAGCCAGTTCGCCAGCAGGGCCGCGCCGGCGTCCGCCGATTTTTCCGGGTGGAACTGGGTGGCGCACAGCGGGCCGGCCTCCACCGCGGCGATGAAGTCCTGCCCGTGCGTGGCGAGCGTCAGCAGCGGCTCCGGCTGCCCGCTGGAGTCTGCGGCCCGCGGCGGCAGCGACCTGGCGGCGTAGGAGTGCACGAAGTAGAACCGGGTGCCCGGGTCAAGGCCGGCCAGCAGCCGGGTCCCGGCCGGCGGGCGGACCGTGTTCCAGCCCATGTGCGGCAGCACCGGGGCCGTCAGCCGCTCGACGACGCCGGGTAGCTCGCCGCAGCCCGCGGTCGCGGTGCCGTGCTCGACCCCCTCGGCGAACAGCACCTGCATGCCCACGCAGATGCCGAGTACCGGCCGGGACCCGGCCAGCCGCTTGCCGATGATCACCTCGCCGCGGATCGCGCGCAGCCCGGCCATGCACGCGGCGAACGCGCCAACGCCGGGCACCACCAGCCCGTCGCAATTCAGCGCAGCATCGGAGTCCGCGGTCACCGTCACGTCCGCGCCTGCGCGCTGCAATGCCCTCTCCGCGGAACGGAGATTCCCGGAGCCATAGTCCAGCACGACTAGCCGGGGCCGTGCCCGCGGACTCACCGCACGCCCTTCGTGCCGGGACTGCGGTCGGCCCGCGGGGCGGGGGACGCGGCGCTGCGAAGTGGCCGGACAGGGCGGCTCACCGCACATCCTTCCTGCTCGGAGGCCACCAGCCCGCAGATCCGGCGGTGCGCGGCAGCCGGACAGGGCGGCTCACCGCACATCCTTCCTGCTCGGAATGCCACCCGGCCCCGCGGATCCGGTGACGCGGCGGCAGGCGGCAGCCGGACGAGGCGACTCACCGCACGCCCGCGGGCCGGGACGCGGCGGCACGCGGCGGCCGGACCTGAGCGGCTCACAGGACACCCTTGGTGCTGGGGATGCCGCCGGACCGGGGATCGGGTGACGCCGCGGTGCGCAGCGCCCGGGCGAAGGCCTTGAACTGAGCTTCGACGATGTGGTGCGGATTGCGGCCGGACAGCACGGTCAGGTGCACGCAGATACCGGCCGTGGCCGTGAGCGACTCGAAGAAGTGCCTGGTCAGCGTCGTGTCATAGGTGCCGATCAGCGGCGGCATCCCGGCCGGCTCGGCATGCACGCAGTAGGGCCGGCCGGACAGGTCGACCGCGGCCCTGGCCAGGGTCTCGTCCAGCGGGATCAGCGCGTCGCCGAACCGGGCGATGCCTGCCTTGTCGCCGAGCGCCTCGCGCAGCGCCTGGCCGAGGGCGAGCGCGGTGTCCTCGACCGTGTGGTGCGCGTCGATCTCGGTGTCGCCGCTGGCCTGCACGGTCAGGTCGAGGCAGCCGTGCTTGCCGAGCTGGGCGAGCATGTGGTCGAAGAACGGCACGCCGGTCGCTGCCTCGGTCACACCGGTGCCGTCCAGGTCGAGTTCGACCAGGACCTGAGTTTCCTTGGTTACCCGCGTGACCCGGGCGGACCTGCTCATGCCGGCACCCGCCGCGCCAGCACCACGCCGAGCGCCGCGCGGAACGCGGCCATCTCGGCCGGCGTGCCGACGGTCACCCGGAGCCAGCCAGGCGGCCCGGTCTCGCGGATCAGCACGCCGCGGTCAAGCAGCCCTTGCCAGACGGCATGGCGGTCGGCGAACTCACCGAACAGGACGAAGTTGGCATCCGAGTCGGCCACGGCCAGGTCCAGGCAGCGCAGCCAGGTCACGACGGCGTCGCGCTCAGCCCGCAGTGCGGCGACGGTGGCCAGCAGTTCGCCGGAATGCGCCAGCGCGGCGCGGGCCGCCGCCTGGGTGAGCGCGGACAGGTGGTAGGGCAGCCGGACGACCTGCAGCGCGTCGATCACCGCGGGCTCGGCCGCCAGGTAGCCGACCCTGGCCCCGGCCAGAGCGAAGGCCTTCGACATGGTGCGGACCACGGCGAGCCGCGGATAACGGGCCAGCAGTTCCAGCCCGCTCGGGGTGCCGGGGCGGGCGAACTCGGCATACGCCTCGTCGACGATGACCATTCCGGGCGCGGCGGTGCCGACCGCCTCGATCACGGCCAGCGGCAGCGCCGTGCCGGTCGGGTTGTTCGGCGAGGTGAGGAACACCACATCCGGCTGCAGATCGCGTACCTGCTGCGCCGCGCGGTCAGGATCCAGGCCGAAGTCCGCTTCCCTGGCCGTCGCCGCCCAGCGGGTGCCGGTGGCGCGGGCGATGAGCGGGTGCATCGAGTAGGACGGCTCGAAGCCGAGCGCCGTTCGCCCCGGCCCGCCGAATGCCTGCAGCAGCTGCTGGATGACCTCGTTCGATCCGTTGGCTGCCCATACCTGCCGCCTGGTCAGCCCGTGGCCGAGGTAGCAGGCCAGGTCGTCCCTGAGCGCTTCGGCGTCCCGGTCCGGGTAGCGGTTGAGCCCGAGAGCGGCCTCGGCGGCCGCCGAGGTGATCGACTGGACCAGCCCGGCCGGGGGCGGGTACGGGTTCTCGTTGGTGTTCAGCCGGACCGCCACGTCCAGCTGCGGCGCACCGTACGGCGCCAGCCCGGCCAGGTCGGCCCGCAGCGGCGGCGGCCCGGTCACCACGACCGCCCGGTGCGCGGGTGACGTACCGCCGCCATCCGACCGGGCCGGGTACGCCGGCCCGGCCGCTGCCGCGACGGCCCGGTCACGTGCGACCGGACAGTGAGCTGGGGGCGCACGGCCGCCGGGGTCGCCGTCACCGCGGCACTCCGGTGCGGGCGGGCACGCGGGCCCGGCCGCTGCCGCGACGGCCCGGTCACGTGCGACCGGACAGCGAGCTGGGGGCGCACGGCCGCCAGGGTCGCCGTCACCGCGGCACTCCGGTGCGGGCGGGCACGCGGGCGCGGACCGCTTGCACGTGCGCGGCGAAATCCTCGGCGCCGCCTAGTGCGTCGATGTACGGCGCGGCGCCGGCCAGGCCGTCGGCGTCGCACTCGACCAGGTGAACGCCGCGCAGGAAGGACAGCACCGACAGGCCGCCGGAGTGCCGCGCGGTTCCCCCGGTAGGCAGCACGTGGTTGGAGCCGGCCAGGTAGTCGCCGAGCGAGACCGGCGCGTAGGGCCCGACGAAGATGGCTCCCGCGTTCTTGACCCGGCGGGCCAGTTCGCTGGCGCCGGTGGCCTGGATCTCCAGGTGCTCGGGCGCCCAGGCGTCCGCCACCGCCAGCGCGGCGTCGAGGTCATCGACGAGGACGCACGCGGACTGCCCCGCCAGCGCCGCCTCGACCCGCTCCCGGTGCCGGGCCGCCGCTACCTGCGTGGCCAGCTCGGGGCCGACCCGGCCGGCCAGGCCGGGGTCGGTGGTGATCAGCAGGCAGGCGGCGAGCGGGTCATGCTCGGCCTGGGCGACCAGGTCGGCAGCGACGAGGACCGGATCCGCGATGTGGTCGGCGATGATCGCGACCTCGGTGGGGCCGGCCTCGGCATCGGTGCCGATCGTGCCCAGCAGCAGCCGCTTCGCGGCGGCGACGTAGACATTGCCCGGGCCGCTGACGATGTCGGCCGGGGCGCAGTCCGCGGTGCCGTAGGCGAACATGGCGATCGCCTGTGCGCCGCCGACCGCATGCACCTCGGTGATGCCGAGCAGCGCGCAGGCGGCCAGCACGGCCGGGTGCGGCAGGCCGCCGTGCCCGGTGCCGGGCGGCGACGCCACAGCGATCTCGCCGACGCCTGCGACCTGCGCGGGAATAACGTTCATCACCACGGACGACGGGTAGGCCACTAGGCCGCCGGGGACGTAGACGCCGGCCCTGCTCACCGGGACATAACGCTCGGTGACGGTGCAGCCCGGAGCGACGGTGGTGACGGTCTCGCGCGGCAGCTGCGCCTCGTGCACCATCCTGGCCCGGCGGGCCGCCTCGGCCAGCGCGGACCTGACGTCGTCGCCGAGTCCGGCCAGCTCGGCGGTCAGGGCCTCCGGCGGCACCCTCGTGGTGGGCAGGTCAACCCCGTCGAACCTGGCCGTGTATTCGCGCACCGCGGCGGCGCCGCGTTGCCGTACGTCGTCGCAGACCGGGCGGACCGCGTCCAGCGCGCCCGCCACGTCCAGCGCGGCCCGCGGCAGTATCCCGGCGAGCGCCGCCGTGGCGAGGCTCGCGGCCGTGGCGCCGCGCAGGTCAACGGTTTTGAGCACCCGCCAAGCCTAATGGGAGTCAGCCGGCCAGCTTGAACGGGCGGCCACACCCATCGCAATGCCGCTCAGCGTGCGGATCCTGGGCAGCCGGCAAGGCTGGACGGCGGCCGCGTCCCGCGGAAGACGTCAGCAAGGTAAGACAACCGGCACGACCGCAGGCGATCGGCGTTTCCGCGGAGACGCCGGAGCTGGGCTGCACTGCGGGAGGGCGCTGGCGTGCACGGTGCCGCCGGTCGCCGCGGGTATGCATGACTGCCGTGTCCAGTGGGCGCCGGCAACCAATTCGAACGGGCGGGGCCGCCCGGCGGGCTCTGCCCGGCGCGGGCGGCAGTTCGCGTGGAGTCTGCGTAACTGCCGGTCTTGAGTGTGCTGGGCGCCGGGATCGGCTGTCGCTTCTGCGGCGCTGGCAGCGCCGGACGCGGCGAGCCGCCCCGTTACTCGACGATCTTGGAAATCGGGATCTCCAGGATGTCCCGCGCGCCCGCCGCGCGCAGTGCCGGGATCAGGGTGTTGACGCCCCGCTTGGGCACGACGGCCTCGACCGCGTGCATGTCGCCGCGGGCCAGCGAGGTGATCGTCGGCGAGGTCATGGCCGGCAACATATCCGTCACCGCGGCTAGCTCGTGGGCCGTGACGTTCAGCTTGAGCAGCACGTTGCCGCGCGCCTTGATCGCCCCGCGCAGCAGCAGCGCCACGTCCTCCATGGCCGCCCGCCTGGCCGGGTCCGCGTACGCCGCCGGGTTGGCGACAAGCTCGGTGTAGCTGGTCAGCAGCGTGTGCAGGATCTTCAGGCCGTTCCTGCGCAGGGACGAGCCGGTCTCGGTCAGGTCTACGATCGCGTCCACGATGTCGGGCACCTTCGCCTCGGTGGCGCCGTAGGACGGGATCACCGTGGCCTTGATCCCGTTGGCGTCAAGGAACCGCCGGGTGAGGCCGGGGAACTCGGTGGAGATCCGGATCCCCTCGGGCAGGTCGGCCACCGAGTCCCAGCCCGCGGCGGCCGGCACTGCCAGCACGACGCGTACCGGGTCGCCGGTCGCCTTCGAGTACTGCAGTTCGCCGAGCGACGCGACATCGGCGCCGGTCTCGGAGATCCAGTCGCGGCCGGTGATGCCGAAGTCGAACAGACCCTGCTCCAGGTAGGACGGGATCTCCTGCGGGCGCAGGAACCTGACCCGGCCGATCCGCGGATCGTCGATCGACGCGTGGTAGTCACGATCCGACGAGCGGCGAACCGTCAGGTCGGCGGCGTCGAACAGGTCAAGGGTGGCGCGTTCGAGCGAGCCTTTGGGCAGGACCAGGGAAAGCAAGGCGGCATGACCTCTCTTACCGGCGGGGCATGGCCAGGCTGACACTAGTCGCCGGCCGCGTCAAAACGGGCCCGGCTGGCTGGCCGGCCCGACCGGATCGCGCCGCAATCCGGGGCTTCGCGCGGCCGGCAGTGGTGGTGGATCGCGCGAGCGTGCACCATGCAAGGTGAGCGATCGCGGGATTCACCACGTTGGAGTTGCTCCTAGCTGGCCCGGATCACGATGCTGGCCGGCCTGGCCGGCTAGCCGACGTCGAGCCTGAGCAGGTCATCGGTGGTCTCCCGGCGCAGCATCAGCCTGGCGGCGCCGTCGCGGACCGCGATCACCGGCGGCCGGGGCACGTGGTTGTAGTTGCTGGCCATGGACCGGCAGTATGCGCCGGTCGCGGCGACTGCGACCAGGTCACCGGCGGCGGTGTCGGCCGGCAGGTAGGCGTCGCGCACCACGATGTCACCGCTCTCGCAATGCCTGCCGACGATCCGGCTGAGCATGGGCGCCGCCGCGGACTCCCGGGACGCCAGCACGCAGGTGTAATCGGCGTCGTACAGCGCGGTGCGAATGTTGTCGCTCATGCCGCCGTCCACGCTCACGTAGGTCCGCAGACCATCCACGTCCTTCACCGTGCCGACCTGGTAGAGCGTGACCGTGCCTGGTCCAGCGATGGCGCGGCCAGGCTCAACGGACAGCCGCGGCCTGGCCAGGCCGGCCACCCGGCATTCCGAGTCCACGATGTCGCGCAGGCCGCGGGCAATCAGCCTGATGTCCGCCGGGTCGTCGCCGGCCGTATAGGCGATGCCGAACCCGCCGCCGAGGTTGAGCTCGCCGATACCGATCCCGTGCTCGTCACGGATACGCACGGCAAGCTCGATGACCCGGTGCGCGGCAACCTCGAACCCGGCGGTGTCGTAGATCTGGGAGCCGATGTGCGAGTGCAGGCCGGCAAAATCGAGACCGGGGCTGGCCAGCACCCGGCGGACCGCCTCATCCGCGGCACCGGAAGCGAGCGAGAAGCCGAACTTCTGGTCGTCGTGCGCGGTGGCCACGAACTCGTGCGCGGCCGCCTCCACGCCGGTGGTGACGCGGACCAGGATCCGTGGTCGGCGCGCGGCGCCGGCCAGCGCCGCTCCCGCCGGGCCGTTCCCGGCCGGGCGGCTCCCGGCCGGGCCGGGCCCAGCCAGCGCGACAAGCCTGGCCAGACGCTCGATCTCCTCGAACGAGTCCGCCACGATGTGACCGGCACCGGCCGCCAGCGCCTGCTCCAGCTCGGCCACCAGCTTGTTGCTGCCATGCAGCGTGATCTGGTCCGGCGGGACACCCGCCCGCAGCGCGACCGCAAGCTCGCCGCCGGTGCAGACGTCGACGCCGAGCCCTTCCTCACTCACCCAGCGGAGCACCGCCTGGCAGCAAAACGCCTTCGCGGCGTACGACACGCCGGCGCCTGCGCCGAACGCCGCATAGAACTCGCGGCAGCGGCCGCGGAAGTCCGCTTCGTCACAGGCGAACAGCGGCGTCCCGAACTCCGCGGCCAGCGCACGCACATCCACCCCGCCGAGGACCAGGGCACCGCCGGAGCGCCGGGCGGTCCGCGGCCAGAGGGCAGGATCGAGCGCGTTCAGGTCGGCCGGCCGCGGCGGCGGGTGACCCGGTGGCAGCACGTCGGCGTGGCGCGGGCCAGCCGGATGGGCGACGCGGCTCATCGCACCCCCTGGCCGATATCAGGCTGTGGCTGGCTGGTTCGCTGTGGCTGCCCGGTCGGCGGCGGCTGGCTGGTCAGCGGCGGCTGGCTGGCCGGGCGCGGCCCGCGACTCAGCCGTGTCCGGCGCTTCAGCCGTGGCCCGCAATGCGGTGCGGCACGTACGGCTTCTCCAGCTGATCGATCTCTTCGGGCGTGAGCCGGACATCGAGGGCAGCGATGGCGTCGTCAAGGTGCTGCGGCTTGGTCGCGCCGATGATGGGCGCCGTCACGGCCGGGCGGCCGGCCAGCCAGGCCAGCGCGATCTGCGCGCGGGGCACGCCGCGCGCCGCCGCGACGCTGGCCACCTGCTCGACGATCAGCCGGTCCTCGGCGGCGTACAGGCTCTGGCCGAAGCTGTCGGTCTCGCTGCGGGCGGTCGCGGCGTCCCATTCCCTGGTCAGCCGGCCCCGGGCGAGCGGGCTCCACGGGATGACGCCGATGCCCTGGTCGGCGCAGAGCGGCAGCATCTCGCGCTCTTCCTCCCGGTACAGCAGGTTGTAGTGATCCTGCATGGTGGCGAACCGGGTCCAGCCGTGCTGGCTGGCGAGGTACAGGGCCTTGGAGAACTGCCAGGCGTACATCGACGAGGCGCCGATGTAGCGCGCCTTGCCGGCCTTGACGACGTCGTGCAGGGCCTCCAGGGTCTCCTCGATCGGCACCGTCGGGTCCCACCGGTGAATCTGGTATAGGTCGACGTATTCGGTACCGAGCCGGGCCAGGCTGGCGTCGATCGCGGTCATGATCGCCTTGCGGGACAGGCCGGCCCCGTTCGGTCCGGGCCGCATCCGCCCGTGCACCTTAGTGGCCAGCACGATCTCCTCACGGCGGGCGAAGTCCCGCAGCGC
>WNGD01018476.1_pt1 | contig 10241 bp, 9 predicted proteins | sample 5400671 | NCBI WGS metagenome assembly WNGD01 (sample SAMN13153369, study PRJNA577476) | soil metagenome | isolation source: 40 cm soil or saprolite under grassland replicate 2 | place: USA:California | collected 2016-06-15
CTGCTGCGCGCGGGCGGCGGCAACCCGTTCATGCTCGACTCGCCGCGGCCGCGCATCGAGCTGACCGACTACACCCAGCGGGAACTGCGGTACCGCACGCTTACCAGTACCGACCCGGCCGAGGCCGAGCGGCTGGCCGGCCTGGCGCAGGAAGCTGTCGACCAGCGCTGGGACGTCTATGAGGAAATGGCTACCCGCGGCGCGCACCGGTTCCCGGCGGACGCGCGGAAGGAACGCTGATGGACCTGTCGACCAGCTACCTGGGCCTGACGCTGCGCAACCCGCTCGTCGCCTCCGCGTCGCCGCTCTCGAACACCATCGACGGCGTCCGGCGGCTGGCCGGCGCGGGCGTCGGCGCCGTCGTGCTCTACTCCCTGTTCGAGGAGCAGGTGCGCCGGGAGGCGGAACGGAACGCCCGGCTCGCCGAGGCCGGCACCGAGAGCTTCGCCGAGTCGCTCTCCTACTTCCCGGCCGAAGCCGCGGAGGCCAGCGCGGCGGAAGAAGAAGGCCCGCGCCGCTACCTGAGCCTGCTCGAACGCGCCGCGGCCGCGGTGGAGATCCCGGTCATCGGCAGCATCAACGGCGTCACGCCGGGGGGCTGGACCAGTTACGCGCGAGCGATGCAGGACGCGGGCGCGGCGGCGATCGAGCTCAACATCTACTACGTGCCCGGCGACCCGCACATCTCGGGCCGCGACGTCGAGCAGCGGCACATCGAGATCCTGCGGGCAGTGAAGGCCGCGGTGACCGTGCCGGTAGCGGTCAAGCTGAGCCCGCACTTCAGCTCGACCGGCGAGGTCGCGCTCCGGCTGGACAAAGCCGGCGCGGACGGGCTGGTGCTGTTCAACCGGTTCCTGCAGCCGGACATCGACCCGGAGATCATCGCCGTGGTTCCCGCGGTGGATCTCTCCAGCCCGTCCGAGGCCCGGCTGCCGAGCACCTGGATCTCGATCCTGCGCCAGCGGGTGCGTGCCTCGCTGGCCGCGACGACTGGCGTCGACGGGCCAACTGACGTGGTCAAGTATCTGCTAGCAGGCGCGGATGTCGTGATGACCGCGTCCGCGCTGATCCGGCGCGGCCCGGAATATGCGGCTGTCCTGCTGGACGGCCTGTCCGAATGGATGGTGCGCAAGGGATATGCCTCGGTCGGCGACATGCGCGGCATGCTCGCCGTGCCCCCCGGCGCTGACCTGGCCGCTTTCCAGCGCGCAGGCTACGTGCAGGCAATGCGGGACGCCAACAGCGCCACCGGCCCGTGGTGACCGGCCGCCGGCACTGAGCCCGCTGGCGACCGGCCGCCGGTGCTGAGCTCGCCAGGTCGAGACGATCCGGTTTCCCTTGCCCGGCGCACGCCAGGCCACCGGCGAGCAGATCCGGGCACGCATCGAAATGATCCGCCGCTGGGCGTCATCCGGCCGCTGACGCGGCTGCCGGTTGATACCGTTCATTGACTAGGCTGATCCACCTATCCCAGGTCAACTTAAGGCTGGCGCGACTACATGCTGGACAAGCGTTTCATTCGGGACAATCCCGATACGGTGAAGGAGGCAATCCGGGTCAAGGGCATCGACCTCGACGTCGATGAGCTGCTCCACCTCGACCAGCTTGCCCGCAAACTGCAGTTCGAGGTCGACGAGGCCCAGGCCCGGCGAAAGGCGTTCTCCCGGGAGTTCGCCAAGGCGGACACCGAACGCAGGGCCGAGTTGCGGGCCGAGCATGCCGATTTCGACCGTCAGCTGAGCGAACTGCGGGAGCGGCTTGCCGAGACCAGCACGCGGCTGCAGGAACTGCTGCTGCTCACGCCCACGATCCCCTGGGAGGGCGCCCCCGTCGGCGCCGACGAATCGGCCAACGTGACCGTGAAGACCTGGGGCCAGCGGCCGGAATTCGGCTTCGATCCGCTCGACCACGTGGACATTCTCGAGCAGCGCGGCTGGGCGGAGTTCGCCCGGGCCCGTAAGGCCTCCGGCGAGCGCGCCTACGCGCTGACCGGCGACATGGTACTGCTGGAGCGCGCAGTCCATTCCTATGCGCTGGACCTGCTGCGAGCCAGGGATTTCACTGTCATCTCGGTGCCGTCGCTTGTTAAGGAAGCCCCGCTTATCGGCAGCGGCATGTTCCCGAAAGGCCGCGAGGAAACGTACGCGCTGCCTGCTGATGACTTGTTTCTTGCCGGAACGGCGGAGGTAGCGCTCGTCGGGCTGCATGCCGGCGAAATCCTCGACTTCAAGCGGCTGCCTATTCGCTACGCCGGTATTTCACCGTGCTTCCGGCGTGAAATCGGCAGCGCGAGCCGTGACGTTCGCGGGCTGCTGCGGGTCCATCAGTTCGAGAAGGTCGAGCAGTTCGTCATCTGCGCCGCGGACCCGGCCGAGTCGGCGCGCTGGCATGCTGAGCTGCTGTCCACGGCCGAGCGGATACTGCAGGACCTCGGGCTGCACTACGAGGTGGTGGAGTGCGCAACCGGGGACATGGGCCCCGGCAAGTTCCGGATGAACGACATCAACACCTGGTTTCCCTCGCTCGATCGCTTCCGTGAGACGCATAGCTGCTCGACACTGCACGACTGGCAGGCGCGGCGCGCGAACCTCAGGTACCGGGACACCGATGGAACGGTGCGGTTCGTGCACACGCTGAACAACACGGCGGTGGCCACGCCCAGGCTGCTGGCCGCCATCATCGAGAACTTCCAGACCGCGGACCGCGGCGTGCGGGTCCCGGCGGTGCTGCGGCCGTATCTCGGGAACCGCGAGATCCTTTAGCCCGCCCGCTAACGACGGGCGCCGGCGCCGCTCATTGCTTAAGTCGCAGTTATTTCGCAGTATTGCGGATAGCTGCCTTGCTGCCCTTGGCGTGCGTCATGTCCCCCTCTTGGGGGTCATGACAGCCGGCTTGTATTCGAATACCTTTATCTCGCACGACAATGGCTCGAGGACGGGTATCTCGAAGGGCCCCTATCATTCGGGAGGGGGATCCCGCTGCTAGGGGTGAGGGGGAAGATGCCCGTCCTCGACGGCCCGGTGATAGAGCTCGAGCTTGGTGGACGCCGCCCGCCCGGCCCGGGCGTATTTCTCCCGTACCCGGCCGACATACTGCTTGACCGTCTCCTCGCCGAGGCCCATCCGGCGGGCGACGGCCTTCATCGGCATGCCGGTGGCGTACAGCTGCAGCGCCCTGGTCTCCTGCGGGCTGAGGACCGGCCGGTCGGTGGCGTCGTCGGTGGCGAAGATGTAGGCGAGCCGGGGCGAGATCCAGTCCTGCCCGGCGGCGACGGACCTGATGGCCGCCCGCACCTGGGAGGTCTCCTCGTCCTTCAGCACGTAGCCGAGGGCCCCGGCGCGCATGGCGGCGCGGACCGCCAGCGGCCGGTCGGAAGCGGCCAGCACGAGGACGGCGGGGCCGGCCTCGAGGATCGCTGCCACGTTGCGCTGCACGGTGGTCCCGTCGCCGAGTTCGAGATCGAGCAGCACGACGTGCGCGTGGCGCCCTGGCCCGGCGAGGAGCGCATCGACGGTCCCCGCCGTGCCGACGAGCCTGATGCCGCTCTCGGCGGCCATCACCCAGGCGGCGACCCCGTCGAGGACGATGGGGTGGTCGTCCACGGCCGCGACGTCGATGACGCCGGGCGCGGCATCGCCCTTCGCCGCGGCGCCCGGCCGGCCGGGACCGCCCGCCGCCCCGCCGGGCCCGCCTGCTGCCGGGGCCGAGGCAGCCTCCTTCGTGACTCTGGCCGTGCCGGGGCCGCCTTCCGTGACGCCGATCACGCCGGAACCGCCTTCCGCCAGCGGACCTCAAGGCATCCCACGCCAGTGTCGTCGATGTCGACCGCCGCGCGCCAGCGTGCCGCCGCGGGCACCGTCCGCCTCAGCTCGGCCACATCCGGCGCTGCCCCCGGTGCCCGGTCGAAGGTCACGAACAGCTCCACGTAGTCCCCGGAGGCAAGAACGGTGAGCACCACCGGATGCGGCGGCAGCGCGCTCAGCACGGCATCGACCGCCGCCAGGGTCGCGCCAGCTACCTCTGGCGTGGACCGTCCCGGGTCGCCCACGACCTGGACTTCCATGGCCACGCCCCGTGCCCTCGCGGCGCGCAGCGCTGGCTCCAGCTCAGCCAGCAGGCCGCCAGCGTCCTGCGGCCGGTCGGTGAGCGCCCGCCGCAGCGTCGCCGCGTGCCGGGCGCAGCGCTGCCGCACGTCGCTGTCGGCCGGATCCAGATCCCCGTCGGCGATGCCGCGCAGCAGCGGCAGCGCCTCCACCTCCAGCAGGGCGAGCCGCTCCCGCCGGTCCTCGAAGACCGCGGCGGCTGCGGCCCGTTCGGCAGCTAACCGGCTGGTCAGAGCGGCACGGCGGGCGGCCATCCCGGCGTGGGTGCGCCATGTCGGCTGGAGCGCGGAGAAGACGACGAGGATCAGGACGATCGCGTAGGCGGTAGCGGAGAGCCGTGCCAGGCTCAGCGAGGTTACGCCGAGCACGTGGATGGTGAAGACGGCGTGCGCGGCGAAGACAGCCAGCGCCCCGGCGATCCACTCCCAGGCCGGACGGCTTAACGCGACGAAGGCGAGCAGCCAACCTGATCCGACGACCGACCAGTCGACGGTTCCGGAGGCGAGGTGCACGCGGCGCTCCCAGCCGACGATCGCGACCGCGGCGACCGCGATGGCGATCGCGGCCGCCGCCTCCGCGCCCGTGAAGCCGCCGGTGCGGGCCCGGGGCACCAGCCATACCGCGGCCGCGAGCAATCCGAACCACACCGCGACCGGGACGGCGGGCTGGCGGAAGTCGTGCAGGTAGGCCAGCACCTGGACAAGGACGGCGAGCTGCCAGACCGCTGCCACCAGCCCGGCCATGCGCGGCAGCTCGTACTCCTGTGCCTCTCCCAGCACCGGGCTCCGGCTCACCATGGCAGGCCCGCCCGCTCGGGCGCGCGGGCAGCGGCGGCCTGGCCGGCCGGGCCCGGCGATCCGGTCCAGTACATGATCACCTTGGTGCCCTCGCCCGGTGCCGACTGCACATCCGCCCGGCCGCCCCAGTCGGCGAGGCGCTCGATAATGGACCGCCGCAGGCCCAGCCGGGCCGGGTCGACGCTGCCGGGATCGAATCCCGCACCATGGTCGCGCACCGTCACCCGGATGCCCCCTGGCTGTGTTCCCGTCCCGGCATGTCCTGGGCCGTTCCCGCCCGGGCCCCTGCCAGTTCCGTCCGGTGCCACCGGGCTGACTTCCACCCAGGCCTCGCCGGTTCCGGCATGGCTGGCCACGTTCACCAGCGCCTCACGCACCGCCTGCGCCATCGCGACCGAGACCGGCACCGGGATGGCCGGCACGCTGGCCGGCGGGCATGGCCGGGATCCTGTCGCGGCACCGGTGACCTGGCCGTCGCGCACTCCCCCGGCCAGTGCGCCGCCGCCCTCGACCTCGACATGCACGTCCAGGCCGCAGGCGCGCATCTCGGTGGCCACCGCCTCGATGGCAGCAAGGAAACCGCCGTACAGCCGCCGTGCCGCCCAGCCCGGCCCGGCACTCCCCGGCGGCCCGGCCTCCCGCGGATCGCCCGGATCGCCGAGTACGTACTCCATCAGCGTGACGTCGTGCCGGCACCGGCCGACCACCCCGCGTGCGTCGCCGCCGGCCCCGCGCGCGAGCGCCGTCATCGTGTTGAGCACCGTGTCGTGCAGCAGGCGCTCGTGCTCGCGGCGCTCGATGTCCCTGGACAGCAGGACGTACTGGTCGCGGGAGTCGCGGTCAGCCAGCGCCAGGTCGGCGTCCGCCGCGGCGGCCCACCGGTGCAGCGACCAGGCAGCGGCCCAGGCAACGGCGGCCACGGTGAGCAGCAGGACAGCGGCGGCGGCCGGCGAGGTGCTGGCGGAACCGGGTCCCGGCGACATGATGGCGCCCGCCCAGTACGCCGCCGCTGACATCAGCGCCAGCGGCGCGGACACGGCGGTGGGCGCGAACCAGGCAGGGACGACGAGCTGGCCGGCCATCACGATGTACAGCCAGTTGGAGGTATCGCCGCGCATGGCGGCGGGCACGCACCACATGGCGCCGACCCGGCGAGCCGCCGGGGATCGGCGCTGTAGAACGAGTGCCAGATGATGACCTGAAGGGCGATATAGCCGACCGCAATGCAGCGGATGGTCAGCGCGGTCCTGGCTGCCACCGACCGCACGGTCGCCATCGCAGGGCCGACCGGTGCGCTGCCGGAGGCGCCCGCCTTCCGCCACCGCGCTAAGTACGCGGGTGGCCACATGACCACGATGATATGACCAAAACGGGACGTGGGCGGAGGAATGAAGCCTGGCCAGGCAGATGGCCAGCCCGGGAAGGACGCCGGCCAGGGGAATGACGGCTAGCGCGGCGATCAGGACAAGCCGCGCCGCGGTAGCCCCTGCTGGCGCCCAATCCTGCCATGATGGCCAGGTGCCCGATGACACGCCGCCGCCGGATACCCGGCGGGATCGCCTGTGGACCGCCGCGGAGGCCAGGAACATTCCGCTGCGGGCCATCCTGGCTGCCGTCGCGGTCGTGGTCGCGGTCTACATGGCCGGAAAGCTGATCTACCGCCTGCGGGACATCCTGCTTCTCATGATCGTCGCCGGTTTCGTGGCCGTGCTGCTGAACCCGCTGGTGCTGGCGGTACAGCGCTGGGGCGTCCGGCGGCGCGGGCTGGCCGTTGCCATCGTGACCTTGTGGGGCTTGCTGGTCTTTGCCGGCCTGGCGATAGCGTTCGGCTATCCGCTGGCCAACGGGATCAGCCATCTTGCCGATGACCTGCCCTCGTACGTGAGCCAGGTGCAGCACGGCAAGGGCTGGCTCGGGCACCTGGTGCGCAGGTACCACGTGCAGGCGTGGGTGCAGAGCAACGCGCCCAAGCTGACGAGTCTCGGGCAGGGCCTGGCGAAGCCGGCCCTCACCCTGGGCAAGGGCGCCATCTCGCTGGTGATCGCGCTGCTCACGATCTTCGTGCTCGTGCTGCTCCTGCTGCTGGAGGGCCCGAAGATGCGGACCGGCCTGCTCGGCCTGATGTCACCGGCCCGCGCGGAGCGCTACTCCCGGGTGGCGCACGAGGTCAACCGCTCGGTCACCGGCTACATGCTCGGGAACTTCCTGACCTCGCTCATCGCCGGGATCGTGGTGTTCGTGACCTTGCTGCTGCTCGGCGTCCCGTTCCCGTTCCTGTGGGCGCTGTGGGTGGCGCTTGTCGACTTCCTGCCAATGGTCGGGGGCGCCCTGGCGGGCATCCCCACCGTGCTGTTCGCGGCCGGGCACTCGCTCACGGCGGGCATCATCACGCTGATCGTGTTCCTCACCTACCAGCAGATCGAGAATCACGTGCTCAACCCGGTGGTGATGAGCAAAACCGTGCGGGTCAACCCGCTGCTCGTGCTGGTATCCATCCTGGTGGGGGCATCGATCGGCAGCTGGATCGGCGGGATCTTCGGCGCCTTCGTGGCGGCCTTGCTGGCCATTCCCGCCGCGGGCGCGATCCAGGTAATGATCCGCGAGGTCTGGCAGACCACCGCGCCGGATCGGCCCGCGGAAGCGGCTTCCCCGCCTGCCGAACCCGGCCAGCCCTCGGCAGGCGCGGCGGCATCCACCGCGGACATTCCATGATCACGGGCCGCTAGGGCTTGCGGGCGATCAGGATGTCTCGCACGATCGCCTGATCCACGCGGTGCCTGAACGCGAGGTATGGCCCGGTGTCCATTGTCTCGAGCCCGGCGCTGGCGAGGATCTGCGCCGCCTGGTCGCGCGGCGCGACCAGGGTGTTCCAGGCGATTCCGAGCGCGCCGCCATTGCGCAGCAGCCTGGCCCACACCGGAACGGCGTCCGCGAGCAGGTCGAGCGGGCTTCGCGCGCGGCCTTTCGCGGCGGTCCGGCTGCCATGCTGGACGCCGTACGGCGCGTCCGTCACCAGCAGGTCGAACGCGGCCGGCTTGAAGAACTCCAGGGCCCTTGTGGTGTCGGCGTTGACCACGTCCAGGTGCTGGGTGGCACCAGCCTGGTATTCCTCTCTCGTCGCCGCCAGGCTGATCTGCAGGCGCCGGGCGATCACCTGCCTGTTCCGCCGCACCGGCCCGCGGAAGTCCGCATGGTGCTTGATCCTCTTGCGTTTCAGCCACGTCTGGATGAAGGCCGTGTACGCCTCGAAGTCCTGCTGGTCGAGATCCACGCCCGCCGCGTCGTACCCGAGCATGAGAGCCTGGTTGAGCGCGGTTCCGCGACCGCACAACGGGTCGATCACGGCGAATTTCCGGTCCAGCATGTCGCGTGCGAACGCCGACGACAGCAGGGTCACGTTGAGCAGCAGCCTGGTGAACTGCTCGTTGGTCTTGCCCTGGTACTTCTGGATGGTGATCAGGTCGTCGTCGAACCGGCCGAGAGAGCGGAGCTTGACCGGCCGGAGCAGGTCGCCCTCGACCCGGAACAGCGCGTAGATCGACGAGAGGTTCGCGAGGAACTCGGCGTCCCGGCCGGCCAGGTCGGCAGCGAACGTGATGTAAGGCACGCCGCCGATCGTGCTCGCGGTCAGGTCGGTCAGGCGGCCGCCGAGGACGGACCGGCTGAACACCTCAAGCTCGGCCTGCGTCAGCGCGACCGACGCGTTCGCGTAGACGCGGTTGGCCGAGGGCATGATCAGCAGCGCGTACCGGGCCATGAACCCCTTCACCGGCGCGGGACCAGCGATCGCCGGCCTGTGCGCGCCCATCCTACGATCGGGCGGCCCGGGCGCGCGGCCGCCCCGCGGTCTGCTACTGATGACCTATGACTGCGGGCGAGCGACGACTGCTGGCGACGATGCCGCTGCATGCGATCACCGCCACCCGCGGCGAGGCCGGGCTGCGGGAGCGGCTCGCGCTGGAGATCGCCGGCTTCCCCGACGCCGAGCGCGAGCGGATCGGGCGCGCGCTGGAACTGGCCGCCCGGCTGCACGCCGCCGACCGGCGGCAGCGCGAGCCCTACGTCAGCCACCTGCTCCGGGTCGCCATCAGGATCATCAGCCACTACCGGATCAGCGACCCCGACGTGATCTGCGCCGCGCTGCTGCACGACGCCGTCGAGGACCATGCCGCGGACCTGGCCCCCGGCGGCGGCCAGCCCGAGGCCATCGCGGCGCTCGCCGCGCAGTTCGGCACGCGGGCCGCCGGACTGGTGGCCGCCGTCACTAACCCGGAGAACGGGCCATCGGCCGGCAGCCACCAGCGGTACCGCGAGCACGTCGCGGCCAGCCTGGAGGCCAGCCCGTGGGCGCGGGTCATCAAGATGTCCGACTTCACCGACAACGGCGTCGGCCTCATCCACACCACCGGCCCCAGGACCGAGACGCTCGCCCGCAAGTACGCCCCGCTGGTGCCGATGCTCGCCGAACTCATCACCCGGCCGGACACCCCGCTCGGCGACGACGTCAAGGCGCGCATCCTCGGCCAGCTCGACCGCGCCCGGGAACGGTTCGCGGCGATCCTGCGTGCCCCGGACCGGTAAAGTCGCACCGCGCGGATGTCCCGCGGCGGGCTGGCTGCCGGGCGCTAGCCGCGGCGCCCGCGAGCGCGCCGCTTGCCCTCGTGCATCGCCTGCACCCGGGCGATGGGGATCGTGTGACCCTCCTCGATCAGGCCGGCGGGCAGCGGCTGCGCGGCGGGCATCAGGCTTGCCCACGGATCAGCCTCGCCGAGCAGCCGCGCCGCGGTGCGCACGGTGAAGTCGGCGGGCACGACCTGATCAAGATCCTCCCAGCGCACCGGGAACGACACCGGCACGCCGGGCCTCACCCGCGGGCTGTAGGCGGCCACCACCGTCGCCCCGCCAGCCCTGGTCGAGTCGAGGAACACCTTGCCTTCGCGGTCTTCCCGGATGAACGCCGTGGTGGCGAGCGCCGGGTCCAGCCGCTCGGCGCGGGCGGCGATCGCGCGGGTGGCCGCGGCGACGTCGTCGCCCGCCGCCTCCGCCTCGATCGGCACGAACACGTGCACGCCCTTCGCGCCGCTCGTCTTCACCGCGCCGGCCAGGCCGGCCTCGGCCAGGACCTGGCGAACCAGCCAGGCCGCGCGGACGGCCAGGCTGAACGTGTCCGCGGACGGCGGGTCGATGTCGAGCACCAGCTGCACCGGGTCATCCCGGTGGCCGATGCGTGCCAGGGCCGGGTGATACTCCACGGCACGCTGGTTGGCGAACCAGAGCAACGTGCGGCGATCGTTGCACAGCGCGTAGGACACCTCGCGCTTGGAGCTCTCGGCCCACAGCC
>WNGD01007531.1_pt1 | contig 10240 bp, 7 predicted proteins | sample 5400671 | NCBI WGS metagenome assembly WNGD01 (sample SAMN13153369, study PRJNA577476) | soil metagenome | isolation source: 40 cm soil or saprolite under grassland replicate 2 | place: USA:California | collected 2016-06-15
CATCGTCAACAACGAGAAGCGGATGCTGCAGGAGGCCGTCGACGCGCTGTTCGACAACGGGCGCCGCGGCCGCGCGGTCACCGGCCCGGGCAACCGGCCGCTGAAGTCGCTGTCCGACATGCTCAAGGGCAAGCAGGGCCGCTTCCGTCAGAACCTGCTCGGCAAGCGCGTCGACTACTCCGGCCGCTCGGTGATCGTGGCCGGCCCGACGCTCCGGCTCCACCAGTGCGGCCTGCCGAAGCTGATGGCGCTCGAGCTGTTCAAGCCGTTCATCATGAGCCGCCTCGTCGAGCGGAAGTCGGTGCAGAACATCAAGGCGGCGAAGAAGTACGTCGACTCGATGACGCCCGAGGTCTGGGACGTGCTCGAGGAGGTCATCGCCGAGCACCCGGTGCTCCTGAACCGTGCACCGACGCTCCACCGCCTCGGCATCCAGGCGTTCGAGCCCGTGCTCGTCGAGGGCAAGGCGATCCAGGTCCACCCGCTCGTCTGCCACGCTTTCAACGCCGACTTCGACGGCGACCAGATGGCCGTGCACCTGCCGCTCTCCGCCGAGGCCCAGGCCGAGGCGCGGATCCTGATGCTGTCGGCGAACAACATCCTCTCGCCGGCCTCGGGCCGCACCCTGGCCGAGCCGACGCAGGACATGGTGCTCGGCTCGTACTTCCTCACTTACAGCGACGAGGATCTCGCGAGCGCCAAGGTCGAGTCGATGAAGCCGCGGCCGAAGCGGTTCCGGTCGGAGGAGGAGGTCGAGTTCTCGCTCGGCGCGGGCCAGGTGACGCTGCAGGCGCCGATCGAGTACCGCTGGGGCGACGAGCTGATCGTGACCACGGCGGGCCGCGTGATCTTCAACGCCGAGGTCGGCCGCGCACTGGCGGAGGCGACGGGAGACCGCGAGGGCGGCGAGGTCGGTCGGCACACGTTCATCAACCGGACGCTGTCGAAGAAGGAGCTCGGCACCTTCATCGGCGACCTCGTCAACCAGTACGGCGCGCACACCGTCGCCGTCGTGCTCGACACGATCAAGTCGCTCGGGTTCCGGTACGCGACGGAGGCCGGCATCACGATCTCGAAGAACGACATCGTGATCCCGCCCGACAAGGAGAAGATCCTCGCCGAATACGAGGAGCGTGTCGGGAAGGTGGAGCAGGCGTACGAGCGCGGCCTCATCACCGAGGCCGAGCGGCACGAGTCGATCGTCAACATCTGGACCGAGGCCACCGAGACCGTCGCGGAGGCGATGCAGAAGAACCTCCGCGAGCTGAACCCGATCTTCATGATGGCCAACTCCGGCGCCCGCGGCTCGTTCACGCAGCTGCGACAGCTTGCCGGCATGCGCGGCCTGATGGCGAATCCGAAGGGCGAGATCATCGAGCGCCCGATCAAGGCCAACTTCATGGAGGGCCTGTCGGTGCTCGAGTACTTCATCTCGACCCACGGCGCCCGCAAGGGCCTCGCCGACACGGCGCTGCGCACCGCGGACTCGGGCTACCTGACGCGGCGTCTCGTTGACGTCTCGCAGGACGTGATCATCCGCGAGGAGGATTGCGGCACGCCCGAGTGGGTCGACCTGCCGATCCACGTCCCGGAGGGGCTGAACAAGAGCCTGACCGGCCGCACGCTCGCCGACGACATCCACCGGCCGCTCGCGTCGGGCAAGCCGGGCAAGACCGTCCTCGCCGAGAAGGGCGAGGAGCTGACGATGCCGCGGCTGCGCGAGATCGTCTCCGAGCTCGGCGAGCACGCCGACATGGTCACGACGCTGCCCGTCCGCTCGGTGCTGAAGTGCCGCGCGGAGACGGGCGTCTGCCGAGCCTGCTACGGCACCTTCCTCGCCACCGGCGAGATGGCCGAGATCGGCGACGCGGTCGGCATCATCGCTGCACAGTCGATCGGCGAGCCGGGCACCCAGCTGACGATGCGGACGTTCCACACCGGCGGCATCGCCGGCGCGGACATCACGCACGGCCTCCCGCGCGTGGTCGAGATCTTCGAGGCGCGAAACCCGAAGGGCGCGGCCATCCTGGCCGAGGTCGGCGGGCAGATCGCCATCGAGGAGACCGAGCGCGGCCAGATCCGGATCGCGATCGTGCAGGACGGCGTCGACGAGAAGGGCGAGCCGCTGCCCGACAGGGAGTACCTCGTCCCGCGGCGCACCCGCCTGCTCGTGACGAAGGGCCAAGTCGTCGAGCCGGGCGACGCGCTCCACGAGGGCTCGCTCAATCCCGCCGACCTGCTACGTCTGAAGGGCTACACGGCGATCGAGCTGTACCTTGTCGGTGAGGTGCAGAAGGTCTACAAGTCGCAGGGCGTCGAGATCCACGACAAGCACATCGAGCTGATCGTCCGCCAGATGCTGAAGAAGGTGCGGATCGAGAGCGCCGGCGACGCCGAGCTCCTGCCCGGTCAGCTCGTCGACAAGCTCGTGCTCGACCGCGAGAACGCGCGCGTGAAGAAGGAGAAGAAGGAGCAGGCGACGTTCGAGCCGCTGATCCTCGGGATCACGAAGGCATCGCTCGCAACCGAGTCTTTCCTCTCGGCGGCCTCCTTCCAGGAGACGACGAAGGTCCTGACCGACGCCTCGATCGAGGGCAAGGTCGACCGGCTGCTCGGCCTGAAGGAGAACGTGATCATCGGCAAGCTGATCCCGGCGGCCACCGGTCTCAAGCGCTACCGCGGGATCGAGATCGGCCCGTCCGAGAAGGTGCCCGTGTCCGCGTACGCGCGGCCCGAGACCGAGGAGCAGCTGCTCGCCGCGCTCGAGGAGATCGGCTCCGACGGCGGCGACGGCCTCAGCGGGCTCGACCTCGACTTCGGCGGCCAGCCGGAGACGACCGACGAGCCGCGCGGCAAGCGCGACGCGATCGAGGCCGAGGAGGTCCCAGAGGTCGACTCGCCTCTCGACGAATAGGGCTCCGGCTCAGGTAAGGAACCTGTAAAACGGGGGCGGCGGAAGCCGCCCCCGTTTACGTGATCCAGCAGCGTGCAGGCCTCGCGCGAAAGCGCGAGGGGCTGCGCGGGTTACATCAAACAGGGGCGATGCCAGCCGCCCTCGCGTGCTACTTAAGGCTCTGGTTGGTTCTTTGAGGAAGCTCTTCCTGATCCTGCTCGTCGGCGCGGCGGCGGCCTCGCTCGTCCCGGGGCGGGGCGACGCGTCGCGAGGGCGCCCGGCTCCGGCCTGGGCGGGCACGTGCGGAATGCCGCAGGCGACGCCGCTCTGGGTCGACTACGGCTGGCCGGACTTCGCCGACCTGTTCGGCCGCTCGGGCGTCGTCGTCGGCACCTCCGGCGGCGATTTTCCCGCCCAGATGCGGCAGGCCGGCGCGGCGACCGTCTTCTTCGACCTCAACCTGAAGAATCGGGTCGGTCAGCCGATCGCACCGGCCGATCCGTCGACGATCGTCGATCGGGCGAACAAGCTCTTCGACTACGCGGCCACGCAGATGGGCTGCTCGACGCCGACGATGGTCGAGAACGAGCTGTTCGGCGCAGGCCTCGTCACGCCCTGGTCGGACACAAACGCGCAGTACCGCCAGAACGTGCTCCGTTTCCTGCAGGCGCTCTCGGCGAGGGGCGCGCATCCGGTGCTGCTGATCAACAGCGACCCGTACACCGGCGGCGACGCGGCCGCCTGGTGGCAGCAGGTGGCAGCGGTCGCCGACATCGTGCGCGAGGCATACGTTCCGGCGACGACCATCTGGAAGCAGGGGCCGATCGTCGGCAACCGAACGCTGCGGGTCTCGTACCGTCGCGACATCGGCCAGCTGACCTCGATCGGGGTCCCCCCACAGCGGCTCGGGATCATGGTCAGCTTCTCGACGACGCCCGGCTTCGGCGGCCGCAACGGCCTCCAGCCGGCCGAGGCCTGGTTCGAGGTCGGGAAGTGGCAGGCCCTCAGCGCGAAGGCGGTCGCGACCGAGCTCGGGGTGGGCTCGCTCTGGTCCTGGGGCTGGGCCGAGTGGAGCGATCCCGAGAAGGATCCGGACAAGTCAGCCGCCGCCTGTGTCTGGCTCTGGGCGCGCGACCCCGGGCTCTGCGACGGACCCGGCGTGGCCGGGCCGGACTTCGACGTCTCACGCGGCGAGGGCCAGATCCGGCTCGGGGACGGGGTTCAGTGCACGTTCGGCCGCCGCGGTCTCTCGAACGACGCGATCCAGCGGCTGCAGCTGGTGACCGGCGACCGGGACGCGGCGTTCACGGCGCTGTTCCAGCGGGTCGTCGAGAGCGCGGTCGCGCCCGTCTCGCCGAGGCAAGTGCTCGGGGCGGAGCGGGCCGTGATCGCGGCGAAGTTCCACGGCTCCCGCGGGGCGTACCTCTCTGCGCTGGCAGCGGCGCACGCGACGCCGGCCATCGCGCGCGGCGTGCTCGGCGACGAGCTACGCCGGGCGCGGCTCGAGGCGAAGCTCCCCGCCGGGACTCCGTCCGACGCGCAGATCCAGACGTTCTACTCGTCCTACCCGGAGCTGCTCGTGCGCCGGGTCGAGACGAAGCCGGCGGCGCAGTGGCTGGGCGGCCGTAAGCGCGGACTCGCGCTCTCGGCGGTGGCGCCCGAGCAGCTCTTCAAGGGCGGCGCGAAGCGTGTCTGGACGCCGACGGGCACGGTCACGGTCACGCCGCTTGGAGCGACCGTCGCCCTCGGCGCCGTCCCGCTCGAGCAGGCGCGGCCGGCGATCGTCGCCGCCTTGAGGTCGTTCGCCCGCGGCGATGCGTACGAGCGTTGGACCGAGAACCTCCAGCACCAGGCGCTCGACAGCGCAATCTGCGCCCGGGACGATCTGCCCCAGCCCGGCGCGGTGGAGCTCTCGACCTACCTCAACTTCCTCCGCCTGACCTAAACGGGTCCACCAGCGCGCAGGTCCCATAGCCGTAGGCCCGGCCCGCCGGATGGCGGGCCGGGCCGTCATCACCGACCGGCCGGAGGGCCGCCTCCGGCCGGTCGGGATCCTCGAGTCACCCTCCGGAGTAGGTCAGGTTTCCGGTTGCGAGCGTCCCGCTGATGGTGGTCCCGTCGCTACCGGTGAACGAGACGCAGTTCGGATTGTCGGTCGTGACCGACGCCGCGACGATCGTCCCGGCGACGGTCATCGTCACGGTGAAGTGCTCGCAGACGAGGTTCATATCGTGTCGACCGCGCTCGACGGGCAGTCCGCGTCGAAGACGGGGTCGTCGGTGAAGTGGCCGCTGAACATCACCGTCTCGGTCGATCCGCCGACGTCGCACTCGCCCGCGTGGCGGCCTTGGCGCGCGCCTCGCCGAAGGCGAGTGCCAACACCGTCACAAGGACGAGTACGAGCGCGGCGCGCAACTGGAGGGGCTGCATCGCGTACACGCTCCTTGCGGACCATGGGAAGATCCGCGCCGCATTTATTTTTTACAATCCCTAAACGCGGTGCCCGCCTCGGCGGTTACGGGTCGATCTTCACTTAGCGTCCAGGCCGAGGGTCTGCGCGAGTTCCATTAGCCGCCGGTCGCGGCTGCGCTCCGGCCCTTGCCGGCCTCCTTCGCGCGGTAGAGCGCGTCGTCGGCCCGCTGGAAGAACGAGACGGCGTCGTCGTCCGGCCGCAGCTCCGCCACGCCTGCAGACAGGTAGAGCTTCCCGCCCTCGCCGAGCGAACGCGAAGCGACGGCCGCCTGGATCCGGCGGTAAAGCTGGTCGCCGTCCTCGAGCGACGACTCGGGGCAGATGACGGCGAATTCGTCGCCGCCGACGCGGCACGCGATGTCGGCGGAGCGGACGACGTCGCGAACGCGCTCGGAGACCTCGGCGAGGACGGCGTCGCCCGCAAGGTGGCCGATGCGGTCGTTGACCTCCTTGAAGTCGTCGAGGTCGAAGACGATCAGGGCGAGCTTCCGCGTGTAGCGGTGCGCCCGGGCGCACTCGCGTGCCAGCGTCTCGTGGAAGTAGCGTCGATTGTGGAGCCCGGTGAGCGCGTCGAGGTCGGCGAGCTGGCGCGCCTCGCGGAAGCGGCGCGCGTTCTCGATCGCCGGCCCGGCGCGGACCGCGAGCTCCTCGAGCTCGCGCGTGTCCTCGTCGCCGAACGCCCGGCCGAACGAGCGTGTGAACACCGTCAGGAAGCCCAGCTGCCCGCCGGTGTCGTCGAGCATCGGCACCGCTAGGCCGGCGTGGATCAGCGGGCCGTTGGCCTCGACCTCGCCGCTGCCGTACCGGTACGAGATCGCGATCGAGCGCGCCTGGCGGCCGTCCGGCGGGCCGGCGATCGCCTGCCGCTCCGCCTCCTCGGCCGAGAGCCCGAGCGTGGCCACGATCGGCTTGCCGTCGTGGCTCTGGAGGGTGACGAGCGCCGCGTCGACCCCGGGGAGCGAGCCGGCGGCCTCGAGCGTCCGGGCGAGCACCTCGTCGAGGTCGATTGAGCCGGCGAGCTCGCCGAGGAAACGATTCCGCTCCCCTTCCTCCTCGGCCCGCCGGACGGCCTCGGCCAGCTCCTGGGAGAGCGAGTCCATGCGGGAATTCAGCGACGTGACGACCTCGGCCACCCGCGCCTCCGCGGTGCGGCTCGACCGCCGGCCCGCGACCGCGAGCAGGGCGAGCAGCACGACCACGCAGAGAGCGAGCGCCGCAGAGATGCCGATAAGCACGATCGTCACTGATTGGATGCCCCGCTTCGGGGCGGTCTCACTGTAATTGGGCGCCTACGTCCTATCTATGGCTCGAAAGCCATAAAATGCCGCAGGACCCACGTCACGTACAACGCCTCCGGGGAGGTGCGAGTTTCGCATCAAAAAGCGCCTGGGGGCGGTTTGACGGTCGTTACAAGCTCAGCTACCATGCCTCGTCCGGTTGGCCAGGGCTGCGCCCTCGCCGACCGTTGTTGTGTGAACGGAAAAGAACGGAAGAAACGGAGTTATGCCGACTGTCAACCAGCTCGTCCGCAAGGGTCGGAAGACCCCCAAGGCGAAGACGAAGACCCCCGCGCTCGGCGGCTCGCCGCAGAAGCGCGGCGTCTGCACGCGCGTCTACACGACCACCCCGAAGAAGCCGAACTCGGCTCTGCGGAAGGTCGCGCGCGTCCGGCTGACGAACGGCATGGAGATCGGCGCCTACATCCCGGGCGAGGGGCACAACCTGCAGGAGCACTCGGTCGTGCTCGTCCGCGGCGGCCGCGTCAAGGATCTGCCCGGCTTCCGCTACAAGGTGATCCGCGCCGCCCTCGACACCGGCGGTGTGGGCGACCGCAAGCAGGGCCGCTCCAAGTACGGCGCCAAGAAGGGAAGCTAGACGTGCCGCGCCGCGCAGAGATCCAGCCCCGTATCCCTGGTCCGGATCCGGTCTACAGCTCGCCGCTCGTCACCCAGGTGATCAACAAGGTGATGTCGCGCGGGAAGAAGTCGACCGCCGAGCAGATCGTCTACGACGCGCTCGAGGCGATCGCGACCAAGACGGGCCGGCCGCCGGTCGAGGTGCTGGAGCAGGCCGTGAAGACGGTGACGCCGGTGCTGGAGGTCAAGAGCCGGCGCGTCGGCGGCGCCAACTACCAGGTTCCGGTCGAGGTCCCGCAGCGCCGTGCCCGCACGCTCGCCGTGCGCTGGATCGTCACGTATGCGCGCGATCGCCGCGAAAAGGGTATGAGCGACCGGCTGGCCAACGAGATTCTGGACGCGCTGAACCAGCAGGGCGGCGCGTTCAAGCGAAAGGACGACGTCTACCGGATGGCGCAGGCGAACAAGGCCTTCGCGCACTACCGCTGGTAGACCAGGAAAGGACGTTTTGAGCACCAAGACCACAGAGACAGCAGTCGCACTCGACCGCGTCCGGAACATCGGGATCATGGCCCACATCGACGCGGGCAAGACCACGACGACCGAGCGGATCCTCTACTACACGGGCCGCACCCACAAGATGGGTGAGGTCCACGAGGGCGCTGCGACGATGGACTGGATGGCGCAGGAGCAGGAGCGCGGCATCACGATCACGTCGGCGGCGACGACGGCGTTCTGGCGCGACTTCCGCATCAACATTATCGATACGCCCGGGCACGTGGACTTCACCGTCGAGGTGGAGCGGAGCCTGCGCGTCCTCGACGGTGCGATCGCCGTCTTCGACTCGGTCGCGGGCGTCCAGCCCCAGTCGGAGACAGTCTGGCGGCAGGCCGACCGCTACGGCGTGCCGCGGATCGCCTTCATCAACAAGATGGACCGCACCGGCGCGGATTACTTCGCCGCCGTGCAGTCGATGGTGGACCGCCTCGGCGCCCATCCGGTGCCCGTGCAGCTGCCGATCGGGCAGGAGGAGCACCATCGCGGCGTCGTCGACCTCGTCGAGATGAAGGCGATCGTCTACGAGGACGACCTCGGCACGAAGATGAGCATCGACGAGATTCCGGCCGAGCTCTCCGAGCAGGCTCAGGAGTACCACCATCAGCTGATCGACTCGATCGCCGAGTTCGACGACGAGCTGACGGAGACGTACCTGCTCGACGAAGAGTCGGTGACCCCGGACATGATCCGCCGCGCCCTCCGCAAGGGCACGCTCGAGATCAAGATCACGCCGATCCTGCTCGGCTCCGCCTTCAAGAACAAGGGCGTCCAGCCGCTGCTCGACGCCGTGATCGACTATCTGCCGAGCCCGCTCGACGTGCCGCCGGTGCACGGGATCGACCCGCGCACCGAGCACGAGCTCTCACGGCGGGCCGCGCCGGACGAGCCGTTTTCGGCGCTGGCCTTCAAGGTCATGTCCGATCCGTACGTCGGCAAGCTGACCTACTTCCGCGTCTACTCGGGCATGCTCAAGGCGGGCGACCGCGTCCTCAACACGACGACGGGGAAGACCGAGCGGATCTCGCGCATCCTCCAGATGCACGCGAACCACCGTGAGGAGCGCGACGAGATCGGCGCGGGCGAAATCGCCGCGGGCGTCGGCCTGAAGAACACGACGACGGGCGACACGCTCGCCGTCGAGACGGCGCCGATCCGGCTCGAGTCGATGGAGTTCCCCGACCCGGTGATCTCGGTCGCGGTCGAGCCGAAGACGAAGGGCGACCAGGACAAGCTCGGGACGGGTCTGCAGCGGCTCGCCGACGAGGATCCGACCTTCCGCGTCCGCACGGACGAGGAGACCGGCCAGACGATCATCGCCGGGATGGGCGAGCTCCACCTGGAGATCATCGTCGACCGCCTCAAGCGCGAGTTCAACGTCGACGCGAACGTCGGCCGCCCGCAGGTGGCCTATCGCGAGACGGTCGGCAAGCGGGTCGAGAACGTCCGCGGCAAGTTCGTGCGGCAGACAGGCGGCCGCGGCCAGTACGGCGACGCGGTCATCAACGCCGAGCCGGCCGGTCCGGGCGAGGGCTACGAGTTCCTCGACAAGATCGTCGGCGGCAAGATCCCGAGGGAGTACATCCCGTCGGTCGACCTCGGCATCCAGGAGGCGATGGAGTCGGGCATCCTCGCCGGCTATCCGGTCGTCGACGTCCGCATCGAGCTCGTCGACGGCTCCTATCACGAGGTCGACTCGAGCGAGATGGCGTTCAAGGTCGCCGGCTCGATGGCGTTCAAGGAGGCGATGAAGCGCGCGAAGCCGAAGCTGCTGGAGCCGGTCATGGCCGTCGAGGTCGTGACGCCCGAGGACTACCTCGGCGACGTGATGGGTAACCTCAATTCCCGCCGCGGCCGGGTCGAGAGTCTCGAGCCGAGCGGCAACGCCCAGTCGATCAAGGCGAAGGTGCCGCTGGCCGAGATGTTCGGCTACGCGACCGACCTGCGATCCATGACGCAGGGGCGAGCCACATTCACGATGCAATTCGATCGCTACGAGGAAGTGCCTCAGTCGATCGCGAGCGAGATCATCGACTCGCAGGTCTAGTCGGAAAGGAACCCGGAGGAGCAATGGGAAAGCAGAAGTTCGAGCGGACGAAGCCGCACCTGAACGTCGGCACGATCGGTCACATCGACCACGGCAAGACAACCCTGACTGCGGCGATCACGAAGGTGCTCGCCGAGAAGGCGGGCGGCGGCACGGTCAAGAGCTTCGAGGAGATCGACAACGCGCCCGAGGAGCGCCAGCGCGGGATCACGATCAACACCTCGCACGTCGAGTACGAGACGGAGAACCGTCACTATGCGCACGTCGACTGCCCGGGCCACGCCGACTACATCAAGAACATGATCACGGGCGCCGCCCAGATGGACGGCGCGATTCTCGTCGTCTCCGCGGCCGACGGCCCGATGCCGCAGACGCGCGAGCACATCCTGCTCGCTCGTCAGGTCGAGGTGCCGTACA
>WNGD01007536.1_pt1 | contig 10238 bp, 12 predicted proteins | sample 5400671 | NCBI WGS metagenome assembly WNGD01 (sample SAMN13153369, study PRJNA577476) | soil metagenome | isolation source: 40 cm soil or saprolite under grassland replicate 2 | place: USA:California | collected 2016-06-15
GACGAATTGCGCGGGCGGATCGAGTTCCCGCTGCTCTGCCAGGGTGATGACCCGACCTCGCAGCTCGTCACGAGGTTCGCGGCCGACGAGGCCAGCTGCCTGTTCGGCACCCTGTCGCTCTGGCAGGGCGTCGACGTTCCCGGACCGTCCCTGCAGCTGGTCGTCATCGACCGGATCCCGTTCCCGCGGCCCGATGACCCGCTGGCGTCGGCCAGGCAGCGAGCGGTGGCGGCCCGCGGCGGCAACGGGTTCATGAGCGTGGCGGCCGCGCAGGCCGCCTTACTGCTGGCGCAGGGAACGGGACGGCTGCTGCGCACGATGAGCGACCGCGGCGTGGTGGCGATCCTCGACCCGCGGCTGGTCACGGCACGGTACGGCAGTTTCCTGCGGGAGTCGCTGCCGCCGTTCTGGGCCACCACCGATCCGGCGGTCGTCCGCGGCGCGTTGCGCCGCCTGGCCGCCGGAGCCACCCCGCCCACGGAAGCGTGATGTCGTTTTCCCGCTAGCTTTGCGGCGTGGCCGGCGACAGGCTGGAAGCATGTCAACGACACCAGAAACGACACTCTCCTACCAGGTGCGGGCGATCGAGCCGGACGTACTCGGCGAGCTCCGGCAGTGCGATGACGCAGGCAATGCCCCGCGGATCATGGTCGATCGCAGTGGCGGCAGCCCGCTGCGGTGCTGCCTGCGGCCGGCCACCCGGGGCGAGCGGCTGGCGCTGGTTTCTTACGCGCCGCTGCGCAGATGGGCCCGCCAGGACGCTGCCGCCGATCCCGGCCCGTACGACGAGCTCGGTCCCGTCTTCATCCACCCGGAGCCGTGCCCGGGGCCGGGCGGAGCCGGCTACCCGGCGGCGCTGGCCGGCTCGCGCCGGGTGCTGCGCGCCTATTCAGCCGACGGCCGGATCCTCGGCGGCCAGCTGGTCGAGCCGGACCCGGCGGACCCGGTGGCCAGCGCCGAGTCGGCCCTGGCCGAGCTGCTTGCCCGGCCCGATGTGGCGTTCGTGCACGCGCGGGCCGTCGAGTACGGCTGCTTCACCTTCGAGGTACGGCGCGGCTGAGCCGCATCTTCTGAGCAGGATGGGCCCGCCGAACTGCCAGATATGCCCGTTATAGCGGCCTGACCCACGCTGCGGTCGCCGCCATCCGGCGATCCAGGCAACGTGGATGGGACTGCGCTGTCGTAACAACAACAGCAGGTGCCCATCCACGCTGTTCGCGCGAGTGCCCTGGCCCCGCACCGCCCGGCCAATGACAGTAGCTCCCTGTGGACGGGAGACTGACGAGGCCGGAGGGGTGGTCGGGACGGCTGGGCGAACGGGACGGCTGGGCGAACGGGACGGGCGGCGGACTCGGCCGGTTATGTGCTGGCGGGCGCTGAGGCGCCTTACAGCACGTCGTGGCCGGGCTGGTTGTCCTCAGGGAGCGGGGTGCGCTCGGCCGGGATGGTGCCGAGCCGCCCCGCCTGGTAATCCTCGAAGGCCGTGACGAGCTCGGCCCTCGTGTTCATCACGAACGGGCCGTAGGCCGCGACGGGCTCCCTGATCGGCTGGCCGCCGAGGATGAGAATGTCCATCCCGGTGCTCGGCCCATCGGTCCGGCGGGCCGCCGCCACGGTGATGACGTCGCCGTGGCCGAAGACGGCGAGCTGGCCCATCCTGGCCGGCCGCTTGTCGGCGCCGACGGTGCCGGATCCGGCCAGCACGTAGCCCAGGGCATTGAAGTCCGGCCGCCACGGCAGCCGCAGCTGGGCGCCTGGCTCAAGGGTGGCGTGCAGCAGCGCGATCGGCGTATGCGTGACGCCGGGACCCTGATGGCCAGCGACGTCGCCCGCGATGACCCGGATCAGCGCGCCGCCATCGGGCGAGCTGAGCAGCGCCACCTGGCCCGCCCTGATGTCCTGGTAGCGCGGGTTCGTCATCTTCATCCTGGCGGGCAGGTTCACCCAGAGCTGGAAGCCGTGGAAGAGCCCGCCGCTCATGACCATTTCCTCGGGCGGCTCTTCGATGTGCAGAATCCCGCCGCCCGCCGTCATCCACTGCGTGTCGCCGTTAGTGATCATCCCGCCGCCGCCATTGGAGTCCTGGTGGCGGAATGTCCCGTCGATCAGGTAGGTGACCGTCTCGAAGCCGCGGTGCGGATGCCAGGAGGTGCCCTTCGGCTCTCCGGGCGCGTAGTCAACCTCGCCCATCTGGTCCATATGGACGAACGGGTCAAGCGCCCGCAGGTCGGTCCCGGCGAAAGCCCGCCGGACGGGGAAGCCCTCGCCCTCATAGGCCGACGGCGCCGTAGTCACTGCTAGCACAGGCCGGTCGGCCGCGATGGCCGGATCTGGCTCCTGGATACGGGGCAGGACCAGGGTGTCATTGACAGTGACCGCTGGCATTGTGTCCTCCTTCAGCAAGAGCATCGCGCACGCCTGCCCGGCAGGGACAGGCGGGGCAAGACCTGCACCCGCACCAACGGTAATTGAACTCGCAACATTCCCGCCCGACAGCACGGCCCGGCGCCGCCGCCGAATCGAGCTCGCGCTGACCCACCTGCGGTCAGTTCGGGCTATAGGGCGAGTACCTCAGGTCCGGGGCGGGCATGGAGGTGAGCGAGCGCAGCATCGTGGTCTCCCGGGAGAGCAGTGCATGCTCGGCCGCCAGCCGGCCCGCTGCGTCGGGCTCGGCGAGTAGCGCCTGCTTGTCGCTCAGGTCGATGATCATTGATGCCGCCACGAGATAGGACAGCAGGACGGGATCGGCCGGCAGGTCCGGGACGGCGAGCTGGGTCGCTCCCCGCGCGGCGAGCGCGCTGAGATAGGTACGGAACGCGGCCTGCACGGCCTGCACTGCCTGTGCCGCATCCCCCGCGGCAGCCTGGCCGCCGGCCTGCTCGGGAAGCAGGTCCACTTTGCCTTGCAGGTAGGGCTTCGAGTCGTCCAGGTCCGCCAGCCAGAACCGCTGCGTGCCGGCCGTCACCAGGTCGAACCGGCCGTCGTCGCGCTCAGTGACCTGGCGCACCGTCGCGGTGCAGCCGATCTGGTACAGCGCGGAGATACCGTCGATGCCAGTCTCCCGGCCCTTGCGGATGGCGATAACGCCGAAGCGGCGCGGCGCCGGTTCCGCCAGCAGATCGCGGACGAGCTGCCGGTACCGTTCCTCGAAGATGTGCAGCGGCAGCAGCAGGCCGGGGAAGAGCACGGTGCCTAACGGGAAAAGCGGCAGCGACTCGCTCATGCTGCGACACTATGCCGGCCGGGACGGGCAGGCGAATCGCGGCGAGCGCCTGCACCCGCCCGGCGGGCTGGCTCGGCGTCGGGGGCTGCGCGGCGGTAATGCGCGGCAGGCATGTCGCGCCCGGGATCACCGCGGGGCGGCGCAGCAGAATGTGCGCGGCGGTAATGCGCGGCAGGCACGTCGCGCCCGGGATCACCGCGCGGTCGGCGCGGTATCGGTCGGCGCGGCATGGTGTGCGCGGCGGTAATGCGCGGCGAGCACGTCGCCGCCGAAGTCACTGCGCGGCCGGCGCAGCACGGTGTGCGCGTGGTTGCCGTCGCTGCTGGTGTTGTCGTACTCGATCAGCAGGTCGTCGCCCTGCACCAGGTAGTAATGCCGCTGGCCCGGTGTCGTCGGGCCTTCCCAGGCGAAATGCAGCTCGCCGGCGGTCACCCGGGCGGCCTCGCGGGCAGCCAGGCCGTCGGCCAGCCGGCCGAGGTACAGCGCGACGAGCTGGCCGAGGACCGCCCGCGGCGTCGGCCCGAGCCGGGCGGCGGCGATTCCGGGCGGCTCGATGTGCTCCTGGGCGCGGGGCCTCGTGCCGGTGCGGATGTCGGCGGGGGCCTGGTCGGACACCACCGCGATGGCGCGGCCCGCCGGGCCCAGTGCGTCCAGCAGCGCGCGCGCCACGTCTTCCTCCGGGGCGAGCGGCCTGGACACCACGCGGCCGGCGTAGCTGACGCAGGCAGGATTCGCTCCGAGGAAGACCGGAGCGGGTGAGATCTCATCCCCGCTCACGGTCATGGTGACGGAGAGGTGGTGACCTTCGAAGCGCCACGACCACGGCTCGTGGCCGGCCGGATCGCCGAAGACCGCGACCCAGTAGTCGCCGCTGTGCCGGCCCAGCAGCCAGCCTTCACGCCGGTCGAGTACCTCTTCCAGGGCGACGATCGCCATCGCCTGCGCGTAGGCATGTTCGCTCAGCCCGGTGGCCAGCAGGCGGTGGGCGGCCTTGCGGGCGGGACCGCCCATATCCGCGATGCAGGCGCCCGGCCTGGGCGCCGGACGGTACTCGAGCCACCGGCGCGCGTCGTCGGTGAACGACCGCGCCGCAAGCTCGCGCTGCGGGCCGTCGAGTGACGCCAGCAGCGTGCTCGCGGCCGACCGCATCTGGCCGGGCAGGGAATCGGCAGCCATGCTCCCGGTATATCAGGGCAGGGCCGCCGCCGGGCCCTGGGCCGCACTGAGCCTGCCCTTCATGATCACGGAGGGTTTCTGGGGGGCCGGAACCCCGAAAGTCTCCGCGATCATGAAAGGGCCAGCGGGCTACCCTGCCGGGCCGGGCGGCTGCGCTGCGTGGGCTTAGCGGCCCCGGCGATAGGGCGCTGGATCGCCGGAGCGGGTCATCCGCGCCCGGCTGGCAAGGCGGCGGAGGAGCGCGTAGCGGAGCTACTCGCGACGACGGCAACGCCGCCAGCCGGGATGCGGGGGCCCGCGAGCCCGGCAGTCCCGTAACGAAACCTGGGGACCCCAGCCAGGCGCGCGGCAGCGCCGGCGTCCCCAAGTTTCATCCATCCACGGGCGTCACGTCAGTGACATGGCATCTATTGCCGCGGTCGCTTAGAGGGGCAGGCCGGCCTCAAGGTGTGCCAGCGCCGCGTCGATCCGGCCGAACATGCCGGCCGGGCTCAGGTCGGACTGCCCGAGCGTGACCGCCATGATCACGCCGATGATGGCGCCGGCCACGTTCCGCGCGGCGAAATCATCGGGATCCCGGCCGGCCCGGCCGGCCAGCGCGGCTGCCATCACGTCGATAGTGCGGGTGAACTCATCCACCGCCCGGGCCCGGACCTCGGGGACCGACAGGCTCAGCTCGGTGGTCTCGGCTAGCCGGGCCAGTTCCTCGGGGGTCATCCCGGCGAGCATCGTCCTGGTGGCCGCGCGCATCGCGGCGATCGGGCCGAGTTCGGCCGGCTGCGCCTCAAGTGCCGCCAGCGTGACGACGTCCAGATCGTCCTGCAGGACGACGTCCTCCTTGGTGGGGAAGTAGCGGAAGAACGTCGCCGGGGAAACCTCGGCGGCCGCCGCGATCTGCTCGACGGTGGTCGCCGAGTAGCCCCGCTCGCGGAAGAGGCGCAGCGCGTGCTCCCTGATGGCAGCGCGGGTCTTGGCCTTCTTCCGCTCGCGGAGCCCCATCGGCTTGACCGCGTCGGCCACTTCGCTCATGTTCGTCATTCTGCCCTGGTGGCGTCGCGTGACGCAGCCATGGCCGCATCCGCGGTAACCGCCTCAGCCGTGGCCGTGGCGGTCGCAGGAGCTTGCCCGGTGCGGGGCAGGAACGCCAGCGCGAGCACGGCAGCCATCAGCGCGATGGCGGCGCAGACCCACAGCATGACGTCCATGCCATGCACGTAGGAGATGCCTACGGCGTGCAGCAGCGGCGCGGAGCTGACCGCGTGCGCTACCGCCACGCCGCCGGCCACGCTGCTGCGGGCCGCTGCCGCTGCCGAAGCAGGAAGCCCGGTTACCGACAGCCCGCCCCGGTAGACGGAGTTCAGCACGGTCCCCAGGACCGCCACCCCGATCGTGGCACCGACCTGGCGCAGCGCGGTGATCAGGGCGGAACCCGAGCCGCTGCGCTCCGGCGAGAGCGCGCCGAGAGCGGCGTTCATCGCGGTGGGCATCGCGATTCCGAGCCCGAGGCCGGTGACGGCGAACCAGGCCGCGCCGAAGCCGGTACCGCTGGTGATGGTCGTGCCGGCGCCGACAGCCAGCGCGGCCGCCATCACCGCGAACCCGGCGGCGACCAGCACCTTGGCGCTGACGAGCGGGGCGCCGGCCCGGCCAGCCGGAGCGGCGGCCTTGGCCGGGCGCGCCAGGCGCTGCCCCACCACCAGCCCGACCGCCAGGCCGCCGATCAGCGGCAGCAGCCGCAGCCCGCTGGCCAGCGAGTCGAGCCCGCGGACATCGCGGAAGTACTGCGGCACCCCGAACAGGATCCCGAACAGGGCGAACGAGACCATGGTGGACAGCGCGGTGCCCCAGGTGAAGCTGGCTGAGCGGAACAACGCCAGGTCGACAAGCGGCTGGCCGTTCTCGCGGCTGGTGACATGACGCTCCCAGGCGACGAATCCGGCAAGTGCCACGGCGCCGGCCAGCATGGTGACGATGGCACCGGCATCACTCCATCCGTCCTGCCCTGCCTTGATGACGCCATACGTCAGGGCGGTCAGGCCTGCGCTGGAGATCAGCACGCCGGGCAGGTCCAGCCGGAGACGCCGATCGCTGCGCGATTCCGGCATCAGCACCGTGACGGCGATCAGCGCGATCACCACTACCGGGATGTTGATCAGGAAGACCGAGCCCCACCAGAAGTGGTCAAGGAGCCAGCCGCCGAGGATCGGCCCGACCGGGTAGCCGAGGAACGTCGCGCCGCCCACGGCGGCAATGGCGCGGGGCCTCTCCTCGGCAGTGAACAGCACCGGCAGCACGGCCAGCGACAGCGGCAGGATGACCGCCGCGGCCAGCCCGAGCACCGCCCTCGCGGCGATGAGCTCACCGGCAGTGCCCGCGTATGCGCAGGCCAGTGACGCCGCGCCAAACAGGATCAGCGCTCCGGTGAGCAGCTTCTTGCGGCCGAACCGGTCGCCGAGCAGTCCGGCCGGCAGCAGCGCGGCCGCGAGCACCAGGCTGTAGGCGTCGATGAACCACTGCAGTTCGCCAGTGGACGCATGCAGGTCACCGGCGAGCGTGGGCAGCGCCAGGTTGAGGACTGTCAGGTCGAGCCCGACGACGAGCACGCTGAGCGCCAGTGCGCCGAGCGCCCACCACCGGCGGTTCTCTGGACTCCTGGTCATGGTAGTCACCCTCTTTCTACGGTCACCTCTAAGTGCATGTTACATATATTTGAGAGTTACTGTCAAGAAGTTGCGGTGCGCGCAGCGCATGGATCTCGTCAGGACGGAAACCTGTGCCGGCGGGACGGATTCGCTGGTAACGAGATGTTTACTAGATGAGAAGGATCCCGTCCGGAAGGAGCCTTACCGTGTCCCGCGTACGCCGAGTGTTCGCAGGCGTCAGCGGGTCGCCGGGCAGCCTGCAGGCGCTCAGATATGCGGCGGGCCTGGCCCGCTTGCATGACTCGGCGCTGATTCCTGTCCATGCCTGGATGCCTCCGGGTGGTGACCTCGCCGACCGCGGCGGCCCGTCCATCTACCTGCGCCAAGTCTGGAAGGACGCGGCGTGGCAACGGCTCTGCAACGCGCTTGAGCTGGCCTTCGGGGGAGTTCCTGCTGACGTGCCCGTCGAGCCGCTCGTGGTTCGCGGCGAGCCGGGCCACGTCCTGATCAGCGTCGCGAACGCCGATGATGACCTGATCGTCGTCGGAACCGGCCGCCGGGGAGCGCTCGGCCGGATCACCGCCTGCCGGGTCAGCCGCTACTGCCTGGCGCATTCGACCTGCCCGGTCGTCGCCGTCCCGCCGTCGGCGCTGGCCCAGCTGGGCCGTGGGCTGCGCGGCTGGGCGTTCCGGCACCGCAATCTGAGCCTGGACAAGGTGAGCCTGCCCGCCGCGGGCAGCTAGCCGGCGTCGCCGAACGGGCCGTCCGGCCGGCGGCCTGCGTGCTTCCTGGCACCGCGGTGGCTGGATCACCGCGGGCCAGGAGAGAATTATCTCGCCGGACCACGTCAGGGAGGTCGCAGTGCCACAACCAGCAGGCAAGGAACTCGAGGACATCAGGGCGCGCCGCGAGGAACTGCGCCAGCGCTATCTGCGCCCGGAAAGTGACCGGCCGCGCAGTACCGTCCGCGGCGTGCATCACCTCGCGCTGATCTGCCGTGATACCGAGGAGACGATCCGCTTCTACCAGGAGTTCCTCGGATTCCCCCTGGTGGAGCTGGTCGAGAACCGGGACTACGCGGGCTCCAACCACTTCTTCTTCGACATCGGGAATCACAACCTGCTCGGGTTCTTCGACTTTCCCGGCCACGACCATCCGGCGTTCAGCGAGACCATTGGCGGGGTGCAGCACCTCGCGATCTCCATCTCCGCCGAGCAGTTCGAGGTGGCGAAGAAGAAGCTGGATCAGGCCGGGATCGACTATCTCGGGCCGGATCGCGGAGTAATGGACAGCATGTACTTCCGCGACCCGAACGGCATCGGGCTTGAGCTCTACCAGGAGGAGCTCGGCATCTTCAACGGTCACCGGATCCTCGACTGACCCGTTGCCCAGGCACACCGCCTGCCGTCGGCTCAGCCGCTCTGCGGCCGGCCCAGTCGGCCGGCCGCCGCGCGGCTAGCGAAGTTCGCGGCGGATGACCAGGCGCAGGCCGGACCACACCTGGTCGATGGCGCAGACCTTGTTGTCAACCAGGCCGGTCGGCAGCGCGATCTCGCGCACGACGTCCTCGGTCATGTCGGTGGGAACCTTTGCCGCGCGCTTCGGCCAGGCGATCCACAGCCCGCAGGCCGGGGCCATCCGGGCCCGCAGCGCGCCAAGCCCGGCGGCCAGTTCGGCGCGCCAGACGACGAAGCAGACGATCACGTCGAGCGGCTCGTGGCCGGCCAGCCCGCCTTGCACCGTCACCGGATCCGGCAGCGGCGCCAGGATGCCGCCGAATCCGGGCGGCGCGTCGATCAGGGCGATCGAGTGGCCCGCCTTGATGCCGAGCTTCGCTGGCAGCGGCGTCCCCGAGTAGCCGGCCGGCCGGGCCACCGCCATGGTCTGCCACCTCCGCGAACGTCATCTTGTCACCATCTTGTAACGGGCGTCAGGCACAACATCAGAATGAGTCCGCCGCCTGACCGCCCACCCGGTCCCGGCCTGCCCGGCCTGCTCGAGCTGGCCGGGGATGAGGCAGTGCTGCCCGCCGGGAGCAGGCTCGCCGACGAGGGCCGGCCGGGCCGGCAGTGTTTCGTGATCATCGACGGCAGCGCGGCGGTCGAGCGCGACGGATCGCGGCTGCGCAGCCTCGGCAGCGGCGATTTCGTCGGTGACCTGGACGCGTCCGGCGGCCCGCTGCCGCCGGCCGGGGTGACTGTCCGGCTGGAGACTCGCGCCCGGGTGCTCGTGATCGATTCCGCCCGGCTGGCCGCCATGATCGACGCCGAGCCCGCGCTGGCCGCGGCCTGGCGTTCCCTGCTCGGCGGCCTCTCGCGGAGCGCTGGCTAGCGCTCGGCGCCTCGGGTTCCCGCTGGCTAGGTCCTGCGGGGGCTGATCCCGCTGGCTAGGTCCCGCTGGCCGGGTAGCTGAACCCGCCGGGTCGGCCGTTGTAGTCCGCGATCAGGCCGGCCAGGGTCGAGATGGCGATCTCGGCCGGGGTGTGCGAGCCGATGTTGAGGCCGATCGGCCGGTGCACGCGGGCGATCTCGCCGGACGGCACGCCGAGCTCGGCGAGCGCCGGGACGTGCGGCGCGGGGTGCTGAGGCTTGCCCATCACGCCGACCCAGCGCGCGGGGCTGGCCAGCGCATCGCGCAGCATGGCCCCGAGCTCCGGCCGGTGGTGATCGGTCACGACGACGTCGGCGGTGTCGCCGAGAGTCGCGGGTACGCCGGTTTCCGCGGTGAGGCCAGCATCCCGCGCGGCCTCGGCTTGCCCGGGGTCCGGTTCTACCAGGACGGGGGCGAATCCCGCGTCGCGGCCAAAATGCAGCAGGTACGCGGCAACCGGCGAGTAAAACACCGCGACAAGCGTCCGCCCGTTCGGCGGGGATGGGGCGCGCCCGTGCGCGACGGCGCAGGCAGGGTCCTCGTGCAGGCTGGTCATGCTGTCGAGCTTGCCACGATCCCCGCTGCCGGGCGAGGCGGCCGGCCAGTCCGCCGGATCGCGAAACGGCCCGGCATGTGCACAGCGCGCAGGCCGTTAGCCGATCGGCGCGGGCACAGTCGATGCCAGGCGCCAGGGCATGTCCCGTAGATCATTCAGCCTGCTGCGCGTCCGCCGGACGGGCGCCTCGCTGCGTTGTCGTCGTCGCCCATAGAACCACTATGGGCTCCTCCTCCGCCTTGCGAGCCATCCCGCCGGCGGCCGCTCGCGA
>WNGD01007537.1_pt1 | contig 10238 bp, 12 predicted proteins | sample 5400671 | NCBI WGS metagenome assembly WNGD01 (sample SAMN13153369, study PRJNA577476) | soil metagenome | isolation source: 40 cm soil or saprolite under grassland replicate 2 | place: USA:California | collected 2016-06-15
CTTACTTCCTGGCATCAATAAATATTTGCCAACGCTTTATGCTTTCCAGTTTCAAAATACCTCGCTCGAGCCAGGGGTCGTTCTTCATTTTCTCTCTCACTTCATTTTCATCTTCCGCGTTGAAGATTAAAAGAGAGCCACCTTCATCAACCAAAGGGCCACCCATCAAAATGGAACCTTCAGCGACGAGTCTATCAATAAACTCCGCGTGTTCGTCCCAAAAGGGCTGCCCACGCGTGCCCTTCGATAAATCACGATTAGGACCGGCCGAAGAAATTACCACGAATGTGTTCTTCATTACCGGCAAACCTCAAGCGTCTGTGCATCCCGTTCAACCGCGGATGTTCCACTGAAGATCCTGCGGCTGACCCGTTCGACTGCGCTCAGGCCAGGCTCCGCCGCCTCTACACCGTTTGTCTGGATCCGAGCCCGCGACGAATATCCAGACTGATGCGTGCGGTCGTCATCACATCTCATGGTGGGGTCGACGGAATCGGTGTGCAAGAGGTGGGCACTCCTCCGGCGCCGACTGCGGATCGGGTGCGCGTGCGGGTGCATGCAGCGGGACTGAATCGCGCCGATATTTTGCAACGGCGCGGACATTATCCCGCGCCTCCGGGTTATCCTCCGAACATCCCGGGCATGGAGTTCGCAGGCGAAGTCGAATCAATCGGTGACGCGGTTCGCACTTGGAAAATTGATGATCGCGTTTTCGGAATCACTGCTGGTGGCGCGCAGGCGGAGCTTGTCGTCGTGCCAGCGAGTAATCTTGCCCGTATTCGGCCCGAGCTTGATTGGGTGCAGGCGGGCGCCATGCCGGAAACGTTCATCACCGCGCACGATGCGCTGTTCACTCGGGCCGGGCTTCACATGGGCGAGTGCGTTCTCGTCCACGCGGCCGCGTCCGGCGTCGGCACGGCCGCGATCCAATTGGGCCACGCTTCCGGCGCGACGGTTTATGGCACCTCGCGCACGGCGGACAAGCTCCAGCGGATTCATGAATTAAATCTCGGGCAGGATAAGAGCGTAGCGGTCGGCGATACGCCGGCGAAGTTTGTGGAAGCGGTGCAGAATTGGACGGCCGGGGCTGGCGTCGACGTGATTCTCGATCTCGTCGGCGGCAACTACTTCGCCGCAAACCTCGAAGCACTCGCGTCACGTGGCCGGTTGATTTGTGTGGGCACAATGGCTGGCGCGAAATCGGAAATCGACCTCGGACTGCTCTTGCGGAAACGGGTGACTATTATCGGCACGATGCTCCGCGGCCGCTCGATTGAAGAAAAAGCCGAGGCCACGCGACTCTTCGCCTCTGCTGTGCTGCCCATGGTATCACGCGGCGCGATTTGTCCGGTGATCGACCGAGTCTATCCTGTCGATGAAATTCGCGACGCGCATGAGCGTATGGAATCCAACGCGAGCTTCGGCAAAATCGTGCTGACGTTTGCCTAATAAGCGGTCAGCCGCGGCGACCGCCACTACACTTAACCTCTCGGTTCGTCTGCAATCCGAAGCACAACCTTTCCGCGGGTATGATGCGTTGCGGCCTGTTGTTGCGCCGCGATCCCGTCTTTTGGTGGCAGAACTTGCGTCACGATCGGCTTGATCTTTCCCGTGTCGATCAGATGCGCGATCTCGGCGGGGTCTTCGGCATCCGGGTGAACGGAGATGCCCGCTCCACGAATCCCGCGTTTCTCGAGCTCGACCGGGTCGGGTCGCGCCACCAGCGACATGACAATTCCGCCCTTCTTCACCACACCGTAAGAGCGTGCGAGCGTTTCTTTGCCCACCGGATCGAGCACCGCGTCCACATCCTTGGCAATCTCTTCGAACCTGGTCTTTGTGTAATCGATCGCCACGTCGGCGCCAAGCTGCTTCAGGAGATCCTGGTTTGCCGTCGAGGCGGTCGCGATGACGCGGGCTCCACGCGCTTTGGCGATCTGCACCGCGAAGCTACCGACGCCGCCAGAGCCACCGTGGATGAGAATGGTTTGCCCGGCGCGGAGCTGCGCCACGTCGACCAACGCCTGCCACGCAGTCAATGCGCCCATCGGCACCGCTGCGGCTTCCGTGAAACTCAGCGACGCGGGCTTCGCAGCGACCTCTCCTTCGGTGACGGTGACGTACTCCGCCCAGCCGCCGCCAAAAGTTGGGTAACCATAAATCGCGTCACCCGCTTTGAGTTTTGTAACTTTTACTCCGGTTTTCTCAACGATCCCAGCGATATCGTAGCCCGGAATCAGTGGCAGGTGCGTTCCGAATTCCCGAGCATATTTACCGCTGAGCGTGAGCGGGTCGGCTGGATTAACGCCGCTCGCGATCACTCGCACGAGAGCTTCGTTTTCTTTCGGCTCCGGCCGCGGCGCGTCTTCAAATTTTAAGACTTCGGGTCCGCCATACTCGTGCGCGACGATCGCTATCATCATCGGTATCTCGGCGGCGCGTGCAGCGTGAGAGGACAGAACTGCGAAAATCGTTAGACTTAAGATCGCAAGCACGCGGTGAGAGATTTGCATAAGGTTCAGCTTGGCCTATCCGAAAATGTCGTCGATTTGCCTGTACGATCTTAGAACGATCTAGGATCGACCAGCAATGATTCGCTCATACTCGTCATGCGGGCCGATCCAAAACCAATAGGCTACGTCACCCTGGACATCGGCCAGGGCGCGGTAATTGGTGTTGCCGATACGAATCGACCAAAGCTTTCCAACTTTCTTAAAGTGGAGCGACGGCAACCGCGGATCGTGAAGCCAGAGGCGATAGGTTTTGCGCGCGTTACGGCGAACCGGTTCGGGAAGCTTACGGTAACTCTCCCAAAATCTACGGTTCGTTAATGACTTCATCCAACGGCTTCACTCGACCGGCCTTGATATCATCCTTCAATTCAGCGAGCACGTGATCGAGCTTGCCCGCGTTCGAATCGCGCTCGACCTGTTTTTCCCATTCATCCAGATCGTTTGCTTCTTCGGCGGCGACACGATCCCAAAGCTCCTGACGCTCTTGAGAGGACAAGCTCTTAACCTCCTTGAGAATTTTTTCCACCGTGGCGCTCATAGTGGAATTGTGCTGCCAAGCTGAGCCGAAGGCAAACTAGACCCGAGCCTTGTTGCCAAGACTGACCCACCTTCGCGATTGCTACGGCGAGGCAGGCATCTTCTTCAGCGCATCTCAAAGAAAGCGACGAGTCACCCCACGTTCGCCACGTCGCGGGAGATATTACTTCCTCTCATCAATAAAGATTTGCCAACGCTTTATGCTCTCCAGTTTCAGAATGCCTTGATCGGACCACGGGTCGTTCTTCATTTTCTCTCTCACTTCATTTTCATCTTCAGCATTGAAGATTAGAAGAGAGCCGCCTTCATCAACCAAAGGGCCACCCATCAAAATGAAACCTTCAGCAACAAGTCGATCGATAAACTCCGCGTGTTCATCCCAAAAGGGCTGCTCCCGCGTGCCCATCGATAAATGACGATTCGGACCGGCCGAAGAAATTACCACGAATGTATTTTTCATTAGAAAGCAAACCTCAAGCGTTCGTGCATCGCGTTCAACCGTGGAGCTCGCGGCTGACCCGTTCGACTGCGTCTGCGAACGCTGGCAGCCTGTGCTCCGAATTTTTTGGCAGTTCCGGCGCGAACAGGGTCGACAATGCCAAGTCGTTCCGGCTAAAATGTCTTCTCTATGCCAACCCTGCACACATTCGCTGGAACAGTATATCTCATGCAGATTCTCGCGTCTGCGTTTCTTGCGATCCTTTTCCTTCAGTCGGGCATTGATAAAGTTGTGGATCGGCGTGGTAACCTGGAATGGTTGAAAGGACACTTCGCCAACAGTCCGCTGGCGGGAATTGTGCCTGCGATGGTGACCGCGATCACCATCCTCGAGATTGCAGCCGGGGTTCTGAGTGCGATTGGATGCGTCGTGATAATTTTTTCGCGGGATTCGACGGTTGCATTTTATGGCGCGGCGATTTCCGCCGTCGCGATCGTCGCGCTTTTCTTCGGGCAACGGATGACGAAAGATTACGCCGGAGCGGCAGTGCTCGTTCCGTATTTTCTGCTGGCGCTCAGCGCAATTTATCTGCTCGCGTCCCGGTGAACCGGTATTTCCTGGCGATCTTTGGCGGGAAGAGCCAGAGCAGCCTGCCTTTTCCCGACGGAAGATCGACATCGACTAGCGCAACCCCACCCTTCGAAAGTTTAAGCGATGCGCCAGTCAAGGCAGCTATCGTTCTGGTAAAATCAGGTTCGTGACCAACGATCATCAAACTTTCCACGGAGTGTTTGTTAATTAGTTCCTCCAGCTTCGCGGCCCCAAATCCAGGCGCAAGACGCTGTTCTTCGCGACACTTCACATCAAGATGTTCCGCCGCGATTTCGGCCGTCTGCGCTGCGCGCGGCAACGGACTGGTCAAAATTAAGTCCGGTTGCACCTTAAGCCGCCCAAGAAATGCGGCGACTTCGCGCATTTCTTTCTTACCGCGTTTAGTCAGAGGACGTTCGTCGTCCGATTTTTTCCAGTCTGGCCACTGGGCTTCGCCATGTCTGAGAAAATAAAGTTCCATAATAGTTTCATCCGCCTTTCTAAAGGATCTGCCATTTTGGCCGCCGTGTACGCGAGTCGATTTGCCACAGGCGCGTTCCACCCAGGAATGCATTCCGATTATGCCCGCGCTCGACGCCCTCCGGAAGTGCATCCAATTTCTTGGCATTGCCACCGCCCAGCACGACGTAATCGGCGATGAGCGATTTCCTCAACTGCACGAGCGCATGCTCGACGTCGCGCCGCCAGGTTTTCTCGCCAAGCCGCGCCAGGCCCGGTTTGCCAAGATAGTCTTCAATGATGCTGCCATTGCGATAAGGCAGGTCTCCCAATTCAAGTGGGAGGACGTAACGATCCCATACAAGGGCCGAGCCAAGCCCTGTGCCGAGCCCGAGGAACAGCATCCGGCGACCACGATAACTGCCGAGCGCCTGCATGGCCGCGTCGTTGATAATGCGGACTGGTTTGCCGAGCGCTTTTTCGAAATTAAAGCCAACCCAGCCCTTGCCCAGATGCTTCGGCTCGCTCAGAATCCGCCCGCCGCGCACGGGCGCTGGAAATCCCATCGAGATCGCATCGAATTTCCAGTCGCTGACCAATGGTTTTATCTCCGCAACCATCTCGCGCGGCGTCAACCTGAATCCGGATGTGAATTTTAGTTTTTTCGCGCGCGAAATCATCAGCTTCACATGTGAGCCGCCGATGTCGATTACGAGAATCTTTCGCTTCATCAGGATTGCTTCGGCGTCGTAGCCGGGGTCGGCGATCCCGGCTGACGCTCGGCAGCCGCAACAGATTTCGCATCGGCATCCGTGATGGGAATCAATTTGTCGGCGCGCAATTTTTTCTTCGAGCCGCTCATTTTTTTCATGCGCTCGCGGGAGACTTCGCGGAAATGCCATTGTGCCTGAGCGCGCCGCTCCTTGCCTTCTGGCTTCAAGCGACGGTAGCTTCCGTCCGGCTGAAGCTCGCGCGCTTTGACGCGATCGTGCAAAAGATTCGGAAGCACTTCGTTGACGATCTCATCGCGCAGAATTGGGTTTTCGAGCGGAAACGCCAGCTCGACTCGCCGGAAAAAATTACGCGGCATCCAGTCGGCGCTGGAAAGAAACACCTCTCGCTGACCGGCATTCTCAAAATAATAAACCCGGCTATGCTCGAGAAAACGGCCCACAATACTGAAGACGCGGATGTTTTCGCTCAAGCCGGGGATTTTTGGCCGCAAGCAACAAATGCCCCGGACGATCAAATCAATTGTCACATCTGCGCAGGAAGCTTCATAGAGTTTCTCGATAGTCTCCTGATCGACGAGGTGATTGAGCTTAGCGATGATGCGGCCCGGTTTGCCCGCCAGCGCGTGATCGCGCTCGCGCTCGATCTTGCCGATCAATCGTTTGTGGAGATCGAAAGGAGCGACGAGCAATTTTTTCAGCCCGGGATAGCCGGCCAGACCAGTGAGGGTGTTGAAAACCACCGACACTTCTTCGGTTAACTGCGGTTCGCAGGTGAACAGGCTAAAGTCAGTGTAAATGCGAGCGGTGCGCGGATGATAATTGCCGGTGCCCAAATGAACGTAATGACGAAGGCGGTCGGCGTCGCGCCTCACAATGAGGAGCGCTTTGCAATGCGTTTTTAAGCCGACTACGCCGTAAACGACATGCGCGCCGGCTTCTTCGAGCTGGCGTGCCCATTGAATATTGGCAGCTTCATCAAACCGGGCGCGCAACTCGACCAAAGCAGTGACCTGCTTCCCCGCCGCCGCTGCGTTCATCAGAGCCTGGACAATCGGAGAATCGCCGCTGGTACGATAAAGAGTAATCTTGATCGCGAGCACTTGCGGATCCTGCGCAGCCTCTTCGATCAGCTCGACAACCGGATCAAAACTTTCGTAGGGATGATGGAGCAATACATCCTGGCGGCGCATCACTTCAAAAATGTTCACATGTGGCGGGAGCGCCGGATCACGCGCGGGTTGAAATGGCCGGTCTCGCAAATTTGCGAAGGCATCGTTCGTCACGAGCGGCATGAGATGCGTCATTGAAAGCGGGCCGTCGAGCTTGTACACGTCCGCTTCCGTCAGATTGAAGAACTTGAGCAGCAAATCGCGGAAATCCTTGGGACAATCGGCCTCAATTTCCAGCCGCACCGCGTTGCCGCGACTGGAACGCCGCAGCTCCTGTTCGATCGTGCGCAAGAGATTTTCCGCTTCCTCCTCGTCGATGTAGAGATCGCTGTTTCGCGTAACGCGGAACGCGTGGACGCCATCCAGGATAAGACCCGGAAATAGCTCGCCAATATGCTGCTTAATGAGGGAAGCCAGGTAAATGTACACCCAGGGCTCGTCATCTCCCTTGCCGCGCGGCATCGCGATCAGGCGTGGAAGCACGCGCGGCACCTGCACAATTGCATGAAGCCGTTCCCCGCCTCGTTGCGTTTTGGCCCGAATAAGCAAGTTGTGGCTTTTGTTCAAGAGCTGTGGAAACGGATGACTGGCATCGACGGCCAGCGGCGTTAGCATCGGAAAGACTTCTTGCTGAAAATACTTGTGAGTCCAGGCTGCCCGTCTCGTGCTCAGTTCGGTCATCTTGGGAATGCGGATTCCATTTTTCGCGAGCAACGGAAGCAGTTCTTCATTCCAGAGTGAGTACTGCGCTGCCACTAGTTCGCGCACCACGCGTTGGATGTTGTTGAATATCTCAGTTGGGCTCAAACCGTCAGGTCCCACGTCGCTTGTCTCGCTTTCGATCTGCTGTTTGATGCCAGCGACGCGGATCTCAAAAAACTCATCCAGGTTGGAACTGAAAATCGAAAGGAATTTAACGCGTTCGATGAGCGGCTGGGTGGGATCCTGTGCTTCCTCGAGAACACGGCGATTGAACTCGAGCCAGCTCAACTCGCGATTGATGAAATTCTGCGGATCGGAAAACCGATTTGCTGCGGGAACATCCTTCCGCAGAAGCTCGATTCCAGCGGGTGGTTCCTCGGCAACACTAGTCTTGGCAACAGCTGTAGGCATTACCTCTTTGTTGAATCCGTGACCGAAAAACGGCCACGCGCGCGATTCAAACAACCACTGCTTGGAAAATTAGGCAAGGCTAGACACGCCGCTTCCGGCCGCGTCATGCCGTGGCCGCGACAGTTTGATGCCGGATGTCTTCGGCGGCGGCGGCGTAAACTGCATCTTCGGCAATATTGGTGGCGTGATCGCCCACGCGCTCGAGGCAACGGCCAATGAAAATCAGATTCAAGTAGCCACGCAATTGATCCGGATCTTGCGCCATGCGCTCGATTAATTTGCGGCTGGCCAACCGGTTCAACTCGTCCAGTTTTTCATCGCGCGGAACGACCGCGCGCCCAAGATCAACATCCTCGCGCACGAAGGCATCGACGCTGTCCTTAAACATTGACATGGCTTGCTCATACAGCGGCCTGATCAATTCGACCTCGGCTAACGGCGGATGCTGATTTAACTTCCGAGCGCGTCGCGCAATCGTCGTGGCCTGATCGGCCATGCGCTCCAGATTCGACGAAAGTTTCATGGCGGCAACGACACGGCGCAGATCGGAAGCTACCGGCTGAAACCGCAACAAAATTGCCACGCCATCCCTATCGATCTGTATCTCGAGTTGATCGATCTCTTCATCGTCGGCGATCGCATTTGCGCAAAGATCGTCATCGCGATCGAACAAGCCTTTCATCGCCCGCTCTAAACTGCGCTCGGTCAGGCTGGACATCATCAGGACATTGTTGCGCAACGATGCCAGCGCCTCGTCAAATGTGCCGAGAATATGTCTTGGGGCGATCATCGATTGTCGCGTCTTTCGTTTTGCTCTTCCTCTTCCTCTTACTCTTGCTCTCTTCTTGTTCGGCAAGCGGTGGGCTTGCCCTACAATCATCAATCATTAGCCAAATCGGCCAGTAATATAATCTTCCGTTTGGCGCTCGCTCGGATTTGTGAAAATTTTCGTGGTCGGCCCAAACTCGATCAGCTTTCCAAGATAAAAGAAAGCGGTGTAATCGGAGATGCGTCCGGCCTGTTGCATATTGTGCGTTACCGTTACGATCGTGTATTGGCTTTTGAGCTCATAGATCAATTCCTCGATCTTGGCTGTGGCGATCGGATCAAGCGCGGAACAGGGCTCATCCATTAAAAGCACTTCCGGTTGCACCGCGAGCGCGCGCGCGATGCAAAGCCTCTGCTGCTGGCCGCCGGAGAGGCTTGTCCCCGGCTTATGCAAATCGTCTTTTACCTCATCCCAAAGCGCGGACATGCGAAGCGATTTTTCCAGACGTTCATTAAGGAATTTTTGGTTGCGCACTCCGTTCAATCGCAAGCCAATGACGACATTCTCGCCAATCGACATCGTCGGAAACGGATTCGATTTTTGGAAGACCATGCCGACACGGCGGCGAACGATCGCCGGATCGATAGTGCTCGAATAGACATCCTCGCCCTGAAGGAGCACGCGCCCTTCGATACGTGTCTTCGGCACCAGCTCGTGCATCCGGTTGAGACAACGAATAAAGGTCGACTTTCCGCAACCGCTAGGCCCAATGATCGCAGTGACCGCGTTCGACGCGATGTCGAGCGTCACATCACTAATGGCGCGTTTCTTGCCGTACCAGATCGAAAGATTTTTCACCGCGAACGTCAACGGTGGCGCAGGCTCGGCCGTTGGGGGAGGCTCGGCTGGCCTTTCGACACGTTCGACGACGGTTGGATCCCGATTTGCCATAAGTAAATTAACCATTCGCAAAAAAACTAAACGACCGATGCCGTTCGCTGCCGGGTCAGGATTCTCACTATCACATTAACGCAAAAAATGCCGGTGACCAGCACGAGGGCGCCGGCCCAGGCCTGGCGATGCCAATCATCGTAGGGCGAGATGGCGTAAGTAAAAATCTGCAGCGGGAGCGCGGCAATCGGCTGACTCAAGCTGTGATTCCAAAAGTGGTTCCCGAAAGCGGTGAAAAGGAGCGGCGCAGTCTCGCCGCCGATTCGTGCCAACGCCAGCAGAATGCCAGTGATAATCCCCTTGGATGCTGTCTTCATTACGATGTGCACGATCGTTTTCCAACGAGCAACACCGAGGGCGAGGGCAGCCTCACGATATCCGTTTGGGACGAGCAGAATCACTTCCTCAGTCGTGCGCAGAATAAGTGGGATCATGATCAAGCCCAGTGCGAGGCCGCCGGCGTATGCGGAGAAGCCTTTGAAACGCAGCACTACAAGCCCGTAAACGACAATGCCCCACGTGATCGACGGCACGCCGTTAAGCACGTCGGCGACAAAGCGCAGCATCCAATTCACGCGGGCTGTCCCGTATTCGGCCAGATAAACGCCGCCCAAAACGCCAATGGGAATTCCAATGATCGACGCGAGTGCAAGCAGCTCCAGCGATCCGACAATTGCGTTCACCATTCCACCACCAGTCTCACCAACCGGCTTCGGCAGATGTACGAAAAAATCCCAGTTCACTGAGCTCGCGCCGTTAACGAGAAGATGAAAAAAGACCAAAGCCAGTGGCGCGATCACGAGCAACGCGGAAACAAAGGTGGTTGTCGAAGCCAGCGCATTCTTGATGTTGCGCCAGCGGTGATTGTCTGCTTGGCCGGAAAGCATGGTCATTGCACGGCGCGCGTTGCCGATGTTGTCGTCATGGTTTTGAGAAGAAGTTGTGCGATCAGGTTCACCAGAA
>WNGD01007540.1_pt1 | contig 10234 bp, 7 predicted proteins | sample 5400671 | NCBI WGS metagenome assembly WNGD01 (sample SAMN13153369, study PRJNA577476) | soil metagenome | isolation source: 40 cm soil or saprolite under grassland replicate 2 | place: USA:California | collected 2016-06-15
ATGTGCTTAGCTACGCGCCTGCTGCCCGGCAGGGCCATGATGAAGCGCTCGCCCCACAGCCGCCCCGCCCACCAGTACAGGGCGTCGAACTTCATCAGCCCGGGAATCGCGGCCAGCACCACCACGGCCAGCGTTCCGTCCCCCTCCTTGGCGAAGGCGGCGGCCGAGATAATGGATTCGGTGCTGCCGTTCAGCAGTTCAGACACCACCGGTTCAGTGCCGACCAGCGACACCCGCAACGGCAGCAAGACCCAGTAGAACAAGCCGCTGAGCACGATGGCCACCCAGCAGACGATGTCGGCTGCCCGCGGCTTCCCGTGCCAGGGCAGCCTCGGATCGTCCCACCGATCCGCCTTCTCGGGCGCTGTTTCCGCAGCGGCCGAGGCGCGTTCGGCGCCCTGGGCGGGTTCCGGCTCGGGGACGCTCATGAGGCAAACTCCCTAACGTTGGCGCACCCTGAGCGGCGGCTACCAGAACCACGCACGCAATCACCCAGCTCGCGGGCACAGCGTAGCCGTTGCCTCCGCGTCACACGAGCCGGCGGTTTCCCGTTCGCATGGACGATGGCAGAACCGGTGGCCAGGCCACACAAGCGCGAGCCCGCAGGCCCTGCCAGCGGCCACATCCGGCGCCGCACGCACCGCTGTGGTCGATGCCCTGCGCACGCCTGCTCGACCCTGTCCGCAAAGCGTGGCTGCATCCCGGTAGCGGACGCGCAAGTAGCCGGCTTATGGGCGGCTTTAGGGACGGACCATAGCCGGTCAGGTCAGCACATAGCAGGCTTTCTGGGCGGGTAGCTATCAAGAGTGCCAGGAAACGGACAGCTGGCGGAAGCGAGAGCTATGCGCGAACGCGAGCAGCGTCTTTTCCGCGACGGTGTCGATGGTGCTGCGGGCAGCTGGCCTCGGCGCCGTCGGCCAGAGATCCTGCGGGACCGCCGGGAACGTCTGGGCCGCGACATGTAGCTCAGGGAAGGCGTGTCATGCACGCACACTGGCCCCTGCCGGCTGGACTGCCCATGGCCTGGGTCCGGCTACCCGTTGAGGGCGAACTGCCTTCGTTCGGCGGCGCGACCGCGTGCCAGTCATGAAGGCATTCATCTACGAGAAGTACGGGCCACCGGAGAACCTTCGGATGGCCGAGCTCGGCAAGCCCGCCCCGAACGGCGATGAAGTCCTGGTGAAGGTGCTGGCGGCATCGGTCAACGCCGCAGACTGGCACATTATGCGGGGTAAGCCCCTGTTCTCGAGGGCCACCTTGGGGTTGCTGCGCCCTAAACATAAGATCCTCGGCCTCGATGTCGCCGGGCAGGTGGAGGCGGCCGGCAGTGAGGTCACCCGGTTCCAGCCCGGCGACGAGGTCTATGCCAGCCTTGGGGACCACGGCTACGGCGCGTTCGCCGAATACGTTGCCGTGCCCGTGGACGTCATGTCGCTGAAGCCAGCCACCCTGTCGTTCGAGGAGGCGGCTGCCGTTCCCACGGCGGCGGTAACTGCGCTGCAGGGCCTTCGCCACCACGGCGACCTCCAGCCCGCGCAAAAAGTCCTGATCAACGGCGCCAGCGGCGGCGTTGGCACCTTGCGGTTCAGATCGCCAAGGCCTACGGGCCTGAGGTGACCGCCGTCACCAGCACCCGCAACCTCGACCTGGCCCGCTCGCTAGGCGCCGACCACATTATCGACTACACGACCACCGACTTCGCCGCGAGCGGGCAACGCTACGACCTCATCCTGGACACGGTCGGCAACCGCTCCGTGCCCGATCTCAGGAGGGCGCTGGCCACAGGCGGCAAGACCGCCGTCACCGGCTTCACCAGCGTGCGGGGCCTGCTCGGCGTCTCGTTGCGCGGCGGCAAGGACATCGCCCATGTACAGGCGCACGTGACCACCAGGGACCTAGAGATGCTCTCGGAACTGATCGAGGCCGGTAAGCTGCGCCCGCAGATCGCCCGGCGCTACCCATTCGCCGACATACCCAGAGCGATTGCCTACCTGGAACAAGGCCACGCCAGGGCAAAGGTGGTCGTCGCGGTGACCTGAGACATCTCCATCGCGCAGGGATACCGGGCCGTGGATATGCACCGGCCCCTTCCACCTCTACGCCGCAGCCTCCGATTGTGCCATGCCAGCGGTGATGGGGGACGGCTTGAAGCCCTTGATAACCAGCCACAGGCCAAGCGACAGTTCCCACGCGAAGATCGGGACGGTCGCCATCACCGCCAGGGCCGGGACCAGGTGATCGCCGCGGAAGAGCGCTGCGATGGCCGAAGCGATGAGCAAAGGAGCCGCGATGAGTCCCAGCGTGGGGATCAGCCGTGGCACCAGGCCCGACCGGTACATCAAGTAGCCCAGCAGCACGGCGTTGATGCCGGGCATGAGCCCGGGCCCGAGCAGGAAGGTCCAGTCGCGGACCGCGACCAGCGCCCGGCCCGTGGTGACCAGGGAGGCCGTGTCCGTTCCGGGTGCGCCGGCGAGGTCTTGGCGCAAGGTCACGACCGCCAGGAGACTGACCACGCCGATCACGATGATGGCGGCTTCGAGCATCCGGGAGGTGACAAAGCCGAGCGCGGCCGCTTCGTTTTGCCGCCGGACCACCGGGAACAACGCCACGGCGGTACCGATGCAGGCCAGGGCGTTGACCAGGTCGAGGAAGCAGCCCAACAGCACGCGCGTGTCCGCACCGGGGCCGGCGATGTAGCCGGCGTGGTTCAGCACTGGGGCGAGGAGGAACACGGCGGGGATCGAGGCAGCGAAGGTGATCAGGTAGAACAGGCCCGCGACGAGCGCGGTCCTTCTGGTTGAGTCCATGTGGACTCCCTCCTGTGAAGGCTGGCCAGGGCCGTGCCATGCACGTGATGTGGGACCCTTGGACTGCTCAGGCCCGTCCAGAACCGGCACTTATGTCACACCAGCAGGTGAGGCTGGGAGGGCTTTTCCGGAGGCGAGGTCGAGGGCCTCGCCGAAGCCGAGGGCCATGCCGCCGGAATAGGCCGGCTCGAACTGCTTCTGGCCGAGACGGGCGCGCACCTGGGCGAGGCTGTCCTGGCGGTAGCGTGCTTCAAGCTCCTCCCACGGTTGCCCGGTTGGGTCGAGGAAGGCTTGCGCGACGCCGTGGAGTATGGCCGCCCGGCGCCAGTCGCCCGCGTCGGCGGCCAGGCAGGCCAGGCCGAGGCTGGCGTAGGCGATACCGGAACGATCCCCGATGCGGCGGCTGATCCGCAGGACTGCCGCGAAGCTGGATCGCGCGCCGTCGGGGTCGTGGTCGTGGCGCAGCACCCAGCCCATGTTGGCCGACAGGTGCAGATTGTCGCCTCCGATTGCCCGTTCAGCTTGTGCCGCCTGTTGCAGATAGGCGCGGGCGGCGGGGATGTCCCCGGCGCGCAGCGCGTGGACGCCAGCGTTGTTGTTCAAGAAGTTGGCAACAAGATGGTCGCCGGATCGCTGGGTGCAGGCGAAGGCCTCGGTAAACAGTGGCCCGGCGTGCGCGGGGTCGATGAGGGCCTCGCACAGCAGGTAATTTGTCAGGCTTATGCCGAGCAGGACATCATCGCCTAGCTGCCGGGCGCGCTGGACGGCTTCCCGGCCAAGGGGAAGTCCTCGCTTTGGCTCGCCGGCCAGGTAGCAAACGAAGCCGAGGGTTGCGAGTGCGTCGATGAGCAGCCGGTCGTCGTTGAGGCGGCGCGCGAGCGTGACTGCCTGTTCCCCAAGCTGCCGTGCTCTCGCTATGTCACTGCGGCCACCGACGGTGGCCGCGGTGACCAGCGCTGCCGCGAAGAGCCTTGAGTCTGTCCGGGCTTCGGGCCGGTCCAGCACCGGCAGGAGCAGGGAGGCGGCTTCCTCGTCCCGGTTACGCGCCATCCAGTAGCGCCGCAGCGCGACGCCGAAGTGCAGCACCTGTTCGGTCCCGTCCGGGCGGCTGGCCGCATGGGCGGCGGCGCGCCGCAGGTTCGCCTGGTCGGTGTCCAGCCGGGCGAGCCAGCTGCCCTGGCCGGGCCCGGTCAGATGCGGGGCCGCCGTCTCGGCAACCGACAGATAGTGCGCACCGTGCGCCGCCGCCACTGCGGCGGCCTGGTCGCCGCCAGACTCGGCGAGCCGCTCGGCGGCGAACTGGCGGATGGTCTCCAGCAGCCGGTAGCGCAGCGCCTCCCCGGCCGGCTCGGCCACGACCAGACTTTTGTCCACCAGCGACCCGAGCAGGCCGGCGACGTCGAACGCCTCGATGTCACCGAAGCCGCAGACCGCTTCGGCGGCGTCCAGATCGAAACCCTCGGCGAACACCGACAGGCGCCCCAGCAGCAGCTGCTCGGCGCCGTGCAGCAGCGAATAGGACCAGTCAACCGTCGCCTCCAGGGTCTGCTGCCGCTCCGGGGCGGTGCGGCTTCCCCCGGTCAGCAGGCGGAAGCGCTGGTCCAGGCGGTCGGCAAGGCCACGCAGCGACAGCGAGCGCAGCCGGGCGGCGGCGAGCTCGATGGCCAGCGGCAGCCCGTCCAGCCGCTGGCAGATCGACACCACCAGCGGCGCGGTCGCCTCGTCAACGGAAAGGCCGGTGCCCTGCGCCCGCGCCCGGTCGATGAACAGCGCTACTGCATCGGAGGACCCGGCGGCCGAAGACCCGGACTCGCCGGGCCCGGGCAGCGACAGCGGCGGCACCCGGTAGATGGTCTCTCCGCCGATGCCGAGCGGCTCGCGGCTGGTGGCCACCAGGTGCACCCGTGGGCAACGCCGCAAGATGGCGTCGGCGGTCTTGGCGCAACCGCCGATCAGGTGCTCGCAGTTGTCCAGCACGATCAGCACGTCTTGGAGGGCGAGGGCATCGAGCAGCGTGTCCAGGGCGGCCCGGCCCGGCTGGGCGGCGATCCCCAGCGCCTGGCAGATGGCCAGGGCCACCCCGTCCTCGTCATAGACGGCGGCCAGCTCCACCAGCCAGACCCCATCACCGGACCCGTCGATCAGCCCGGCAGCCACCTGCAGGCTCAGCCTGGTCTTGCCGCACCCCCCCGCCCCGGTCAGCGTGACCAGGCGGGACGATTCCACCAGGGCCCGCACCTCGGACAGCTCCCGCTCGCGGCCGATGAACGCCGCCAGCTGAGCCGGGAGATTGTTCGGCAGCGCCGGGTTGCCCAGCGAGCGCAGCGGCGGGAACCTGGCCTGCAGGCCCGCCGCCTGCAACTGGAAGATCCGTTCCGGGCGCCCCAGGTCCTTCAGCCGGTGCACACCCAGATCCGCCAGCGCCGCGCCCGGCGGCAGCGCGTCACGCACCAGCGCGGCCGCCGTCCCCGACAACAAAACCTGGCCCCCGTACCCGGCCGCTGCCACCCGGGCGGCACGATGCACATCCAGGCCCACCAGGCCGGCAGCTGTCTTCTCCGCCTCACCGGTGTGCACACCCATCCGCACCCGGACGTGCTCCCCGCCAGGCCATGCATGTGCCGCCAGGGCCCGCTGCATCTCCATGGCCGCCGCCACGCACGCCGTCGGTGAGGAAAACACCGCGAAGAACGCATCCCCCTGGGTATCGACTTCCCTGCCGTCATGAGCAGCCAGTCCCGACCGGATCAGCGCGTGGTGGTCGGCAAGCAGTTGCGCGTAGAGACCTTCCCCCAACCGCCCGAGCAGGGCCGTCGAATCCTCAATGTCGGTAAACAGGAACGTAAAAGTCTCCACAGGCAAAGCCTAGGAAGCCAGCCAAGACCCGCAACCGGCCACCAGGCATGACGCACAGACACGGTCGGCTCCGGCTCGATCACCTGCGCTGCGCACAGCGAAGCCCAATCTGCCCAGGCCCGGCATTGTGGGTGATGTGACCCGCTGGCCGACCGCTTCCAGCCACCGGATGAGCCGGGATGCCGCCAGCGCCGTGCCGAATAGGGTGATCTGCGTGTCCCGGGCGCGTCATCGGCATGGCCGGTCGGTTCCGGTCAGCCTCTGGGGCTCGGGGGGGTCAGGTCGCCGGTCCGGGCTAGCGTGGACAGAGTGGACCAGCAGCAAGGCGTCCGGCGGGTGGGCCTGGCAACCGGGGTAAGCGTTCCTTACGTCTCGGTCGGCCCTTCCTCCGCAGCGCCGGTTGTGTTGCTGCACGCGTGGGGTGAGTCGTGGCATTCCTTCGATCGGCTGCTGCCGCGGTTGCCGCGAACAATCCATGCCGTGGCGATGGACCTGCGCGGGCACGGCGACGCTGATAAGCCCGCGGCGGGATATTCGCTCGTGGACGTCGCCGCCGACGTCACGGCGTTCATGGATGCGGTTGGCGTCTCCTCCGCCGTGCTGGTGGGATCTTCCAGCGGCGGGTACGTTGCCCAGCAGGTGGCGATCACCAGCCCACACCGCGTGGCCGGCCTGGTCCTGGCCGGGTCGCCGGCCAGCCTGCAGGGGCGGCCTTCGTTCGCCGATGAGGTCGATCGGCTGACCGATCCGGTGGATGCGGCCTGGGTAAGGAAGTTCCTGGCCTGGTTTCCTGTGTTCCATCCGGTGCCCCGGTGGTACCTCGACGGCCGGGTCCGCGACGGTGCCCGTATGCCGGCTTGCGTATGGCGGGAAACGCTGAGCGGATTGATCACTGCGCGCCCACCGACCGAGGCGGCAACGATCACCGCGCCCACTCTCATCCTGTGGGGCGCCCGCGACGAGTTGCTGACACGTGAGCACCAGGAGTCCCTCGCCGCCGCCATCCCGGCCTCGCGGCTGGTGGTCTACGAGGACACCGGGCACCTGGTGCTGTGGGAGCAGCCCGAGCGGGTGGCTTCGGACCTGACAGCCTTCGTCGAGAGTCTCCGCCAGCGGCCCACCTGATGCGCCAGAACTCAGCGCATCCGCGCGCCGAGCCGCCGGGACGTAGCGGAGGGGCGCAAGGTCGGGGTTTCGGACGCCTGTTGCTTTCGCCGCCGCCTGGGACACAAATCCTCGCGGCTTGCAGTTTTAGCCAGGCTGTTCGTGTTTCTCAGCCGAGAACCAGACGTACGCGATCCGGGTAAGCGGGAATACGAAGATCCACAGTACTTCCGCAGCATAAGGAGCGAACGCAGCAATTGGCAGCGTCAGCGCGAAGAACACCGGGCCCGACAGGCCACGGGCACGCAGGGCCCTTACGCGCACACGCCCGACGTCCGGCCTCAGCAGTCTTCCTCGCCCGGATGCGTACCACCAGTAGCCTGCGGACGCCGCTCCGGCCAAGGCCACCGCGGCCCCATACAGAACCGCCGCTGGCGGCGACCCGTTGTGCTCTCCCAAAACAGCGGTCGGAAACGGCAGGAACGCCACGAACATGAGCAACAGGAGGTTGAGCCACACGAGCACGGCGTCGTAGCGGGCGATGAGCCGGAAGGCCAGATGATGTGTCACCCAGAACCTGGCGATCACAACAAAGCTCAAGACATAGGCCAGGTACCGCGGCCAAAGCCCGAGCAGCGCCTTCGACAGGTCCGCATCGCCCGTGGTGGCCGGGACTGCGATCTCAAGGATCAGCAGCGTGATGGCGATGGCGAACACTCCGTCGGACAGCGCCAGGATGCGGCCCATACCCTCTTCAGCCGCCTCGTCGTCCTCGTGCCGCGGCAGCTTCCACACCCGGTCTGACAGGCTCCTCACCGCATCGCCCCGGCGGGTCCGCAGAAGGTGACAGCGCCACGCAGGTCGCCGATCCGGTCGGCGAGGCGGCGGGCTGCGGCACGGGCATGGTCGGCGACCTCCGGAAGCTCAAAGCTCAGCAGGTAGATCGCTAGGCCTTCCAGGAGGTAAGCGACCGCATCCGCCCAGATGCTCACGACGCTGTGGCAGTAGAAGCTGTCGAGCGCGTCGATCACGTCCTGGGCGGCGAGGTCCAGGCGGGCCACGCTCCCTCCATTTCTACTCCTGGTGCGATTGAGGCTGCTCGCCGGCGTACTGTCTACGGTCGCAGTGCGGCCGCTGGGTGGGTACCCGCCCAGACATTCGCGTCAATGACGTCACCGCCAGGACACCCGGCCCGGCGACCACCGCCACCACACCGAACTAGCAGATCTGGACCCTAGCCTGCCACCCCGGTAGCCGCCAGCTTGTTGAGATCGTTGCCGATGGCGCTCCCGCTGGAGCGAGCATGCCTGGGCCTGGGCGGCCTGGGGCAGAACGCTGTCGTCTCACCAGCCGGCGTATTCGCCGAGCGCCTCATCGCTGACTTCGCCGGCCTCGACCTCGCCGATCGCCTGGTCGAGGATAGCTACTCCCTCGTCAACCTCGGCAGGGGTAATGATCAGCGGCGGAGTGATCTCCATGACATTGGAATAGATACCGCCGTAGAAAACGACCAGCCCCAGTTCGAAGGCCCGCATGACAATCTTCGCCATCTCGCGATCGGCAGGCTCCTTGGTCTCGCGGTCACGGACGGTTTCCAGGCCCAGCATCATCCCGAGACCGCGCACGTCGCCAATGAGGGTGTGGCGCTGCTGCAGGCCGCGGAGCCGATCGAGCAGATAACCGCCGGTGCGGCCGGCCTGAGCGACCAGTCCCAGCCGGTCGATCTCATCTAGGTTCGCCAGTGCGGCCGCGCACACCACGGGGTTCCCGGCCATCGTGTACATGTTGATGGCGGGGGCGACGTCGAGCAGCTCGCGCCGCCCGACGACCGCGCTGATCGGCATGCCGCCGCCCATCGATTTGCCGAGCGACACCGCGTCGGGCACGACGCCGAAGTGCTCGAATGCAAACATGTGCCCGGAACGGCCGAACCCGATTTTGACCTCGTCAATCAGCAGCATGATGCCGTGCTTGCGGCAGATCGTTTCAATTCCCTTGAGGAAGCGTGGCGGAGGCACGATGTCGCCCCCGTCGCTCTGCACTGGTTCGACGATGATGCCGGCCGTGTCCTCGGGCGGGCAGATGGTTCGCAGGATGTAGTTCTCGAGGTAGTCGAGCACCGCATCGCCGGGATCGCGGTCGTAACCGAGCACTGGCCGGTAGGGGTCCGGGTATGGGATCTTGATCACATTCCCGCCGCCGCCGGCCTTCGCCTGGGCAGTGTGCCCGCTGAGAGCGGCCGCCCCCGCAGTCTGCCCGTGGTACCCGCCGATGAAGGAGATCATTCGCCTGCGGCCGGTAGCGAGCGGGACCAGTTTGGCCAGGCAGTCATTAGCGTCTGAGCCGTGCAGGCCGAACCAGACCTTCTTGTCGAACTCGCCGGGAAACAGCGTGGTCAGCCGCTCAGCAAGCTGAACGCTCTGCTCACTCATCATCGCCGTGAGAGTGCCGAAAGATGTACGCGCGAACTGGCCGGCGACGGCCTCACGTACCCGCGCGTTGTTGTAGCCCAAGTTCGCCACTGCCCAGCCGGCCGTGAAGTCCAGCCTTGTGACGCCGTCGGCATCGGTGATACGGCAGCCTTCGGCGCGCTCGATGATCAGCGGGAAGAACCGCACCTTCAGCACCGACGCCAGGTAGCGGGCATCCAGTTCCCTGATCTTCGCGCTGTCCACCCCTGCCTCCTCGATCCTCAGCTCCAGCCCGCGCTCTTGGGTGCGCGGCCAAGCCGGCCCGGCCGGGCAACCGGGCCCCGTGGCCAATGGAGACGAATCGGGCGGTGGGTCGCTGTGGCAGGGCCTGCGGCCGGGAAGCCAGCGGTCTCCGCCGCGACCGCGTTCTTCTGGCTGCGCCCCTCATGCCATGGCTGAACGTGCGGTGCGCGTACGCCAGATAACAGATTGACCATACGACGGCCAGATAACTCCCACAATCTCTGATGAGTGCGGGCCGTCCTACCGCGCGACCACGTCGCTCAGGACCGCGGCCGCCGCCGACCCGGGTTCTCCGAGCCCGCAGAGCCGGCGCAGGTAGTCGACGACATGGTGAGTGTCTCCCGCTGATCCGCGCGCGGCGAGGATTCCGTCGGGCCGGACGAGTGCGAAGCCGCTGCCGGGATCGCCATCGACGATGTCGACGAGCCCGGCGTAGCGGCCGATGCCGGCCGTCTCGAGCGCGCTGCGGACGCCGGCGCAGGACACGATCAGCACGTGGCGTCCGCTGCCGAGCAGGTGATGCAGCCGCGCCGGTCCGTGCTCGCCACGGACGTCGACGTCGGGGAACCGATCTCCGGGCTTCGGCCCGCGACGGTGGCCATCGGGCTGGATCAGCGGGCTCCGCGGGTAGGCGACCGAGAGCTGGGACATCTTGCGGGATGCATTGCGCTGGACCATCGGCGTGCGGCTCACGACGGGAACGATGGTGTCCCGCACGACCCGCTTGGCCCGGTTCCGCATGGTCAACAGTCC
>WNGD01007541.1_pt1 | contig 10234 bp, 9 predicted proteins | sample 5400671 | NCBI WGS metagenome assembly WNGD01 (sample SAMN13153369, study PRJNA577476) | soil metagenome | isolation source: 40 cm soil or saprolite under grassland replicate 2 | place: USA:California | collected 2016-06-15
ATCCCGACCAGTGCCTGAACCGTCAGCGCGTGCGTCACCAGCACGAGCGTTCCCGGGCCGCGCCAGCCGGCCATCATCTGCTTCAACACGACGAGCCGTTCGGGACTCCGGTCGGAGGCGGCCACGGCCCATGTATTTTCGACGGGACCGAGCGCCATCAACCGCGCGGTCTCCAGGCAGCGGCACCAGGGCGAGGAGAGGATCTTGTCCACGATCACGCCATGCTGGCGAAAGGCCTCGCCCACCGCCCGGGCCTGCGCCCGTCCGCGCTCATCCATGTTGCGCTGGGTCGCGCAGTCGTCGATCTTGAACCCGGGCGGGTCGCCGCCGTAGCCGGGCGGCGCGTTGCCGTGACGGACCAGCGCGACATGCCCGCCCTTGGCGAGCGCGGCCCAGGCTTCATCGGACGCGGCGGCCGCCACCGGCGCGGCCATCAGCGCGACGGCCAGAGCAACGAAGGCGAGCCGGCTCATGCGCCGAGGCTACTCGGCACTGTGAGCTGACGCAAGACGGTATACTTCCCTGCCGATGCGGAGGGGGCCCATGCGACGGATCGTGATGTTCAACTGGCTGACGACGGACGGGTACTTTTCGGGACCCGACGGGAACCTGGACTGGGTCGTGCCGGACGAGGAGCAGGCCAAGGCAGCCGCGAGGGACATCGCGAGCTGCGACACGGTCCTGTTCGGGCGCCGGACCTACGAACGGTTCGAGCGCTTCTGGCGGCACGCCGCCGACGACGCCTCCACCGCGCCGGACCCCCACCGCCCCGGACAACGATCCCGGGAACACCGGACGATTGCGGTGGCATTGAACGAGATGACCAAGCTGGTCTTCTCCAGGACTCTGAAGGACGTCACGTGGAAGAATGCCCGCCTCCTCCACGAGCTCGATCCGCGCGAGATCGAGACCATGAAGAGCCAGCCTGGCAAGGACATGATCGTCTTCGGCAGCGGCTCCATCGTCTCGCAGCTCACGCAGCACGGCTTGATCGACGAGTATCAGCTCGTCGTCTGCCCGATCTTACTCGGGAGCGGCCGGCCGTTGTTCAGCGATGTGACGAAGAGCCTGCGGTTGGATCTCCTGGAGGCCAAGGCGTACCCGTCGGGCGACGTGCTGCTTCGCTATGCGCGCCACGGCGGGCGGATTTCATAACGAGAGCCCAGCAATACCCCTCAACCCCATCGCCAGCACACAAGGACACGCCCGATGCCAAGCGCACCCGCGGTGAAGATTGTCGTCCCCGATGACTTTCCCCCTGCCCTCACCGGTTCCGTGGCCGAGGCGCCGCTCCAGAAGCTGGGCCAGGTGCGCGTGTTCACCGAGCGCGGGGCCGATCAGGAGCAGACCCTGATCGAGCGCATCGGCGACGCCGAGGTCGCCCTCAACATCCGCGCGCACGCCCGCTTCACCGACCGCGTGCTGGCCGCCTGCCCGAAGCTGCGCCTCATCTCCATCTGGGGCGCGGGCACCGACAACGTGGACCTGGCCGCCTGCAAGACCCGCGGCGTCGCCGTCACCAACACCCCCGGCGTCAACGCCCACGCCCTGGCCGAGCACACGGTCGCCCTCATGCTGGCCGTGACCCGCAAGATTCCCGCCATGGACCGCGACGTGCGCGCGGGCCAGTGGCCGCGCGGCCTCCTCACCCAGCTCGAGGGCCGCACCCTGGGCCTGATCGGCCTCGGCGCCATCGGCAGCCGCGTGGCCGTCCTCGCCAGGCCCTTCGGCATGCGCATGCTCGCCTCCACCTTCGGTCCCGACAAGGGCCGCGCCGCCGCCCTCGGCGCCCAGCACGTGCCCGTCGAGCAGCTCCTGCGCGAGTCCGACATCGTCAGCCTGCACCTGCGCCTGAGCGCCGACACCCAGGGCTATCTGGGCAAGGAGCGCCTGGCCCTCATGAAGCCCACGGCCTTCCTGATCAACACCGCCCGCGGCGGCCTCGTCGACAAGCCGGCCCTCATCGACGCGCTACGCGACAAGCGGCTGGCCGGCGCCGCGCTGGACGTCTTCCACGAGGAGCCGATCCCGCCCGGCGATCCCCTCCTGGCCCTGCCCGAGCTGGTGCTCACGCCCCACAACGGCGGCATGACCCGCGAGGTGATCGACGGGGGCGTGCTCCGGGCGGTGGAGAACATTCAGCTCTTCCTGGATGGGCGGACGCGGGACGTGGTGGTGGCGCCGCCGGTGCGCTAACCGGGCAGAACTCCGCGCCCCACGACACGCCCCTGCTCCGTGGGCAACGTGGTCTGCGCGATCTGCAATGTCGCGTAGGGATTGCTCCCCGTGCGGTTCCAGCCACGGCAACCGTACCTGGGCACGAGAAGCATTGACGCCCAGCGCGTCGCTCGCTATAACTGGCGCACTTCGGTGACGCGCGGGCGCCGCCGCCGGCCGACGGACCGACGCCCGGCCGCCGGGTCGAACGTGGAGGGAGAACCTGGACACCATCCTGCAACTGGTGCTGAACGGCGTGGCCGTCGGCTGCATCTATGGCCTGGTCGCGCTCGGCTTTGTGCTCATCTACAAGGCGACGGAGCTGGTGAACTTCGCCCAGGGCGAGCTCATGATGCTGGGGGCGTTCACCTGCTACATGTTCGTCGTGTGGTACGGCTTCGGGTACTGGGTGGCGTTCGCCGCCGCCGTGGCCACGGTGGGGCTCTTCGGCGCCGTGCTGGATACGGTGGTCCTCCGGCGCGTCCTCGGCCAGCCGCAGTTCGCCGTCGTCATGCTGACGATCGGCCTCGCCGCGATCTTCCGGAGCTTCGCGTCCATCACCTGGGGATCGGAGATCTACACGCTGCCCACCCCCTTCAGTGCGCGGACGACCCGGGTCGGCGGCATCACCGTGAGCCACGAGTACGTCTCCATCATCGTCGGCACGATCGTGCTGTGCGCCGTGCTCTACGCGTTCTTCACCTACACCAAGGTCGGCGTGGCGATGCAGGCCGCCTCGCAGAACCAGCTGGCCGCCTACTACATGGGTATTCCGGTGAAGCTGATGGGCTCGCTGATCTGGGCGATCGCCGCCGGGGTCGCGGCCATCGCCGGCGTGTTGTTGGCGCCCGTGTCGCTGGTCGACACCAACCTCGGCTTCGTTGGACTCAAGGCGTTTGCCGCCGCCGTGCTGGGCGGCTTCGGGTCCATTCCGGGCGCGCTGGTGGGAGGGCTCACCATCGGACTCATCGAGCTCCTGTCCGGCACCTACCTGCCTCAAGGCTTCAAGGACGTGGCCGCGTATCTCGTGCTGTTGCTCGTGCTCGCGGTCCGGCCGCAGGGGATGTTCGGGACCGTCGGTCGGAAAAAGGTCTAGCGGCTCATGCGCTTCCTCTTCAAGACGTCGTACGAGCAGGATCTGACGCTCTTCGGCGACAGCGTCCAGCGGAACTGGTACGCCGCCCTGCTCGTCGGCCTGCTCGGGTTGCCGTGGCTTTTCCCCGCCTATCTCGCCGACCTCAACCTCGTGCTGATCTACGGCCTGTGCGGGCTTTCCCTCATGGTGCTTGCCGGCTATACCGGCCTCGTCAGCCTGGGCCACGCGGCCTTTCTCGGCATCGGCGCCTACGCCCATGTCTACTTCGTGCAGGACGTCGGCCTGCCCTGGATCGTCGCCGTGGCGTTGGCCACCGCCTTGACGGCGGCCGCCGGCGTGCTCGTCGGGTCGCCGGCGCTGCGGATGACGGGCGTGTACCTCGCCATCGCCACGCTGGCCTTCGCCCTCATCATCCAGGAGGTGTTCACACGGTGGGACCGGGTGACCCACGGGCTCAAGGGCCGGCCCGTGGACAAGCCCGTGATCTTCGGGATCTCGTTCGCCACCGACGCGGCCTTTTACTTCCTCTGCCTCGGATTCCTGATCGGCGGGCTCTGGCTCACCCGTAATCTCCTCCGGGCGCCGACAGGCCGCGCCTGGGTCGCCATCCGGGACAGCGAGATCGCCGCGCAATCCATGGGCGTCAATCTCGCCGTGTACAAGACGATGGCCTTCTCGTACTCCGCCGGCTTGATGGGCCTCGCCGGCGCGCTCTTCGCGCACAAGATCGGCTTTCTCGCGCCGGACATCTTCGGCGTGCTGTTCTCGATCCAGTTCCTGCTCATGGTGGTGGTGGGCGGTCTCGGCAGCCTGCACGGCGCCGTGTTCGGCGCGGTGTTCGTCGCGTTGCTGCCGGTGGTGATCTCCCAGGCGCGCGATTCGGTGCCCGCGTGGATCGGCTCCGTCGTCTCGGTCCTCGGTGCCGGCGCCGGCACGGCGGCGTTCCGTACCACCGATCGCCTCGTCAAGCAGCCCGGCCTGGAGCCCGGCATCTTCGGCGTGATCCTGGTGCTGTTCATCCTCTTCGAGCCACTCGGCATCTATGGCCGGTGGGTGAAGCTCAAGGTGTACTTCTCGACCTTTCCCCTCTACAAGCGGGCCACCTTCAAGCGCCAGCGGGCGTACATGCGGTCGGAGCGGCTGCGGTGACCTTCTTCAGGGCCGAGAGCCTCAGCATCAACTTCGGAGGCGTCCAGGCGCTGGAGGATGTGAGCTTCGAGGTCGAGCCGGGCCAAGTGTTCACGATCATCGGCCCCAACGGCGCCGGCAAGACGACGGTCTTCAACCTGGTGAGCCGGATCTACGAGCCGAGCCATGGCCGGCTCGTCTTCTGCGACGAGGACATCACGGGGGTGGCGCCGCACGAGATCGCCCGGCGGGGCATCGCGCGGACCTTTCAGAACATCGAGCTGTTCGAGCACGCGACCGTGCTGCAGAATCTCCTGCTTGGCCGCCATGTGCACACGGGCTCGCGCTTTCTGGAGGAGCTGCTCTTCCTGCCGCGCGTGCGCGCGAGAGAGCTCGCGCATCGCGAGGCGGCGGAGAAGGTCATCGAGTTCCTCGATCTGCAGCTGTACCGTGACCGTCTCATTGCCAACTTGCCCTACGGCATTCGCAAGGTGGTGGAGCTGGCGCGCGCGCTGTGCACCGAGCCGAAGCTCTTGCTCCTCGACGAGCCATCCTCCGGGCTCAGTGTCGAGGAAACCGAGGACATGGCGTTCTGGATCCAGGACATCCGGAGCCTGCTCGACATCACGGTGCTCATGGTCGAGCACGACATGAGCCTGGTGAGCGCCGTCTCCGACCGCGTGCTGGCCTTGAACTATGGCCGCACGATCGCCCAGGGCACCGCGCGAGAGGTGCAGGAACAGCCCGACGTCGTCAAGGCGTATCTCGGAGGCTGACGCATGGCCGAGGGGCTGCTCGAGGTCAACAACATCGAGACTTACTATGGTCCGATCATGGCCATTCGCGGGATCAGCTTTGGCGTCCCGCGGGGCGCCATCGTCACCATCCTGGGGGCCAACGGCGCCGGCAAGACGACGATCCTCAAGACCGTGTCCGGCGTGATGGAGCCCCAGAAGGGCACGGTGACGTTCGAGGGCCGCGCCCTGCGGGGGCTGGATCCCGACAAGGTCATGCGCCTCGGTCTCAGCCATGTCCCCGAAGGGCGCGAGGTCTTCCCGCTCCTCACCGTCCGCGAAAACTTGAAGATGGGCGCCTACACGCGGACGGATGCCGGCGCCGTTGCCCAGGACATGCAGATGGTGTACGACTACTTTCCTGTCCTGGCCATGCGCGCCGAGCAGCGCGCGGGCTTGCTATCGGGCGGGGAGCAGCAGATGCTGTCGATCAGCCGGGCCTTGATGGCGCGGCCGAAGATGATGCTGCTGGACGAGCCGTCGCTGGGGTTGTCTCCCAAGCTCGTCAAGGACATCTTCGACATCATCGTCCGGATCAACCACGAGCAGGGAGTGACGATCCTCCTCGTCGAGCAGAACGCGAACATGGCCCTGCACATCGCCGACTACGGCTATGTGCTGGAAGTCGGCCGTATCGTGATGGAGGATACCTGCGCGCGTCTTCTCGAAAAGGACGACATCAAGGAGTTCTACCTCGGCATCAAGGACCAGAGCGTCCGCGGCACGCGCCGCTGGAAGAGGAAGAAGATGTGGCGATGAGAAGGGCGTACCCGAGGTGAGTGTCGCCGGGCCGCGGGCGGCGACCAGACCCGACGCGCCGACCTGGACTGTCCGGGGCCAGGGCACCTTGCCCACGCTCTTCCGCCAGGTGGTGAGGGAACGGGCCGACCAGGTGGCCATGCGGGAGAAGAGCCTCGGGATCTGGCGCTCCATCACCTGGCGCGAATACGGGGAGAGGGCCAAGCATGTCGGCCTCGGGCTCGTCGCGCTGGGTCTGCGGCCCCGCGACGTGGTGTCGATCGTGGCCGACAACTGTCCGGAGTGGCTCTACACCGACCTCGGCACGATCTCGGTAGGCGGGGTCACCAACGGCATCTACACGACGGATTCGCCGAGGCAGGTGGAATACATCGTCAACGACAGCGGCACGCGCTTCTTCTTCGCCGAGAACGAGGAGCAGCTCGACAAGATCCTCGAGGTGCGCGCCCGCTGCCCCAGCTCGTGAAGATCTTCGTGTACGACATGGACGGGCTGCACGGATTCCAGGACGACCAGGTGATACCGTTCGAGGCACTGCTCGAGCTCGGCGCGCGCCACGAGCGTGACCATCCCGGCGCCTTCGATCCCCTCGTCGAGGTCGCGCAGCCCGAGGATCTGGCCATCCTGGTGTACACGTCGGGCACCACGGGTCCCCCCAAGGGGGCCATGCTCAGTCACCGCAACATTCTGTTCCAGCTCGGCTATGCCGATTTCATCACCGAGCCCCGCGAAGGGGATCAGCAGCTGTCTTTCCTGCCCCTCGCTCACGTCGCCGAGCGCACGTTCAGCGTCTTCTATCCCCTCTACTCGGGCGCGACCGTGAACTTCGCGGAGAGCATCGACACCGTGCCCGAGAACATCCGCGAAGTGGCGCCGGCGGTGTTCTTCGCGGTGCCTCGGATCTGGGAGAAGTTCTACTCCTCCACGGCCCTGCGCATGCGCGAGGCGACGCCGCTGGGCAAACTCGCCTACGGCTGGGCGATCAGGGTCGGCATGCGGATGGCCGAGCGCCGGCTCGAGGGCCGCCGGCCGACGATGTCCCTCGCGCTCCTCTATCGGCTCGCCGACGCGCTCGTGCTCGACAACGTCAAGCGCGCGCTGGGGCTCTCCCGCGCTCGCGGCGCCGTCACCGGCGCTGCCCCCATCGCGCCGGAGCTGATCAGATGGTACCTGGCCCTCGGCATCGACATGCGGGAGGTGTACGGCCAGACGGAGAACTGCGGGCTGGCCACCGCCATGCCCGCCGGCCGGATCAAGCTGGGCACGGTTGGCGTCGCGCGCCCCGGCACCGAGGTCCGCATCTCCCCGGCGGGCGAGATCCTCCTGAAAGGACCCCACGACTTCCTCGGCTACTACAAGAATCGCGAGAAGACCGCGGAGACGGTGACCGACGGATGGCTCCACACGGGTGACGTCGGGTTCCTGGACGAGGACGGGTTCCTCACCATCACCGACCGGATGAAGGACATCATCATCACCGCGGGCGGGAAGAACATCACGCCCTCGGAGATCGAGAACCAGCTCAAGTTCTCGCCCTTCATCGCGGACGCCATCGTGATCGGAGATCAGCGGAAGTTTCTCTCCTGTCTCGTCATGATCGACCACGAGACGGTGGCCCAGTTCGCCCAGGAGCAGAACGTTCCCTTCACCAACTTTGCCTCGCTCTGCCGCGCGAAGGAGGTGCAGGATCTGGTCGGGGGCGAGATCGAGCGGGTGAACAAGCAGCTGGCCCGGGTCGAGACCATCAAGAAGTTTCGCCTCATCGAGCAGATCTTGACCCCGGAGGACGAAGAGCTGACGCCGACCATGAAGCTGAAGCGGACGTTCGTCAACACCAAGTACAAGGATGTCATCGACGGAATGTACGCGGAGGCCTGACCGCCGCGGTGCCGGGCATGACGCACTCACACGAGGAGCGGACCATGAAGATGGTACGGGGAGCGGGCGTGCTGGTTGGCGTGCTGGCGCTGGCCGGAGCGGCGATGGCGCAGCGGGTGGAGACGCGCGGGGTGACCCCGGCGGAGATCGTGCTCGGCATGCACACGGACCTGTCCGGCCCGGCGGCGACCTACGGCGTCTCCTCGTCGAACGCGGTGAAGATGCGTTTCGACGAGATCAACGAGAAGGGTGGCCTCCACGGCCGCAAGATCAAGCTGATCATCGAGGACACCCAGTACCAGGTCCCGCGCGCGGTCCAGGCCGGCGCCAAGCTGATCAACCGCGACCGGATCTTCGCCATGGTCGCCGGCCTGGGCACGCCCATGAACAATGCCCTGTTCAAGGACCAGCTCGACGCCGGGGTGCCGAACCTGTTTCCGCTGTCGGCCGCACGGTCGATGTTCGAGCCGTTCCACAAGCTCAAGTTCTACGGCGCCGCCACCTATGTCGACCAGGTCCGCGCGGGGATCAGCTACTTCGTGACCAAGAAGGGCAAGAAGGCGGTGTGTGCCATGTACCAGGACACCGACTTCGGCAAGGAAGTGCTGGACGGTATCCAGGTGCAGGTCGAAAAAATGAAGATCAAGCTCGCCGAGACCACCACGCACAAGCCGACCGACCAGGACTTCACGGCACAGATCACCAAGCTCAAGGCGGCGGGCTGCGACCTCGTGGTGCTCGGCACGATCGTGCGCGATTCGATCGTGCCGTATTCCACGGCGCGCAAGATCGGCTGGACCGACGTGGACTTCCTCGGGTCGGCGGCGAGCTACGATCTCTTTGTTGCCGCGGCTCAGGGCGGCGTCACGGAAGGGCTCTACGCGATGGGCCTGACGGACATGCCCTATCGGGACACGCTCAGCCCCGCCGCGCAGGCCTGGTTCGACCGTTACAAGGATCGGTTCAAGGTCGAGCCAAACATCGGTGCCGTCTACGGCCACGTCGCGGCCGATTTGACCGCGGTGGCGCTCGACAAGGCGGGCCCGAACCTGTCCCTCGACAGCTTCGTCAAGGCGCTGGAGTCGATCAAGGGCTACCGGGACATCTTCAACGGACCGGAAGTGAGCTTCGGTCCCGACAAGCACCAGGGCGCCAGCTCGTCGTTCCTGGCGGTGGTCAAGGGAGGGCGCTGGGTCCGCCTGACCGATCCGCTCACGTTCTGAGTCCGATCCGCGGTACGGAACGGCTTGACACCGGGGGCACTCATGCAGATCGAGCCGGCGTTGCTTTTCTCGCGTGAGGAGTTTGCGGAGCGTCTCGATGCGGTCCGCGTCGAGATGCGCCGACGCGGGATCGAGGTCCTCCTGATCGACGAGCTGGAGCATCTCTTCTACATCGCGGGCTGGCACGCCTCCGGATCGAGGTACCACGCGTGCATCGTCCCCGTGGACGGTGACCCGATCATGATCCTTCGCCGCCTCGACGAGCCCGGCTTCCTCGAGCGGACCTGGCTGCACGACTACGTGCTCTGCGACGATGCGGAAGATCCGATCGAGGTCCTCGCCAGGACCCTGGAGCGGAATGGCTGGAGCCAGCGCCGCATCGGGGTGGAAACGGACTCCCACTATCTCCCGGTGCAGCGCTACGAGGCGATCAAGGCGGCGCTGCCGAAGGCCACCTTCCTGGATTTCGCGAGCGTGCTCTGGGAGCTGCGGCTCCGGAAATCACCGCAGGAGATCTCCTACCTCGCCCTGGCTGCTTCGATTGTCGACCGAGCGATGGCGGAGGCGGTGGCCGCCGCCGGCGAAGGACTCACCGAGCGTGACGTCGCGGCGGTCGCGAGCGCAGCCTTCATCCGGCTGGGAGCCGACACAGGGCGAACCGGTCCCATCACGTCGGGACCTCGCTCGGGCTCGCTGCACGGCAGTCTCGGAGAGCATCGATTGGCCGCGGGCGACATCCTGCACATGGAGCTGGTTCCGACCGTCAACGGGTACAGCGCGAGACTCATGCGCCCGACCGTCATTGGCTCGCCCTCGAAGGAGCAGGAGGAGACGGCGCGATCGCTCATCGAGATCCAGGACCAGCAGATCGCCGCCATGAAGCCCGGGGCGGTCGCCCGAGACGTTGACCGGATCTGTCGAGCGCAGGTGCTCGCGGCTGGGCTCCGCGACACGTATGACAACTTCACCGGCTATACGCTGGGGTACTATGGCGGCGCCTACTGGGTTCCGCGGACGAGCGACTTCACGCGCGCCTTCCTCCCGACCGCCGAGTGGGTGCTCGAGCCGGGCATGTGCTTTCACATGTACACGGGCGCCCGCGGCATGGCGTTCAGTGAAAGCGTGCTCGTGACGGAACG
>WNGD01011501.1_pt1 | contig 10234 bp, 11 predicted proteins | sample 5400671 | NCBI WGS metagenome assembly WNGD01 (sample SAMN13153369, study PRJNA577476) | soil metagenome | isolation source: 40 cm soil or saprolite under grassland replicate 2 | place: USA:California | collected 2016-06-15
CATCTCGTCGACGGTGACCGGCGTGGTGCCCGAGTGGCCGAGCACGACCATCGCCGCCGTGTCGCCGACGAGGACCACGTCGATTCCCGCGTCCTCGGCGAACCGAGCGCCTGGCGCGTCGTAGGCGGTGACCATCACGATCTTCTCGCCTCGCCGCTTCATGGCGACCAGCTCGGGGAGCGGCAGCTTGCCGGCGGGGATACTCATCTGATTTCTCCTTCCAGGAGGACGTTGTCGATCAAACGGGTGGAGCCGACGCGGATCGCGGCGGCGAGAACCTTGGCGTCGCCGAGGTCGAGCACCTCGACGTAGTCCGGCCCGAGGCCGTTCAGCGAGGCGCGGGCGGCGGCGACGGGATCGGGCTCGCGCGCGGCCGACGCGAGCGCCCGCGGCAGGCCGAGCGCGCGCTCCCGTTCCTCCTTCGAGAGGCGGCCGTTACGGGACGAGAGCGCGAGGCCGTCGGGCTCGCGCACGGTCGGCACGGCGCGGATCTCCACCGGGACGTTCAGGTCGCGGACGAGGCGCCGGATCACGGCGATCTGCTGCGCGTCCTTCTGGCCGAAGTACGCGCGCTCGGGCCGGACGAGGTTGAAGAGCTTCAGGCAGACCGTCGCGACGCCGCGAAAGTGACCGGGCCGCGCGGCGCCCTCGGCTCCCGTCGCCGCCGGGTCGACCCAGGTTGCGAAGCCCGGTGGATACAACTCCTCGGGAGTCGGCGCGAACACCACGTCGACGCCGTCGGCCTCCGCGATCTCGAGGTCGCGCTGCTCGTCGCGCGGGTACGCCTCGAGATCGGACTGCTCGTCGAACTGGGCCGGATTGACGAACAGGGACATGACGACCGCCTCGTTCTCGCGGCCGGCTGCGCGGAACAACGCGCGGTGGCCGTCGTGCAGCGCTCCCATCGTGGGCACGAGACCCGTGCGCGGTGCCGTCTCCAGCTGGGCGATCGTCCGGACGATCTTCACGCGAGCATCACCGTCGCTCCGGCGAGCGTCTCGTACAGGTGCTCGAGCTCGGGCTCGGCCTCGCGGATCGCCTGCTTGTGCGCCTCGACCACCGCCCAGTCGCCGCGGGCGATCGGCCCAGTGAGCTGAAACCCGTTCTCGATCGTCCGCGTCATGAGTGGTACGAGCCCCTCGGCCGGAACCCCGAGACGCACGGCGGCCCGCTGGAGCGTGACGAGGTAGTTCGACGCGAAGACGGCGCCCGCGTGGTAGAGCGTGCGGCCGGTGTCCGCGAGCTCGAACGGGTGGAGGCCGAGCAGTTCCGCCAGCTCCCGCGCGACCGCAAGCGCCTCCTCTGTGTCGCCGCTGATCGCCGCCCAGGCGCCGTCGAACTGCGCCGGGTCGCCGCTCCGGTCGAACGTCTGGAGTGGATGGAGCGAGAAGCGGCGCTCGTGCGGGTCGAGTGCGGCGAGCGGCGTCGCCCCTGAGACATGTCCGATCCAGCCATGTCCCGGTGCCAGGCACCGGGACACGTCGGAAATGGCCGTGTCCGGAACGCAGAGGAGGACGACGTCCGGATCGTCGTCGCCCACGGCGACGCCCCGCTCGCGGAGGCGGGCGGTGGCAGCGGAACCGACGCGGCCCGAGCCGATGACATGGACTCTCTCGATCACGATCTCGCTCCAGCTCCGAACCGGATGCCGGGCAGGTCGGATTGTACTCGTGCGGCCACTTGGAGAAGAGGCTGCGTCTTCCGCGAGCTCTTCGGCGACGAGCAGGCGACCTGCGGGTCGAGCTAGCATCGGTGCGATGCCGATCTACGAGTACGTCTGCATGGAATGCGAGTCGCACTTCGAAGAGCTCGTCCGCGGCGAGCAGCAGGTCGCGTGCCCCGACTGCGCGGCGACGAACGTCTCGCGGCAGTTCTCCTCCTTCGCCGTGCACGGCGTGAAGAAGCCGGTCACCGCCGGCGGCGGCGGTGGCTGCTGCGGCGGCTCGTGCGGCTGCGGCCACGGCCACTAGCCCGTGGCCGATCGGGGGGACGAAGGCGAGCTGCTGACGCGCGCCGCCTACGACCGGATCGAGGTGGAGCTCGCCGAGCTCGAGGGACCGAAGCGTGCGGCGGCCGTGCAGGCGATCGCAACCGCGCGGGCGCACGGTGACCTGTCCGAGAACTTCGAGTACCACGCGGCGAAGAACGAGCAGGGACTGCTCGAGGCGCGGATCCGGGTGCTGCGCCACCGGCTCCAGCACGCGACGATCGTCGACGAGGAGGCGGCCGCGGCCAGCGGCGTCGTCACCGTCGGCTCCCGGGTGGAGCTCGAGCGGGACGACGGCGAGCGGCTCGAGGTCGAGATCACGGGCGTCGGCGGCGTCTCGCCCGACTCGCCGGTGGGCCGCGCGCTGCTGGGCAAGGCGCCCGGTGACGAGATCGAGGTGGAGGCGCAGGGAAGGACACAGGTCGTCTTCGGCGCCGGCAACCCGCGGGCCGACCTGATGTTCGTCGGCGAGGCGCCCGGCTTCCACGAGGACAAGCAGGGCGTTCCGTTCGTCGGCCAGGCGGGGAAGCTGCTCGAGCGGCTGCTCGCCGGCGTCGGCTTGTGGCGGGACGACGTCTACATCGCGAATGTCCTCAAGTGCCGGCCCCCGGGCAACCGGGACCCGCAGCAGGACGAGATCGAGGCGTGCGAGCCGCACCTCTTCCGCCAGATCGAGCTGATCGAGCCGAAAGTGATCGCGACGCTCGGCAACTTCGCGACGAAGCTCCTCTCCGGCCGACCGCTCGGGATCACCCGCGTGCACGGCCAGGAGCAGCCGCTCACGATCGCGGGCCGCAGCGTCCTCCTCTATCCGCTCTACCACCCGGCCGCCGCGCTCTACACGCCGGCGATGCTCAAGGTGCTCGAGGCCGACTTTGCCCGCCTGCCGGAGCTCCTTGGTGGCGGCGCCCAGCCCGCCGCCGTCGCGGCGCCCGAGCCGGAGCCCGCGCCCGAGCCGGCGGTCGAGGCGCCGGCCGAGCAGCTCGGCCTCTTCTAAACGACCTCGCCCTTTCCGCCCGTCCGGTGGACGCGTTCGGGCAAGACGCGTCCCGGTGCCAGGCACGCGGACATGTCCGAGGAGGCCGGGCACGGGCCGATCGGCTTGAACAAGCGGTGTGATGTCCCTTCGGGACGTGGCTCGGTGCCTGGCACCAGGACCTGGCCGTTTCGGAAGGGAAGCCACGTCCAATGCCGTCGGAGCGGGATTCGTAGGCTTGGCGACATGGCGGAGACGATGACCAACTTGCCCGAGGAGACGGAGGCGCTCGCGGCGGATTTCGCGCGGCGGCTGGCGGCCGGCGACGTCGTCACGGTCGCGGGCGAGCTCGGCTCCGGCAAGACGACGTTCGTTCGCGGCGCGTGCGGCGCGCTCGGAGTGCGTGAACGCGTCACGAGCCCGACGTACACGATCGGCCACCGCTACCACGGCGACGGCGTCGAGATCTCTCACCTCGACCTCTACCGCTTCGAGGGCGTCTCACCCGCGGAGTGGGGAGACCTCGAGCCGTACTTCGAGGAGGCGATCGCCTTCGTCGAGTGGCCCGAGGCGGGGGAGGGCGTCCTGCCTCCGCCTCGTTTCACGGTTCGTTTGCGGCATGCTGGCGCCGGGAGAGCTGTGGAGATCGAGGAGTGCTGACGCTGGCCTTCGACACGGCGACGGCTGTCGCCACGAGTGCGCTGGTGGACGGGGAAGAAGTGCTCGGCGAGCGGGTCTCGCGCGCCCAGACGCTGCTCGAGGACGTCGACGCGCTGCTGCGCCAGGCGGGCGCCCATCCGTCCGACCTCGGCCGGCTCGCGGTCGGCATCGGGCCCGGCAGCTTCACCGGCGTGCGGATCGGACTCGCGACGGCGCGCGGGCTCGCGCTCTCGCTCGATCTGCCCGGCGCCGGCGTGTCGACCCTCGCCGCGCTCGCGGCGGGCGCGCCGGGCGCGCTGCCGGTGATCGACGCGAAGCGGCGCGAGGTCTTCACCCTGCTCGACGGCGAGCCACTCGCGCTCGCCCCGCAGGAGCTGCCTGTCGCCGCGGGCACCGTCTGCGTCGGCGACGGCGCGAAGCGCTACCGGAAGCTGCTCGAAGAGCGTGGCGCCGTCGTCCCGCCGGACGACGACGACCGGCACCTGCCGCGCGCCCGCTTCCACGCCGCGCTGGCCGGCGAGCCCGGACCGGTTGACGAGCTCGAGCCTCTCTATCTTCGGGTGCCGGATGCCGAGAGGAACCTCCGACGATGACGACGATCGAGCTCCGCCGGCTCCTCCTCGACAACCTCGGCGAGATCGAGGAGGTCGAGCGCCGCTCGTACCCGACGCCGTGGTCACGCTCGATGTTCGCGGGGGAGCTGGCGAAGCCGAGCTCGATCTGCCTCGGCGCGTTCGAGGCGGACTCCGAGGACGGCGCGCTCGTCGGTTACCTGATCGTCTCGCGCTACGTCGACGCCTGGCACGTGATGAACGTCGCCGTCGATCCCGACCATCGCGGGCGCGGCGTCGGAACGATGCTCCTCGAGCGGCTCTTCGACCTCACCGCCGACGACGCGCGCCGCGGCTACACGCTCGAGGTGCGCGTCACGAACCGGAAGGCGATCGAGCTCTACGAGCGGCTCGGCTTCCGGTCGCGCGGCCTGCGGCGCGGCTACTACACGGACAACCGCGAGGACGCGCTCATCATGTGGAAGGACCCGGTCGCGCGCGACCCCGAGTAGTGCTACGTCGGTGATTCTCGGGATCGAGACGTCGTGCGACGAGACGGCCGCTGCGCTCGTCACGGACGAGGGCGAGATCCGGTCGAGCGTCGTCTCCTCGCAGGCGGAGCTGCACGCCCGCTACGGCGGCGTCGTGCCGGAGGTCGCCTCGCGGCGGCACCTCGAGCTCGTGACGCCCGTGATCCGCGAGGCGCTGGCGGAGGCGGACGCGACGCTCGGGGACGTCGACCGCGTCGCGGTGACGCAGGGGCCGGGGCTGATCGGCGCGCTCCTCGTCGGCCTCGCCGCCGCGAAGGCGGTCGCGTGGTCGCGCCGCCTGCCGCTCGTCCCCGTCGACCACCTCGACGGCCACGTCGCGTCGCTGTACCTCCAGCCGGATCCGCTCGAGCCGCCATTCCTCTGCCTGCTCGCGAGCGGCGGCCACACGATGCTCCTCGACGTGCGCTCGCACACCGAGCGAGAGCTGCTCGGGGCGACGCTCGACGACGCGGCGGGGGAGGCGTTCGACAAGGGTGCGCGCCTGCTCGGGCTCGGCTACCCCGGCGGGCGCGAGATCGACCGGCTGGCACGGGAGGGCGACCCGACCGCGCTCGACTTCCCCGTCGCCCGCGTGCCCGGGCTCGATTTTTCTTTCTCGGGGCTGAAGACCGCGCTGCTCTACGCCGTTCGTGACCTGGGCGAAGAGGAGCTCGAGGCACGACGGGCCGATCTCGCAGCCTCGTACCAGCGGGCGATCGTGCGCGCGCTCGTCGAGCGCACGCAGGAAGCCGCGCAGCAGACGGGGCGCGACCGGATCGCGATCGTCGGCGGCGTCGCCGCCAACTCCGAGCTGCGGGCGGCGCTTCCCGGCGCGACCGCGGCACCGCTCGCCCTCTGCACGGACAACGCGGCGATGATCGCGTCGGCCGCCCGCTGGACCGAGGCGGTTCCGTACCCGCGCTACCTCGCGCTCGACGCCTACGCCTCGCTCTGAACCGGGGAAAAGTACGGTCGGACGCCTGTCGGGGCGGACGTATACTCGCCGCGTAGACAAGTTTTCCCCCTGTTTGCAGCGACAAAAGGAGCAACCTGGTGACCGCAGTCGACGTAGGGACGTCCCATCTACGCGAGAACCCGTTCGAGCTGGCGCGCGAGCAGTTGCGCCGCGTCGGCTCGACCTTCGACATCGACCCGAATCTCGTCGCCGTGCTCGGCGAGTGCAAGAAAGCGATCGAGGTCTCGATCCCCGTCAGCATGGACGACGGGACGACGCAGGTCTTCAAGGGCTACCGCGTCACCCACAACATCGCCCGCGGGCCGTCGAAGGGTGGCATCCGCTACCACCCCGACGTCACCGTCGACGAGGTCAAGGCGCTCGCGATGTGGATGACGTGGAAGTGCGCCCTGATGGGAATCCCCTTCGGCGGTGCGAAGGGCGGCGTCGTCTGCGATCCGAAGAAGATGTCGCGCCACGAGCTCGAGGGCATGACGCGCCGCTTCACGAGCGAGATCATCAACGAGATCGGTCCGGAGAAGGACATCCCGGCCCCCGACGTCGGCACCGACGGCTCGGTGATGGCCTGGATCTTCGACACGTACTCGATGAACAAGGGCCACTCGGTGCTCGGCGTCGTCACCGGCAAGCCGCTCACGATCGGCGGGTCGCTCGGCCGGGTCGAGGCGACGTCACGGGGTTCCCTCTTCTGCATCCGCGATGCGGTCGCGAAGCTCGACAAGCGCCTCGCTGGGATGAAGGTCGTCGTGCAGGGCTTCGGCAACGTCGGGAGCTACCTCGCGAACTTCCTCCACCAGGAGGGCGCGCTCGTGATCGCGATCTCCGACTCGACCACGGCGCTCTACAACCCGAAGGGCATCGACATCCCGGCCGCCGTCGCCTACAAGGCCGAGCACCGGACGCTCGCCGGCCTCAAGGACGCCGAGACGATCACGAACGAGGAGCTCGTGCTCCTCGAGTGCGACATCCTCGCGCCGTGCGCGCTCGAACAGGTCATCACCGAACAGAACGCGGACCAGGTTAGGGCGTCGATCATCTGCGAGGGCGCGAACGGCCCGGTCACACCTGGGGCCGACGCGATTCTCGAGGACAAGGGCATCCTCATCCTCCCCGACGTGCTCGCGAACGCGGGCGGCGTCGTCGTCTCGTACTTCGAGTGGGTGCAGGGCCTCCAGGAGTACTTCTGGAAGGAAGTCGAGGTGAACGCGAAGCTCAACGACATCATGAGCCGCGCGTTCGACGAGACGTGGGAGATGGCGCAGAGCCGCAAGCTCCCGATGCGCGTCGCCGCCTACGGGCTCGCCGTGCAGCGCGTCGCCGAGGCGACGGTCACGCGCGGGATCTATCCGTAGCCGTTCCGGTCGTCACGCTTTACACCGCGGCGGGCTGCCACCTCTGCGAGGCGGCCCGGCGCGTCGTCACGGCGGCGAGAGACGAGCTCGGCTTCGAGCTGCGCGAGGTTGCGATCGACCGCGACTCCGAGCTCGAGGTTGCGTACCGGGAGTGGATCCCGGTCGTGGAGATCGATGGGCGGCGGCGCTTCGTCTACTACGTCCATCCGGACGCCCTGCGGAAGGCGGTTGCACAAGCGGGCGCGTAAGCGGCCTGGTACAACAGAGAACGCCGTCACGAAGTCGAGCCGGACGAAGGGGGTTACGTGGCCGAGCGCTTGAACGTCGGCGTCGCCGCGCGCCTGTCCCGGTACCTCCAGGTGCTGACGCAGGCGCGGAAGATGGGAAAGACGCGCATCTCCTCGCAGGAGATCGCGGAGTACACGAACATCAACGCGACGCAGATCCGCCGCGACTTGTCCAACTTCGGCAAGTTCGGCAAGCGCGGGGTTGGCTACTCGATCGAGCTCCTGCTCGACGCGATCCGGAAGATCCTCCGCACGCAGGGACAGCACAACGTCGCGCTCGTCGGCGCCGGCCGGCTCGGGCAGGCGATCGCGTCGTCCTCGATCTTCGCGGAGCACGGCATCAACATCGCCGCGGTCGTCGATACGGACGCGACGAAGGTCGGGCAGCCCATCGGTCGCGTCGCGGTCGAGCCGTACGAGAGCCTCGCCCAGCTCGTGCGCGACCACAACGTCGTGGTGGGAGTGCTCGCCGTGCCGGCCGACGGGGCCCAGCGGGCGGCGGACGACCTCGTCGGGGCCGGGGTCAAGATCATCTTCAACTACTCCGAGGCGCTGCTCGAGACGCCCGCGGACGTAACGGTGCACACGTCGAACCCCGCGGTCGAGCTCCTCTACGCGCTCTACTTCCACCTCACCTGAGTAGCGTCCGCTTCGTGCGGGTGCTTCTTTGGCACGGATACCTCCTCGGAGGAACCGGCTCGAACGTCTACACGCGGGCGCTCGCCCGCGAGTGGAGCCTGGCGGGGCACGACGTGACGGTCGTCTGCCAGGAGCGGCATCCGGAGCGCTACGACCTCGGCGGAGCGCGGGTGGTCGTCCCCGAGCTGCCCGACCGGCTGCTGCCGGTCTTCGTCCTCGACCGCTACGAGGGGCTCGACGCGCGGCTGCTCGTGGACTTCTCCGCGGCGGAGCGGGAGGCGTACGTCGAGGCGAACGCAACGGCGCTGCGCGAGCTCGCTCCGGCCGACCTCGTGTTCGCGAACCACGTCCTCCTCGGTGCGCCGGTCGGCGCGGCGAGCGGTCTGCGCTTTCGCGTCAAGGCGCACGGCTCGGAGCTCGAATACTCGATGCGCGGCCGCCCCGACCTCGCGCGCTGGGGAGCGGAGACGCTGGCCGGGGCGGAGGTCGTCTACGCCGGCTCCGAGCACATCCGCGACGTGCTCGAGGAGGTGTGCGGCCACGTCGACCGGGTCGAGGCCGTGCCGCCGGGCGTCGACGTCGAGGAGTTCCGGCCGGAGTCGCGGGAGGAGGCGCTCGCGGCGCTGCTCGAGGAGGCGAGGGCCGACCCGCCGAATCCCGGCAACCGCGAGGAGCGGCATCCGGACGAGGACAACGCCGAGCGCTTCGCGGACTTCTTCGCGGAGGAGCGGCCGACAGTCGTCTATTTCGGGAAGCTGATCGAGAACAAGGGCGTTCACGTCCTGCTCGAGGCGCTCACCGGCCTCGACGCGCGAGCGGTCGTCGTCGGCTTCGGCGACTTCCGCGAGCGGCTCGAGGCACTCGCGCCGCCCAGCACGCTCTTCACGGGGCCGCTCGAGCACCGCCACCTCCGTCACCTGCTGCCGCTCTGCGACGTCGCCGTCGTGCCGTCGATCTTCCCCGAGGCGTTCGGGATGGTGGCGGCGGAGGCCGCGGCCGCCGGCGTGCTGCCGGTCGTCTCCGCGCACTCGGGCCTCGCGGAGGTCGCCGCCGGCATCGGCGAGGAGGTCGGACCGGAGACGGCAGCACTCCTCTCCTTCCCGGCCGGCGATGCTGCCGCGCTGCGCGAGCGGCTCGCCGCGATCCTCGCCCTGCCATCCGAACGCAGTAACGAGCTCGGCCTCGCCGCCCGCCGCGCTGTCGAGGAGCGCTGGAGCTGGGCACGGGTTTCCGCGCGCCTCCTCCAGCCACTAGCCTTTTCATAGTGGGCGAGGAGCAACGGCTCGGGTACGAGGAGATGCTTGCGCGTTCGCGCGCCGAGTTCGACGCCGTGCCGGATTTCACGGTCGCCGTCGAGGAGGAGTTCGCGCTCCTCGACCCCGAGACGCTCGGGCTCGTCAACCGCTTCGAGGAGCTGCAGGATGCGGCAAAGGGGACGGAGCTCGAGCCGCACCTCGTCGGCGAGCTGATCGCCTCGGAGATCGAGATCCGCACCGGCCGCTGTGACTCGTTCGCCGAAGCCGCGGCGCTCCTCGGCGAGCGGCGGCACCAGCTCCGCGCGCTCGCGGAGTCGCGCGGGGTCGCCCTCGCCGCGACCGGAACCCATCCCTGGAGCCCGTGGCAGGAGCAGCGGATCATCGACACGCCGCACTACCGCCGCAACGACGAGATCCTCCGCTACGTCGTCTGGCGCAACAACTCTTTCGGTATCCACGTACACGTCGGCATCAACGGCGCCGACCGCGCGATCCGCGTCTGTTCGGCGCTCCGGAACTATCTGCCGGAGCTGCTCGCGCTCTCGGGGAGCTCGCCGTTCGTCGAAGGCGTCTTCACGCACCTCCACTCGGCGCGGACGCAGATCTTCACGCGCATGTTTCCGCGCTGTGGCATCCCCGACGCGCTCGCGGGCTGGGACGAGTGGGAGGCGTACGTCCGCTTCCTCTACGAGACCGGCTCGATCAGCGAGAACACGCAGATCTGGTGGAGCGTGCGCCCGCACCTCGCCTTCCCGACCGTCGAGATCCGGATCTGCGACGCGCAGCCCGACCTCGGCGAGTCCCGCTCGCTCGCGGCGCTCTGCTACGTGCTGACTGCGCGGATCGCGCGCGCGCTCGACGAGGGCGAGCCGCTGCCCGACCTGCCGTCCCGCCTCCTCGAGGAGAACCTCTGGCGGGCGATCCGGCACGGGCTCTCCGGCGAGCTGATCGACTTCGAGCGCGGCGAGCCGATCCCGGCGCGGCAGCGGATCGAGGAGCTGATCGAGTGGGTGCTGCCGG
>WNGD01007542.1_pt1 | contig 10233 bp, 12 predicted proteins | sample 5400671 | NCBI WGS metagenome assembly WNGD01 (sample SAMN13153369, study PRJNA577476) | soil metagenome | isolation source: 40 cm soil or saprolite under grassland replicate 2 | place: USA:California | collected 2016-06-15
GCGCGTCGCCGCGGTCCACGGCACCCTCGAGCTCACCGACGGCACGAACGAGCCGATCACTCCCGAGCACCTGTACGGGACGCAGGAGACCTCGCTGCAGCTGCTCGCCGCGGCCAACGTCAGCCTCGCCGCCGCGCTGGTCGTGCTCCGCCTGACGTAACTGCCGGACCTGCCCTACCATGGCGCCGTGCGCGCGGAGGTCCTCGAGCTCGTCTTCGCAGGAGCGATCATCGCCGTGTCCGGAGCGGCAGTTGCCGTCGTCCTCGGCCGGATCTCGAACCGAGCGCTGCGGGCGCTGGCAGCCATCCTCTCCGCGGCTGCGGTCGTCGCCTGGGTGGCCTTCGCGCTCGAGCCGCAGCGCGACGTCGCGGTCGTCGCCGGCGGCCTGACGGTCTGCGCAGCGCTCGGGATCGGCCTCCTCGCCCTACGCGCGCTCCTCCAGCGCGAACGCGACCTCGAGCGGCGGCTCGAGGAGTCGCGGGGACAGCTCCACGACGTCGTCCGCAAGGAGACCGAGACGCGGGCGGCCGAGCTCGAGCGGACGCTGGCCCTCGCGCGGGCGCAGTCACTCACGCGCCTGATCGAAGAAGAGCGCCGGATGTCCGAGGAACGGCGCGCGGCGCTGCACGAGCGCGAGCGCCGGGCGAGTGCCGAGCTGAGCGAAGCGCTTGCGAAGGTCGAGCAGCGAATCAGCCGGAGGCTCGCCGAGTTCACGGGCGACCTCGAGCGGGCCGAGCAGGGCCTCGCGTCTCAGGTGACGGCCGTCGGCCAGCGCCAGCAGCAGCTGCTCTCCGAGGCGACCGCGCGCCTGGCAATCGAGACCGAGCGGCTCGACACGGCCAGCGAGGAGCAGCGTGCCCGCCTGGCCGAGCTCGTCACCGAGTTCGACCGCACTGCCCGCGAGGTGGCCGAGACCGCCCGGACCCAGCTCGAGACACACGAGACCGAGCGGCGGCGCGCGCTGCACGAGGTGGCAGACCGGCTGCGCGAGCGGGAGCGGGAACTGCGCGACCGGATCGCCGCCGAGGAGTCAGAGGCAGTCCAGCGGATCGAGTCCGGCTTCGCGGACGTCGAGCGGCGCCAGCTCGACCAGCTGAAGCGGATCGTCGAGCGAACCTCGGACAGCTTCTCGGACGCGCTCGCAAAGCAGTTCGGCGACGAGATCAAGCATGCGCGCGAGGACGCCGCACAACGCCTCGCCCGCGAGCTCGACAAGGCCGTCGCCTACTTCGCGCGTGAGGCGCAGACCGTGCTGGCGGAGCGGCTCGCGCACGTGGCCGACGCGGGCGGCCAGAGGCTAGAGCGCAAGCTCTCCCAGATCGGCTCGTCGCTCGAGCACGAGCAGCATTCGCTCTCGGCCGAGCTGCAGAAGCGAATCGGCGAGGCCGAGATCGAGCTCCGTACGCAGGTCCAGGCGCTTGCGGCCGACGCCGAAGCGGAGCGCACGGTGCTCAACGCGCGCCTGAACGAGCTTCAGCGACGCCTCGACGACCTGCTCAACGCGGCCGAGTCACGACTGGCTCCGACGTTTCGAGCCAGCTGAGACTGGCAACGAAATCTTCACAAACTTCCCGAAAAAGGGTTCGTCTAGGACAGGACGAACTATCCGGACGCCGATGTCGCAGATTGCCGAGACACCCAGGGACGAGCAGGCGAAGGTCGAGAGCTGGAGGCTGCACGTCCTGATGGAGGCCGGGTATCCGCTCCCGCTGGCGGAGCGAATCGCGCATTCGACCGCCGATCTGCACCACGCCGTCGACCTGGTGTCACAAGGCTGTGACCCGGAGACCGCGGCCGAGATCCTGCTCTAGGCTCTCGACATAGTGAAAGTCGAGGCGATCGACTACGGCGACCGGCGCGTCTACTCGGTCGGAGCGTTCAACCGCGGCGTCTCGTCGTGGTTGACCCGCCTGCCGACGGTCTGGGTCGAGGGCGAGGTCACGGAGCTCCGCCGCCAGGCGCGCTGGGCAAGCGTCTTCTTCACCCTCAAGGACCCGGCCGACGGCGCGTGCCTCGGCGTCTCGATGCCGCGGGGCCAGTTCGACGGACTGCGCCTCGACCTCGCCGACGGCGACCGTGTGCACGTCTACGGCCGGCCCGAGCTGTTCGAGGCGAAGGGCGAGTTCCGCCTGCGGGCGCTGTCACTCGAGCGCTTCGGGCTCGGCGAGCACCTCGCCGCCCTCGAGCGCCTCAAGCAGAAGCTCGCGGCCGAAGGGCTCTTCGCGCCGGAGCGCAAGCGGCCGCTGCCGCTTCTCCCCCGTCGGATCGGGCTCGTCACCGGCAACGACGCTGCCGCCAAACGCGACGTCATCACCGCGATCACCACGCGCTTTCCGCCCGCGCGCGTACTCGTCGCCGAGACCTACGTGCAGGGCCCGCGCGCCGCGGGCGCGGTCGTCGAGACCCTCGCCAGGCTCTGCCGCGAGCCTGACGTCGAGGTGATCGTGGTCGCCCGGGGCGGCGGCAGCTTCGAGGACCTGCTGCCCTTCAGCGACGAGCGGCTCGTCCGCGCGATCGCCACCTGCCCCGTCCCGGTGGTCTCTGCGGTCGGCCACGAGCAGGACACGCCGCTCTGCGACCTCGCAGCCGACGCGCGCGCGTCGACCCCGAGCGTCGCCGCCCGCCTCGTCGTCCCCGACCTCGCCGAGCTCGTGCAGCGGCTCGACCGGGCCCGCTCGAGCCTCGAGCGCGGAACGCGGCGCGCCCTCGAGCGCGAGCGGCAGCGCCTCGACAGAGCCCACGAGCGGCTGGGCCGTGCGCCACGGCTCCTGCTCGAGCGGAGGCGCGCCCGCCTGAACGAGGCGGCGGCCAAGCTCACAGCCCTCTCCCCACGCGCGACCCTAGAGCGCGGCTACGCGATCGTCCGGGCGAACGAAGGAATCGTTCGCTCGGGCGCCGAGGTCAGTCCCGGTGACGCCGTCGACGTCGAGCTAGCCGAAGGCGGCTTCGGCGCCCGCGTCGAGGAGACCAGATGACATTCGAAGACGCGCAGAAGGAGCTCGAGGAGATCGTCCGGCGACTCGAAACCGGCGAGGCTCCGCTCGACGAGGCCCTCAAGCTGTGGCAGCGCGGCGAGGAGCTCTATCGCCTCTGCAAAGACCAGCTCGACACCGCAGAGGGAAAGATCGAGGAGCTCGCAGGCCGCGCGGAAGCTGCAAAGCCATAATCCGTGTGAACTTGGCAGAAACGACTTAGAATCGGCCCGTGACCGAGCCTTCGACTGAGCTGCTGCGCAGAGTCCCGCTGTTCGCGGAGTTCGACGAGAACGACCTGAAGCGCCTCGCGCGCTCGTTCAAGGAACGCACGTTCGACGCCGGCAGTACCGTTGCGGGCGAAGGAAAGACCGGCGCCGGGTTCTTCGTGATCGAAAGCGGCGAAGCGTCCGTTTCGGTCCGCGGCGACGAGCGCGCCAAGCTCGGCCCCGGCGACTACTTCGGCGAGATCGCCCTGATCGACGATGGCGCCAGGAGCGCCACGATCACCGCCGACAGCGACCTCCACTGCTACGGGCTGACGTCGTGGGAGTTCCGCCCGCTCGTCGAGTCCAACGCCTCGATCGCATGGAAGCTGCTCGAGACCATGGCGCAGCGCCTTCGGGCGGCCCAGCAGCGCTGACGTCCGAGCTCGGCGACGCCAAACTCGTCGCGCGGTGCCGCGGCGGCGACGGCGACGCCTGGCGGGAGCTCGTCGAGCGCTTCTCCCGCTACGTCTACGCGATCGCGATGCAGGGGTTCCGCATGTCGGAGCACGACGCCGAGGATGTCTTCCAGGAAGTGTTCGCGCGCGTGTACGAGCGGCTGGACAGCCTGCGCGAGGACGACGCGTTCCGCCCCTGGATCGGCCAGCTCACGCGGCGCATCTGCATCGACCGCCTCCGCTCCGGCACGAGAGAGCCGCCCGCCGAAGAGGAGCTGGCCGAGGTCGCCGACGAGGACGTCCTCTCGCAGCTCGAGGAGGCCTTCGATGTCCACGACGCGCTCGCGGCGCTCCCGGAGCACTGCCAGGAGATTCTCGACCGCTTCTTCGCACGTGACGAGAGCTACCGCGTGATCGGCGAGGCCCTCGAGCTCCCGGCCGGGACCATTGCCAGCCGCATCTCGCGATGCCTGGTCAGATTTCGCGACCAGTACGAAGCGGGGTCGAAATGAGTCGGATTGCTTCGACCGGTCATTTCAGACGGACACACGAGCAAAGCTCGTGCGTCCTGGACATCGGCATCGCAAGCGATGCCGAGGGGAAGAAATTCGCCCACTCCCCCGTCCAGTGAGCAGGTGACGTGATGAGTGCCTATGACATCGAACGGCTTTCGCGCCTGATCGGGATGCTCCCGCCGGCCCCAGCGGCCTGGGTTCGCGCGGCGCAAGAGCTACCCGCTGCGCGTCGGGAGATCGACGGAATCGTCGCCCGCGCCGAAGCCGATGCCGAGTTCCGCAAGACACTCATCGCCGACCTAGAAGGCGCGCTGCGGGCGGAGGGCGTGGAGCCAACGTGGCCGTTGCTCGACGAGCTCCGCCGCCGCGTCTCCTAGAGCTCTCGCTTTAAGGTTCACTCCGTGACCGCGTACGAGGAAGAGCTTCCGGCGTGGAGCCTCCCCTCCGAGGCGGCAGAGAAGATCGCGTTCGGCGTCGAGTGGCCCGAGCGCGTCACGCGCGAGTGGGCCTGGGGCGGTTCGACCGGCAAGGGCGTCCGCGTCTGCATCCTCGACAGCGGCGTCGAGCCGAACCACCCGATGGTCGGCGACCTCGAGCGCGCCGTCGCGATCAGGCGCGGCGTGGACGACGAGACGATCGTCGAGGAGGACACCGAGGGCGACCTCTGCGGCCACGGCACGGGCTGCGCTGGAATTGTTCACGCCCTCGCGCCCGAGGCCAGCCTCACGAGTGTCCGCGTCCTCGGCGCCGGCTTCAAGGGCAGCGGCTTCGTGCTCCTGGCGGGCCTGCGCTGGGCGATCGAACAGGACTTCGACGTGATCAACATGAGCCTCTCGACCACGAAGCAGGAGATCGCGAGCCTGCTTCACGAGCTCGCCGACAGCGCCTACTTCCGGCGCACGGTGCTCGTCGCGTCGGCCCACAACATGCCCGTCGAGAGCTACCCGTGGCGCTTCTCGTCGGTGATCTCGGTCGGCAGCCACGACAAGCCCGACCCGCTCGCGTTCTTCTACAACCCGAACCCGCCGGTCGAGTTCTTCGCGCGCGGCGTGGGCGTCGAGATCGCCTGGCTCGGCGGCGGCAAGATCCTCTCGACCGGCAACAGCTTCGCGACGCCGCACATCAGCGGCATCTGCGCGCTGATCCGCGCCAAGCACCCGGAGCTGACCCCGTTCCAGCTCAAGAGCGTGCTCTACCTGACCGCCACCAACGCCGGAGGTGCGAAATGAGCGACGACCTACGCGCAGCTGTCGCCGCCGGTGCGCTCGGCGCCGAGACCTCCTACCGCCACCTGCTGCAGTCGATCGTCGAAGTCGCGCGCTCGATCTTCGGAGCCCGCGCGTCGTCGGTCTTCCTGTTCGACGAGGACTCGGACGAGCTCGTGTTCGAGGCCGTCGCCGGCGAGGGGGCCGACGAGCTCATCGGCCGTCGCTTCCCGTCCAGCACCGGCATCGCGGGCTGGGTGCTCGTCACGCGCCAGCCGCTCGTCGTCGAGGAGCTCGCCGACGACCCGCGCTTCTCACGCGAGACGGCCGAGTCGACGGGGTTTGTTCCGAAGGGCCTGATGGCCGTCCCGCTCCTGCACGAGGACCGCACCCTGGGTGTGCTCGAGGTACTCGACCGCCCGCAGCAGGCCGCGTTCTCGCTCCAGGAGATGGAGCTGCTAGGCAAGTTCGCCAACGAGGCCGCGATCGCGCTCGACCTCCTGCAGCGGGCGCGAGAGGCTCGGGCAGTCCTCGAAAACGAGGGCGGCGAGGCCGCAGCCGTCGCGAGGTTCGTCGCGAAACTCGGCGAAGCCTCACCCGAACGCCGCGAGGCCGTGCTGAAGCTGCTCGAGTCGATCGAGGCGCTCCTGCCGACTTCGAGCAGCGCGCTGGACGAAGCTTTCTAGGGCCGGCCTACTCCCTATGGCGTAACGGCGAAAATACGCCGTTGGATCAATAGGCAGCGGGCAGGGCCGTTGGTAGCTTCGCCGGCATGGTCGAACTGCTTCATGACGGGCCTCCGGTCATCACGGATCGGCAGCGTCAGGTGATCGAGCTCATCGCGGAAGGTTGCTCGAACGAGGAAGTCGGCCGCCGCCTCGGCATCTCGCCGAGGACGGCGAAGGCTCACTCGGACGTCCTCCGCCAGAAGCTCGGCTGCACCAGGCGCCGGCAGATCCCGAGCGCGTATCGCTCACTGACCGGACGCGACCCGCTCTCACAAAGCCTCGGAGCGGTTCCTCCCGTCTCCGGGGGCTGACGGCCCGCGCCTGCGGCCTCGCGGGGTCGCAGGCGCGGCGTCCCTAAGCGAGGCCTTGGCCGGGTGGCCTCGGTGCGTTTAGCCTTATGCAGTCGGGTGCTGGAGGAACCCGAGGCAGGATGGAAGAAACCACACAGCTAGTAGTCCCTGCGGGGCGACGCCACATCATCGAGCGCCCGCGGCTTACACGCCTTCTTGATCAAACGTCGGCGCGAGTAGTCATGCTCGTGGCGCCAGCCGGCTACGGGAAGACCACGCTCGCACGCCAGTGGCTCAAGAAGCGAACCCGCGGCTGGTACACAGCCAGTGCAGCATCAGCCGATGTCGCAGCACTGGGTACAGGGATTACGGATGCTGCTCGATCAGTCTCGAACGATCTAGGCGATCAGTTCCGAGAGTGGCTCCTAACGAGGCGCGGAGATGAGGATGCCGTCCTTGCCGCCAGCTTCCTTGCGGGGGACCTACGTCGATGGCCCGAAGGAGCCTGGCTAGCGATCGATGACTATCACTGGTTCACGCCCCAGGCGGAAAAGGTGCTTGAGTTTCTCGTGGACGAGGTTCAATCGCTTCGGATCCTGCTCACGAGTCGCAGTCGCCCTGTTTGGGCGACTTCGCGAAAGCTGCTCTACGGCGAGATCTACGAAATCGCCCGGGCCGCGCTTGCGATGGACCAGGACGAAGCCAATGAAGTCCTCGAACGCATGGATCGCCCTGCCGCCCGCGGGCTACTCGCTCTCGCCGACGGATGGCCAGCAATCATTGGCCTAGCCTCGTTCGCCGAGGCTTCGGCCTTCCTTGGCCGGGAGAGAGTGCCAGCTGCTCTCCTCGACTACGTGGCGGATGAGCTTTATTCCTCCCTCAGCCCATCCGCGCAAGAGCCGCTCTGCCAGATCAGCCTCCTACCGTCACTGTCGGCGGAGCTCATCGAGCGCCTTCTGGAAGAGGCAAGCAAGGAGGCGCTCGACGAGGGATTCCGTGTTGGGTTCCTGACCGCAGAAGACTCTGAGACTCTTTCGCTCCATCCTCTGCTCAGAGTCTTCCTCCGTCGTAAGTTTGGAGAGATTCCTAAGAGCGAACGCGACAGACTCGTAACAAAGGCTGCCGTTCTCCTCATCGAACAACGGTCATGGGAAGGAGCCTTCGACCTCATCTCTGAATTTTCGCGTCCAGATTTACTTGACCTCTTACTTCGATCGTCGCTCTATGAGCTCCTCAACGAGGGTCGCCTAACAACAGTCTCTAAGTTCGTCGCGTTCGGACAAGAAAACTCTCTTGAGTCACCCATGCTCGACTTGGCTAGAGCAGAGCTTGCTTTTCGACAGGGCTTTCACGACCGGGCCAGAGCTCTCTCGGAGCGGGCCGGCGAACTCCTCAAAAAGGATGCAAACCTGGCGTCGAAGGCGTTCTGCAGAGCGGGTCAATCGGCTTATTTCTCAGACGATCCTCGTGTCGCCATCGAGTACTTTAAGCGGTCGCGCCGACTGGCGCGGGACCGCGCGGACGAGCGCGCCGCAATCTGGGGGCACTTCATTGCGGCAGTTGAGCTGGAAGACACGGAGGCAGTCGACCTGTTGCATGAGTTTCGAGATGTCGGCGAAACCAGCGCCGATGATTTGGCGCGGAATGAAAATGGGCGATTGCACCTCGCGATGCGGTTGGGAGAGCTCTCGGAGGCCTTCGGCGGATCAGAGGCAGCCGCCAAACTCGTGTCCGAAGCCAAAGATCCTGTGGTTCGGGCCTCCTTTTGGCACGTGTACGCTGCCGCACTGCGAGTAGCGGCGCGCTACCCCGCCGCAATGCGCGCGGCCGAGCACGCACTCCTCGAAGCAGAGCGTTTCCACCTTGAGTTCGCGAGGGCGCACGTCCTCCTGACGCTTGCCGGGATTCGTCTCGGGTTAGGCCGCCCCGCAGAAGCATTGCCTCTTCTTGATGAGGTTGCTCTGCTGGCTGAGGATCGAGGCGACGTATACCTTTCAATGAACGAGAGGACCGCGCGGTGCCGGCTCCACCTCCTCGTAGGAGACCCGCTTAGCGGACTCAGTGTCACCGAAGGAACTTGGCCTCATGTCCCTTCAGATGGACAGTACTCCGAGTTGCTCGCATGTCGGGCCATTGCACTTTCCCGATCTGCAAATACAAGCCAGGGCGCCCTTGAGCTACTCGAAAGAGCCGAAACGATCAGTCGGGAGAACGAGGCATCCCACCTCTGTATGTGGGCTCGAGCAATACTCGCGGTGGACCAGAACCAGAACAGCGCACGGGAACTTGTTCGTGACGGGCTCGAGCGAAGCGTTTCGACTGGCATTCTCGATCCATTGGTGTTCGCCGGCCGTGTCGCGCCGGCACTGGGAGAGTTTTGCGAGGCTCCGTCTCTTATGGATGAGCTCCTCGCAGCAACCCACGATTCGCTTGACTCGGCGGCCTCGAGCGTCGAAGCCGGAGCCGCATCCTCAATCGATCACATAACAAGGCGCGAGACCGAGGTGCTCGCGCTTCTTGCTGAGAGCAAGACGAACAAGGAAATCGCTTCAGCTCTGTTCTTGAGCGAGGCGACCGTGAAAGTTCACGTTCGGCATATCCTGCGCAAGCTGGGAGCGCGAACCCGCACTGAAGCCGCCGTGCGGGCTGTCAGGATGCAACAGCTTCGAGGACTCGCGGATACGACTCGAGGCTGACCGACTCGCTCGCTTGTCCTTCGAATGTGAAGCCTGAACCCCGTCCACACCGATATTCCTCTGTTGCGTTTGCAAGGACGGCCTCGAAAGCTGCGACTACCGCCGTGTCGAACTGGGTTCCGACACCTCGCGCCATCCGGATGCGGGCGACAGTCGACGGCATGGCATCTCGATAAGGACGCTTCGACGTCATTGCGTTGTAAGCATCTGCGACAGCAATAATCCTGGAAATGAGCGGTATGTGATCTGCGAGATGGCCGTCTGGGTACCCCTGCCCATCGACTCGCTCGTGATGATGGCGGACGATCTCGGCGATTTCCGCGTAGTCGTCAACCTTTCTCAAGATTCGCTCGCCGATAACCGGATGACTCTCCATCTGGTTTCGTTCCTCGCTGCTCAGTGGCCCAGGCTTTTCTAGCAAACCTGGTTGAAGGCCGATCTTGCCAATGTCGTGCACCAAACCACAAAGATGAGCAAGCGCCTGCTGGTCCTGCGTGAGCCCTAGCCGACTCGCAATGTCGCGCGCGTAGACTGCCACCGCGGCGGAGTGCCCGGCTGTGTATTGATCACGAGCATCAAGGGTTGCGACAAGCGCCGTTGCAAAGGAGAGACTTGCCCTCTCCTGCCGCGCGATTGCGAGAGCCAACTCTTCGGCCGTAGCCCGCTGTTCGCGGTAAAGAAGAAACAGCTTCTGTGCGGCGATAGCTGGGAAGAGAAACAGGGCGACACTCCACGGCGACACCTCGCTGTAGGCATAAACGAGCAACGCCGTGATAGGCGCGTAGAGGGGCATGGCAAGAAAAACACTCCCACCCAGCTTGGCGATCTCACTGAGCGGCATCCCGCGCAACCGGGCAACTACGGATCCAAGGAGCAAGTCGCCGACTTGCTCGACTACCGTCGCCGCGACGACTGCCGCAAGCACCCGTCCGAAGGCATGAATGTCAGAACCGTCGATCCGAAGGGCAACCAGGCCGGCCACACCAGCTGCCAGAGAGCGCGTCGAGGTCCAGATCAGCCAACGACCATAAGGCCTTTGAAAGCAAGCGAGAAGGCTTGCGGCGCTTACGCAAATTGCCGCGAGGGGGCCGTAGATCACCGCCGCCAAAACGATCGGGAGAAAGGAAACCGAGACCTCGGCACGGGGGCTTAGCCGTACGCTT
>WNGD01017015.1_pt1 | contig 10233 bp, 8 predicted proteins | sample 5400671 | NCBI WGS metagenome assembly WNGD01 (sample SAMN13153369, study PRJNA577476) | soil metagenome | isolation source: 40 cm soil or saprolite under grassland replicate 2 | place: USA:California | collected 2016-06-15
CGAACAAAGCCAGGATAATGAGAACGCTTTTCATCGACAATCTCCTTCGGGAAGGGCGCAGGTGAACCTCATCGCTCTCAGCGCCAGATGCGCTCGTGCGCGGAGCTGTTCGAGCGACGTCCAGGATTATCACACGCCGATGCGGGTCCGGCAAGCGCACCCTCAACCACGGGTGCAATTTGGAAGTGAGAGTCAAGCCGCGCGGCCGGAGAGACTGCGAGAAATTGTGTTTCAGACCGATGACATCCAAATGGCCGTGGTCGTTTTCGTAAAATTCGTGTCGATTAAAACCGCCACGAATTCCACGAATTAGCACGAATTGAATTCTCCGTACTACTAAGCCGAAAATCCTTTGCAAGCTGCCAAGGATTTTCCTCCGCGGGGCTCCTGGGAGCGCACGCATCCTGCGTGCAGGGTGTTGGACACCCAGGGCATGCTGGAAGCGTGCGCTCCCAGGGACGGAACCTCCGCGTTCTCTGCGTCTCTGCGGTGAGATTCTTTTTGGTTGCGGCTGAGCTGCTCCGTGTTCATCCGTGTCCCATGAAACAGCTCCGCCAGACAGCAGCGCTATCCTCTCGAAAGGCGAAGGCCGGCAGTGAATAGCGCCGCCGGTGAGAGTCCATGAGGACGGGGGCTGCCGTTTTGAAATCTCAAATTTCAAATTTGAAATTTCAAATGTTTCCCGGCCGCAGGCTACAATCAGAGCGTCGGAGGGTGCGCTGATGAGAGATCCGCGTCAGAGAATGAAGCTCATCTGGATGGTCTTAACAATTATTGCGGTCACGCTCGGTCTTCATCCTGTGAGTGCTTTTTTATCCGATGATTGGCCGCAGTTTCGAGGGCCGAACGGAACCGGAATTTCGCGTGCAATGAATCTGCCCGTCGATTTTGGTCCTGATCGTAACGTCCTCTGGAAGACGCCCCTTCCGCCGGGGCATTCCTCGCCCGTGCTCGGGCGCAATCGAGTTTTCGTCACCGGATTCGAAGGGGACAAGCTTTTCGTGATCGGACTGGATCGCGCAACGGGGAAGATCGTCTGGCAGAGGCCGGTGCCGCGATTGCGCGCGGACCGCCTCCGGAAGCCCAATAATCCAGCCTCGCCGAGTCCCGTGACGGACGGCGAGAACGTCTATGCCTTCTTTCAGGACTTCGGCTTGATTTCCTTCGACTCCCGGGGACGAGAACGATGGCGATTACCGCTCGGTCCGTTCAGCCTCTATTACGGCTTTGGCGCGTCGCCGGTTCTGATCGACGACAACCTCGTGCTGCCGTGCGATCAGGATACGACGTCGTTCCTCGTTGCGGTCGACAAGAACAGCGGGAAGGTGCGGTGGAGAGTGAACCGTCCGGGGGTCATCTCAGGTTACTCGACGCCTGTAGCCTGGAAACCCGAGCGGGGTCCGAAGCAGATTGTGATAGCCGAATCGTTCCAGCTTTCCTCCTATTCGATCGAAAACGGTGAACGGTTGTGGTACGTCCGAGGGCTGGCTTGCGAGATGAAGTCCATTCCTTCGGTTGCGAACAACATGCTCTACATCAACGGCTGGGGTTGGCCCGAAAACCAGCCGGGCCGGCAAATCTATCTGCCGGCGTGGGAGGAGGCCCTCATCAAACACGACGCGGACAAAGACGGCAAGATCTCCCAGTCCGAGATGCCGCACGAAAGGCTGAAGCAGGAAGCCTATTTCAAGGCTCTCGATACGGATGAAGACGGAACCTTGAACTCCCGCGAATGGGAGATTTGCCGCGCCATGATGGCGGCGGAAAACGGGTTGCTCGCCATAAGGCTCGGCGGCAAAGGCGACATGACAAGAACCGCCATCCGCTGGCGTTATCAGAAACCGGTGCCACAAGTCCCGTCGACCCTGCTCTATCAAGGCGTGCTTTTCATGGTCAATGACGGCGGCATTCTGCTCTCCTTCGATCCATCCACCGGCAATGTCATCAAGCAGGGGAGATTGAAGGGCGCGATTGACAAGTACTTTGCATCGCCCGTTGCGGCCGAGGGCAAAGTCTTCTTGATCAGCCAGGACGGCACGGTCTCCGTGGTGAAAGCGGCAGGCGATTGGCAAGTGCTTGCGGTCAATGGACTCGACGACGAAGTCTTCGCGACGCCGGCCATAGCGGATGGAAGGTTGTACGTGCGCACCACCGGCGCACTCTACTGTTTTGGCAAGACCGAATAGCGGGGCGATTCGGACGCTCGGCCGAGGCCGCCGAAGTGGAGACACCAATTGGGAAAACCCCTCTATGTTACTAGTAGTCCATCCCCGGTTCCCTATCTGCTGCGCGTGCAGGCACGCGAGGAAGCATGGAATGCCCGCAGAGCAGGAGTCGCGCCCGGAGGCGACAGCATTGTAGGAAGAGTGACATTTCTGTACGTGAATTGATTTCCCCAACTCACCCTGCGGCACATCGTTTCGAATCGAACAAACGCCAGCCCACTTTCTGGAAGGCACACTTATTGCGCGGTGTAGCAAGCCCGAAAAGGGCGAGTGTGTGATAGCCGTCGTCGCAGCCCAACTCCGCGACTGCTTCCATCTGCGATAAGCCAAGGGGCAGAGGGGGGAGGGCTAAAAGCCTTGGTGCATTTACCTTGACCCCTTTGCCCCTACTGCAACCGCAAAGTCCTTGCAGGGGGATGCTGGGGCACTTGGCTCGAAAATGACAAATGACAAATGACCAATGATAAATGACCAATGACCAATGACAAATCGCGGGGCAAGCCACGCCAGGCCATTTGTCATTTATCATCGGTCATTGGTCATTTGTCATTTTGGGCAATTGGCAACTTTGCCCAGACCCTTTTGCCCCCTTGCCCCTCTGCTCCTCTGTCCCTCTGCTTCTTTGCCCCTTGAAGTTTTTCGGCTTGACACTGGGCCTCTCCAGAGGTACCAAAAGACGCCCATGCCAAAAACGAACCTCAACATCGGGCTGGTCGGCTACGGTTTCATGGGCCGCACCCATTCGAACGCATTTCGCCAGGCGGCTCAGTTTTTCGACGTGCCGTACCGGCCGGTTCTCAAAGCCGTGTGCGCTCGCAACGCGGAACGCGCCAAGGCGTTTGCGGAGAACTGGGGCTATGAGTCGGTGGAGACGGACTGGCGCTTCCTCGTCGAGAGAAAGGATATCGATGTCGTCGATATCGCCAGCCCCAACGACACGCACGCCGAAATCGCCGTTGCGGCGGCGGGCGCGGGCAAAATGGTCCTGTGCGAGAAACCGCTGGGGCGTAACGCGGCAGAGGCGGAGGCGATGGTCGAAGCGGTGGAGGCCGCCCGAGTCGCGAACATGGTCTGGTATAACTACCGCCGCGTGCCGGCGGTCGTGCTGCTCAAGTTTCTGCTCGACGAAGGGCGTTTTGGCCGCATTTTCCATTACCGCGCGAAGTTCCTGCAGGATTGGACAATTTCGCGGGACCTGCCGCAAGGCGGCGAAGGGCTCTGGCGCCTCGATGTGGCGGTCGCCGGCAGCGGAGTGACGGGTGACTTACTGGCGCACGCGATCGACACCGCTCTCTGGCTCAATGGCCCGATCGCGGAGGTCGCGGCGATGACGGAGACGTTCATCAAGGAGCGGACGCACAACCTGACCGGACGCATCGAGCCGGTGGGTATCGATGATGCCAGCGCGTTTCTGTGCCGGTTCCAGAACGGATCGCTCGCCACGTTTGAAGCGACGCGTTATGCGCGGGGTCACAAGGCGTTGTACACGTTGGAAATCAACGGCGAGCACGCGTCCGCGGCGTGGGACCTTCACGATCTGCACCGGATTCAGTTCTTCGATCACCGCGACGAAGGGCGGCTGCGGGGCTGGAGAAGCATTCACGTGACGGACGGGGACCATCCGTATATGAAGCGCTGGTGGGTGCCCGGACTGCAAATCGGCTACGAGCACACTTTCATCCACCAGGTTGCGGATTTTCTACAGGCGCTGGGCGGAGGCGCGAGCGCATCGCCCGATTTCCGCGACGGTTTGGCCACCGATTACGTAACCGACGCAGTCCTCAAGTCCGCGAAAACGAGGCGATGGGAGAATGTCGCCGGTCAAATGACCAATGACCAATGACCAATGACCAATGACAAATAGACGTCAGAAACCCCTACAACCAACTGCCATTTGTCATTTTTCATTGGTCATTTGTCATTTCGCGATTCGTTGCGAAGCATTTTCTGCATAGTAGCGCGGGATAGCAGGAGTGTTTGCGGGGTAAGAATGTTCACTCTCTTTAGCAGAGATCGCCGGCCAAGGGCGGGTGTGTTCGCGCTGGCCGCGTTTTTCGCAGCATCAATCTGGATGTCTTGCTCGACGCCGGGCGGCGCTCAGCAGCCAGGCGGACGGGGGAGTGGTGGAGCGTTTGGGCCCGAGCCCATCGTTCTGGACGACCACACAGGTTTTGAGTCGATCTTCGACGGCAAGACCCTGAAGGGCTGGGACGGCGACCCGAATTTCTGGCGCGCCGAAAACAACGCCATCGTAGGCGAGACCACTGGGGACAGGCCGCTCAAGATGAATACGTTCATGATCTGGCGTGGCGGGCAGCCAGGGGATTTCGAGCTCAAAGTGGAATTTCGCATGAACTCCACGAACAGCGGCATTCAGTATCGCAGCGTCGAGCTGCCGGACGTGGGGAAGTGGGTGATGAAGGGCTATCAATACGATATGGACGCCAACAACCAGTACACCGGCCAGCTTTACGAAGAGCGAGGACGCGGATTCCTGGCGATGCGCGGCCAATCCACATACATCCAGGAGAACAAGAAGCCCAGAGTGGTGTCTTCACTGGGGGAGGCCGACCAACTCAAGGAGTTCATCAAACCCAACGACTGGAATCAAGTCCATGTCATTGCGCGCGGGAACATCCTCATTCATATTTTGAACGGACACATGATGAGCGTCGCGATTGACGACGACAACGCGAAGCGGTCCATGGGCGGGCTGATCGGCCTGCAACTGCATATGGGCGCGCCGATGAAAGTCGAGTTCCGGAATTTCTGGTTGAAGAAGCTCTAGCGCATAAACCACAGATGAACACGGAGGAGCTCAGCCGCAACCAAAACCTGGCGATTCTTCATGTCTTCGCGCCTTCGTGGTAAAGCCCGCCCCCAATTCACCACGAAGACACGAAGACGCGAAGGAGAGGGTGAAAAGATGAAGCGGATTTCGATCGGCACGTGGGCCTACACGATCGGGCCTTACCAAAACAATCCGGTCCCGTTCGAGACGGTCGTGAAAAAACTGAGGGATCTCGAGTTTGACGGCCTGGAGCTGGGGGCCTTCAACTTGCACAAGGACGCTCACCCTAACCCCGTCAACTGCGCGACGCCGGCGGAAATGGAGAAGGTGAAGGGTCTCATGAAAGACGCGGGCCTGGAGTTCTCCGGAATCGCGGCCGATCTCTGGAACTACCCCGGCCACGAAATGCACCTCGTCGATGCCGTGGACGGCGGCAAGGCGTATCTGGAAGAGTACCGCAAGCTTCTCAAATTTACTCATCAGATGGACATCAAAGTCTTCCGCGTCGACACGGTGCAGGATCCCGACATAATGAAGGACTGGAAGCCGGCGCAGGTCGATGAGGCGCGCAAGCAGGTCGTCAAAGTCTGGAAGCAGTGCGCCAGGGAAGCGGCGCAGGTCGGGATCGACGTGTCCTGGGAATTTGAGCCCGGCTTCTGCTTCAATCGCCCGAGCGACATCATCCGGATCGTCGACGAAATCAACGAGCCCAACTTCGGTGTCATGTTCGACACGTGCCATGCGTACATGGTGGGAGTCGTCGCTTCGCGGCAGACGGGCGGGCCGAGAGAGACGGTCGAGGGCGGCGTTCTCGGTTTCGCGAAGAGGCTGCGCGGCACGATCAACCACATCCAGCTCATCGATTCGGACGGGACCCTGCACGACAACCACACGAGCACGCACACTCCGTTCGGCGAGGGGAAGGTGGATTTTGGGCCGGTGCTGATCGAGCTTGACCAGCAAGGGAGTGTGAAGCACGACTGGTGGACAATAGACCTGTGCTTCTGGCCCGACGCCTGGCCGGGAACGGAGAAAGCCAAGAAAGCCGTCGACGAGCTCAACAAAAAATACGGCGGCGGTAAAGGCAAGGCCTCGAAGAAAAACTGGTTGGGTTGAAGCGTAGTGATTCCGTTACAGGAGGTGACTGTTGAATTGAGACGCGGATAAACGCTGATCTCGCGGATCAAGACACGCAACTGAAGCAACTCTGCTATTTTTTCAAGAGCTTCGTGGCCGGATTCGATCCCATCAACTCAGTCCTTCCGCCCCTCCAGGGCGGGGTTGTTGTTGTGGCGCCGTCTCCAGGGGTTCGCAAAAGGGTGGAAGAGTTTCGACCCATAGGCGGGGCGGAATACGTCATCGAGCGCGGAGGACATTTCAAATTTCAAATTCGAAAGGGTGCGGCTCTTTGTCATGGAGACAGGGAAGGGAAGAGGCGCTTGAAGTGAGCTCGACTCGAGAGAGCATGCTTCTGGCGCTCGACGAGCTGGGCGATTCCCAGGGCTCCCACCAGCAGCATCTTCTGCAACTGCTCGTGGGAAAAGGGCTGCTTTTCTGCTGTTCCCTGGATTTCAACGAACTTGCCGCTGCCGGTCATCACGAGATTCATGTCGACGTCCGCCCGGGAATCCTCGGAGTAGTCGAGATCCAGGTAGGATTCCTCGCCCAGCATGCCCACACTGGTGGCGGCTACGAAGTCCAGCAGAGGAGAGAACTCGAGCAGCCTCTTGCTCAGGAGATGATGGACCGCGAGGGCCAGCGCCAGAAATCCCCCTGTGATCGAGGCCGTGCGCGTGCCGCCGTCGGCCTGGATGACGTCGCAGTCGATCACCATCGTGCGATTTCCAAGCAGCGACAGGTTCGTCACGCTGCGCAGCGAGCGCCCGATCAGGCGCTGGATCTCCACGGTGCGGCCGGACTGCTTGCCGCGGGCCGATTCGCGCGCGGTGCGGGTGCTGGTTGCGCGCGGGAGCATCCCGTACTCGGCCGTCACCCATCCCTGGTTCATGTTGTTGAGAAACGACGGCACCTTGTCCTCAATGCTGCAGGTGCACAGGACGCGCGTGTCCCCTACGCTGATAAGCACGGATCCTTCCGCATGCCTGGTGAAGTCTAGCTCTATGTGAATTTCCCGCATGGTGTCAGATTTACGTCCGCCGGCTCTCATCGATGATTGCCTCGTCTCTTTTTCATAAAGAGCGACATCTTACCATGAACGACGGCCGGTCCTCCGGATAGGATTGCGATTTCCCTGGGAGCGCACGCATCCTGCGTGCGGGGAGTTAGAAACGCTGAGTCCCGCCTTGCGGGACGCTCCCAGGGGCGACCTGTGCGTTCTCCGCGTCTCTGCGGTGAGGTTCGGAGTTCAGGCTTTAGCCTGCTACGGGCGCAGGGCAGCCTGGAGGCTGAGATCCAAACCTCGGACAAGTGAGTCCTGTGGGCTTTTTCGTTGCGGCCGGGCTGCTCTGTGTTCCTCTGTGTTCATCGGTGGTTTCCGGCCGTTTCCAAATCCCGGCCGAGCAGGTTTTGCGAAATCTTTCGATTTTTTCGCAAGGGCGTTGGTTGAATTTGGGTGGGGATTCCCCTACGATTAACCCATGAGTTATTACGGTTCGCGAGCCAGCGTGCTCTTTGGCGGCCCGGCCACCCCGACCATCAAGACCCTGATCATAATCAACGTTGCGGTGTTCCTGCTCCAGACGCTTGAACACCTCTTGGGAGTCAGTTTTCTGGTTCCGTATTTCGGGCTTGTTCCGTGGCGCGTAACGCATGAATTCTTCCTCTGGCAGTTTGTCACGTACATGTTCCTTCACGGGGATCCCTTCCACCTCTTCTTCAACATGCTCGCGCTCTACATGTTCGGCAATGAGCTGGAACGCTATTGGCGCAGGCGAGGCTTCCTTACCTACTATTTTCTCACCGGCATCGGCGCGGGGGTCTGCTCCTGGGTGGTCGGAGTCAACAGCGCCACAGTCATCATAGGAGCCTCCGGCGCCATCTACGGGCTCTTGCTGGCGTTCGCCATCATTGACCCGGAGCGGATTGTTCTGGTGAGTTTTCTCTTTCCCGTAAAAGTCAAGTACCTGGTGCTTTTCATGGGATTCATAGCCTTCTGGTTTTCGATCGTCGGCGGCGAGCCTGGTGTCGCCCACATCGCCCACCTCGGAGGGATGCTCGTCGGTCTTGTTTTTCTCAAAGGCAGACCGTGGCTGGACAGGCTCCGGCTCTTCCAGGAGCAGCGCAAGCGCGAAGCTTTGAAGCGGCAATTCGAAGTGTATTACGGCGAGGTACGCCGCAAGATCGAGGAAGAAAAGGACAAGGGCCCCACCATTCACTGATTGCGGATTTTGGATTGCGGATTGCGGATTGGACAAATTGGGATACGCTCATCGAAGATACATCCGAAATCCGAAATTGAAAGACTGACAATTCGCTGATTGCGGATTTTCGATTTCGGATTGAATTTTCAATCCGCAATCCGAAATCCGCAATCTCCAATCAAACATGGCAAAGAAATATGTTCTTGCTCTCGATCAGGGCACGTCCAGCTCCAAGGCATTTCTCTTCGATCATAGAGGACGGATCGCGGGCCAGGCGAGCAGAGATTTTCGCCAGATCTATCCGAGGCCGGGATGGGTTGAGCACGATCCCGAGGAAATCTGGAGGAGCCAACTGGAGGCCGCGCAGGAGGCGGTGCTCCACTCCGGGGTCGAGGTCGACGAAATTGCGGCGCTGGGAATCACCAACCAGCGTGAGACAACGATCCTGTGGGAGAAGTCGAGCGGCAAGCCGATCCACAACGCCATCGTCTGGCAGTGCCGGCGCACCGCCGGGCGCTGCGACGAGCTGAAGCGAGAAGGTTTTGACACAGTGATCAAACAAAAGACCGGTCTGGTAACAGACGCTTATTTCAGCGGCACGAAGGTGGAGTGGATCCTGAACCAGGTGTCGGGAAGCCGGTCCCGCTCGGCCAGAGGCGAGATTCTCTTCGGCACCGTCGATGCCTGGCTCATCTACAATCTCACTGGCGGCCGGGTACACGCCACCGACTATTCCAACGCATCACGGACGCTGCTGTTCGACATCCACAAGCGGGGGTGGGACGACGAGATCCTCCGCAAATTTCAGATTGCGCCGGAAATCCTGCCCGAGGTGTATCCCTCAAGCCAGATCGTGGGTGAGTCTGCCGCCAGCCTGTTCGGCGCTCCCATCCCGATTGCCGGGAATGCCGGAGACCAGCAGGCCGCGCTCTTTGGGCAAACCTGCTTCAACCCGGGGCAGGCCAAGAACACTTACGGCACGGGCTGTTTCATGCTTCTGAACACCGGGAGGCAGGCCATGGCCTCGCAGGATCTACTCACAACCATTGCCTGGGGTCTGAATGGGCAAGTGGACTATGCTCTCGAAGGAAGCGTTTTTATTGCAGGCGCTGCCGTCCAATGGTTGCGGGATGAGCTGAAGCTGCTGGGCAGTTCGGCTGAGAGTGAGATCCTGGCCTCGTCGGTACCGGATTCCGGCGGCGTTTACTTCGTTCCCGCTTTCGTCGGTTTAGGGGCGCCACACTGGGACCCATACGCGCGCGGCACGATCGTCGGGCTGACACGAGGGTCGAACCGGGCGCACCTGGCGCGCGCGACGCTCGAAGCGATCGCATATCAGACGCGCGACGTCCTGGAGTCCATGAAGCGAGATTCGGGAATTTCGCTGGAGGTGCTGGGAGTGGACGGGGGCGCCGCCCACAATCATCTGCTCTGCCAGTTCCAATCGGACATCCTGGGCGTTCCGGTGGAGAGGCCTGCAGTTTCGGAGACGACGGCGCTTGGCGCTGCGTACCTTGCCGGACTTGCCGCTGGGTTCTGGCAGAATACGCAGGAGATCCTCAAAAACCACCGGGTGGAGCAGCGCTACGCGCCCAAAATGGACGCCGCCGAGCGCGAGCGCCTTTATGCCGGCTGGGTCCGGGCCGTCGAGCGCGCGCGGGGGTGGGCTGTCTGATTGCGGATTGCGGATTTTTTGGTGGTTTGCGCCTCGAATCTGAGAAGTCGGAACACCATTTTCACCACGGAGATCACGAAGGCCACGGAGTTTTCACAGAGGCATCATTTCTTCGTGTCCTCAGTGTCGTCCGTGGTGAAAAAAAGCCGGGGTTGAAATCTTCTCTAACGCTAACTAAACCTCCGGTCCGCAACCCGAAATCCGAAATCCGAAATCGGCAAT
>WNGD01007543.1_pt1 | contig 10232 bp, 10 predicted proteins | sample 5400671 | NCBI WGS metagenome assembly WNGD01 (sample SAMN13153369, study PRJNA577476) | soil metagenome | isolation source: 40 cm soil or saprolite under grassland replicate 2 | place: USA:California | collected 2016-06-15
CGAGGCGGGTTCGCTGCAGCATCAGGTGGAGCAGCCCGCACAGCACCAGCGCCATCACGAACGAGATCAGGTACATGTCGGCGATCCGCAGCCCCAGGATCTTCACCGCACCGGTGGCGTAGCGGGCCGGCAGGGACTGCACGTCGCCCGACCAGATCAGCACGAACAGGTTCTGGGCGATCACCGACAGCCCGAAGGTGGTCAGCAGCGCCGGCTCCGGCCCCTTGCCCATCAGCGGCTCCAGCAGCAGCCGCTGGAGCGGCGCGGCGACCAGAAACAGCGCCGGCGCGACCACTAGGATCGTCAGCAGCGGCGTGACATGGCTGTGGCGAACCACCACCAGCGCCAGGTAGGCGCCGAGCACGATCAGCTCCCCGTGGACCAGGTTGATCAGGCGCATCACCCCGAAGACCAGCGACAGGCCCAGGGCGGTGACCGCGAACAACCCGCCGAGCAGCAGGCCGGAGACCAGCGCGTTGACGAACGCGGAGCCGGTCGGGATCGTCATGGCGACTCCTTATTCCTCTGGTTCGTCTGGAGCCGGGAGGGGGGTGCCGATCTGGTGCCCGGCCTGGGCCTCGACGGCGGCGAGGATGGCGGAGTGGTCCTCGCCGCCGCGCCCCGCCGCGCGGAGCTGGCGCAGCAGCTGCTGCGAGGCGGCGGCAAGGGCCAGGGGGACGTTGGCCTGGCCGGCGCTGGCCAGGGCGATGTCGAGGTCCTTGTGGTGCAGGTCGACCTTGAAGCCGGGGGTGAAGCGGTGCTCCAGGAAGTTGGCGCGGCGGAGCTCCATCACCCGGTTGCCGGCCAGGCCCTTCGAGAGCACGTCGAGGATCGCGTCGGGGGCGACGCCGAGCTTGGAGCCGAGCACCAGCGCCTCGCTGACGCCCGCGATGGTGATCGCCACCAGCAGCTGGTTGCAGGCCTTGACCACCTGCCCGGCGCCGGCCGGGCCGACGTGGACGACGCTCGCGCCGAGGATCTCCAGCAGCGGCCGTGCGCGCACCAGGTCGCCGGCCTCCCCGCCGACCATGATCGAGAGGGTCCCGTCCCGGGCGCCGACGTCGCCGCCGCTCACCGGCGCGTCGAGGGCGTGGACGCCCTTGTCGGCCGCACGTTCGGCGATCTCGCGGCTGATCGCGGGGGAGACCGTGCTCATGTCGACGATCAGCGCGCCGGGCCTGGCGCTCTTCACCAGGAGGAGGCGGTGCAGGACCACGTCGCGGACAGCTCTGTCGTCGGACAGCATGGTGATGATCACGTCACATCGCCTGCCGACGTCCTGGACCGAGACGACGCCGGTCGCGCCCCGCGCCTCCAGCGCCTTCTGCGGTCCGGAGCTGCGGTTCCAGACGATCAGCTCAACGCCGGCGCGGAGGAGGTTCTCCGCCATCGGGCGGCCCATGACGCCGAGCCCGATGAACCCGACGGTCCCGATGCCGCTCATGGTCCTGCTGTCGATGGTGCTCATGCTCTGCTCCCGTTTTCGCGACCACGCGGTCGCCCGAGCGCGTCGAGCCAGCCGAAGGAATCGTCGGTGTCACCGGTGGAGGGCCGGTACTCCAGCCCGACGAAGCCGTCGTAGCCCTTGCGCTCGAGATGGTCGAGGACGAACCGGTAGTTAACCTCGCCGGTGCCGGGTTCGTTGCGGCCGGGAGCGTCGGCGATCTGGACGTGGCTGATCAGCGGCCAGTAGGCGTCCAGGGTGGCGGTGAGGTTCCCCTCCATCCGCTGCATGTGATAGGCGTCGTACTGGAGGCGGACGTTGCGGCGCCCGACCCGCTGCGTGAACTCCGCGGCGCGCCGGGTGGTGGTGAGCAGGTAGGCGCCGTTCTCGAACGAGTTGATCGCCTCGATCAGCACCTCGCAGCCGTGCCGCGCGGCCTGGTCCGCCGCCCAGGCGGCCGTCTCGGCCGCCACGCCGAGCTGCTGGCCAAGGGTGGCGTGGTCGTGCTGCTTGCCGACCAGCAGGTTCAGGCGGGTGCAGCCGCAGGCCTCCGCGATCTGGAGCGCCAGCGGGACGTTCGCCCGCAGCTGCTCGTGGCGCTCCAGGTCGTTGGCGAGCCCGCGCTCGCCGGCCGCCATGTCCCCGCCGTCGAAGTTGAGCAGCGCCAGGCCGAGCCGGTGCCGGGAGCACAGCTCCGGCAGCTGCCCGGCCGCGTCAGGGCCCGGCCACCACAGCTCGACCGTGTCGAACCCGGCGGCGGCCGCCCGCTCGAACCGCTCCGCGAACGGCCGGTCAGTCCACAGCATCGACAGGTTGGCAGCGAACCGCAGCGTCATCGCCGACTCGCCTCCTCCGTGTAGAGGGACGGCAGGAACCCGGTCAGGTAGGCGAACTCCTCGTGCACGTGCCGCAGCCGCCCCGTGGTCAGCAGCTCCACGTTGCTCTCCGGACCGGCATTCAGCCACCAGCAGCTGCGCAGCTCGGTGCCATAGCCCCGCTCGACGGCGACGTGCACGAAGCGCCCGGCCTCCGCCGCGTCCGGGCGGTCGTCGGTGTCCAGCAGGTGCACCACCGCGCAGACCGCCGCGCCCACGCCGTGGGCCTCGAACAGGCGCTCGTCGAGCAGCTCCGCTGGCGGGACGAAGCTGATGTGGCTGCGCAGCACCGGGCCGAGACCTCCGTAACAGTGGTAGGTCAGGTGGGTCGCGCCGATGTAGCGGCCGGGCTGCTTGCCCCCGACCCACGCGAACTTCTGATGGTCCACAGGATGGAACCTGAAATATGTCTGCTCGTCCATCCGGCCGAACCACCAGTCGATCATCGCCGGGGTGATCCCGCCGAGGCGGTCCAGGGCCGCGACCCTGAGACGGTTCGGTGACAGCACCTCGATCTGGTCGCCCCACTCGGGCGCCGTCACCACCTGGTTCGCCTGCTGCAGCTCCACCGTGGGGGCCTTTCTCCGTGCCGGTTGCCAGCGCTTCGTCGCCGGCTACCAGGTGGTGTGGCCGGCGTCGGCGGCGATGGTCGCGCCGGTGACGAACGACGCCTCGTCGCTGGCCAGGAACACCACCAGGTCGGCGATCTCGCGTGGCTGCGCGTAGCGCTTGATGATCTGGCGGCCGGTGAGCAGCTTCATCGCCGCCTCCTTGTCCTCGAAGCTGGCGAGGTGGCGCTGCGCCATCGGGGTGTCCACCCCGCCGGGGCAGACCGCGTTGACGCGGATCTGGGGGCCGAACTCCATCGCCGCCGAACGGGTCAGGCCGATCACCGCCGACTTGGAGGCCCCGTAGGCGCTCACGTTCGGCAGCGCGACCAGCCCGCCGACCGAGGCGACGTTGACGATCGAGCCGCCGCCCGCGCGGCGCATCTCCGGCGCGACCCGCTGGATCCCGAGCAGGTGCGACAGCACGTTGACGCGCATGATCCTGTCGAAGTCCTCGGGGGTGGTGTCGGCCAGCGACTTCAGGATCAGGATGCCGACGTTGTTGAACAGCACGTCGATCTTGCCGAATCGCGCGAGAGTCTCGCTCGCCAGCTGGTCGATGGTGGCCGGGTCGACGATGTCCCCGGCGACCCGCACGGCCTCCTCCGCACCCCCACTGGCGGCCTTGACCAGGGCGGCGGTCTCCCCAAGCCCGGCGGCGTCCTGGTCGGTGACGCCGACCTTCGCGCCCTCCTCCGCGAAACGCACCGCCGCCGCCCGGCCGATGCCGCCGCCGGCACCGGTGACCAGCGCGACCTTTCCCGCCAGCCTTGTCATCGCCGACCTCCTTTGTTCAGCCCGCGGCGCCGGCGCGCCGCTGCGACCAGCTCTCGGGTCACTTCCGCCTGGCGCGCCGCGGCCTGCTCCGGCGTCCACTCCCGGAAGCCCCGCCCGACCGCCGCGCCGGTCTCACCCCGGCGGACCTTCTCCACCAGGTAGGGGTGGGGGACCGCGGTGCGGTCGAGGGCGGGCATCAGCGTCGTCTGGATGTCGAGCAGCAGTTCGAGCCCGACGAGGTCCGACTGCTCCAGCGGCCCGAGGATGCCGAGTCGTGCCCCGAACCCGTAGCGCGCCACGATGTCCACCGTCTCCGCGTCGCAGACGCCCTCAGCGACCAGGGCGATCGCCTCGCGCTTCAGGGCGTGCTGCATGCGGTTGCCGACGAACCCGGGCGTGTCGGTCCGCACGTGCACCGGCTTCATGCCGGCCTGGTCCAGCAGCTGGATGGTCCACTGGACCAGCGCCGGGTCGCTGGCCTCCGACTGCACCACCTCGACGAGCGGGACCAGCGCCGGCGGGTTCCAGAAGTGCGTGCCGATCACCCGCTCGCGCGCCCGGCAGTCCCGCGCGATCTCGCGGATCGGGATGGCCGAGGTGTTGCTGGCCAGCACCGCCCCAGCGGAGGCGAGCCGGTCCAGGTCCGCGAAGATGGCCTGCTTGACCGCGAGGCGCTCGGGGCCCGCCTCGATCACCAGGTCCGCGCCCTCGACAACAATCGCCAGATCCGTGTGGAGGGCGAGCCGCCGCAGGGCCTCGCCGCTGTCCCGCTCCGGATCGAGCAACTCCAACCCGGCGCGGACCCGCGCGGGCGCCGAGGCCAGCGCCTGCGCGCTCGGGTCGTAGAGGCCGACCTCGTGGCCGGCCGCCACGAAGACCTCGGCGATGCCCGCGCCCATCAGCCCGGCGCCGACGACGGCGACCTTCGGGCTCGGTCCTTCGGGAGTGGTCATGCCGCCGTGTACCCGCCGTCCACGTAGAGGATCTGCCCGGTGACCCAGTCGGAGGCGTCCGACAGCAGGTAGAGGGCGGCGCCGACGAAGTCGCGCGGCTCGCCGAGCCGCTTCATCGGGATGCGGGCGTAGTTGCGCGCCCGCGCCTCCTCGCCGAGCTTGGTGTCGGCGAAGATCCAGTCGGTGAGGGCCGAGCGGAACACCGCCGGGGCGATCGCGTTGACGTTGATCCCCCTGGTCGCCCACTCGACCGCCAGGGTCCTGGTGAGGGCGTCGGTGGCCCCTTTGCTGGTGCAGTAGGCGCCGTAGCCGACCGGGTGGCCGTGGCGGCCCCGCACCGAGGAGACCAGCACCAGCTTGCCCCTGCCGCCGCGCTCGAAGACCTGTGGGCCGAACACCTTGGCCAGCAGCCAGGGGCCGCGGACGTTGGCGTCCATCACCGCCTGCCAGTCCTCGTAGGGCTGCTCCTCGATCGGCGCCGGCTGGTTGAGGCCGGAGGCGACGAACATCGAGTCCACCTGGCCATACGCCGCGGCCGCCGCGCCGACGATCGCCTCGGCGTCCTCCAGCGAATCGGGCCGGCGCACCAGGGTCGCCACCTCGGCGCCGGAGCCCCGGGCCGCGGCGGCCTCGCGCGCCTCGGCGGCGGTCGCCTCCAGACCCTGCTCCGAGCCGGAGACCAGCAGCAGCCTGCTGCCGAGCGCGGCCAGCGCGACCGCCACCGCGTGCCCCAGCGCCCCCGAAGCGCCGGTGATCACGGTGGCCCTGCCGGAGACGTCGAACAGGGAGAGGGGGTTGTGGAGGGCGTCGTCGGCCATCTCGCTCAAGCTCCCGTGGAGGGGTCGTGCGGTTCGTGCGGGGTGCCCGCCGGGATGCGGAACCGCTGCTCCGGGTCGATCACCGCGACCACCCGGACCGAGCAGCCGTCGCCGTTCTCCCAGCGCCAGGGGAACACCATGAAGGTGCAGCGCTTTCCGGTCACCGCGTCCAGCTCCCCGCCGACATTCTCGACCCCCGGGATGCCGGCGAGCAGCATGGTCTTGTGGGCGGGCTCCCAGTCGGGGAAGTCCTTCATCACGTCGCGGCCGGTCTCGGCGCGGTACTCGTCCATCAGGTGCGGATGCGTCGGGCCGGGGCCGTGCTCCACCATCCGGGTGCCGAGGCTGTGGTCGAGCGCCTGCACGTCGATGCCGACCAGCTTGACCCGCTTGTCGACCAGCCACTGGGCCGCCTCCTTGTAGAGGCCGCCGGAGTAGGCGTAGTAGCGGTCGTTGTCGCCGAAATCGTGGTGGAAGCCGGTGTTGATCATCACGATGTCGCCCGGCTGGATCCGCGGCTCGACGCGCTCCAGGTCGTCGGGGGTGACCACGCCCCACCTGCCCTTGGGGATCGAGACGGCCACGCCGGTGCCGAAGAAGCGCCACAGCGGGAAGTCGAGCAGGTAGGGCATGTTCGCGGTGACGTGGACCGGGACGTCCATGTGGGTGCCGCGGTGCATGATCCCGTCGTACTCGTACGTACAGAAGCCGTGCATCGCGTGGTAGAAGAGCCGGCTGGTGACCAGCGGCGTGGCCATGGGGGAGGGCCACTGCGCCATGTTGTGGCGCAGCGGGTGGCTGAGGCTGTAGAAGCGCAGCCCGTCCGTCGAACTCGTGGAGGCCATCGGGCTCAGGAACCTTTCTCCAGCCGGTACGCACCGGACGGGTCGAGGATCGCCACCAGGCGGATGACGCAGGCATCCCCCTCCGGCCAGTCCCACGGGACGGCGTGGAAGGCGCAGCGCATCCCGGTGACGCGGTCCACCTCGCCGCCGACGTTCTCGATCGTGGGGATGCCGGCGCCGAGCAGCAGCCGGTGGGCGGGCATCCACTCGGGGAAATCCTCCTCCGGGGCGTGCCCGGTGCGGGCGCGCCAGCGGCGCGGCAACTCCCGGACGATCGGGCCGACACCCCGGTAGTGGCGCGCCAGGGAGGTGGCGATCGGATGGTCGATGGTGGCGGTGTCGATGCCGGCGAGCTTCACCTCCCGGTCGGTCAGCCACCGCGCCGCCGCCTGGCTGAGGCCGGGGGCGTGGCCGAAGTACTCCATGCTGTCGGACCAGCCGTGGTGCCAGCCGGTGTTGAGCAGGACGATGTCGCCCGCCTGGACCTGCTCGCCGCAGGCGGCCTCGGCGGCCTCCAGGTCGGCGGGCTCGATCAGCTCCCACTCGCCCTTGGGGACCGGCAGGACCACGCCGTTGCCGAAGAAGCGGTCGAGTGGCAGCTCACCGACGCCGGCGCCGCCGGCGACGAGGTGCAGTGGGGCGTTCACATGGGTGCCGTGATGCATCACGGTGACGATGCGCTGGGTCAGGACGCCGTACTGTGCGTGCGTGGAGAGCCGGTGGACCTGGATGTCCTTGTAACCCGGGAAGGCCGGGGTGTGTGCGCCCCAAACGTGGCTCAGTTCGACGAAGACGAGTCCCGTGGCGGGTTCGACGACCACCGTTGGCTCCTCTCCAGGCGTGCTTCGAAGGTGTTGCAGAACCGAAGGAAATGTTCCAGGATGCGGTCACCCTGGTCCGCAGAACGAGACATTAGGCAGCGTCCCGCGGGCTTGTCAAGGCACGCCTGGGTCAGCTGACAAGCCCAGATCCAACGCTCTGGAGCCACCGATGGAACTCGGCTGTCTGTTCCCGCCGACGATGGAGACGCCCGCCCACATCGAGCGGGCGGAGGCGCTCGGCTACCGCCGCGCGCTGGTGTACGACTCCCCGGCGTTCCTCGCCGACCCCTGGGTCACGCTCGCCCTGGCGGCCGCCAGGACCACGCGGATCGACCTGGGCGTGGCCGTGATCACCCCGCGCCTGCGCCACCTCGTGGCCAGTGCCGGGGCGCTGGCGACCCTCAACACGCTGGCGCCCGGGCGTGTCGAGGTGGCTGTCGGGTCGGGTTTCACCAGCCAGCTGATGCTCGGCAAGCCGCCCGCCCGCTGGGCCGAGGTGGAGGCCTACACCACCGCCCTGCGGGCGCTGCTGCGCGGCGAGGAGGTCGAATGGGACGGGTCGGTCGTCGGGCTGCGCTACGGCGCCCGCTGCGGCGTCCGCCTCCCGGCCGAGATCCCCATCCGCGTCGCCGCGCACGGCCCGCGCGGCTACGCCGCCGCCGAGCGGGTCGGCGACGGCATCATCACCAACCTGAGCCACCGGGGCAGCAACCCGCTCCCCCCGGAGATGGGCCGCGTCCAGGTCCTCTGGTACGGCACTGTCCTGGAGGAGGGCGAGGACACCGGCAGCGAGCGGGTCCTCCACGCCGCCGGCCCCTACGCCGCCTTCCAGCTCCACATCGGCGACCACGGCATCGTCGCCGACGCGCCCGAGGCCGCCGCGTTCCGCCAGGCCATCGCGCGCCTCGACCCGCCCCGCCGCCACCTGGAGGTCCACCGCGGCCACCTGATCGAGGTCACCGAGCTGGAACGCCCCCTGGTGACCGGGAAGCTGATCGCCCAGACGACCGGCACCGGCACGCCGGACGAGCTGCGCCGCCGCCTCGACGAGATCGCCGCCTCCGGCGTGGAGGGGGTGCTGTACGGCCCCATGGGCCCGGACATCCCACGGGAATTGGAGGCGTTCGCCACCATTTGGAACTGAGAGGAGCATGCGTTGCAGGTGCGCCGCGTGGTCACCGGTCACACTCCAGCGGGGAAGGCGGTCGTCGTCAGCGATGGCCCAGCCCCCCGAACCCACGACTTCACCCACATTCCCGGGATGGCCACCACCATGCTGTGGGGCACCGAGCCGGGCGAGCCGATCCGCCAGGACGGCACCGATCCCACCGCGCAGATCCGCTCCCAGGTGCCCGAGCCGGGCGGCACCCGGATCGTGATCGTCAGCTTCCCGCCGGACTCGGTCTACGCCGACCCCGGGTTCGACCCGGCCGCCGCCGACGAGGAGGGGCGCGTCGCCTCCCCGGGAATCGTGGACCGGTTCGAGCCGGACAACCCGGGCATGCACTGGACCCCGACGGTCGACTACCTGATCGTCCTGGACGGCGAGATCTGGCTGGAACTGGACGACGGCGCCCGCACGCGGCTGCACCAAGGCGACACGGTGGTGCAGAACGGCACCCGCCACGCCTGGCGCAACCTCGGCGACCGGCCGGCGACCGTGGCGGTCTTCCACGTGGGCGCCAAACGCGTCTAGCCGCAACCAGCTAGCCGGAATTTCCGGCACGTCCGGCACGTCCGGCACGTCCGGCCGTCCAGCAAACTCACAGGTTGGCTTCAGCCGGCCTCCAGCTAGGGTCGTCAGTGTGTCGCCATGACCACGACGACCAGGCAGACCATGACCGGCGAGGGCGAACGCAACCACCCCCGCCGGCCCCAGCGGGCGGTGCCCCCTGTGGCCCCTCTCGCGGCCCCACCCGCTGGGGCCGTGTCGCAGGGGGCGCCCGCCCCTGCCGCAGCTGCAGCCGCAGCCGCAGCCGCGGTCCCGGCTCCGGCTCCAGCGCCGGCTCCGACCCCGGCCGTCGAGATCGTCATCCCGGTCTACAACGAGGACCGCGACCTGGAATGCAGCGTCACCCGCCTGCACGCCTACCTGGCCGAGTCGTTCCCCTTCAGCTTCCGGATCACCATCGCCGACAACGCCAGCACCGACAACACCTGGCCGCTGGCCCGCGTCCTCGCCGCCGCCCTCCCGAACGTCCACGCCGTCCACCTGGACGAGAAAGGGCGGGGGAGGGCGCTGCGCGCGGTGTGGGGGCAGAGCGACGCCACCGTGCTGGCCTACATGGACGTGGACCTGTCGACCGACCTGGCCGCGCTGCTGCCGCTGGTGGCCCCGCTGCTGTCGGGCCACAGCGACGTGGCCATCGGGACCCGCCTCAACGCGGCCTCGCGGGTGGTCCGCGGCCCCAAGCGGGAGATCATCTCCCGCTGCTACAACCTGCTGCTCCGCACGGTCCTGCGGGCGCGGTTCTCCGACGCGCAGTGCGGCTTCAAGGCGATCCGCGCCGACCGGGCCCGCGAGCTGCTGCCATTGGTGGAGGACACGGCCTGGTTCTTCGACACCGAGCTGCTGGTCCTCGCCGAGCGCGCTGGCCTGCGGATCTACGAGGTCCCGGTCGACTGGGTCGACGACCCCGACTCCCGCGTGGACGTCGTGGCGACCGCCCTCGCCGACCTGCGCGGCGTCCGCCGCCTGGGCTGGGGGCTCGCCAGCGGCAGGATCCCGGTGCGGACCCTGCGCCAGACGCTCGCCGCCCACGGCCCGGACGGCGGCCCAGCCCCGGACCCGCTGCCGGGGGTTCCGGGCGGCCTCGCGCGGCAGTTCCTGAGGTTCGCCGCCGTCGGGGTGGCGAGCACCCTCGCCTACCTGGTGCTGTTCCTGCTGCTGCACGACTGGACCGGCGCCCAGGTGGCCAACGCCTCGGCGCTGCTGCTGACCGCCGTGGGCAACACCGCCGTCAACCGCCGGGTCACCTTCAACGTCCGGGGCGCCGCCCGCGCCGGGCGCCACCACCTCCAAGGGCTGGCGGTGTTCGCGCTCGGCCTCGCGCTGACCAGCGGCGCTCTGGCGGCGCTGCACGCCCTGACC
>WNGD01007544.1_pt1 | contig 10232 bp, 13 predicted proteins | sample 5400671 | NCBI WGS metagenome assembly WNGD01 (sample SAMN13153369, study PRJNA577476) | soil metagenome | isolation source: 40 cm soil or saprolite under grassland replicate 2 | place: USA:California | collected 2016-06-15
TCAGACGGGGGCAACCCCGATCAGGCCGTTGCGGGTGACCCGCGCCGCCAGCGCCTGCTCGTCCAGATCCCCGGTCCCGGCCGGCCGGCGCGGGAGGACCATGTAGCGGGACTCCGCGCTGGAGTCCCACACGTTGATCATCACGGCGGGATCGAGCGCGAAGCCGAACTCGCGCAGCACCCCGCGCGGGTCCCGCACGACCCGGGACCGGTACGCCTCGCTCTTGTACCACGTCGGCGAGGGCCCGAGCAGCGCGATCGGATAGCACGAGCACAGCGTGCACACGATCACGTTGTGGCTCGCTTCGGTGTTCTCGACCACTTTCAGCCGTTGCTCCTGCAGCCCGCCGCCCATGGACAGCCCGAGTTCGGGCAGCGCGGCGTTCGCGTCCGCCAGCAGCCGGGCGCGGAACCCGTCGTCGAGCCAGGCCCGCGCGGCCAGGCGGGCGCCGTTGGCCGGTGAGGCGCGGGCAAGGAACGCCTCCAGGGCGCGATCCAGTTCCTGGGAATCGACGAGGCCGCGCCGCTCCAGCAGCCCTTCGAGGTGGCGGACCCGGGCGGCCAGCGTCGCCGCCGCGCCGGTGTGGTCGCCGCTCATCCCGCCGCCTCCGGCGTGGCCGGGCGGAGGTAGCTTTCCCAGAGGTCCACCGTCACGGTGTGGTCGCCCTCGCCGAACAGTTCGGCGGCGGCGAAACGGACCGTGTAGACCGGCTCGGGCTCGGCAGGGAGCCGCCGAGCCCGGTCGTCGGGCAGCGGATAGCGGCCCTGGCGCTCCAGAACCGTGCCGACGGCGCCGCGCGCATACCGCGGGAGCCGGGTGTGGTGGGGCGGGTCGGCGCGGCGTGCCCGGACCCGGTCTCCCGGGCGGAACAGCTCAGCCACCCGCCATCTCCTCCTCGGTCAGGACGCCCTTCTCGGCCAGCAGCATGGTGATGGCGCGGAACCACTTCTCGTAATACGACGACGCCAGGTATTCCGGCGGCGGTATCCGCTCGATCGCGTCCCGGAACTCGTCGAGGTTGTAGACACCGCGGCCGATCAGGGCCCGGTTGAGGGCGAACACGTGCGCCTCCCAGTCGGCGTGGAAGGCCGGCTCGTCGGCCTCCTGCGCCACCGGCGGGAAGCCCTGCATGCCCCCGACGTCGTTGATCCGGCTCAAGGGTCCTCCCACGATCAGCCACCATGCTCAACGTACCCGGCGGCCGCCGGGCGCTCCCGCCCCGCCCGGGCTGATGGTCTCATTGGGTATGTGACTGAACTTCGAAGCGCACAGTGGTACGCGGGCGATCATCGCAACGCGTATCTCCACCGGGCCTGGATGCGGCGGGGCCTGCCGGACAGCGCGTTCTCCGGGCGGCCGCACATCGCGATCGCGAACACGGCGTCCGACCTCACGCCGTGCAACGCGCACATGAACGAGGTCGCCGCCTCCGTCCGGGACGGGATCTACGAGGCGGGCGGTATCCCGCTCAACCTGCCGGTCGTCTCCCTCGGCGAGACCAACCTGCGGCCGACCGCGATGCTGTGGCGGAACATGGCGGCGATGGCCACCGAGGAGATGCTGCGCGCGAACCCCATCGACGGGGTGGTGCTGCTCGGTGGCTGCGACAAGACGATCCCGTCGCTGCTGATGGCGGCGGCGTCGGTGGATCTGCCGGCCGTGGTCGTACCCGGCGGCCCGATGCTCTCCGGAACCTTCCGGGGCGTGCCGCTGGGCTGCGGCACCGACGTGTGGCGGCTCAGCGAGGAGGTCCGCGCGGGCACGCTGCCCGAGAGCGCGTTCCTGGCGTCGGAGTCCTCGATGATCCGGAGCCGGGGGCACTGCAACACGATGGGAACCGCCTCCACCATGGGACTGCTCGCCGAGGCGCTCGGCACGACCGTGCCCGGCACGGCCGGGCTGCCGGCTCCGGACAGCCGTCTGCTTGAGGCCTCGCACGCGGCCGGCCGCCTGATCGTCGACATGGTCGGGCAGGACCGCCGGCCGAGCCAGGTGCTGACCGCCGGCTCGTTCCGCAACGCGATCGTGGCGCTCGCCGCCATCGGCGGATCCACGAACGCCGTGGTGCATCTGCTCGCCATCGCCGGGCGCCTGGGCGTGCCACTGACCATCGACGACTTCGACCGTATCGGCGCGGGCATCCCGCTGCTCGTCGACCTGCAGCCGGCCGGGCGGCATCTGATGGAGGACTTCCACCGCGCCGGCGGCCTGCTCGCCGTCCTGCGCGAGGTGGCGGACCTGCTCGACCCCGGCGCCCGCACCGTCACGGGCCGCCCCCTCGTCGACTATCTCGGCGAGGCGCAGATCTGGGACCACGAGGTGATCCGCGCCCGCGGCGAGCCGCTGCAGCCGGAGGCCGGTATCGCGGTCCTGCGCGGGAGCCTCGCCCCCAGCGGCGCGATCATCAAGCCCGCGGCGGCGTCGGCGGAGCTGCTCACGCACCGCGGACGCGCCGTCGTGTTCGACACCATCGAGGACCTGCACGCCCGGATCGACGACCCGGACCTGGACGTGGACGCCGACTCGGTGCTCGTCCTGCGCGGCTGCGGCCCCAAGGGCTACCCCGGGATGCCCGAGGTATCGAACGTGCCGCTGCCACGCAAGCTCCTCGAGCGTGGGGTGCGCGACATGGTGCGTGTCTGTGACGGCCGCATGAGCGGAACCGCCTACGGCACGGTCGTGCTGCACGTGACGCCGGAGGCGGCGGCCGGCGGGCCGCTGGCGCTCGTGCAGACTGGCGACTTCGTCACGCTCGACGTGCCGGCGCGCCGGCTGGACCTCGACGTCCCGGACCCCGAACTGCGGCGGCGCACCCCGAACCGGGCCACGGCGGCGGGGTTCGCCAGCCCGCACCGGGGGTGGGAGCGGCTGTACGTGGACCACGTGCAGCAGGCCGACACCGGCGCCGACCTTGACTTCCTGGTCGGGTCGAGCGGCGGGAACGTCAGCCGCGACTCGCACTGAGGCGCCGCGGCCGCTGGGGCGCGGCCGGTCAGCTCGCGGGCATGCCGAGCAGCGCCCGGCAGACATCCGCGATATCGACGATCCCGCTGAGCGCGGATTTGTCGTCGACGACCGGCAGATGCCGGAAGTGGCCCGCCACCATGGTCTCTGCGGCGTCGCGGACGCTCGTTCCCGCCTTGATGACGGTGGGGCTGGGGGTCATCAATTCATGGATCCGGACCTCGTTCGGGTCCTTCCCGTCCGCCACCGTGTGGACGATGTCCGCCTCCGTGATGATGCCGATCGGCCGGCTGGTCTCGTGGCCGTCCAGGACCACGAGCGCGGTCGCGCCCGCGTGTCTCATCAGGTACGCGGCCGCGGCCACGTGGTCGTTCTGGTCGACAGTCGTCAGCGGTGGCTGCATGACGTCCGCGACGGTGGCCGGGGCGGGTTGCGGTCGTGCGGACGGCTCGTGCGCAGAGTTTCCTGCCATGATCTGCTCCGTTCCGGCGATCTCGGCGAATCCCCAGAGATCCGAGCATCCTCTACCGCATAGCCCAACCCCCATCAGGGGTGCCGCATTCCAGCAGACCTCACCCGGAGCGCGCCGCGGCCAGCTCCGCGGCGAGCTGCCGTGCGATGGCCGCCCAGCCACGCTCGTGCTGATCAACAAGCCCGGGCGGCAGGAGGGTGTGCTCGATGGTCATGAGTGTCTGCCCGTTTTCGCGTGCTTCCAGGAGCACGTTCACTACGCTCTTCAAGCTGGGATCGGGCCAGGTGGAGCAGCTCCAGCTGAAGCTCAGCCGGGTTGGCCGGTCGAGCACCAGGTACTGGCCGCTGACGCAGAACTCCGCGCCGCCGTCCTCGATGTCGATCCGCAGCCGCCCGCCGGGGCGAGGCTCCGACTCGACGTTGCGGCACCGGGCCGGCCGGGGGCACATCCAGTCCGCGAGCGCGGCTGGGTCGAGCCATTCGTCGTAGACGACGTCGGGAGTGGCCGGCAGCAGGCGCCGGACGATGGCGGCCCGCCCTCCCGCGGTCATCGGTCCTTCTTACGCGCGAGCCTGGCGGCAAGCGCATCGGCCCGCCGTGACCAGAACGCCGTCTGCTCGCTGATCCAGTCCTCGGCGGCGGCGAATCCTTCGGGGCGGATCGAGAGCCAGTGCTCACGGCCGCGGACGGCCCTCTGGACGAGCCCCGCCGACTCCAGGACGCCGACGTGACGTGAGACGCCCGCAAACGTCATCGGCAGGGGCGCCGCGAGGTCGGTGATCCGGGCGTCCCCGGTGCGCAGCGCGACGAGCAGGGCCCGGCGGGTGGGGTCTGCGAGCGCCGCGTAGGTCCGGTCCAAGACCTGATCTTCAACCATCTTGTTGACCTTATACCGTCGGCATGATATTAAACACTTCTGTTGAACGATTGCCGCAGGGAGGAAGCGTGCCCATCTACCAGACCGCCCACTACCAGGTCAAGGAGTCGGCGGTGGACAAGGTCACGGCTGCGATCGCCGAGTTCGTGGAGTACGTCGCGAAGAACGAGCCGGGCAGCAGGATGTACACCGCGTGGCAGCAGAAAGACGACCCCACCAGGTTCGTCCATCTCTTCGAGTTCGCCGATGAGGCGGCCCATCGGGCACACGGCGCCTCGGCCGCCGTCCGGCAGTTCGAAGCCGTCTACGGCCCCGAGCTCACCGACGGCCCCGTCGTCTTCACCGACTACGTGCTCATCGCCACCAACCGCGGCCAGTAGCAGGAAGCGGGGCGCTGGCGTCACTCGTTGCGAACCAGCGTGGCGGGATCGCCGCGGCCTGGATGAGCGACGGCGATGGGCGGCGGACCGCCCAACTGGAAAGCCCCGGCCTCAGCCGTGCGGGACGGCAGCGGAACCTGACTCAGCCGGGACCGCAGTGACGTGTTTCCGATAAATCTGCGCGGAATTCCGTCGGGCCCCTCGCCGGGCTGCAGACTGTCGGACCTGCCGAGTATGGTCGAACTAATCTTCGAATTGGAACCCGCAGCGGCGAGGCGGGCGTGGCAGGGCGGAGGTGGTCAGCATGTGCGGCGCGGACGACCCGGCCACGGTGGGCGACGCGCTGGCGATGCTGGATCGTGCTCTGGCCGCGCTGGCCGGCGCCGACGCGGGGTCGTTGCCGACGGCGGTGCAGGCACAGGCGCTGCGGGCCCTGGAACGAGCCGAGGCCCGGCACACTGTGGCGCGGGCTCGGATCCTGGCAGCGTTCACAGCCCAGGACGGGCACGAGTGCGACGGCCAGGGCAGTGCCCGGACGTGGCTGCGGTGGCAGGCCAGGGTGACCAGGGGCGCCGCCGCCGCGGCGACCGCGTGGGCACGGCGGCTGGCCGCGCACCCCGTGATCGCACGGGCGTTAGCCGACGGGGAGCTCTCCGCCTCGTGGGCGCGAGAGTTGTGCGACTGGAGCGACCGGCTGCCCGCCGGTAAAAGGGACGATGCCGACGCGATCTTGACCGGGGCCGCGCGAGGCGGGGCCGAGCTTGCCGACTTGGCGGGCCTGGCCGTGGAGATGTACCAGCGCAGTCGGCAGGACGGCCCGGACGAGGATGGCGGGTTCGGCGACCGCGCGGTCTGGCTCGGGGTGACGCTCGGCGGGGCTGGGCGGCTCGACGGCGACCTGACCCCGGGCTGCGCCGCCGCGCTTTCGGCGGTACTGGACTCCCTGGCGAAGAAGGCCGGGCCCGAGGACGGCCGGACCGCCCCGCAGCGGCGTCACGACGCGCTGGAGGAGGCGTGCCGCCGGCTGATCGCCGCCGGGATGCTGCCGGGGCGGGCCGGGCAGCCGACGCACGCCCAGGTCCACATCACTCTGGCCCAGCTACGCAACCTGCCCGGCGCATCCGAAGCCGAGGCGGCCTGGCGGGCCGCCGCTGCCCGTGAGCACGGCTGGCTGACCGCGCCCGAGGCGGACGCCGCCGCGTGCGACGCCACCCTGGCGCCGGTGGTTACGGGGCACGTGGACGCGGCGGCGCTTGACCGCATGGCGGAGGTCTTCCTGACCAGCCACGGAATGATCGGCGAGCAGGACGCGCGGCGCTGCGGCTGCCGGTGTGGCGGATGCGACTGCCCCGCCCGCACGCCCATATCCGGCCAGACGCGTGCGCGGCTGCGCGGCTCACTGCTGGCGATGGCCGCCGACGTCCTGTCCGGCCCGGGCGGGCTCGCAGCCTGGCTGCGGCAGTCTCAGCTCACCGGCGGTCCCGGCGCCTCGCCGAGCCTGCCGCTCGACATCCCGGTGCCCCTGGACACCGGCGAGGCCGAGGTGGCGATCCCCGCGCACCTGCGCCGGGCGGTGACCGCCCGCCATTCGGGCTGCGCCTTCCCCGGCTGCGACCACCCCGCCAGCTTGTGCCAGATCCACCACCTCATCCCGCGCTCACGGGGTGGTCCCACCGCCCTGCCCAATCTGGTGCCGCTCTGCGCCTTTCACCACCTCTCCGTCATCCACCGCTGGGGCTGGACCCTGCGCCTGCACCCCGACGGCACGACCACCGCCACCAGCCCGGCCGGCCGCACCCTCCACAGCCACGGCCCGCCCAGCCAGGACCACCCACCCAGTCACGAACACCCGCCCAGTCACGACCACCCGCCCAGCCACGACCAGCCGCCCAGCCAGGACCACCGCCCACCCGGCCGAGCCGCATAACGCCCTCCACCGACGGGAGCTACCTGCGGGCGATACCGCCCGCAGCGGCGCCGGGTTGCAGGCTAGGGTCGATCACGTGGACGGGCGAGCGATCTTGGTCACCGGCGCGGCGAGGGGGATCGGCCGCGCCATCGCGGAGGCGTTCGCGGAGCGGGGTGACCGGGTCGCCGTCCATTATGGCCAGTCGGCCGCGCTGGCCACCGAGGTGCTGGCGGGGCTCCCCGGCAGCGGGCACGTGGCGGTGCAGGCCGATCTGGCAAGCCCGGAGGCGGTGCGCCAGATGGTGGACCAGGCCTGCGCCGGGCTCGGCGGCCTGGATGTGCTGGTGAACAACGCGGGCATCTTCATCCCGCACCCGATTACCGATACGCTGTACGAGCAGTGGCAGGCGGCCTGGCAGGCGACGCTCGCCGTGAACCTCACCGGCGCTGCGAACGTGACCTGGTGCGCGGTCCAGCACATGATCGCCGGGGGTGGCGGGCGGATCATCAACGTCTCCTCCCGCGGCGCCTTCCGTGGTGAGCCAGGCCAGCCCGCTTACGGGGCGAGCAAGGCCGGGCTGAACGCATTTGGCCAGTCGCTGGCCAGGGCCCTGGCCCCGCACGGGATCGCGGTCGCCACGGTGGCACCGGGTTTCGTGGAGACGGACATGGCGACGCGGTCCCTCGCCGGGCCGTCCGGCGATCAGATCCGCGCGCAAAGCCCGTTCGGGCGGGTGGCCCGCCCGGGCGAGATCGCGGCGGCCGTGCTTTACCTCGCGTCACCGGACGCCGAGTGGGCCAGCGGCGCCATCCTCGACCTCAACGGCGCCTCGTACCTCCGCTAGCCCGAATACCTGCGCTGGCCCGACTCCGCGGCCACCGCCGTCCAGAAGTCGCCGAAACCGGCCTACGGCTGGCCGGAACTCATCGCGCCACGGCCTAGCCGAGCAGACAGCGGCGGCTCAGCGGGACCTCCGGGACCGGCTCGGCCGCCAGGACGCGTCCCCCCAGCCGCACCGTCCCGTCGGAGAGGTCCACCTCCACCGGCGCGAGCGCGGTGTTCGCCACCAGGGTCTCGCGCGAGACCTGCCGGGTGCCGCGGACCGCCACGAACCGGCGGCGGCTGCCCAGGCGCCGCCCGATACCGGCCGCTTCCGCCGCCGCGGACACGAAGGTGGTGGAGAGTGCGGGGGGAGGCCGCGCCCTGCCCGGCCCAGTGGGGACCGTAGCGGCGGGCTCGACGCCCTCCACCGTGGCGTTGTCCGCCCCGATCGGTCCGCCTCCGGCGCGTTCAGCCGGAGCCCTCCGGGTGAGCGAGCAGCGCGCCAGCTCGGCCACCAGGAACACCCGGAGCCGCTCCTCATCCGCCGGGCCAGATACATCGCTCACGTCCTCGGATCATCGGTATGGCGCACCACCGTGCCGGCGCCGTTAGCGTGGTGGCTGCGGCGTGGGCGGCCGTCCAGGCACGGCGAGCGCAGAACGGAGCCACCGATGGCGGGACAGGGCGGGGGCGCCGGCGAACGGCCGACGCTGACCGGCCGGCGCGTCAGGCTCCGGCAGCTACACCAGCGTGGGATTCCGCCGCGTCGGCGTGATGCGCGAGTACGAGCGCGGCGCCGACGGCCGCTACCACGACGGGCTCCTCATGGACCTGCTGCGCCATGAGCTGAGACAGCCCTGAGCTCGCTGGTCACGGCCTGTCACGGCGGGAAACCGAGGTCTGCGCGCTCACCACCCGCGGGCTGTCGACGGCCGAGATGCCGCAGCGCCTGTTCATTTCCGCCCACACCGTCCAAGACCACCTGAAATCTATCTTCGAGAAGACCGGGGCCTACAACCGGCGCGAGCTGGTCGGCCAGATCTTCGTGGCCGACTACGCGCCCCGGCATGGACAGTCGCTCGACTCCCATGGCCGGCTTCGCAGCCGCTGAAGTCGCGCCGCTCTAGGGTGGGAGTGTTCCGAGCGTGACCAGGCTGGTGGAGGATGGCCGATGACCGCTTTCGTGCTGATCCCGGGTGCTGGCGGCGCTGCCTGGTACTGGCACCGGGTCATCCCTCTGCTGCGGGATGCCGGGCACGACGCGGTCGCTGTGGACCTGCCCGCCGATGACGAGACGGCGGGCCTGCCCGAGTATGCGCGGCTGGCGGTCGGCGCGGTCGGCGGCCGGGAGGATGTGGTGCTGGTCGCCCAGTCGCTGGGCGGGTTCACCGCACCGCTAGTGGCCACCGCGGTCGCGTTGCGCGGCCTTGTCTTCGTGAACGCGATGATCCCGGTGCCGGGCGAGACGGCCAACGAGTGGTGGGAGGCCACCGGATGGGCCGATGCGCGCGTGGCCGCGGCCCAGGCCGGTGGCTACAGCACCGATTTCGACCTGGCCGTCTATTTCCTGCACGACGTGCCGCCGGACGTCGCGGCGGCCGGCGAACCGTACCAGCGGCCCGAGGCCGCGGCGGCTTTCAGCTCGGTATGCGACTTCGCCGCCTGGCCGGCCATTCCGATCCGGGTGGTGGCCGGTTCGGACGACCGCTTCTTCCCGGCTGATTTTCAGCGCAGGGTGGCCGGGGAGCGGCTCGGCATCGAGGCGGACGTGCTACCCGGCGGTCACCTGATAGCGCTGTCCCAGCCCGCTGCGCTCGCCGCTTACCTGCTCAGCACCTGACCGGCGGGCCAATCCCGTTGGCCTCCGCCGAGGATCTCGGCGGCCGTTCACCGGAGCCGGCCTGCGTGTTTGAATCGGCTGGAACGCGTTATGGCAGGAGGCAGCGATGGCCGAGCCGAGCATTCCCCCGGGGTTCGACTTCACCGATCCCTACCTCTACACGACCCGGGTACCCATGGATGAGTTCGCCGAGCTGCGCCGCACCGCGCCCGTCTGGTGGAACGCGCAGCCCCGGGGCGCATCCGGCTTCGACGACGACGGGTACTGGGTGGTCACCCGGCATGCGGACGTGCTGGAGGTGTCCCGCTCCAGCGACCTCTACTCGAGCCAGGAGAAGACTGCGATCATCCGCCACGCGCAGGCCGTCACCCCGGAGTCGCTTGATATGCAGCGGCTCATCCTGCTCAACATCGACCCGCCACAGCACACCAAGCTGCGCGGGATCGTCTCGCGGGGTTTCACGCCGCGGGCGATCGGCCGCCTGCGCGAGGCACTGACGGCGCGTGCGGAACGGATCGTCCGGGCGGCCGTGGCGGAGGGCACCGGCGACTTCGTCACCGACGTTGCCGCCGAGCTTCCGCTGCAGGCGATCGCCGAACTGCTGGGGATACCGCAGGAAGACCGGCGCAAGATCTTCGCCTGGTCGAACGAGATGATCGGCGCTGACGATCCGGAGTACGACGGCGACGGTCAGGCCGCCGCCGCCGAACTGGTTGGCTACGCCATGGCAATGGCGCAGGAGCGCCGGGCCTGCCCGCGGGACGACATCGTCACCAAGCTTGTCCACGCCCAGGTCGACGGGGGCGAGCTTTCGGTGGACGAGTTCGGCTTCTTCGTGATCCTGCTGGCCGTGGCCGGCAACGAGACCACCCGCAACGCGATCTCACACGGGATGCTGGCCTTCCTCGACCACCCGGACCAGTGGGAGCTGTTCCGGGCTGAGCGGCCCGGGACCGCGGCCGACGAGAT
>WNGD01008150.1_pt1 | contig 10232 bp, 9 predicted proteins | sample 5400671 | NCBI WGS metagenome assembly WNGD01 (sample SAMN13153369, study PRJNA577476) | soil metagenome | isolation source: 40 cm soil or saprolite under grassland replicate 2 | place: USA:California | collected 2016-06-15
TCGAGACATGGTCGACGGCGTGGATCCGGTCGCAGAAGCCGGCGATGTTCCTGATCGCCTGCTCGACGAAAACATCCTCGTTCCGAACGAGCACGATGCCGACGATCTTCAACGCAGCGCTCGCGCCGGTCTAGCGCTCCTCGCAGGTCCAGTCGAGAATTGGGCGAACGACCCCTCTCCAGTGTCCCGTGAAGAGACCCCGAGCGGAATCACCGTCGGCTGGGTCGTAGACGTGGAATGCCACCACCTGGTGTGCGCTCGCCTGCGGATAGAGCTTCGGCGTCGCGATGGACACGAGATCGACGTCGACCAGGTGGCGTCCTTCGTTCAACAGGTTGCTGGGAATCCATGCCGTCGTCGTGTACTCGCCAGGCGACGTCGGCTCATGCCAGCGCGGGTTTACGTCCATCGCGTTGAAGCACACAGCACCGTGTTGGTCGAAGAGCTTAATCTTCGGGACGATCGGCCTTCCTTCTCTGAGCACCCGAAAGCCGATCTCGATTCCGATCGGCCGGCGCACGTCGAACGTGACGATGGACTCCCCTTCCTCGTCGACCACGCGAACAGACTGGAGCCGGACGAGGTCGTTCCCGGGGGGAGGTCGTTCCCGGGGGCGGTCTCGTCGTCTTCCCAGAAGAACTGACGGCCCATCCCCATCGCCCGCTCCTCGTAGTACGCGACCACTTCCGCAGTAGGGCCGTAACGCGCGATCTGCCCGTCCTCGAGCAGAATCGTCCGATCGCAGAGCTGGAGGATTCCCTGCAGGTTGTGCGATACGAAGAGCACTGTCCGGCCGGAGTCGCCGATGTCTTCCATTCGCCCGAGCGACCGGCGTTGAAAGTCGGCGTCGCCGACGGCCAGGACTTCGTCCACGATCATGATCTCGGGCTCGAAATGCGCGGCAACGGAGAAGGCCAGTCGGACGAACATCCCGCTCGAGTAGCGCTTGACAGGCGTGTCGATGAACCTCTCGACGCCGGAGAACTCGACGATCGCGTCGAAGTTCCGATTGATCTCGTTCCGGGTCATTCCGAGGATCGACCCGTTGAGAAAGATGTTCTCGCGCCCCGTCAGCTCCGGGTGGAAACCGGTTCCCACCTCCAGCAGGCTGCCGACGCGTCCTCGGATCTCGGCGCGACCTTCCGTCGGCGTCGTGATCCTGCTGAGAATCTTGAGCAGGGTCGATTTTCCCGCTCCGTTCGGTCCGATGATCCCCAGCACCTCGCCTTCCTGGGCCTCGAAAGAGACGTTTTTGAGCGCCCAGATCTGCTCCGGCGGATCGTGAAGGTGCCCGGACTTGATCCTTCGGATGCTGTTCACGACCGAGTCGCGCAGTGTCCCGTACGCCGGCCTGAACTGCCCGATTCGATACTGCTTCGACAGGCCCTCCGCTGAGACCGCGACCGACATCAGATCGTGTCCGCGAAACGTGGTTCGGAGCGCCTGAAGTAGGCGAGGCCGGCACAGAAGATGATCAACGTCACGGCGACGCTCACAGCTAGCTGGCCCAGCACGGGTGTGGGACCGTCGAGAACGGACCAGCGCCACCCGGCGACCACCGCCGTCATCGGATTGAGCGAGAGGAGCCACTGCCACTTCACCGGAGCGCCGTCGAGCGAGTAAGGCACACCGGACAAGAAAGGCAGCACCTGCATGAAGAGCGGGATCACATACGGAATGTCGCGATAGCGCACATTCAGCGCGGAGAGGATCAGACTGCTGCCGAAGGCTGCGAGAAGGGCGAGCAGGACGAAGAACGGCGCCAGCACGACCGCTGGGCCCGGCCAGGTATGGAACCAGGCCATCAGCCCGATCATGACGAACAGCGCGAGCATGAAATCGACGAGTGGCACCAGGACTCCGGCCAACGGCAGGAGCAGCCGGGGGAAGTACACCTTGGTGACCAGAGGAACGTTGGAAACGAGCGAACTGCTCGAGACGTTCAGCGCCGACGAGAAGTACTGCCAGGCGAGCACGCCAGAGAAGGCAAAGATCGGGTACGGAAGGTTGCCGGAGGGGAACTTGGCGAACTTGCCGAAGACGAGCGTGTAAACCAGAGCCGTGAACGCCGGCTGGAAGATCGCCCAACCGGCGCCGATGACCGATTGCTTGTAGCGCACCTTCAAATCCCGCCAGATGAAGATCGTCAGGAGCTCGCGATAGCGCCAGAGCTCGCCAAGATCCAGGCGCGGCCACGGCGTCGGTGGACGGATGACCGTGATGTATCCAGGGCGATCGCCCTGAACCTCCGCGACGTGGGCATCCTCGACTGACGCCTCCGGGGGCACGAGCTGGGTCTCCGGCACGGGCCGGATGCTAGCTGTGGGGGTCACCGGCGTCGGCGCAGGAAAGCAGGCGTGCGGCCCCGCTCCAACGAGTTGAGGCGCTGCTCGAGCGAGTCCAGGCGGCGTTGCACACGGATCCCGTCCGCTTCACCGAGCACAGCCGCTTCGACCGCGTACGCCCCATCCTCGGCGACGGACGGTGCCGGGAACGGCGGGTGCTCTCGAAGCTCGGATGGCACCGCGAAGTGCCGCTGAATGTCGGGCGCATCCCCGAGCTGAAGCCCTCGCAAGATGTCGCGAAGTCGGAGGTCCTGCACAAGCGTTCCGTCCGCCAGCCCGCGCGCAAGGCGATCGTCGTCGACCACCATCGACTCGTGTTGCTCCTCGATTCGACCGCTCTGCAGTGCGCTGTAGCCGGTGAGGTGGTAGCCCGTTCCCACGCGCTCGATGTGCTTCGTGAACGCCTCGCCCTGCAACTCGACCTTCCGCTGCCACTGTGCACGCGAGCGCAGAGGAAAGTGCAACACCTCGATCGGATGCCAAGAGCGCAGAGGGACGAGAGGGCTCCCGATCAGGTCGTGATTTCCACGGCCGACGACGACATGCGGATCCGCGCGGTGTGCCACCTTCGGCACAGGACGGTAGAAGCTCCTCGGATCGTTGATGGGGGCATGCATCGCGAGACGAGCCGTCATGCGCTCGGCGAAGAACGCGCCGTCGTCGGGCCGCGGCACGAACGACCGCCAGAAAGCCTGCACCACGCCGTAACGCTCGGGGACCGCGGCCAGGACTTCCTTCAACGACGCTCCCCGCGGCCACCAGAACTCGTCCGCGTCGCTGTTGATCACCCAGTCCGCTCCGAATTCGTCTGCCGCGAGGCGCGCCATGCGGGTGACCCACTCTCCCTGCCGCAGGCCTTCTGCAGGCTCGTGGATCAGATGGAGGCAGCCTTGGCGCGCATACGCCTCGAGAATCTCGGTCGTCCCATCGCGCGAGGCGTTGTCGGTGGCGATCACGAAGTCCACGCCCGCGTTGAGGTGAAACGCGACCTGCGCATCGATCACGTCTGCCTCGTCCCGTGCGAGCACCGTGAGTACGAGCCTCATGCGGTCCCGGCCGGCTGCCGGCGCAGCAATTTCTTGACCAGTCCCCTGAAGTTCTGTGAGAGGCGGACCGTGGGCCGGCGTTCAAGAGCGAGAACACGAGGCTCGATCGCGTCCAGACGGCGCTGCATGCGGACGACGTCAGCCTCGCCGAGCGCGGCGACGTCGACCGCGTAGGCTGCCTCATCGACGACGCTCGGCCGTGCGAACGTAAGGCGGTCACCGTTGCGCAACGTGCGTAGTGCGTCTCGGAGTCGCGTGTCGATGACAAGCGATCCCTCCCGCACCCCGCGCTCGAGCGCCTCGTCGCTCACCGTCAGCGAGCGGTAGAACTCGTCGAACCGGCCCTCCTGCCGGGCGCGGTGCACTTCCTCGTAGTAGGAGTTCCGACTCTCGCCGAGGGCCGAGCGCAGGTTCCCGTACTTGCGGTCACATTGCTCGAAGCTGCGGATGGGAAAGTGGAGGAACTCGATCGGGTACCAGCCGCGCAGGGGGACCAGCCTGGAGTCGAGCAGCGTGTGTGCGCCGGCAGAGAGCGTGACATTCGGGTTGCCGCGATGGATCGCCTTCAGATTCGGCCTGAAGAGGCTGTTCGGATCATTGATCGGTGCCGAGCCCGAGACGCGGGCCACCATTCGGTCCGCGAAGAAGGCCTCGTCGTCCGGCCTGGGGACGAACTGCCGCAGCAACGCACGAACGATTCCGTAACGCTCCGGCACCGAGGCGAGCACCTCTTTCAACGAGCCGCCGCGCGGCCACCAAAACTCGTCTGCGTCGCTCGGTATGACCCAGTCGGCACCGAACTGCGTCGCGGCGAGTCGCGACATCTCCGATGCCCACGCGCCCTCGTGCATTTCGTCGCCCTCCTTGCGGATCAGGTGCAGATGGCCCTGAGCTGCATGGGACTCCAGGATCTCGGTCGTCCCGTCCTCCGACCGGTGATCCGCCGCGATCACGAAGTCGACTCCGGCGTTGAGGTGGAATGTGACCTGCGCGTCGACGATGTCCGCCTCGTCCCTGGTTCGCAGAGTCATGACGATCTTCATTCGGCCGCGACGCTCCGGAGGGTCTCTAGATCTTCGGTGGCGTACGACACACAGAGAAGAACGTTCGGGCAGTCCGAGTAATGCTCGGCGATCCTGGCAAGATCGCGCCGACCCGCCTCTCGCCCGTCACGCTCGGCCAGTAGCGGCGTCCTTGCAATCTCCATCATGCCGCGTACCCACTTCACGGCAGTGTCGGCCACCACCCGGTCGATGATTGCAAGCCTGTCATCCAGATCGAGCCCGCTGACACCATTTTCGATCAGCTCTGCAGGGACCTCTTCCTCGAGGAAGAACACGTGCGATCCCCATTCCATGCCGTCGATGAAGCGCACTGAATCACGCATGAGCTCGACGGTGATCGGAATCCACGGGAGCCAACCCCAACCGTAATCCTGATGGACGATGACGCTGCGTCCCGGAACCAACGACGGGAAAAAGTCCCTCAGCACCGCGTCGTTGATCTCCCAGGTCTTCAGGACGTCCAGAAAGAGGACGTCGATCGGCTCCCCGGACCATCCGATCTCGGTGATGTCGCCTTCACGGACGACGTGCGGGACGGGAAACTCCATGACATTCGCATCGAAGCGATCGCGGAACGAGTCTCCAGCCCGAACAGACTCGTCACCTTCGAAGAACCGGGGGATGGTGTAGTCCTCGACGCGAAAGAGGTCGTAACTGACGACCGGCGGGCCCTCCCACGGCGTGGCTCGGTCGCGTACCCCTGCAAGTAGGGCGACGGTCGACCCGCCGAGAAAGCAGCCGGCATCCACGATCGCTCCATCGTCGGCGGCATAGTCACGCGCAAGCGAATAGAGGAGCCTGCGCTCCTTGCCCGAGAGCATCGTCGGAACCCTCGGGATATGTTCCGTCAGGCCTACGTTCTGCCAGGGCCGGGACAAGAGACGTCTCAACCGATCGGAGGGTCGAGACGGCATTCAGCGTCCAAGCAGTGTGGTTGCGACTCGCGTGCGTGCGCGAGCGAAACGCCGTGTCCAGCTCGTCTGGCTCTCGGAAGGCGTGAATGCCCAGTCGGTTTCGAGGCCGGCCCGCACGTGAGCGACGAACGAGAGCACGAGGTCGTCGCCCGAGTAGGCGTCTGCGATTCTCGCGAGGTCGCGCAATCCTGCATCCGGGCCGTCGCGCTCGACGATGAGCTCTGTCCTGCTCAGCTCGGTCATTCCCCTCACCCAGCCGTGAGACCGCGCGACTGCCTGGTCGATCAGGGCGAACTTCGTCTCCAGGTCCAGGCCCCCCAGTCCCTCCCTCATGAGCTCTGCCGGGACTTCACGTTCGAGAAAGAACACGTGCGAGCCCCATTCCATCCCGTCGATCAGCCGTAGAGCGTCGCCCATGAGCTCGACGGTGATCGGAATCCACGGCACCCAGCCCGAGCCGTAGTCCTGGTGGATGATCACGCTTCGACCGGGAACCAGCGAGGGAAAGAAATCCCTCAGCACCGCATCGTTGACCTCCCATGTCTTCAAGACATCGAGGAAGAGGATGTCGATCTGCCCTCCCGACCAGCCGATCTTGGCGATGTCGCCCTCGTGGACGTCGTGCGGAACCCCGAAGCCGGTGACGTTGGCGTCGTACTGAGGGCGAAACGACTCACCCACGCGAGCTTTCGGATCGTCGCGGAAGAACTTCTGGATGGTGTATGCCTCGATCCGGAACAGGTCATAGCTGGCAACCGGCGGTCCCCTCCAAGGCTTGGGCCGATCGCGAAGGCCGGCCAGCAAGGCAGCGGTCGATCCGCCCAGAAAGCATCCCGCGTCGACGATCGCCGCGTCCTCGGCGGCATACTCACGCGCAAGCGAGTACAGGAGTCTGCGCTCGCTCTTCGAGAGCATCGTCGGCACTCCAGGGACGCCCGCGGGCACGCTCTCATCGCGCCACGGCAGACCACTGAGGTAGTCGAGCGGTGCGGTGGTCTTCATTCGTCGATCGGCGAAGCGACAAGACGTTGGGCAAGGCTGACCGCCGCCTCGTCCCAGCCGGTTTGGAGACCGTCCTCGGCATGTGAGACGCAGGCGAGAACGTACGGATACCGGGCATAGGCTTCAGCGATCGCCGCGAGATCCGCAAGCCCCGCCTGCGGACCGTCTCGTTCCGCGAGAACGATGGCCCGCCCGATTTCGATCATGCCGCGAGGCCAACCATCCAAGCGGCCGATGGCACTGTCCAGGATCTCGAGTTGCTGTCCGTGGTCGAGGTGTCTGATGCCCCGCTCGATCAACTCCCGCGGTATGTCGTCCTCGACGAAAAACACGTGCGATCCCCACTCCATACCGTCGATCAGCCGCACCGACGGACCCATCAACTCAACTGTGATCGGGATCCACGGCATGCACCCCCACCCGTAGTCCTGATGGACGACGACGCTGCGACCCGGCACCAGTGACCCGAAGAAGTCGCGCAGAATCGCGTCGTTGATCTTCCACGACTTCGCCACGTCCAAAAAAAGGACGTCGATGGGACCGCCCGGCCAGCCGATCTCTGCGATGTCTCCTTCGTAAATCGTGTGCGGAACACCGAAGCCGGCGACGTTCTTCTCGTACCGCAGGCGAAAGGACTCGCCGACGCGAACCGACGGATCGTCACCGAAGTACTGCGGCACGGTGTAGGCCTCGACCCGAAACTTGTCGTAGCTTGCTACGGGGGGGCCGGTCCATGGCTCGGCTCTGTCACGCACGCCGCAGAGCAGCGCCGCGCTCGAGCCCCCGAGAAAGCAGCCGCCGTCGACGATCGCAGCATCGTCGGCCGCGTAATCGCGGGCAAGCGCGTAGAGCAGCTTGCGTTCGATTTCGGAGAGCATCGTGGGCACGCCGAGGGCCTCGGGCGGCACGGTGATTTGCTGCCAAGGCCGCCCGAGCAGGTATTCGAGCCGTTCTGTCACTGGCGAGCCACTCTAGAGAAACGTCGCTGAAGGGAATGTCTCCTGCGACGAGGCGACAAGAGCTCGTCGAGGCCGAACAGGTCCCGAAGAGCCGCGCTGGCCTTCTGATAGCGCTCATCGTCGGCGACCCGCGCGAAAGGCCGACCGAAGAGCGCGAAGATCTCCTCATCGTCGCGTTTCCTCCGACGCTGTACCTCGCGACGCCGTTCGAGTAGCTGCGGCAAACTCTCCAGCACCTCGCACGCGGCGTGCAAAGGAGCCAGGCCGACCCTGGCCACAGCCTCGGTGGGCGCATCCGCGAACGTGCCGATTGCGAATGGTCCCGGTGCCGACTCGAGTCCGAGTCGGCAGCGTTCGAGAAGGAGGAAGAGCGTGGGCGCCAGTAGCGTTGCGAGATTGTCGTCACTCACGTTCTTGATCAGCGTGAACAGCGCGTTTCGCTCATAGAGAAGCTCTCGCTGATGCAATGGGATCGCGGATGCGGTGCCGTGGTGCCGGTGAAAGCTGCGCGCTCGGCCTGCCAGCCGGACCTTGTAGCCGGCGAGCCAGAGCCTCCAACCGAAGTCGACGTCCTCGAAGAAGGCGAAATAGGCCGGATCGAATCCGCCCAACTCGAGCATGACGGCACGATCGACCAGCATCGACCCGCCGCAGGCGAACGGGAGGTCACGCCCGTCTTCGATGCGCGCTTCGTCCAGCGGGGCGCCGAAATGACTCTGACCGGCATACGCGTGGAAATTCACCCAGCCTCCACCAAAGTCGAGGTGGTCCCCATCCCAGTCGAGGATGACGCCGGCGACGCAGACATAACCGGCTGTGCGGTCGTAGGCGGCCGCGAGCTCGCGCAACCACCTTCGATCGACACGCATGTCGTTGTTGAGAAACGCGACGCAGTCCGATGTGGCCGCCTGCGCGCCCAAGTTGCAGGCTGCAGCGAAGCCGAGATTCTTTTCGTTTGCGATCAAACGAACTCTTGGCTGCAAACGATCTATCAGCGTCCGTGACCCGTCCGTCGATCCGTTGTCGACGACGATGACTTCGAACCGGTCCTGCGGGTAGTCGAGCGCCCCAACGGAGCTCAGACACTCAGGCAGATGTTCCGCGCCGTTCCAGTTGGGGATTACGATCGAAATCGAAGGCAAGGCACTCAAACCGGCGCCCTCAAGATCGCTCCAGGCGCTCGAGTTCCTCCACGGTCCGTTCGAGCTCGTCGAGTCGCTTGCGCTGCGAGCGGCTGAGGCGCTCCAGCGCCCGCAGCGATTCGATGAGCGCGGAGTCGAGTCCGCGCTGCGCGGCCAACTCGGGCCAGAGCGCTCTCAGAAGCATCAACCGTAAACGACGAACCGGCGAGGATCGTTGCCCGCTGTTCTCGAGACTCTTACCGGGGGCGGCTTCCGCCCACTCCGCCGCGCGCGCGAGCGGGCCGCGCACCTCGAGGAAGAATCGCTCGTAGTCTGGAATCCCCTCCACTCGCTCCCGGATGAAATCGCCCGTTCGGTCGATTGTGTGCTGCTGCCGGAGATCGTCGCGGGCGCGCTCGCCCACCTTGCGGGCTTCATCAGGCCGGTCATAGACACGTCTCATGAGCTGGGCGGCATGGTCGAGATCTGGATCCGCCCATTCCAGTCCTGGTGGATATGGGTCGCAGCCTTCCGAAGTGTGTGTCATCCCGTGTCGTACGAGGAAGCTGTTCCGCTCGTTCATGAAGGTCAGGTTTCCGGAGTATTCGGTGGCGATGACCGGCTTCCCGACAGCCATCGCCTCCGCCATCGTCAATCCGAGGCCTTCGCTGCGATGGAGCGAGACGTAGCAATCGCACGCTGCAAACACGGCATCCCTTTCCGCCGGAAAGATGTAGCCATCTACGACTCGTATGTCCGGTCGCCCCGATGCCGCTCTTTGCAAGCGCTTCAGCGCATCTTGGCGGCGAGCCCCGTTGATGCTTCTAATCAGGAGCGTGGGGCCTTCGCCCGGCGAAAAGGCGCGCTTGAACGCATCGACAAGGCCGACGGGATTCTTGCGTTCCGTGACGCTCAGGTGATCGAAGCTGAAGAAGTAGAGAAACCCAGGCGGAAGGCCGAGTTCCTCGCGACCGAGCTGAGCCGTCGGCGGAGCCTCGAGCGGGATGGGAACGATGCACACAGGCTTCTCAGTCTCCGCCGAGAGGGACTTCCGCGTGAACTCGCTCGCCACCCAGATCTCGTCCACCAGATCGAAGGCGAAGTGCAGCTCTTCCGGAAACCGCGCCAGCTCCCAGAACCACACGCCGATGTTGTAGCGTCCCGCAAACCGACCCATGCCCAGGTCTCTTCGCAGCCCTGGTAGGTGCGGCGGGTTAACGCAGATGATGTTCGTGTCGTAGAGCGTGTCACCTTGACGCCGTTCTTCGAAGCGGTGCTCCTGCCGGCTCTCGAGAACCCTGTACGTGAGAGTCGTCGTCGGAACTCCCGCACGTTCGCTTGCAAGAACAAGCTTCCGGGCGATCTCGCCCAGCCCGAGCTCGGCCTCGAGGTAGCCAATGATGTTCACGCCTGCTTGTGTGGTCATATTCCGCAACCGCTCGCGCCAGGTTAACTACCCTTGCGTTCCGGCTCATGGCGTGCCACCGCGCCGGCCGCAAGTGTTGCGAATGACCGCGCCAACGGCTGCGCCCTGGCCTCTGTCGTATGGTTCGACCTGACCTCGTCGCGAGCGGCCGCGCCGATCGCGTCGCGAAGCATCGCCGACTCGATCAAGCGCCCAAGGCTGTCTTGCCACTCGTCTGGTCCGTCGGCGAGGAAGCCGTTCTCTCCGTGCTCGATCACGCGCACGAAGTCGGGACGTTTGCTCGCGATCGTCGGGACCCCGAGCAGTCCCGCTTCGAGGAATTTCACGCAACTCTTGCACTCGGTGAACGGGTTGT
>WNGD01013384.1_pt1 | contig 10232 bp, 10 predicted proteins | sample 5400671 | NCBI WGS metagenome assembly WNGD01 (sample SAMN13153369, study PRJNA577476) | soil metagenome | isolation source: 40 cm soil or saprolite under grassland replicate 2 | place: USA:California | collected 2016-06-15
CAGACCCTGCGTTTCGGTTGTTGGCGAGGGGGCTGCCTGTACCTGGGAGGTTGCCGGTATTGAGGTTGAGGCCGGCGAGGGCGTGGGGCGGGTGCATAGTATTGTCCGTTCTCATCCTCGTCCCAGTCGTCGTGGTAGCGGGGTCTATCTCTACTCATTGGTTGTTCCTGTCCTGGTGATTTGTGTTTGCGTTCAAATAATGTATATCAACGTTAGTACGTTTGATAGGGGATGTTGGTTTGTTTCTATGTGCAAGGCGGTGTAGAGGCGCAATGCATTGCGCAACGAGCTTTGCTTGCTGTTTGTTTCACTTGTTTCACTTGTTTCAGTTGTATCGCATGGAGCAGACAACCATGGGCCAAGAGGAACGCGGGCGACCGCACGGGGAGGGTGTGGCTGCGCCTGGGAAGCTCCCTCGTGCCGTAGGTGCGGGGGTAGGGTTGGGCGGGGAGGGGACGCTTGCGTCGCCCGGGCAGAAGGGGGAAAGCGTGCCCAGGAGCAGGACCAGGGCGACGCAAGCGTCCCCTCCCCACATCCACACCACTCCCGCCCCTACGGATACGGCTTGCCTTCCCCTCAAAATACTTGCCCCTTTGGGGCCGCCCCGCCCGCCATGTCATCCTGAGCAGAGCGAAGGATCTGCACTCGGCCAGGGCAGAGATCCTTCGCTGCGCTCAGGATGACATGGGCGCAGCGAAGGATGACATTGGGCGCAGCGAAGGATGACATTGGGCGCAGCGAAGGATTAGATGGGGGCTGTGATGGTGAGGGTTTCACCGAATTTCGATAGTTTGAAGGTGCGGGCGGTGTTGGCGGCATCGCCTGGGGCGGCGATGCCGGTCATTTTAATGAGATAGGGCAGGTTGTCAGTTTTGCCGATGCAGGTGGTTATCTTTACGGCTGAGTTCGCAGGGGCGCCACCGCCGGTGATGGCTGCGAGGTACCTGGCGTCGAGCGTGCCATTGATGCTCCAGCAAGGGTTGCCATCTACGGAGGAGTCGGCTGGCGTGCCGGGGTTTTGTATGTGGCCGAGGATGGCGGAGACGCCTTTGTTTGGGTCTGATAGGGTGCGGGGGTCGAGGAGGCCGCTGGTTTTCAGCCAGTTGTTGCTGATGGGGTCGGTGATGTACTGGTTGGCGCCGATGGTGATGATCTTCACCTGTACGACGTTGCCGATTACCAGGACGTTGGCGCTGGCCTTGAGTTTATCCGGTACGAGTATATCGCCGTCAGCGGTCTTGATGACCAGTGCGCTGCCTGTGCCGGGGTTATCGACGGCGAGGTTGAAGTGGTAGGAGGTGACCTTCTGGATGGCGGCCTGAGCCCTGGTGATGAGGGTATGGGCGTCGGGCGTGGTGGGTCCCGGGCTGCCACCACAGGCGGTTACTGTGAGTATACCTGCCAGCGCCAGTAGAGATAGTAAGGCGGGTAGGGTTTTGTTGTGCAGGGAGTGTGATGCGGCTTGATGCTTTAGCATGGGTACCTCCTCGTGCGTAATGGATGAGTTAAATAAGTAAGTTGGGTGTCGCGCGAGAGATTTTTGGAAAAATGTCTCCGATTTTGCGATAGAAAATTTTCGAGAGCGGATGGGATTGGCATGCGAGAGATTTTTGGGAAATTGTCTCCGATTTCGCGATAGATTTTTTTCGAGAACGGATGGGATTGGCACGCGAGAGATTTTTGGAAAAATGTCTCCGATTTCGCGATAGATTTTTTTAGCGTGTGTTGTGTGTGTCGGCATTGCCTTTTTCCTTTGTTGTATCGAAGGGTTCGAGGTTGACGACGATGGGTTCTTGCGAGTTACGGACGATGACCCACTGCGAGGGTTCGTCGGGTGAAGGGTTGATTTCCTGGTGTGGCACGAAGGGAGGGACGTAGATGAAGTCGCCTGGTTCGACTTCTTGCTCGAATTCCATGTTGTTGCCCCAGCGCATTTTGCCGTGGCCGGATACGACGTAGATGATGGTTTCGATTTCGCCGTGGTGGTGTATGCCGCTGGCGGTGTTGGGGGAGACGATGGTTATACCGCCCCAGATGCCTTGTGAGCCTGCCAGTTCGCGTGAGACGGCTGCTACGCGTTGCATGCCGGGCGTTTGCGCGGTGTTGGCGTCAAATTGATGGGGTTTGATGATGCGTACGGTGGGTATAGTAGGTTTGTTCATGAGTTTGTGTCTCCTTTTTGGCTTCCTCAGCAGGGTGAGCCAGCCCAGCAGGGTGAGCCACCCACCAGGGCGACCGCAAGGGTCGCCCCTACTATATGACGAATCGTCTTGTCAGGGCCGTATATGTAGGGGTGATTCTTGCGGTCGCCGTGGTTATTCAGCGCACGGTGATGGGTGCAAGCTCTACCCGTACATTTCTTTTTGTGGTTATTATATCAGGTTGTGGGTGGGGGCGAGAGATAAAACCTGGGTGCTGGGAACAAGTACGTGTGGTAATTGCTGGTTGTCGAAATAATTGTTCGCGTTCGGACAATAATTGTTCGCAGCATTTCATTGTTGAAGATGCAAAACAGGCATGCTCTGACGCAGATCTGTTCTCTGCATCCCTTCCCACCGTTTATGGAAATTATGCCGTCCGGCGTAACTTTAGAAAAATCTAAAAATCCGCCGTAATTTTAGAAAAAATCCTTAAAGAGGTTTAAAAACGTCCGCCGTAATTTTAGAATAAGCTCTTCAATAAGAATATAACTACGAGGCGCACTTTCTTGTATCAGTTTGACAAAGCCCTCGCCACGCTGGTGGCCTAAGAGGGGCGACTTTGCAACAGCCCTGGTTGCTGAAATGTCAATATAGACATTAAGGCAAACTGAAGATATACTAGCTATGTAACTGAATCACTCGGCTATTTATTTACACATTAATGTTCAAACAATCTGAAATTCAAGGAGGACCCATGTCGCAAATTTTAGGTTTAGGTGGTGGTGGCAATATGCAGTGTCCGTCTATCTCGCCCCTCAATCCAAACTTTATGTTTGTGGCCTGTGACATGAGCGGGCTGTATCGCAGTTTCGATGCGGGGCAGCATTGGCAGATGATCGAAAGTGATGCCATACTCGCTTCCACCCTGTGTCCGGTGACATTCGATTACAAAGATGGTAATATTGTCTATGCTTTTAACCCTTTCCGTACCTTACTGCGCTACTCGCTCGATGCGGGCGACACGTGGAAAACTTTAGCCAGCACCCTCCCTGGATCATCGAACCAGATCACCGCAATGATTTCCATTCCGGGAGTCAATGTAAACGATCCCACACGGCTTTTCGTGGGCACAGACAAAGGCGTGGCGGAGTTTAGTGTTGCAACAACCCAAACGTTCGGTTCGCTGCAATCCATTGGAGAAGTAATTAAGTTTGTTTTCCTCCTGCAGGGAAGCACGCAACTGCTATTTCTTGCGACTACGAACGGCGTCTTCCAGTACAACTTTCAAAATCAACAATGGAGTGATTTCCACACTACCGATCTCAACCTGCCGATGGTACAAGGCACATTCGACATGTCTTGGTGTGGAATTGACCAGAACAATAAGGCCAATACAAACTATGGGACTCCAATACGTGATCTCGCTGGCGCGGCTTCGACCACTGCATTTGTTCTCCATGTCAGCGTCATGACAACAACGATCGTGAACATGGGTGGTACTCCCACCGCCGTCGAAGGTGGAATTTATCGTTTCGACAGTACGCAAGCTCACTGGTCAAAGCTGTCTCTGCCTGATCCGACACTAGCTGCGCGGCCCGCCCGCTATGACTGGCTCGGGATGGCCACGAATGACATGAGTACCGTTTACGCCACTTATTGCGGTCCCACCGGACAGCTGGGAGTATTTAAGAGCGTCAATCAGGGTACCTGGAGCCAGGTATTTACCACTATTGATAGACAATGGGCAGATTTTGACCTCTCTACAGGCTTCGGTGGTCCCGCACACGGATTTACTGTTTGTGCCAGCAACTCCAATATCGCAGCTTTTACTAACTTAGCCGAAATATATGTACTAACGAATGCAGGGCAAACCTGGGCAGCCCGTTACTCCACTCCGGAAGGCACAAAAGCTGCCGGACAGCCGTGGAGTTCCGCTGGCCTTGAAGTCACTACAACCTGGGACTATGTCATTGATAGCCATAATCCCCAGGTCCACTACATTTGCTACGCCGATATTGGGCTTGCGAGAAGTGATAATGGCGGCCTGCTCACAGCTCCACGACATTCCTTACAAAGCACAACAGGGAAACCAGGGATTTGAAGGCGGCGTCATGATAAGCACTGGTGCTAACGTTGCTACTGCTTCTTTCACAGACTTCAGCTCATTGCCGAACGTAGGACCAGTTACCTCAGTGCTCATCACGCCAAGACCCAATCAACAGGCCGACCGCTATTTGTACGCTGCCGTGTATGGCGTGGGCGTTTACTATCGCAAGCAGACGGGAGCCACCTGGGGGGGCTGGATACCCGTTAACAACCCTGCTGGATATACCGGACCCCTTCATGTTTACCGACTCCATCTTGTAGGCACTACCCTCTTCTGTGTAGTCGCCGGGGGGTTTCAAACAGCGAACACCAACAAGGGCGGTGGGCTTTGGACTATGTCAGTCGGCGGGGGGCAGTGGGCATCGAAAAATGGCAATCTGCCTTCCTGTAATCCAACAGATATTTTTGCAGTAGATGTTAATCAGATCTATCTCTGTGCAAATAACGTAGGTGGAGAGCCGAATCCAGGACTTTATTTCACCTCAAACGCCACGGTAGCTTCTCCTAACTGGACAGCGTATTCTCCCACCCCTCCAATTAATCCAGTCAATCACACCCTGTATGCCCCATTCATGGATCAGAACGGAAACCTCTATGTCACCACCACCTATCGCGGCATTTTTGTCAGGTCGGGCAATAATCCATGGAGATACTACAAACCAATCAGCTTTGTTGGAGCACATCGCATCACGTTCGACGGCGCTACCCAGTACATCACCAGCTACGGGGGAGGTGCCTGGCGTGTAAATCGTCAGTGCTTCTTCGTCACTGACCGGAGCACTTTTTCCAAAGACCTGGTGGACCTGATGGAGAGCTCAGACCCAAATCATCAGGCCAGCTTTGCGAAATCCTTTTATATTGTCTTCGATGACTTCGTACCTTCAGAATTTGGCATTACCACAGCGACTCCCACCCCAACGCAGATTCAGCAATGGGCGCCTAAAATTGGTTTTTTCAAAGATTCTGCGAAAACAACAACACTTCTCCGCGTTCGGGCGGAGGCCACCGATCTTCTGCTCCAGACAAGTGCTCTGGATGCTCGGCAGCGGATTGCCTTCGGCTACGACGTCATCTTCGGGCCAGGGGATTCAGCTTTCGCCGACCTTACCCCGACCAAAACCTCCGAGATTGTCTCTGTTTCAGCTGGGCTCGACCTCTATAGCTGCGACGCTTCCATTGAATTGCGCAGTACGACTAGTCCCTACATGTTGGACGGCGATCCGTACTGGCTAAGTCAAGCTATCTGTGCTTTCAGAGTGCGCGATAACGAGACTGTGTTTAACGTGAAATTAGATCCCAACGATCCTAATCCTCCGATTAAATACATCCAGGATGTTCTCAACCCATCGGTGAGTAGCATTAGAGCGGATTTTGACACTATTCGTGATTCCACAAGGAACCAACTGGAATGGGCACAGAAGGAGAATGGCACCAATGTCTACAACTTCGCGCTTGCCCGGGGTGTCGTTTCCTAAGCAGTCAGGTGGCACACCGACGCCACTTATCCGGGCCTTTTTCCGCCTCTTCAGGTATGCAGCCACAAATGTGATTTACGATACCACATCAACGTACCGCATTGCACCTAATGGCCAAATTCCGGTGCTAGGCATTGACAAAGGAACGGGAGAAATCGTATCAGTCCCGTGCTTCTCTGAGTCCCGTACTCCCGGTTCGATGGATACTCAACCTGACTCGTTCAACGCTAAGGTAATTACCCCCAGCGCAACTCAGGAGACAATCATCTATTTCGGTTGCTGGCTCGATCTGAATCAGTCAACCAAGCTATTTCCATCGAATCCAGGTACTAACGATGGTCCTTATGCCAATCCTACCCAAAGCTTTCAAGATATCGTTCACGGCAAACATCAGTGCCTTGTTGTCGAACTGAATTACACCCCAGATACGATCAATCCGGGCGATACTCCCTCATCGAGTGACAAGCTTTCGCAGAAAAACCTCTTCATTCTGGGCTCAGACAACCCTGGCAATGCCGCGAGCCATACCGTCCAGCATCCCTTTGAGTTACAAGGGGCGACATTTGATGAGATTGAGGGTCCGCCGGTTGAGAGGCTTGCGGTTGGTTTTGAAGAGCTTTTCATTCATTGGAACAGTTTGCCGCGTGAGACACAGGTTACGATCTTCCTGCCCGATGTCGATGTTGACGAGATCATAGCTGCCGAAGCCGCCAGGAGTGGCCCGAAGTTTCTTACCCGGGTAGATGCACATACCGTACTGTGCCGAGTGGATGGTAACATCGCTTATATTCCACTTCCGATCAATAGGCAAACCAATATACCAGGACTGATCACCCTGCAACTGCCCCAGAAAGTGGTTCGTGGACAGCACTTCACGGTTGTCCTTCAGCAAGCTTCAGGGAGGCGACGTCAAATTATTGGCACTTTCGAAATTTCTATTCCAGTTCAAACAGCGCACGAGCTACTTCCGGGAGAGAAGCGTACATTGGCAGTGCTGAAGTACGTTGCCAACAATGCACCTCCGGGGATGGCGCGCACTGAAGTCCTGAAGCGCTACTTGAAGCAACTCGAAGCAAGATTGGTCGGGCTAGGTGGGGATCCTGCAGCGATCCCGGCATCACCATATGGAGCACCGGGAGATTATCCTGGCGGCTGTATATCGACATGGTTAAAGAGAGTATTTTCTCATCGGTATCTCACGGGATGCGCAGGTGCGGTTGTTCTTGTTGCTGCTGTCGCCTACGTATTGCGGAAATGGCTGCATAGGGGCCGTTGAAATTGGCACTGCGTGAGTACATTTGGAGTAGATGACGGAGTCTCTCTCTATTCGCGGCTCCTCCAGAAGCACCTCTCGAAAAGTGCTTCCATACGCAAAGTGAGGTTGTGATGGAAGAGGCTCCCTGGCTTTCCCTTCCTGAAGGAATCATTGTCGACCAGATCCAGATCACCGAGCATGGTCTCCTCATCGGGGCCATCGCCACCTCTCCGACGTCTTGTTGTCCACTGTGCTCTCAAGAGTCATCAATGTTTGGATCTTCATGGTATGTTCTTCTTTACCTTTCAGCGAATGTCTTATGACAGCAGAGAAGCCAAGTGCAGGTATATACATGAGGTGTCCTGGGCTGCTCGTCAATGGTCTTTCCCATCTCCAGAGTGGGCAGGACAGTTGCTGAAGTAGGGCAAGGTTCAATTTGGATGAATCGTACGTGACAGTTTGAACAGTCACGCCTCCGCGAAGCGAAGGGTCTGTCGCGATTGGCAGCGAGATCCTTCGCTTCGCGGAGGCGTGACAGGGCTGGACCTTTCTGGTGGGGAGGACCTGTCAAGTTCATTTGAACCTTGCCTAAGATGCGTAAGACCTAATGGACTCTAGAGACATGGAGACTCTGTCCTCGCTGTTGCACTTTCCTGCCCAATCTCTACAAGACACGAAGGTGTATAATCGAAGACGAGATGCCAATATCGCTTGATGAAGAGAGAAGGAGCAACCTATGTCAGAATCGATACAGCCGGCGCGTGGTTTTGCTGAGGTGAACGGCGCAAAGCTCTATTACGAAGTGACGGGGGCGGGACATCCGCTCGTACTGCTCCACGAAGGTATCGCGGACAGTCGCATGTGATGACCAGTTCAACGCCTTTGCGCAGCGCTATCGCGTCGTGCGTTTTGATCTACGCGGTTATGGGCAATCAGATCTTCCCCCAGGCGATGAGCCGGTTGCTTTGTACGAAGACCTGTATGGCTTGCTCGCGTTGCTGGGGATTAAGAAAACGTATGTGCTGGGCATGTCGATGGGGGGCGCAATTGCGCTGGACTTCACGCTGGCCTATCCAGCTATGGTAGATGCGCTCATCCTCGTGGCGCCCGGCGTGAGCGGCTACGACATGACCTCATTTGAGGTAGAATATCAGGCCATCGGTGGGGAAATCGAGGAGGCCGTCAAACGTGGCGATTATGAGCGCGCATCGGAACTGGAGACCAGAATATGGGTCGATGGCCCCGAACGCACGCCGCAACAGGTAGACCCGGGTGTTCGCCAGAGAGTCTATGAGATGAACCTGCACAACTACAGAACCATGGGAGCTGCGGAGTTTCCCGCGTCGCAGGAACTGGAACCCCCGGCTATCGCGCGCCTGGGCGAAGTGGCAGTGCCGACCTGTCTCATCATCGGCGACAAGGATGTGCGCGAGATGCTGAGCATCATAGAGAAGCTTGAACAGGGCATCCCAGGTGCCAGGAAGGTGGTCATGCGCGATGTAGCTCATGTGCTGAATATGGAGCAGCCTGAAGAGTTCAACCGGATTGTGCTCGATTTTCTCGGTTCATTGTAAAAGATTGGGCGAATTGATTCAATCTGAGAGGAAATGCGTTCAGAGTAATGAAGGGAGAAGTCTTTTGAGCGAAATCGACACCACTGGCGATCATTGGAACGAGGACGATTCAGCTCACTTTCTTGAACTCGGTGAGCTTTTTGTTCCGGGACGTGCAGAACAACTGACGACCATTGTGGATCTCCTGCCTGCCCAACCCTCTGAGATCTTCACCGTCGTTGAATTGGGGGCAGGCGCAGGGCATCTGGCTCAGGCCGTTCTCGAGAAGTTCCCCTGCTGCCACTATCTTGCTCTTGATGGATCGGAAAGGATGCGTGAGCACCTCGCGCGCAAATTGGACTCCTTCCGTGACCGTTTGGAAATCCTCCCCTTTGAGTTAGCTGAGCAGGCGTGGCGTCAGACATTACCTTCTCCGTTGCGCTGTGTCCTGTCATCACTTTGTGTTCACCATCTCACTGGCCCGCAGAAGCGCCAACTCTTCATCGAGATAGCACAGCGTCTGGAAACAGGAGGAGCTCTCCTGCTCGCTGATCTCGTTGAGCCTCCGACCCAGCGGGTCGCCCAACTCTTTGCTCGCCAATATGATGAAATGGTACGTGAGCAAAGCCTGGCCCAACGTGGGAATCTGAGCGGGTACGAGCAATTCTGTGAGATGAAATGGAATTACTTCATCCATGACTATGGATCTGCGAATCCTGATCCCATCGATCATCCATCGCCACTTAGTGAACAAGTATTCTCCACGGCCTCCTGCTTCTGGATGAGAGCGGGGCATGCGATCTTTGGAGGATACAAGTAGGCAAGCAGATCGGTGGGATAGGAACAGCGCCAGTGGCAACGCTGCATGTGATCTTCGATGGCAGAGTTTCTTTGGAGTGGTTTCAGAAGATCTCTCCAACTTTTTCAATGTGGAAGGAGACAGAAAAGTACGGGGTGTCTCTACGTCTCTGCGTTCAGCATGCTCATTTGAGAAACAGGGGCAGCGATTACAAGCCATGCCGCTTTCGCAAGAGGATCTCGTGCTGCTTGTATTTCTGCAGGTTGCCGGGTCCTCAACCAGATGCGGACAAATTCTCGACTGGGTCATAGAATGAGTGGGAGGTAGAGCGATCGCGGCAGGCTTACTACGCTCCCGTCGCTGATATAAGGGGCGAGCCACTGCAACACCTGTTCTGAAAGTTTCTCTGTTGGGAGCGTGGTTCTGGTCTTCTGACGGAGCACTTTTATATACGCACTCAGATATTCTGAATCGCCTGCTTGCAGGATGTATTGCCCGAGATCTGCATGCTGTTCAAACCAGCCCAGATAAGCATGGACAAGCGCTTCAATGCCTTCACGGAGGGAATGCGCGGTGAGGGAGGCGGAAAGTGCTGCGTTGAGGCTACTCCGCCCTTCGAGGTAGAGTGCGCGCGCGAGCATCTCTTTATTTGAGAAGTGATGATAAATACTTCCCGTACTGGCTCCTGAAAGCTTGCGGATATCCTCCATCGTTGTCTCTGTGAAACCTTTGCTCGCAAAACAGGCAAGCGCTGCTTCCAGGATCGCTTGCCTGCGGGATTCTTTTGTCGTGCTCTGCTCGGAATCTCCCATTACCATGATGCAACGAGCCTCTTCTCTCTGTACATGCGGCTGTGCTACCACTCTCTGTCCTCTCTGTCCCTGTTCCTGATGGTGTTTGCCA
>WNGD01012104.1_pt1 | contig 10229 bp, 11 predicted proteins | sample 5400671 | NCBI WGS metagenome assembly WNGD01 (sample SAMN13153369, study PRJNA577476) | soil metagenome | isolation source: 40 cm soil or saprolite under grassland replicate 2 | place: USA:California | collected 2016-06-15
GCGGATGTCATCGTGCTGAATGTGAGCCCCGAAGAAGTCGCGAAGTTAAAAAATTTCGACGATCTGCGAAAGCTGCGAGCGCAGCGCGGGAGCTCTATCTTTACGATTGCGCCGCATCCATTCTACCTTTTTGGCGGCTCAATTGGCTCACGACTGCTTGCGGAAATAGATTGTTTCGACGCCATTGAGTTCTGCCATTTTCACATTGGCCTGTTCAATCCAAATCGCCGCGCAAAAAGAGTGGCAGCCCGGTTTGGCAAACCGTTAATTGCCACGTCCGACGCGCATCGGCTGCACGCCTTTGGGCGGCATTACACCAGTATCCCAATGCCGCCTGCGCTCACTGTGGAAAACGTTTTCGCGGCCTTGCGCAACGGTCCACTGCGCCTAACGAGTCCTCCCTCCAGTTTCGCCGATTTTGTGAGCGCGATCTATTTTGTTTTCCTTGCACATCCGTTTCGACTACGGCGGAAGGTTGCCGCCTCGATGAAACACTCTTCGAGCAGAAACCGGGCGTCGCGCCTCAGTGCTGAGGGGCCGGCGATTTCAGATCGTAGATTGCGCCCCAATCGCCGGACGCCACGAGAAACGCTGTAGCCTCCCAAGGTCGGCTGCTCGATTGGTAGTTCGTCCTTTCGTCTTGGCCCCAGAAGACGTAGCGGACGCCCAAAGCTTGGGCTGCCTCGCGCCAGTTTGCGGCTCCGTTCATTAAAGCCGTCAGCCGATTGTTTGCGTCGCCGTACTCGAATCCTTCCGTCCACAGATGACCTGGATATCCCAGGACAACTTTGCGGCCTTGTAGCAAGAGCGGATGATTGTAGGTCGGGTAAGCGGCAAATCTGGCTTCCACGGGCAAAGGCGCAACGGCCGTGCCGACCGCGTCAAGTTTCGCGCGCTCAATGAGTCCAAAGCCTGGGTGCCCGGCAGACAACCCGCCAAGCAAAGTAACAAATCCCGAACCGAAGAGTGCAACGCACATAGCCGCCCGCTCCGGAAACGCCCAACGTCCGATGATGTCGCTCCACAAAAAAGGAAGGATTAGAAAGTAGCCCCAAACCATAAGTTTCAGGTTGTCCCAATCCCATGGCGCGGTTTTGAAGAAGTACCCTACGGCGAAGATCGCAACTGCGGGTAACACAAAGGCGACGTCCGCTGGAGGTTTGTTACCCCAACGCCAGCCGGCTTTCCAAGCACGCCAGACACACAAGCCTACCAATGCTAGCGCCAACGGAATCCATAAGCCGAAGTTTGTTAGCCAGAATTGAAAAAATGGAGCGATGACGCCGTTCCATGTCTTTTGCAACAGCAAACCAAAAGTCGTGGCCGATCCAAAATTCGCTGCTCCGCCCATGCGGAAAAAAGGAGCGGCGAAGTCCGCCGAATCTTGCGCCCAGCCGGGATGCCATTGGAGTATCGATGCTGCGCGAAATCGATCGCTGACAAGCCAGACAAAAAAACTGGCTGGAATTAAGGCAGTGGTCAGAAGAGCGGCTGCATGTCTGCGTATCGGCGCGCCACGGAAAATTTCTGGCCACATTGTTGGTCGGGAAATCAAGCGACCGATCCCGGCGATTCCTTCGTTGCGAGCCAGATTAGCGATAAACCCCAGCTCACTGGGACGTTCAAAAAGTAGCGCAAAAAGCAGCACGATCGTTAGCGCCAGAAAGGTATGTAGGTGGAACAATGGCATTGACGCGTAAAGCGAGAGCTCGACCCAGAAGGGCAACGGGCCCTTCCTGTAGCCGCGGGCGTCGACCGCGGTGGATTGCCCGGGGTCATCCGCCTCCGCCGAGGCTACGGCGGCCACTTCCGCTGCGGCCGCAGGAGTTCCACTGAAGAATTTCTGGCGCCAATGCCAGAGTAGAACCAAGGCCGCCGGGATCGCATAAAGCCATCCGCGCTGCGTCACGAACATGGAAAGCGGAATACTTTTCCAGGCAATTTTGTTGCCACCCTGATAATCCAAAAACTTCAGCGTCGTGAAGAATTGGAAACCTGCTATGCCGCCGTTGAACAGGAAACCCGCAACGCCGAAGGTGCCGCCCCATCGGAAGAACGCGTAAAACGTTGCCAGCGACGCAACCAGACCCACCCACACGAAGCCCGTTATCAGATCGATGTGAACGAGATAGAGCAAGGCGTTGAACAGATCTATCCCTGCCGGATATCTGACTTTGCTAAAGACGTAGATTGGATTGTCAGGCCAAATGGGGGCGCCGTTCGCAAAATTTCGAATCAATGTGACATGCAGAGAGAGGTCGCCCAGGTTATTGGGCGATTGGATCCTCAAGTCGCTACCGTCGATGTAAAGGAGCCAGCAAAACGATCGTACAGCAAAGACCGCGAAGCATACCGCCATTGCCCAGAACCAAACATGACGATAGCGTATGAGTGCCGACCAAGTCGCTGCAGTCGGCGTGCTTTCCAGCTCTGAAGCGTTTTGAGCCTTTCGTTCTACTGCCGGATGATTTGCAGCCTTGTCTGGAACCGCTGTGTCAGATGTTCCCAGATAAGCTGCTACTGCAAATGCAGCGCCGCATACCAGCGCCAGCGACGCGCTGAGCAGGTTTAAGCCTCTCCCGGCCATCCCCAGAAGGAGACCGCAAACCACAGACAAATTGACAAAGGTGAGAACAGCCGAAAGCCACTTCATCGAAACGCGCTGTGCCTAGCCTGGTGGTTTCCCGACAAAATCTGGTGCTTTGCCCGGGAAAAATTCTTTGAAAATTTTGGCGCTCAAATAGAGCTTCGACGGATCCTGATAGTTACGAAGGGTGAGGGTGTCGGTGTAATACGCGCCTTTCAACTTCGATTCGACATCTTTGATTTTGTCTTGCTGCACGAGGAGAAAATCGCCATCGAGATTCGCTGGCATGTTGCCTCCTTCATAGTAGCCGACTCGATCGAAATCGCCTAGAACCCACGGAAGCGGATAAACGCTGGAGCGAATCAGGTGGCCAATCAGATGGTAGTAAGCTGGATTCCGCTTTGCCAGCATCAGCAGCGGCCTAGTTAGCTTAAACATGTCGTTGTATGTTTGGACGTACGCGTAAGGCTCATCTGGCGAGCTGCAACGGAAGTAGTTCAGCCAAATGGATGAGCCAAGCGAAATGCATAAAAGGACACCGATGGTGCGATACGCGATCAGCAGACGTTTTGGGCGCACCAGCAGGACCGCCGCGCCAAAGATAAACAGGAACGGCCACCCAAAACTGATAATGCACCACGGCGTTTTGTATTTGACGTAACTGTACGCGATGAAAGTTCCCACGCCGTAGATCGCCAGATAACGCAGAGTGAGGTTCTTAAACTTTTGGCAAAACAGGCAAAGAATTAATCCCGCCAGCATTGGCAGTTCGTAACCAAAAAAATCAGCCCGGCGGGCTTCCCACGATGGCCCCATCAATTTGAACCAGTAATCCCACGGCTTTTCATGGCCGTGACCGGCGGCGCCAGTCTCGGTCCAAGCCTTGAACGCTTGATATAGACCTTTAACGCCATTCCAGTTAAAGAAGGTTCCCGAATAGAGAAACACGACCGCGACAGCGCCGACAACAAGGACCATCGCAAGATCGATGTAGGTCCACGTTTGCTTTGCCGGTTTGGCATCGGGAACGCGGCTTAGCGCACAGGAAACTATGAGCACTGGAATGGCAAGCACAGCGCAGGCAAGATGGATTGCGTAGGTTTCCTTGGTCAGAATCATGCCGGCTGTTCCTATCCCGGCATACCAGAGGTAATTCACGCTGCCCAATTTCCAAAGACCGAGCAGTCCCAGAATGAACATGGTCGAGAAGAATTGCAGCCACACTTCGTGGATCGCATAGCGCCCATAGAAAACAAATCCCGGTGACACCGCTATCGCCAAGGCAGCGATACGACTCACTGTTCGTCCGACCAATGGCTCGAACTTCAATGCCAGCCAGACGCAAGCGATACTTACGAGCACGACAGGCAACCGCAACGCCCACAGGTTCCGGCCAAACAAACTCTCCGACAGCAGCAGCACATAGAAGTGAAGGGGCCCGTGGTAGTTCGTCGGGTCGTACCGGTAAAACCCATTGTGCATCACCTGGTCGACGAACCACCCGTTGATGCCTTCATCGAAGTGGGGCGGTTTGATGCCCAGAAGGAAAAAGCGCAGGAACACTGCCAGTCCCATGATCACCCACGGCGCCCAGTCCATCTCCGCGAAATGAGCTTTCCAGCGTTGCAGTGGGGTCCGCAGCCTTGGAAATTCTGCTGGCGCGCTCTCTTCGGCGCTGCTAGTACGCGCTGGCATGCGCATCCTTGTAACCGGTGGCTGCGGATTCATCGGGAGCAACTTTATTCGATATATTTTGCAACATTACAAGCCGGCGTACGTGACCAACGTGGATGTGCTCACTTACGCAGGCAATCTCGCCAATCTCGATGGCGTGTTCGAGGAACATGGCGAACGTTATGAATTTTTCAAAGCCGATATCGCGAACGCCGACCAAATGGATGCTCTGATGACGGAGCACCGGTTTTACGCGGTCATCAATTTCGCAGCAGAATCGCACGTGGACCGCAGCATTAACGATCCGCTCAACTTCATTCACACAAACATTATCGGCACCAGCGTGCTGCTGGATTGCGCGCGCCGCCATGGCGTCCAGCGCTTCATCCAAGTTTCAACAGACGAAGTGTATGGGTCACTTGGGCCGGCCGGCAAATTCACCGAGCAATCGCCACTCGATCCCAGTTCGCCGTATTCAGCAAGCAAAGCCAGCGCTGATCTTCTGATACTCGCGTCTCACAAAACTTACGGTCAAGACGTCCTGGTCACCCGATGCTCGAACAATTACGGCCCGTATCAGTTCCCGGAAAAATTAATTCCGCTCATGATTATCAAAGCGCTCCGCGACGAGCCGCTCCCGGTCTACGGCAACGGTATGAATGTGCGCGACTGGATTCAGGTGACGGATCATTGCGCCGCGATTGTGGCCGCGCTTTTCGAAGGGAAACCGGGGCAGATTTACAATTTTGGCGGCGACAGCGAAATGGTGAATCTGGATGTGGTAAAAATGATTCTCGATGACCTGGGCAAACCACACAGCCTCATTTCATTTGTGCCAGACAGACCTGGCCACGATCGCCGGTATGCGGTCGACTCTTCATTCGCGCAACGGGAATTGAACTGGAAACCGCGCCGAAATTTTAAGGAAGGCCTGGAGGAAACCATTCAGTGGTACGCTAACAATCCATCCTGGTGGCAACCCTTGCTCGAGCGCACAGGAAGATATTGAGCTGTAGCGGCAGTTTCCGACTGGCGATTTCATGAAACGACGATCAGAGATCGCCGCTACAAAAAGATGAAAATTGTAATTATCGGCGCGGGTGGGCGGCTCGGGGCTGCGCTCATGAGCGAGTATCGGGAGAAGCATGATGTGATAGGCTTCAATCGTGCGCAGCTGGATCTATCGAACTTCGATGGTGTGCGCGATGAACTGCGTTCGACGAATTTCGCCGTCCTGATCAACGCTGCGGCATTGACTAATGTCGATCTTTGCGAGACAGAGCGCGATCGCGCCTCTTTGATTAACGGCGAAGCGCCGGGCGTTCTCGCGAAGGTTTGCAGGGATAAAGGCGCGAAAATGATTCACTTCAGTACCGATTACGTCTTCGACGGCTACAAACGCGTGCCGTACATCGAAGAAGATGAAGCGAATCCAATTAGCGTTTACGGCGAATCGAAGCTGGCCGGAGAAAAGAACGTGCTTGCTGCGGAAGGTCCGCACCTCGTTGTGCGCGCCTCCTGGGTGTTTGGGCCGGACCGGCCGAGTTTCATCGACGGAATTATCAAGCGAGCAAAGGAAGATGAAGAAGTCGATGCAATCGCAGACAAATTTTCAACACCTACTTACACGCTGGATATTGCCAAAATGCTCCCGCACTTTTTCAGTGGCAATGTCGAAGGCGGGATTCTGCATTTTGCCAATGCCGGCGAATGCAATTGGCAGCAATATGCACAATGGGCGTTGGATTGTTGTCACGAGGCTGGCCTTCCCCTGAAGGCGAGAACAGTCGGTGCGCTTAAATTGAAAGACATGTCAAACTGGGTCGCACGCCGTCCGGTTTATTCTGTGCTTTCTGCCGCGAAATACACGGAATTGACAGGCATCCCACCTCGCACTTGGCGGGACGCGGTTGCTGATTATATTACGCGCTTCTATTCCAAAAAATGAAAACGCCCATCATTGCTTTTGCCCTATCGATCATCATCAGCCTTAGCGCACGCGCCGAATTGAAGTGGGAGCAGACCACGATCGAGCTGCATCCAACGCCTGCCGACAAACAGGCGGTAGGCCATTTCAAATATCAGAACCCCGGCAAGACACCGGTGCGATTTAAGTCTGTTCACGCTTCCTGCGGTTGCACTACCGCACAAACCCAGAAGGACGAAGTCCCCCCTGGCGGGAGCGGCGAGATTACGGCCACTTTTAACATTGGCGATCGCACCGGCACTCAGGTCAAAACGGTCACGGTGGAGACCGACGAACCCACGAACCCGAAGATGGTGCTCACGCTCAGGACGATTATCCCGCAGCAATTGGAGATCAGCCCGAATTTTGTTTTTTGGAAGCAAGGCGACAAGCCGGACCCGAAGACGATCACAGTCAAGGTCGGCAAGGAATTTACTGTGAAGCATATCAAGGTCACATCATCCAGTCCGGATTTTCAGACCAAAGTGGAGGAAAAAGGTAACGGCGAGTTCAAAATCGACGTAGAACCTAAGGAAACGAACAACCTTGTTGCTTCGACTCTGACGATTCAACCGGAGGATTCACAGAAGGTATTTTACGCGACTGCGCGCATCACCAATTCCCCGGTCGTTCAATAAATAGTGAGATCTTCGCTGGTCCGCCAGGTTCTCATTCTGGCAGCGCTCGCGCTCGCTCCTGGGCTCGGCGAGGCGGTTTATTTTCGCCATAAAATATCGTGGCAATCGGCCATTCCTCCATCGGAATTGGTTACTGTTGATCAGGCGCGCACATGGGGCGGAAATGTTATCGGGGTCGATGCGCGCCCGGACGAGGAATTCGCGCGCGATCACGTTCCGGGCGCGTTTTCATTGAACGAAGATCATTGGGACCGACTGCTGCGGGAAGTTCTTCCTAATTGGTCCCCCGATAAGAAAATCGTCGTTTATTGCAGCGCCGAAAGCTGCAATGCTGCCCGCGACGTGGCCAAACGATTGCGTGACGAAACGCAGCTCAAATACGTTTTCGTTCTTCAAGGCGGCTGGGAAGAATGGCTGAAAAAGAATCGTTGAGTTGTTGAGGCATTGAATGACTAAGCATTACTTCTGGCGCATTGTCGATCTTGTCGTCGGCGGAATTTTCATTTATGCCGGCGCGATCAAAATGCTCGATCCAGTCCAGTTCGCTAACGACATCGATAATTACAAGATCCTACCGTGGACCATTGGTGTCGCGCTAGCGTTTTACCTACCATGGTTGGAAATTCTCTGCGGTCTCGCACTCATCTTCCGTTTTCTGTATCGCGGGGGGTTGTCCATCTTAATGATGTCGATCTTGATTTTTATCGGCGCAACCGCCGCCGCTAAAGTCCGCGGCCTCGATATCACTTGCGGCTGCTTCGGCCACTCCAGCCAGAACCCGAGCTTCGCGCAACACGTGGCCGTGGACGTTTCTATTTTCGTTGCGCTCGCCGCGCTGCTTTCAGCCGAGCTAATGAAGAAGGCCCGCCATGATCAGAAAACTAAGAAACACGAACGAGCCATTCAGTACTTTAAGCGGCATTAAGTTTTGCCCGCTGCTTTCATGCTGCGGCAGGTGCGTGTAACTGAGCGGAACCCGCCGATAGCGGCCGGAAGCGGCCGCTGCTGCCTGCTCGAATTTTGTCGGCTTGATTGAAATGCGGTGCATGTTCCACACTATGTTGGCGTGGTCCTCAAATTGAGACAGTTCCGGCTAACTCTTCGATGCGCGCTTTGCCTGGCTGTGTTTGCGATTGTCGGCTGCGGGAGAAAATCGGCGAGCCAGGTCGTCGGTGAATCCCCCGTGAAGCAGTTGCCATCGATACCGCCGATCACGACTGCAAGTCAATCGCCGAGTCCTTTACCTTCAACAAGTCCTTCGCCTCAAGCAAAGCCTGACCAAAGCCCATCTCCGGATTTAGCCCAAGTGGAAACAAAGGTGCGGCCTTCGGTAATTTGGGTGACGGTTTTTGATCCAAAGGGGAATTTGCTGCGGACGCAGAGTGGCTTTTTTATTTCTTCAGATGGCAGATTCGTTACCACAGCGCGCGCAATCGAAGGCGCGGTCAATGCTGTCGCAAAAACGGCCGACGGCGGAATCTATAATGTGGGCGGGATTCTCGCGGCTTCGAAAGAATTGGATCTGGCGGTTCTGCAGGCCGACGCCAAGAAGGTTCCGTTCGCCGGGCTAAAAAAGAACGCCAATGTGCCCGTGGGCACACGCGTTGTTATAGTCGGCAGCGCATTGGCCGGAAACGCCGGCAGCGCTCGTGAAATGACGATTGTTGCACAACAGTCCGATCGTTTAGAAATGACGGGAGCGACTGCTCCCAGTTCGGTCGGATCTCCTGTCGTGAACGAGACTGGCGAAGTAGTTGGTGTAGTCACAGCAGCCGGCGAAAAAACCACTGCTCGTCCTTCTGCTGCACTGGACTCAGTGTTGTCTCGCGTTGCGGTTGATACTCAGGCCCGGTGGCCAGCAACGGCTGAAACGAGCGCCACACCAAAGCCAACACCGAAACCGCGAGTAGTCTATGCGCCTGCTCCAGCGTTTCCGCCCGGAGTTTCTCAGTCTGGCATTTCGGGAACAGGTCGTTTTCGTCTAACTTTCGATCCAAACGGAAACGTGACGAATGTCCAGGTGGTTAAATCGACGGGAAACCCGTACTTTGATCAAGCTGCGATTAAAACGCTTAGGCAATGGAAATCTGCCCCTAGCCAGGGGTGGCAAGCGACGGTGCCGGTGACATTTCAAACGAGATGAAGCCGCAGACTGCCGCGCTCGGGTTTCGAGTAAAATCCGGCTGGGCGGCTGCAGTGCTTCTTAAGGGCCCAGCTCGTTCGCCTCAGATGTGCGATGTCCAAAGGATCGATTTGTCCGATCCGCAGCTTCCTGAAAGCCGGCAGCCATATCACGCTGCGATGGGAAAACTGGAAACCGATGGAAAAAAATAAATCGGCGCTTGGATGTGGTGCGACGCATTACGGGAAAATCGATTGCGAAACTTCTCGCGAGCTATCGGCAGCAGAATTTCAGGATCAAGCGTGCTGCTCTTGTGGTGGGAAGCCAGATCGATCCGCGTTCGGTCGCAAATCCGCACATCCGCGCGCACGCTTCTGAAGGCCAATTATTTCGCTCCGTGCTCGAGCGAGCCTTGCAGGCACATCGTATTCGTACCGACGTTTTCAACGAGCGCGATGCGTACGGCAAGGTTGCTGCTGAATTCAAAGAATCCGACGAGAACGTGCGGCGTATGATTCAGAAGTTCGGCCGAACTACAGAGGCGCCATGGCGCGCAGAACAGAAACTCGCCGCGCTTGCTGCGTGCCTCGCGCTCCGAGAGCCGGTGACGTAGCACTACCTTTCGAGGACGAATGCAAATACGTCCGGGAACGAATGCCGACCATGACGCGATCTGGAATATTTTTCGTGAGATCGTCGCAGCAGGCGATACCTACGCGCTCGATCCGAACATGTCGCGCGAGGAGGCGTTGGCTTATTGGTTTCGAGACGATACACATACTTACGTTGCAGAAAAAAATGGCGGCATTGTTGGCACTTACATTCTGAGACCGAATCAATCGGGTCCCGGCTCTCACGTCGCCAACGCCGCTTTTATGGTTGCATCAGACGCACAGAGCTCGGGAGTGGGACGCAGAATGGCCGAGCATTGTTTGAGCGAGGCACACCGGATGGGTTTTCGCGCTATGCAATTCAATTTCGTGGTCTCGACGAATACCGCAGCAATTCATCTTTGGAAACAGCTCCGCTTCAAAATCGTCGGCGCTCTGCCCGGCGCGTTTCGGCATCCTGAAAAAGGATACGTCGATGTTTACGTCATGTTTCGTTTGTTGCTTGAAGACTAGCTGTAGCGCCTCTGTGAGGCCCGCATACGTCGCATAGCAAGAATCACACGGATTCAGTCCAAACAAACATTGCAAAGCGAGCGATTTCCTGCTGAACCTAAGCGTGAATGCAAACAGT
>WNGD01007555.1_pt1 | contig 10225 bp, 6 predicted proteins | sample 5400671 | NCBI WGS metagenome assembly WNGD01 (sample SAMN13153369, study PRJNA577476) | soil metagenome | isolation source: 40 cm soil or saprolite under grassland replicate 2 | place: USA:California | collected 2016-06-15
GTGACCTCTACGGCACTGGCACACCCGCCTTCATCATGAACAACACCGGGGTGGAGTCGATCGTTGCCTCGCTGCAGGTCCCGGGGGTCGCCAACCTACCCCAGGTCTACGAGAAGGCCTGGGACCCGCGCGACGGCCAGGTCCTTCCAGGCTGGCCCAGGCGCGTCGACGGCTTCCCCTTCTACGCCTCACCGATCACGGCGGACGTGGCGGGGCTCGGCCTCGGCCGCTCGGCCATCGAAGGCAACGACACCTACTTCATCCACGCCTTCCAGGCGAGCGGGCTGGAGGCGCCCGGGTTCCCCAAGTACACCGGGCAGTGGCAGGCCTTCGCGGGCGTGGTCGCCGACCCGTTGATGAACGGCCAGCTCGTCTACACCATCCCGACGCGCGAAGGATTCGTCTTCACCTGGAAGGTGGCCGGGGACACGGCGCTGAACGACAGCTGGTGGCACTACCGCCACGACGAGCAGAACACGGGCACCTACGGTGTCGATACCCGGCGGCCCGCCTCCATCCTGGACCTGCGCGCCATGGGAGGTCCACTGCCTCAGCTTGTCTGGACGGCGCCAGGCGACGACTACATGGTCGGCAGGGCCGACCGCTACGACGTACGGTGGTCGAACCAACCGATCACCTCGTCGAGCTTCTGGTCGGCGACCCCGCTGGCGGGAGCGCCCGCTCCCCAGGCGGCGGGCTCGCGGCAGAGCATGGCGGTCACCGGGGTCTCCGGCTCGGCGGTCTACCTGGCCATTCGCACCGTGGACGGGGCGGGCAACGTCTCGGCCCTGAGCAACGTCGCCTGCGTCGGACGCTGCCGCGGCTGAGCGGCGGCCCACTCGCTACTGCGTCAGGCGGACGATCTGGTCGCGCAACGTCTGGAAGGCCGCCTTCAGCTCGCTCGGATCGCCGGCGTAGAAGAACTTGCCGTCGAGCTGGGCCGGATTGTGATCGTCGGGGTCGGGCGAGGCGGGATCGTTGGCGATGCACTCGAGGATGGACGCCCCGGTCTCCGGTTTCGAGCCCATGGACGCGTACAGCAGATCACCGAGCCCGAGCGTGTAGATGCGGATGGTTCTCTTATCCGACCCATCCGTGTCGTTGCGGATCGCGTTCGCGATGATCTCCGCGAGGTTCCGCGCCGCGTTGTTCGCGTTCTGTACATGGCTCGGAATGGAGCCGTCCGCATTCTTGTCGATCAGCCGCTGGCTGTGAAGTGCTGGATCGTACAGCTTGAACGCGAGTGGAATATGGTCCGACTTGTGCTGCACGTGATAGCTCAGCGGCGGCAGCTTGGGAATGCACGGGTTGGGGAGCAGCTTGGTGTTGCTCCGGGGGGACACGTATTGCGAGTTCGTCGGCGAGACGGGGTTGAGGCTATCTGAATTCGTCGGGAAGAGGCCCACGTCCCAGGGATCGCTCTTGGTGCTGGGGTTCCCGTCTACGTTTGGGTAGTCAAACGTGGAGAACGTGCCCTTGACGAGGCCCGGGTAAGGTGTCGAGGTACAGCTGCCGCCCGTAACCGGGATCATCACCTGGAATTGGCTGGGGAAGGAGTTCGGCGAGCCGTCCGTGAAGAGCACCACGATACGCAACCCGTTTCGGCTTTCCGGCGGGACGGTGCGGAGCTGATCCCAGGCCTGATAGAGGGCCTCCGCCGTCGCGGTGGCTCCGTCCGGCTTCGTGCCGTTGATGTCCGTTTTGATCTGGTCCATGTCGAACCCGCGCGTGGAGCGTATCTGATCCATGACCGTGGTGCCGGAGGAGAACGTGATCAGCGCGATCCGATCGCTCGACGAATCGAAGGAGCCCACGAAGTCTTTCGCCGCCGCCACCACCTCGGGGAAGGCTCCTAACAACGATTTGGACCGGTCGATGACGAAGGACATGTCGACCAGCCGCCGCGTCGCCTGCGCGTCGGCCCGCACCGTGAGGCTGTCGAAATTCGCGAGGCGCATGAAGGTCGTCGGCAGGGTGGCGTCCGACGTAACGTCGACGACGTGGGAGCCATCCGGGCCGATCGTGATGTTCAGGATGGGCCTGCTCGGGGTCACCCCGAGGAAGCCCGGCGGGAAGTTCGCGTCGAAGATGTTGTCGGCGACACGCTCCGCCTGCGACGGGTCATCCCCGGTGATGTTCTTGGCCGCCGCCAGCGCGGCGGCGTCCACGGCCTTCGCGAGGGTCGCCCGCACCAGGTATCCCCAGCCGAGATCGACGGCCAGCCCCGTGCACAGGAGGAGCGGCACCAGAAATATCCCCACGTACACCAGGGCGATGCCCTTCTCCCGCGCGTGGTCGGCCTTCTCGATGGTCATGCGATTCACCTCGTGTGCGCCCGCGTCAGAAGTACGTGACTGAGTAGAGGCTGTCGGGGAGCTGGGTGCCGGCGAGCGGCACGATGTCGCGTCGCTTGCGGTAGATCTCGGCCACGAAGACCAGCTGGCCTTTGTTGATCTGAAGGCCGTTCCGGAGCGTCGCCTGGATGCTGGTGTCGCGAGCCGGGTCCTTCGCGACGTAGTTCTTGGCGCCGTCGAGGTACGAGCCCGACGGGGGATCCCCGAGCGCGCTCGCGCCGACCGGCATCCCCCACGCGTGCCGCTGGGTGATGATGGCCTTGGCCGCGTTCGGCCCTCCTGGAGGGCCGAGCTCGACGACCGAGAGGATGAGCCTCGTGTTGGCGTCGAACTGCGGGTCGGCCTGCGCCATCGCCGCGGCGGCGTCGTCGAAGGTGCTCTGCCTGAGGATGAGATTCGCTCCCTCGCGGGCGAGATTCAGGGCCACGTATTGCTGGTAGATGAGGTAGCTCACCTGGAAGATCCCGAGCAGCACGACCAGCAGGAGGGAGATCGTGACGCCGAACTCGGCGAGCGCCTGGCCACGCGAGCGTCGCTTCGCGCGGCGCGTCTCCTCCGGGTGCGTGAGCGATGGTCTCGACATGCGTCCTCCGATCCCTCAACCGTTGGGAGACGGCTCGTTCCTCATCATGGCGGAGACGCGCAGGGTGATGACGCCCCCGTTGCCCATCAGCGGCCACATCGGCGAGATCAGCTGCAACGGATGCTTGACCGTCACCTGGATGATGTCGTCGGGACCGCCCGTGCCCGAGCTTTGCGTCGTGATGTCGTAGAAGGTGAACTCCCCGTCCTCGAGCTTGAGCCCCGTCGCATCGCGCATGACGCGCATGATCGAGTCCTCGTGCCTGGTCGGGTGGTCGTCGTCGTTCGGATCCTGCCCCGTCACCCCGAACCGCGACGCTGCGGTGACGCCGTTCTGGAGGGTCAGGTAGGCGAAGAAGAGCATCGCCGCCTCGACGACCGAGAGGCTGAGCAGCATGAGGAGCACGATGCCGATGGCGGTCTCGACGAGGGCCTGACCAGGCGTTCGCCGGGGGGAGCTGGCGCGACGAGGTCTCCGCGCACTCGTCGGACGGGCAGAGGGCCGTGGATCGCGGTTGCGCATGGCTGCTCGGGGGACGGTGCAAGTGCCATGCCCTCTGACGGGGCGGACGCGTCGCCGCGGGCGTGTTGCAGCGCGGACGCGGGATCGGCCAGTGGCTAGGTCCGGGAGTTCACGCGTTCACATGCTCTGTGCCCGCGCGTTCCTAGCAGGCTGCTGAAAAACCCCCGGCGTCGCGGACGGGTCGCGCGGGGCCGGGCTCCCCAGAGCGCCGCCTATGAGCCGCAAGCGCGCCGTTCAAAGAAACGCGCGGCCCGGAATGCGGCGAATCGAAGGCGCGGCGGGGAGCCCGGCTCCGCGCGACCCGCTCCACGAAGGACGGGACCCGTTTTTCAGCAGCCTGCCTAGTCCTCGTCGCTGTCGTCCGGGTCGGCGTCGTAGGGGTCGACGGCGTACGGATCGTCGTGCGCACGCGCGCCGCGGCCCTCGGGTGCAGGCAGCACGGAGATCTCGTCCTCGCTCCCCTCGTCCCCGAAGGGAGCGGTCTCGTCCGGGTCCTGCACGTGCCGGTCGGCGTCCGGCGGTGAGAGCGCGTCCTCGCGCTCCGGCTCGGAGTCGTCTCCCGGAGCGGAGCTCGCGGCGGGCGCGTTCGGGCTCCCGCCCGAGCGTGGAGCCGGCCCGCCAGCGGTGCCCCTGGCCGCGCCGGGAGCGGTCTCGGCATCGTCCTCTGCCGGTGCATACGGCGCCGCGCCGAGCAGGAGCGCGCAGAGTGCGAGCAGGGCGACGGCGGCTCTCATCCATCCATAGAAGGCCAGCTGCAACCCACCCGTGTCAATCCGCGGGTTGGCGGCGCGCACCGCAACGCCGCCCGTCGTCACCGCCTGGCCGGAGTCCTCAGCGCTCTCCTCGGCGTGCGCGCGAGGCGTCGCGCCACCGGCGTGACGCCCCTGCGGGGCGAATGGCGGTTTTTGATCGCCGCCGCGGCCGGGAGCTCGTAGCCCCGGCCCGCGATTTCCCCCATTTAATGCGGCACAGCGGTTGCACAAGGACCGGCTCCGGCATGGGGATCTTCCGCAGGTCGTCCGCGGCGCCGGCACTTGCGCTGGACCCCGCTGCGGCACTCGCCGACCGCCTGCGCGCGATCGCCGCCCACGAGGCGCCCGAGGATGCGCTCCAGCCGGCGTTGCAGGCCATCCTCGAGGCGACCGGCGCGCAGGCCGGAGCGCTATGCCTCTTCGACGTGCGCTACGGGCTCCTCCGGCTCGCCGCCGAGGTCGGGATCTCCGACGAGGGCTGCCGCGCGCTGCGCAGCATCCGGCAGGACGACGCCAGGGGCTGGGCGCTGCCTCTCCAGTGCCTGCGCGATCACCGCCCGTACCTGATCGACGCCGCCTCGGGCGCTCACCACGTTCCACCGCTCGTCGAGGCCGGTGCCGCCCTGCGCAGCGTCGCCTGCGTGCCGCTGTGCGCCGGCGAGACGCCGCTCGGAAGCCTCGTCCTGGTGGCGCGCGCCCCGCGCGCGCTCTCCGAGCACGACGTCGAGCAGCTCGCGGGCCCACTCGACGAGGTGGTGCGGATGATCGAGACGGCCCGGCGCCCGCGGGCGGGTGCGGCGGCCCCGGCGCGGGAGCCGTCGGGCGTGGTAGCCGAGCCCGCCGGCGCGTGTGACGAGGTGGCGCCCGGCGCCCCCGAGCCGGCATCGCTCGCCGCGAAGCTCGCCGCGCGCAGCGAGGAGGCCGACCGGCTGCGGGCAGCGCTCGAGGCGGCAGGGGTGGAGCGGGCGCGCCTCGCGGGCGAGCTCGAGCACGCGCGGCGCGCCGCCGACCGAGCCGAGCTGCTCACCACCTCGCTCGCGGCGGCCGAGCGGGAGACGGCCGAGCTGGCCGCCGCGCTCGAGCGCGGCGAGTCCGGCGGTCACGAGCGCCTGCAGGAAGCCGTCGAGCAGGCCCGCGCCGCCGAGGCAGCGCGGGCGGCAGCAGAGGCCGAGCTGGCGAGCGCGCGTACCGCGCTCGCCGACGCCGAGGCGCGCTCGGTCGCGCTCGAGGCCGAGGGGCGACGGGCCCGGGCGGAGATCGAGCGGCTCGAGCTGGCCGAGCGCGACGGGCGCGCCGAGCGTGAGCGGATGGAGAAGGAGCTGGCCGAGACCCGGGCGCGCTTCGACGAGCTTGCTGCGCACGGCAACGCGGTCGAGGGTGAGATCGGCGTGCTGCGCGAGACGGTCGCCGCTCTCCGCAGCGAGCTCCGGACGCTCACCGCCGAGCGCGATCGGCTGCTCGGCGCGCCGGGGGCGCCGCAGGCCGAGACCGAGCGCGGCCCTCTCGCCGCCGAGGTCGAGGCCGAGGATGCGCCCGCGGCGGCAGAGCTCGCGCCGATCGAGAGTCCACCCGCGCCGGCTGCGCCGCCGAGGCCCGCAGAGCCGCCGCCCTCCGCCGCGCGACCGCGCGCGCACGGGGCGCGCCGGCTCGTCGTGGTGCTCGACGTCGATCCGGTGTGGGAGGGCGCAGTCATCGACGGGACCGAGGTGACGGTCGTCAAGCCCGGGAGCGACGTGTTCGCACAGTTCGTGGGGGTGACGCCCACGCGCCTGGTCGTCAACCTGGCTGCTCCCGGCGCGCTCGCGGCGATGGGGGCGCTCCGCGCTGCCGGGGTGAGCGGTCGCTTCTGGGGCTGCCTCGCCTCGCCGGCGAGCGACAAGGCGCTGCCGCTCGGCATGATCGAGCCGGCGACCCGCCCGCTCGACCCGGACGCGGTCCTCCTCGTGCTCGGCGGCTACGCCCCGCGCGGCACGCGCATCGTGACCGCGGGAGCGGACGGGGACACGCTGATGAGCCTGCGCCACGCCCTCACGCGCCAGGGGCTATCCGTGTCGATGGCGTGGGATGCAAAGCAGGCGGTCGATCTGTTCGAAGCGGTCCGACCCGAGGTGGTGGTGCTCGATCTCGAGCTGCCGCCGCGTCACGGCTACGAGCTGGTCGTCCGCCTGGCCGGCGCGAGTCCGGTGCCGAGCGCCGTTCTCGTCTACGGCGAGGGAGACGACACCGGGGCCGGCTTCACCGCCGCCCTGCGCGCCGCCCCGCGGAACGGGCTCGTGCCGCGCGACCGTCTGCTCGCCAACGTGCTCGGGCACAGCGAGGTGCCGCCCGAGGCGCGTTCGCAGAAGGTGTACGCGTTGCCGCAGCGGCGTTGAGCAGCCAGGCGTGAGGCCCCGGACGGGCCTCAAGTGGCCGGCCATTCCATCCGACAAAGGCAGGGAGGACCGCGGCGGGAGCGGTTTGCCCGCCGGGGGTGGTGCCGGACGATGGCTCGCGGGTCGGAGCGGAGGACGTAGCGTGGAGAGGGCCCCCAGGCCGCAGGGTCGTAGCAACCCGGCCGGCCCGCGCCCGGTCGCGGACCCGGCGTTCGCCCGCCTCGCCGAGCAGCTCGGCGAGATCGCCGCCGGCGCCGCAGCTCCCGAGGACATGCTCGAGCCCGCGCTCGCCGCCGTGCTCGAGGCGAGCCGCGCCAGCGCCGGCGCCCTCTGCCTGTTCGATCAGCGTCACGAGCTCCTCCGCCTGGCCGCAGAGGTGGGGCTCTCGGACGACGGCTGCAAGCGCCTGCGCCAGATACGCCGCGGCGGCATGGCCGGGTGGGACATGCCGCTCCACAGCCTGCTCAACCGCCGCGTCTACCTGATCGAGAGCGCGGCCAAGAACCGCTACGTACCGCCGCTGGTCGAGGCGGCCGCCTCGGTCACGACCATCGCCTGCGTGCCGCTCTACGCCGGCACGACACCGGTCGCGAGCATCGTCCTGGTCGCGGTCGCCCCAGAGCGGATCACCGAGCAGCAGATCGGCCCGCTCTCCGAGCCGCTGCGCGAGCTGGCGCGCATGATCGAGGCCGCCCGCCGGCGCACGGCGACGGAGGCGCCGCCCGCCACCCCGCCGCTCGCGGTCGTCCGCCCCGCCGCGGCGGAGCGCGACGAGAGCGAGGCTTCCCGGGTGCAGACGCTGGTGACGTCGTTGGCCGAGGCGGAGCGGGAGCGGGCGCGTCTGGCGGCGGCGCTCGAGGCGGCGGCGGCCGAGCGCGCCGAGCGGGCGCGGGCCGAGACCACGGTGGACGAGACGCGCGGCGCGGAGCGCGCGGCCGAGATCGAGCGCCTGATGGCGCGCCTCGCGGAGGCCGAGGCCGCGGCCGCCCGCGAGCGCGAGCGGGTGCAGGCGTCCGAGCGCGAGCGGGAGCAGCTGGCTGCCGCGCTGCGCGAGGCGAGCGAGCGCGTGCAGCGCGCCGAGGAGGGGCTGCACGCCGCCGGCGAGCGCGCGTCGGTGGCACACGAGGACGACCTCCAGCGGGCGCTGGCCGCTGCCCGGGCCGCCGAGGAGGCACGCGCTGCGGCGGACGCGGAGGCCGAGGGCGCCCGCGCCGCGCTCGCCCGCGCCGAGGGCGCAGTCGAGGCGCTCGAGGACGAGAAGCAACGCGCGCGCGACGAGATCGCAAAGCTGCAAGAGGGCGCGAGCACGCTGCTCGCCGAGCGCCGGCGCCTCGAGCAGGGGCTGGAGGAGGCCCGCCTCCGCGACGTGGAGGCGCGCACACAGGTGGCCGAGCTGGAGCGCCGGATCGCCGCGCTGCGCGAGCAACGGCAGGCCGATGCGGCCGAGCGCACGGCGCAGCTCGAGCAGCTCCGGACGCGCCTCGCGGAGGCCGAGGCCGTGGCGGCAAGCGGGTCCACGCAGGTGGGCGAGTGGGAGCGCGAGCGTGACCTGCTGGCGGCCGAGCTGCGCGAGGCCGCGGCAGGCGAGCAGCGGGCGCAGGAGGAGCTGCGGGCCGCGACCGAGCGCGCCGCCGCGGCGACCGAGGCCGACCTCCAGCGCGCCCTGGCCACGGCGCGCGCGGCGGAGGAGGCGCGCGCGGCGGCGAACGCGGACGCCGAGGCGGCGCGGAGCGCGCTGGAGGACGAGCGGCAGCGGGCGCGCGACGAGATCGCGCGGCTCCAGGCGGGCGCCGGTACGCTGCTAGCCGAGCGGGAGCGTCTCGAGCAGGGGCTCGCGGAGGCGCGGGCGCGGGAGGAGGAGGCGCGCGGCTCTCTCGCCGATGTCGAGCGGCGCGTCGAGGATGTGCGCGCGGAGCGCGAGGCGGAGGCGGCGGCCTTGAGCGCGCGGCTCGAGGGCATCGCGGCCGAGCGCGACCGCCTCAGCGTGGCGCTGGCCGCGGTGCGGGCCGAGCGGGACTACTTCGCCGCCGAGGAGGCGGCCGCGGACGCGGCGCATACCCGCCTCGAGGAGGCGCTTGCGCGCGAGGCGGCGCGGCGCGCGGCGGGCGAGGCGCCGGACGCGGCGACTGCCGTGCCGCGGCAGCCTGCGCGCGGGCCGGTGCACGTCGTAGTCGTGGACGACGACCCGGCGTGGGCGGCCGCCGCGGGGGAGGGACGGCTGGTGACGGTGGTCGCGGCCGGGGACGCCGCGCTCGAGTCCCTCGGCGCGACGTCGCCCACGTGCGTCGTCGTCAACCTGGCCGCGCGCGGCGCGCTCGCCGCGCTCGCCACGCTGCGCGAGGCCGGCTCGAGCGCGCGCGTCTGGGGCTGCCTCGCCACGCCGGCCACCGGTCTCGCGCTGCCTCTCGGTCTGGTGGAGCCCGTCGCCCGGCCGGTCGACCCCGACGCGCTGCTCGCGACCCTCCGCCGCCACGCCGCGCGCGGGGCTCGCGTCCTCACCGTCGGGGCCGATGCGGATGCCCTGATCAGCCTCCGCCAGGCGCTCGTGCGTGAGGGCATGTCGGTCGCGATGGCGTGGGACGGCGCGCGCGCCGTCGAGCTGCTCGGCACGCAGCGGCCGGAGATGGTGGTGATCGACCTGGCCCTGGCCGGACGAGCGGGCTATGCGCTGGTCGCCCGGCTCGCCGCCTGCGATCCGCCGCCGGTCGCCGCGCTCGTCGCCGGTGACGACGACGCGCCCGCCGCCTTCGCCGCGGCGCTCGCCGAGCAGGGGTGCGCCGACCGCGTGCTTCCGCTCGCCGACCTCCTCGTCCGGGTGCTCGGCCAGTAGCCGCGCGCCCGCCCCCTCCGTTTCCGTCCCCGAAACCTGCATTCCCGAGAAACTTGCATGCTTGCTTGAGGGCGTCCCGTACTTTCCGACGCTAGTCCCGTAACTTAGGAACCGGAGTGACGTGGCATGCCCCGTGCTCGAGCGGGCCCCTGCGATGGGGTGTGCCCGGGGGCCTTCGGGATCGTTGCCGATCAACTCTCAGCCACGTTTTGCAATCCACACAGGGAGCGCCATGACTCATGCAATCTGTCCGACCACCGGGCGATTACGCCTCACTTGACCCCCTGCCGGGTGTCAAGCTCGGCACGAACGCTCCGCCGGGTGTCAAGCTCGGCACAATCGCCCGCCAGGGGGCCCCACGCCGCGCCGCCCGCGGTTCCGCCTGAGACCCTACGTCGCTCTCCATGTACGACGCTGCAGACATCACTGAACTTCTAGCTAATTTTAAAGTAGTACCACTGCGCGCCTCGTCCATTGCTGCCGTCCCCGTCGTTCCGAGAAGAGCCGGGATCCCGATGGCCTTCCGTTTGCACATGGCCGCGCAGCCCTCGTGGCGAAGCTGAACCAGATCACCCCTTCACCCGACGTGCCGGGATCGTTGCCCGACGAACTGACTGATTCGCGTTTGCGATGCGCAGAGGAGACACGATGACTCGGATCACCCGCCGCCCACAGGCCTCGGGAGCGAAGACCGTCCATTCGCCCGGGAGACCGGCCCGCCGCGCGGTCGCGACGCTGGCGCTCGCACTCCTGCTCAGCCTCGCGGCATCCGAGGCGCGCGCCGTCATCGCGTTCGTCAAGAACATCGGGAC
>WNGD01007557.1_pt1 | contig 10225 bp, 10 predicted proteins | sample 5400671 | NCBI WGS metagenome assembly WNGD01 (sample SAMN13153369, study PRJNA577476) | soil metagenome | isolation source: 40 cm soil or saprolite under grassland replicate 2 | place: USA:California | collected 2016-06-15
GACAGCCAAAAGTACTTATTATCTTTCCATCTACTTTTTGATATGGTAAGATAAGTACAGAAGCTAAAGTAGAGTGTGCTGTAGACTGAAACCCCTTCAGGACTTCTTTTCTTTCTCCTCTTCTCACAACACCTAAAAGATACCCATGGCTGCCGTGTTTTTTCTCCTCATGATTGCAGCCGCGCCGCATCTGACCATCGTACCCACTCCTGCGTTGAACATGGCTGAAGTCGCCTCGTTCTTTTCCTTTGGTGGCGCTGTCTATGGATACGCTATCGGCTGGAGTTCATATACCGCCGACTACAGTGTAAAGCATCCTGAAACAACGCCAGCCCGTAGTATTTTCTGGTACACTTTTCTAGGCATTACCATCCCATGCATAGTTCTGGAGATATTTGGGATGGCATTGGCCGTTGCTTACAAGGGACTGAGCGGGACTGATCTTCTGGAGGCTGTTGCTGGTCCTCAAGGTACTCTGGGCGCCTTGTTGCTGTTGATACTGTCTTTAAGTACAGTTGCCAACAATTTACCGAATGATTACAGCCTTGCACTTTCGATACAGGTACTCGGCAAGGCCTTTCAGCGGCTCAGTCGTGAGGTATGGACCCTTATCGGAGCAGTGGTCTACGTGTTGATTGCCGTAGCCGCTGGTACGAATTTTAATGAGACGCTTTCAAACTATTTGCTCCTTATCGCGTACTGGCTGGGTCCCTGGTCCATTATCCTGATCCTCGAACACTTTGTCTTCCGCCGTGGAAACTACAATGTCGATGATTGGAATGCTCCTGGAAAGCTGCCTTTTGGCTGGGCGGCCATTGTCTCCTTGCTCATTGGCCTGGGAGGAGCTCTGCTTGGAGCCGCGCAGGCCGATTATATCGGTCCCATTGCTCTCTGGTTGAGCCACCCGTACGGAATGGATGTCGGCTTTGAACTGGGTGTTATTCTTGCGGGTGTCGCCTATTTCTTTCTACGCCGCTTTGAACTCGCTCTAACAAGCCAGTAAAAATGCAAGTCGTTCGTTATGCATGCGCTTGTCTTTTCTCTTCTCTGATGCTAGGATAAGGTGGGGAATCGTTCTGATCCTCACAAAAAGCGAGCGTGCTCAGTAGGGTAATAGCTACGAGAAAACATAGAGAAGAGGTGCACCGTGACCATTAGTCCCGAGCGATGCAGCCAGCTACGCAAGCTCCATGCTCAACTTACCAGACAGATACATCTTCTGAAGGAAAATATGCAAAAAGAGGAACGCGAAGGGATCGATTCCTCTATAGAATCTCTCAATACCCTGAAAGTACTACAATCGTCGTTAAGTAAGATCGTCCTCGAACTGGAACAATGCCCTCCGGCTGAGGCAAAGACTGCCGCGCCCGCTCCGGACGCCAAAGGTGTGCGCTTCTGGTATCCCGAGGAGGAGCGTGCTCAGGAGGTGCAGAGTATCAACGACGAGGATGAGTAATTACTAGTTTCCTTACACGCCTTTGTATGTTCGCTCGGTAGCAAAGGTACCGGGCCCGTTTTCCCTGTTTTTGCGCGAACAAGAAGGAGGCCTCTATGGCTGCAAAGAAGATTTTGATGCTTGTAGGCGATTATGTTGAGGACTACGAGGTGATGGTGCCTTTCCAGGCGCTGCTGGCCGTGGGTCATACCGTGCACGCGGTCTGCCCTGGCAAAGAGTCTGGTCAGACGGTGCGCACGGCGGTGCATGACTTCGAGGGCGACCAGACGTATAGCGAGAAGCCCGGTCATAACTTTCATCTCAATGCAACCTTCGCCGATGTGCGAGCGGAGGATTACGATGCGCTGGTCGTCCCTGGCGGACGCGCTCCTGAGTATATCCGCTTGAATGAGCGCGTGCTTGAGATCGTGCGCCATTTCTTCACCACCAATAAGCCTGTTGCTGCGATCTGTCACGCTGCACAGGTGCTGGCGGCGGCTGGTGTCTTGACCGGAAGAACGTGTTCCGCGTATCCTGCCGTGGGACCAGATGTGACGCGAGCGGGCGGTACATTCAAGTCGCTGGAAGTTGACGAGGCGTATACCGACGGCAACCTGGTCTCCGGTCCCGCCTGGCCTGCTCATCCTGCCTGGATAGCGCAGTTCCTGAAAGTACTGGGCACAAAGATTGAGCTATAGGGCTTTTAGGGCCCCACTGGACGAGAGGCTCGGAGTATACCTCTCGTCCACCTTACGAGCGCTCGTTCCCGAAGGACTGCGTCGTATATCGAGGTACAACCGCCGCCGGGATCGACGGCGGTTGTAACTATGTGGTGTTCCAGGAGACACGAGTGAGGGCTCTGAAATAAGGTCTGCGTCAGATGCCACACTTGCCTGCCTTTGCTGGCTCCGTTTGTGGGGGTGTTCTACATGTCCGTAGTATAGCGGTTGCATATTAACATCCCATTATCCAACGGTTAAAGATTGTGAGATTTTTTGTAAGTGAAATGAGATGGCAAGCTGTAAGCGACACGCGATAAGCTAGATCTCCTGGACGATAATTCCATCGTCATCCCCTTCTTTATTTTTCTCGACGGTACGTTACCCCATCCATGCCTACACAACAGATCCCATCGTTTTTCCAGCTCTTACTCCTTGCCTGGAAACTTTGCGTGCACTATTAAGGCATCAATGCTAGAGATGATGTGGAAATACATAGATGAATATCATTTGTACAATCCTTCTATGATAAAACGGGGAGGGGGGATCTGAACAGATACCTCTTAAGTTACCCCAAAGAAAGGACGATTATGCTAAAAAGGCTCTGTTTTACCATAGTTGGAGCAATACTTCTGAGTGCGTTTATTTTATGCTTTGCTTTTTCAAATGCTTCAGCAGCATCCAGAATAGTGGCAAAGCATAATACTGTTACCTTGAACCATAGTAAAGAAGGGCAGCCCGGTAGCGATCGTGATAGAGGGCCCCATCGCCGGCCTCCTGATTGTCCTCCTTATTATGGTCATTATGGTCATCCGGGTTGGCCTCATCCCTGGCCTCCTGACTGTCCTCCTTATCATGGTCATCCAGGTTGGCCCCATCCCTGGCCTCCTCATGATGGAGGTCCTGGTGGCCCTGATAGAGGCCCCGGTGGTCATGATAGAGGTCCTGGTGGTCATGATGGAGGCCCCGGTGGTCCTGGTGGTCATGATAGAGGTCCTGGCGATGGTGGCCATCCCTAAATATAAATGATTTAGAAGATAAGTCATTTATATAGGGAGAAGATAAAACTATCAGTGTTTGACCTGGGGAAACGGGCGCGTGTCACAGGACCGGGCCCGTTTCCCCCTGATCTTGAACACGGGTATCGTCTGTGCAGTTATGGAAAACGACAGGGGATGAAGCGATAAAAAAAGTCCCTCTACGGAGTCCAGTCGCGTAGAGGGATCGATCTTTTAGCGGTATTGTGGGTATTGTGGATTTTGAGGATATTGCGGATTCTGAGGGTTCTGCGGAAACTGTGGCGCTCCCCCTACCCGCTGGCGCAGCGCGTTCAGCTCCTGGAGGACGGGCCAGTTGCCAAAGGCGAGGATACAGAGCGCGATGATATTAGCAATAGGAACAAACATGAGCAGTCCCATTGCCCCGCTATAACCGGCCTTCGAGAAGATTTTCCAGTAGATGATGATAGCGAAGACGATAATGGCAAGACTGAAAAGGGCGCTGATGGCAAGAACTATGCCGAAAGATGCTCCGAGCGTCTGGTATTGGTCACTTGGCATTTGCTTTCCTCCATAGGTAATAATCATTTTTGTGTACCCACCTCATCCTTATCCTCATTCTTAGCTTATAGTACAGTGAGTACAGAAGAATGTCAATGCAATACCTCACAAATTTGAGCATTGAATTATATAGAAGTTTATAAAATTCATAAGTTGTTGTACCATAGCTAAACTGGTCGGATGCAGTGTTGACAAGCGCCGAGCCAGCCTTTAGAATCTCTCATATACTACTTTTCACGCATATCAGGGAGGGAACCAGCCCCCTTACTAATGGGATATACACTACATGAATGAGAATGAGAGGCGTGAAGCGGCCACCGCTCAGTACGTTCTTGGCATTACCTATAGTACCTCTACGAATGGAGATCGACAGGCGAATCTGGAACAGGCGATCGCTTGCTTCCGTAATGCACTGAACATCTATACTCCCGCCGCTTTTCCTGCCGAGTGGGCGAGGACCCAATACGACCTTGGGAACGCCTATCGCGCACTGCTCCGAGGCGACCGGCAGATCAGCCTGAAAAAGGCGCTTGTTTGCCTGCAATTCTCGATGGAAATCTATACATGCGATGCGTTCCCGGTAGAGTGGGCGAAGACACAGTATAGCCTGGGTCTTACATATCTTGCTTTGCAGGAAATAGGGCAGCCAGCATTCCTGGAGAGGGCGCTCGCTTGCTTCCAGTCCGCGCTGGAGGTCTACGCCCCCGATACGTTTCCCGACGAGTGGGCCGGTGTGCAGAGCAGCCTGGGCAATCTCTATTGCCTTCTGCCGAGCAATGATCGTCAGAGTATGCTTGAGATGGCTATCGATTGTTATCGCGCCGCTCTACGTGTCTACACGCGTGAGAGAGCACCCGAGGCCTGGGCCATGATGCAGCAGAGCCTCGGCAACGTCTACTCCTTTTTGCCCGGTGGCGAACGCGCGGAGTATTTGCGCAGAGCGATCGCCCACTACGAGGCTTCTCTGCTAGTCAACACGCTCGAAGCGTTTCCCCGCAACTGGGCCGACACACAGAACAGCCTGGGCAATGCCTACCGCAACCTGCCCGGCGCTGAGTCGGATACCTGTTTATATAAGGCGCTCTCTTGCTACGAAGCAACGTTGCAGGTCTACACGCTTGAGGAGACGCCTATCGATTGGGCGACCGTGCAGAATAACCTGGGTATTACCTATAATCTTCTTCCGGGCGTTGATGAGCAGGCACGGCTGGAGCGTGCGATCACCTGCTTCCAGTCAGCCCTACAGGTCTTTCGCTACGAGACATTCCCATTTGATTGGGCCAGGACGCAGAACATGCTCGGCCTGACCTATCTCGACCTGCCAGGCGGCGATCTGCAGTACAATCTGCGCCAGGCCATTAATTGCTTTGAAGCAACGTTGCGCGTCTATACCCGCGAAACATTTCCTATCGGTTGGGCTGCCGTACAGAATAATCTGGGCAATGCCTATGCTAACTTGCTGGACGGCGATACAATCGTACATTTGCATAAAGCGATCGTCTGCTATGAGGCGACGTTGCAGGTCTATAATCGCAGAGCGTTCCCTTTCGACTGGGCGAAAATTCAGAACCGGCTGGGCGATGCCTATAGTGCCTTGATCACGGTCGATCGGACGCAGAATAGGGCGCATGTCGGCAAAGCGGTTGCCTGCTATCGCGCCGCGCTCCTCGTCTATAATCGAGACGATATGCCCGAAGAGTGGGCCACGACGCAAAGCAACCTGGGCAACGCCTACACGCATATGCCGGATGGAGATCGGCAGGAGTATCTTGAGCGCGCCATCAGTTGCTACGAGGCGGCTCTGCAAGTCTACACGCGCAAGAACACTCCTGTCGATTGGGCCAGGACGCAGCAGAGCCTGGCAACCGCCTACGCTGAACTCCCATCGGGAGACCTGCGCGCCAATCTGCATAACGCTATTACCTGCTATGAGGCGGCTCTGTGCGTCTTCCTCGCGCTTAATATGGAAGATCCCGCTCAAGGGGTGAGAGAAAATCTGGAGAAGGCTCGTGCCCAGGTGTGGGATTAAGATGCGCATCCCGTTTCTCTTGTGAAGATCTTTATGCAATCCCCTGTTGAACAGCGTAAACCACCGCTGCCGTCCGGCATGAGACACCAATTTTAGCGTAAATATGCGATAGATGGTGCTCGACCGTCTTCTTGCTGATGTCCAGTGCACGCGCGATCTGGGGAGTATTGTGTCCCTGTGCCAGCAGGCATAGGACTTCGACCTCTCGTTCGGTCAGATCGCCCGTCTTTCGAGGTCTGATGAGGCTCCTTCTCAGGCCGTGCGAGACCGATGCGACCAGTGCCTCATAACAGCGCCGATCGAACTGCCTATCGACGAGAGGATGCATCTCGCGCAACACTGCTGCCTGGTCCTTCTGCTCACCTTGCAGTTGGATCAGGCGGGCATAGGTATTTGCAACGGCCAGGATACGGCCATGAAAGGGGATCTGTTCACCGCTGAGCTGCCTGTGATAGCCCTGACCATTCACCCACTCATGATGGGCCGCTGCCGCTGGCGCCAGGTCCTGTAATGCCTGGACGCGCTCCAGGACGCGCTGCGTATAATAGGGATGGAGGCGGTAGGTTTCCCATTCGCTACTCGATCGCTGCTCGCCCTTTTCCAGGATACCGAGAGGGACGGTCACTTTGCCGATATCATGAACGAGGGCGGCGCAGCGTAACCGGTTCAGTTCACTCCTTTCCAATCCCAGGCAGGTACCTATCTCGACCGCAACCTGCGCGACGATGCGTGAGTGATGCCAGGTCTCGCGTGCTTTGAGATCGGCGAAGTCGGCGAGCGCTTCACACACGCGCTCGCTCTGCTCCTCCTGGGCGCAATCGGCCATGGTTGCCGGTCGTCTTGCCAGTAGCGCGTCCTGCGTGGCCTGCTCCTCAAAGGTGCTCCAGAAATCTGGGTGTTGCGCGATGGTCAGGAACGCATCCACGGCCTTCGGCTCGAAACGGGTTCCGCGTTTTTCCTGGGCGATAGTGCATGCTGCCGTTGGGCCGCCGAAGCGATACATCAGCTCAAGTACTTGTATAAGATGCAGAATGTGGGATGTTATGGGCGTATCCGGCCCCTTGAGTCCATAGGCCATGCCCTTGCCATCCCAGCGCTCCCACTGGAAACGAAGCGTGCGTTGAACATGCTCCGGGAAGCCGAGCTGCCGTGCGAAGAGTTCCGCCACTTCACAATGGCTGCGCATCGTTTCCCTGACGATCGGTCCACACTTCACAAAAAAGGACATGAGTTTAGTGACGCGACTGGGGAACTGGGCATCTAACCGCAGGTACCTGGATAGCCAGCCAAACATATCGCTGAGTTTAGATGGATCTACAAGAATGACATCTGCCAGGGAGACCTGCTTTTCATCGTCAGGAAAGAAGGCCGCAATGCCAGCCGAACAGGCCGTACATGCTACATCCTTGAGGAGCGCTCCATAGAAGATAGCTTCGCGCTCTTCATCGTTCAGCGCCAATGCATCGGCGATCTGCATTCCAAGGCAGGCGCATCCCAGGCCATGCTCCATATGTCCACCAAACCCCAGACCGGTCGCGAAAGATAGCGCGCATAGAAGCGCAGCAAGATCGTCGTTCCTTCGCTCGTAACTGCTCATGTCCGCACTCCATCATTCTACTACAGAAGAGACCAGTAAAAATAGGTGAACTCCCCGATGTCATGCGCGTAAATAACGATTATACTGCAATCATATCATTAAGTCCTATGATTTGTCTAATTGTCTATAAGGATGAGTTTAAATATCTGGTAGTAGCAAATATTTGCACCAACATACATTGGGATAGAGATCTAATTCCGCTACAGTTTTCAATAACCACTACATTTGCAAGATATCGAGTATCGGGAGAGAATGATGGAAAATACAGCTAACCGAAAGTTAGAGGCAGCCAGGCTCAAGAAACGCTGGAGCATCGGGGTAGCCAGTAAAAAGATCGGTGTGAGCGTTAATACCTTCAATCGCTGGGAGCGCGGCCTGCAACGGCCTCAACCGGGGAAACTCGATCTACTTTGCAAAGCCTTTAATATGTCTCCCGAGGAGTTAGGCTTTGCACCCGTTGACACCACAGAGCCTGGAACAAACGAGATTGTACGAGAACCTGCAGACAATCTAACCAGAGACAGGAGCTATCACGCAGCGCCCAGAGAAATGACAGATCCGCTTCCACAATCTCAACAGTCCGGCGACGGGTTTACCCTTTATGTCGAACAGGTCAAAAAGAGTCTCGATATGATACATCAGGCACGGGGCGATGAACATAGCGAGGGGATATTACGCAAACAGGCGATTGCATTTTTAGTAAGCGCACTACTGGCCGTGTTTGGTCTGGCTCGGGATACGAAAGAGGCGCTCCTGTCCACTGATGAAATACTCTCGTTCTGCACAACGAGCCTGCCTCTTTGCTGGCAACTCTACTACGAAGGCGGCTTTGTAGAATTAAGTCGCAGCCTCCCCGGATACATCACACAACTGTCAGCCCTGGCTCAATCGACATCACGACATCAATCGGAGGCTGCGAATCTGGCATCACAGGCTCATCAGTTAGGGTATCTCCTCGCATTGCAGCGCCGGGACTACGGGACCTCGCTCAAACATACGCGGGTGGCGGCACAATATGGCGAGGTGGCGCGAGATGCCAACCTGCAAACCGCCTCACTGGCACGCAAGGCATATGTCTATTCCTGCCTGCATCGCTATGGGCCAAAGCTTCTGGCCTATCAGGAGGCGCTTCGTCTCTGCAACCATTGTTCTCCACTCTTGCGAGGCTATGTCTACGCAGGCCTGGCCGAAACCTACGCGGGCCATGGGGATGAGTCGCTGGCGCGCGAATTCCTACAGCGCGCACGCGAACACTATCCTGACCGGCCAGAAGATGATCCCGTCTACTCCTACACGCATTTCCGCTGGTCCACCTTTTACAATTTTGCCGGCAAGGTGTATTTACACCTGCACAAGCCCCGGCAGGCATGGGACGCGTTCGCTAATGTTGAGCGGCTCGTTCCCGTTGATGAAGAGCCCTATCGCGTAGAATTGATGGTGAACCAGGCAACAACCGCTCTTGCTTTGGAGGAGTTGGAACAAAGTTGCGTACTGCTCACAGCTGCCGTAAAAGCGGCCCGGGCCCTGGGAAGCGATCTACGTTTCGACGAGGCGTATACCGTCTATGAGCAGATGCAGGATAAATGGGGGCAGGAGTCGCTTGTGAAAGAGCTGGCAGACCTCTTCAATTGAAGAATAAATTGATGGGCTTGAAAGGCTCAATCATCACTATCCACAAAACCAGTCTAAAACCCGCACATAGCTTATTAGCAACGAAGGCGCAAGTTGAAGATCTTACGCCTTCGCACAATTTGTTGCTTACTCAGCTTTAGTTTCGATGTTATCCAGAATCTGCCTAGCCTCTTCGCTGCTCCGCGCGGCCAGCATTTCGAGCGTTATATCCTCCAGCACCTTCGGCTCCGTGATGAGAATCGCCTTACGCCTGACAACCGACTCCAGTTCAGGAAAGGACGTTTGTGTAATGCTCAGCAAGATGTGACGCAGAGCCTCTAAGCCCTCCTTCAAGCCCTCGTACAGGCCCTCCTTCAAACCTTCTTGCAGACCCTTTTGAAGGCCCTCTTGCAAGCCTTTTTGCAAGCCCTCTTGCAGGCCCTTTTGAAGACCTTCCTCGCGTCCTTCTTCCATAATTTCCTGGTAAGCCCAGGTATCTCGTAGGATATCTCCTAACATCGCAAACCTCCGTTTCAGCATCTTTTGATCGGCTTCAGACGTATATACCAGACTGGCAAGCGTGTATGCTAAAACCAGCAGATCTTTTTCTTCTACCGCGACAAGCGCCTCTATCATAGCATCCAACACTTCAGTAGTTTTCCCACCCTCAGTCAAGGTCAAAAGCGGAAACAGGCCGGTCAGACCTGTACTCAAGATCACCTCTGCGGGAATCTTCCACAGTTGGATGCTCTCATAATCGAAACGAATGAAACCCCGCCATGATTCCTTGACAGGGATGTACAATATCTCTTGGAATAAAATCCTCTACACTTTTGAGTTTCTCCTCAACCTCAGTAATTAAGAGATCAGCAAAAACAGGAACCACAGGAGCTACAGATGTAGAGTCCACAACCTGAACACCGGGCATTTATGGCTGACGAGATTGGTTTTTTACAATTCCAACAGTGGTTTTCATAACCGTAAGAGACGCCAATATATGGATCTCCCGCAAGCTCGCTGATGCGAAATGTGGTAGACTAAAGAACAAAACAAATTCTTCCAGCGAGACATTTTCCTGATTCGATTCGAGCTAATGACCATTTTTCCAGACCTTACAGACCTTGTCAAAGACCCGCGTCAGCGTGACTAATGAGGCGACGATCACCGTGCGCGCAGCTTCCCCAATGGCTTCCTGCCCATGTTGTGGGACCATCTCTAAACGGATACAAAGCCGTTACACGCGCACTGTACGCGATCTGCCAGCCAGCGGACGTC
>WNGD01008843.1_pt1 | contig 10224 bp, 18 predicted proteins | sample 5400671 | NCBI WGS metagenome assembly WNGD01 (sample SAMN13153369, study PRJNA577476) | soil metagenome | isolation source: 40 cm soil or saprolite under grassland replicate 2 | place: USA:California | collected 2016-06-15
CGAGTGCTTACCGCCGGCCTCGAGTTCGCGCGTCGGATCGTCACCATGCCCGCCCTCAACCAGCTGGCGGGTCGCGAACTCGCGCCCGGCGCGGCCTCCCTCAGAGCCCACATCCGCGACACCGCCCAGGGGTTCTATCACCCCGTCGGCACGTGCCGCATGGGCTCAGACGAGCTCGCCGTCGTCGATACTCAGCTCCGCGTGCGCGGTCTCGACGCACTGCGCGTCGTCGATGCATCCATCATGCCCCGGATCCCGCGCGGGCACACCAACCTGCCAACCATGATGGTGGCCGAGAAGGCAGCCGACCTGATCCGTGGAACCGAACGGACACCCGGTGACGTGCCCCGTCGACTTGCCACTCGCACGCGACGTCGGCGATCGTGACTTGCCGGGCCATGTCGAGGGAATCCGCAGTGGTCTCGCCCTTCGGTCGCGGATGGACGCCGAGAAAGTAGGCCGCAACGCGCGGGTCGAGAGAAATAGATGAGCGACAACTACAATCGCTACGCGCAGAAGATGGCCGAGCTCAAAGCCGAGCGTGCTGCGCCACCGCATCCGCTTCGCGAGGCGCTCGAGGAGCTGCTGATGAGCGTCAAGGGGTGCGAGACTATCTGGGCGATCGAAGACCGGATCGAGAAGTCTCTCGACTGACTCCGCGAGCGAATTCGAAGCCATTTCTCAGGCTGGAAGAGGCCACGGCTAAACGCGGCGGATCGGACGATCATGGGCCGCGCTGAGCCAGAGAGTGAGCCGTGCAACTCTGGTCGGCATGTTGGTCCAGCCAGAGACGATTCTGGGTTGGCATCGCGAGCTGGTGATGAGGAGGTTGGAAGCTTTCGGTCGCCGTCGCGGGCCCCGGGCGGCCATGCCTCGATCCCGAGCTTCAGAAGCTGATTCTGCAAATGGTCAAGGACAACCCGATGTGGGGCTGTGCCGCGGTGAATTGCTCAAACTCGGTCATCGGGTCTCGGCAACTGCGATTCGCAGGTTGCTACGCCGGAACCGGATCGGGGCGGCACCGTTGAGATTAAGGCATAGGTGGAAGACGTTCCTACGAGCGCAGGTCTCGGCGATCGTGCTCACCGATTTCCTCAGCGTCGACACTGTGCTACTGAAGCGGCTTTACGTCCTTTCATATATGGAGCTGGCGACTCGGCGGGTGATCGGGTGCGCCGTGACCGATCGGCCAGACGCTGATTGGGTGACCCAGCAAGCCAGAAATGTCAGCTGGGAGCTGAAAGATCTTGGCGTGCCGGCGCGCTTCCTGCTCCACGATCACGACGCCAAGTACGGAGGTGGCTCCGACCCCGTGTTCGCGGGCGACGGCGTGTCCGTGATCAGGACACCGATCGCCGCGCCAAGGGCCAATTCCCACATGGAGCGCCAAATTGGCTCGACCAGGCGGGAGTGTCTGGATTGGATCCTGATCCTCAATCGTCGGCACCTGGAGCGCGTCTTGACTGAATGGATTGAGCAGAGCTTGGCCACATCGAGGGCTCGATCTACAGACTCCGATTGCGCGCTCAGATCCGGTTGTGACGTCGGGGCCGGTCAGGTGCCGTGAGAGACTCGGCGGGCTCCTGCGCGAGTATTCGCGCACGCCGATGTCAACACAGCTGCCTGAAACATTCCATGGCTGCTCGAGGGGCTCGAGCGCTATCCGAAGCGCATCGTCGTCCTGACCTGATGGCATTACCAACGTCCGGCATGGCGAATCGACCCTCGGGACGAATTTGTGTGCCCGACACGGCGTATGAATAACGAGCGGGTTGGTCGCGGCACCCGTCACCTATTTCCCGCGCCGGACGGAGCGGGGAAGAGGGGACCCTTGCCCTCGCGGGATGCCGAGGATACCATTCGATCGCGGCGGCCGAGAAGTAAGGAGGTATATGAGGTGCGAAAGATGAGTTCCCTTGCTGCGGCGACCATTTTGGCGGGTACCGCCCTGCTCGGCATGGCGCCCACTGCTTCGGCGAGCAACCCAAGCTGTACCGCGCAGTTCACGAGCACGCTGGCACCGGTGGCGATTCCGTTTGGCACGAACATCGTGGTTCCAGAGGTGCGCAACCTGACTCTTGGCGGACCGAACCTCGGTCAGGAAGTTAAGGTCCTTTTCGCGACGGCCGACAAGAGCGCTTGTCCAATCGCGCCAGGCTGAGTCGCAGCAGTTCTACGCCGAGGTACTCCTGGGTCAGCCCGGCGAGGCTGGCCCCGGCCGGGGAAAGCCGGGATCGTCCTCGCCCGGTCTGATTTCGTCCAAAGCGCGAGGCAATCCACTACGTAGGCATGACCGAATTGATCCTTCGCCGTTCGAAAATAACGTCACGCGGCTCCCGTTCCGCTAGCGATAGTCGCTAAGGTAAGGCCGCCGAGGCGGGTCCTCAGCTAGATCCCGCGGCCGACCCTGTCGAGTTCAAAAAGTCCATCGCGTGGATCACTGATGCCGTGGACGGTCGCATGCGGTGCGTGAGCTCGGCTGGATAGGATCAACGGCGGGGTGGCCGGATCTCTGCTCTACGCGCTGTTGCGCGCCGTACTGGAAGCAGTCGCCGTTGCGCGGACCGACCGGCGAACGCTGGAGTCTGAGGTTCTGGCGCTGCGGCGCCAGGTACAGGTCCTGGAGCGGCAGATCAAGCGAGTGAGCTGGAAGCCGGCTGATCGGATGATCCTGGCCGCGCTTCGCGAGCGACTGCCTCGGTCGGCGTGGGCCGGCCTTCTGGTCAGACCGGAGACGGTGCTGGGCTGGCATCGGGCATTGGTGCGCCGGCCGAGGTCGGCCGCCGATCTCAAACGAGGGCCGCGAGCTGATCCTGCGGCTGGCGCGGGAGAACCCGGCTTCGTCGCTCTCGATGCGGGCTCGCAGTTCGTCGTGCCTGCGCTGATCGTGGTCGCGGTCGCCGCGGCCGCCGTGCATTTCGCCTTGCCGCCGCTGCCGCTGGTCGTGCGCCGAGCGTTGGTAACCCCATTTGTCGCTGTCGCCGCAGGCATTTACTGGAACGTGATCGCGCAGGTGACCGGAGGCCACGGATTCAAGCTGACCGCGTCGCAAGCGATCGCCGATCCGCATACCGCCGAGCTGATCCTCGGCTTTCTCATCGTCTTTCCCCCCGTCTACTACGCGATGCTGATCTACGCCTCGCGGCAGGTGGCGACGCGCGAGGGGGTATGGTCGAATGGGCGATCAGGTAGCCCTTTTCATTGCGAGCGTGGTCCTTGGCGTCGGCTGGTTGGGTGAGCTGAGTACCTAGGAACCGGCCACCCGGAAGTGCGGCTAAACATTGTTGCCTGGCTACCGGCCGAAACATTAATAGACGCGTCCATTTATGAGGGCCGGGATTGACCTACCTTTGGCCGCGCGCTGTGAAGATCCGGCAGAGTCTGCAGGCGGCCACCGGAGCCTCAATCAGAACTCCCGTTGTCGCGGCCAAGCTGCGCATCCCGCCGTCGGACTCCGGCGGCTTGGTCCGACTCGATCTTCTAATGAAGCAGCTTTGGGGACGCAGGCTCGGTCTCGTCGTCGCGCCGGCGGGCTCAGGCAAGACCACGCTTCTCTCTCGGTTCGCCACCGCTGCGGGGGTTCCGGTGGCCTGGTACCGGTGCGAGTCGTGGGATGTGAGCGGGCATCAGCTTCTGCGGCACCTGGCCGAGGCATTTGCGCCCATCCTCGGAGAGGCGCGCGACTGGCCGACGACGGAGAAGCTTCATTGGGGGCTCGGCCATTGCTGGCCAAGGCCCTAACTAGGTAACGAGAGGAGCCTGCCACCATACCGTTTCAATTGCGCCCCGGATCCATGCCCACGAACATCTGGTTGCGGCCCTGGCGCGACCTCGCGTTCGACCTCGACCCGCTCTCGAGCGCTGCGCCCGGGTCCGCTCCGCTTCATGACCGCAGCCTACCCGTTCACGACGACCGTCCGGTCTCTTTGTGCCACTGCCAGAGCGCACGATCGAGGTCACGAAGGCTGACGTTCAGATGAGCCGCGAGGCGCAGGCACGCGTCCAGGTAGACCGGATACGGCGGCAGCCAAGAGCCCGACTTTGGAGGTGGACGTCGCCACAGCAGCTGGTCAGGGAGCTGACCTTCTGCCTCCAGCGTCTCGAGGGCGCGAGCGACCCTGAAGTCGATCACGGTGTGCCGATCTGGGAATGGAAACACCAGCAATGCCGAGGCGACGGCATCGCTGACGCCATGCAGTAGCTGAAGCACATAGAGCTGCAGATGCTCTGGTGCGGCGATAGCTCTCCTTGTGATCGCCTCAACGTCCGCCGCTGAGTTCTTCGCCAGCCGACTTCGGTTGCGCTGCGTGGGCAGTTTCCAGCGATTGACTCGCTCGAGCTCAGGCACGGTGTAATGACCGCGTTGACGAACCGCCGGCCCGACCGAGCTGAGCAGTTCCTCTTCCTCGGCGCGCAGGCTCGCAGGCAACTCCCTTAGATATCGCTCACTCCAGAGGCCCACGAATGAGTGATCAGTCCGCATATGCAAAGTGTCGCCGACGACGAGGGCGATCGTTGCTCGCAAAGACCTCTACCGGGCTTGGTGGGGCGTTCTGTCAGCTCGTGCGAGGGAAAAAGATCCTTTGAGTTTCTGATGGGCGACTTTGTGCGTTGAGGGCGGTATCGTTACCTCGGCTGCCAGGCTCAATCACCCGAGCAGCCGCGACTCTGTGAGAAGGAGGATCTACGAAGTGAGGCAGCGCGAGAAACCGGAACCCGAGCCGACGCCGGAACCGACGCCAACGCCCGAGCCTGAGCCCGAGCCGCCGCCGGAACCGACCTAGCCGATCAACTCCGACGAAGTGATCGGTTGAGCGCTGAAAGGCGCAAGCGAGCGAGCAGAGCATTAATTTGTTCGGGTTCGCCCTCCCAGCATCACTCGTTGGGCTGCCATCAAATCGACCTCCTGACCCATCAGGTCGCGCCGTGAGTGACTCCGCCGGCCGGTCAAAAGACCTTTCGTAAGGTGGCGATTGCATTGGTGGTGGCCGTCGCCGCGATCGCGGCGTTCGTCATCGCGTCTCCGGTGTTCGCCGCATCTCCGTCGCCAAATCCGACGCCCTCGAACGGGTCGACAACGCACAGCTGCCCCAACATGTAGAGAGGCGAATCCCATCTCCCCGTCAGGGGAGAGGGTCAGGGTGAGGGGCGCGTTCAGCTCACGCGCCGTGCTGTCCAGTACATCGCGAAGCCGAGGATGAGCGGGGCCAGGACGGAAAGAACGGTCGCCCTCGATCGACTGAAAGGCCCAAACCGATCGCCGCGCTGGTAGTACTCGACGAAGTACGCCGCCTGCTGCGGCGCGCCCCGGGTGGCGTTGTTGATGACATGTCCGGCCGCGTCGTGGAACTCGGGCTGCCCGAGCCACCACCTCGTCCCCGGCAGTCCGACGCTGAGGTCGCGTGACGTGTACAGCAGGGGTGCGATGAATTCTGGCGAGCAAGCTCGGCGATGCCGATGCGGACCACCACGAAAGCGACAAGCGTCACGGCCAGGCGCACACCGGAATCCAAACCACATAACACGCTGCGTGCAAGTCGGCTTCGTCGCTCTTGAAGGACAGCGCTAATTGCGAATCATCGCGGTCGCAGGCGGTTCGAGTCCACTGGGGCCCACTAGGTCGCCTCACTGAACCGTGTCAACGCTTGCCCTGTAAATGCCACTTCCTGGTGCGAGGTGGTCGCCGGTCCCCCTCCTTTTGAGGCACGCGCCGGGGAACAGCCGGGGCACAGATTCCTGGCACCAGGCGGCTCTAGGGGGACACAGACGGACACCAAGGAGCGGCAATTTGAGTTCAGGCGGGGTCATGTCGCGCGACGTGGTGTAAATCCAGCCGCGTGGTCGGGTCATTAGGTTAAGCCGACTCCAGCTCGAGCAGAGCTTTGACCACCTCCTCGTTGTTGGGTTGATAGAGCTTGTTCATGGACTCGGTGCTGAAGTAGCGACGCCCGACGGCCCACTCGTCGTTCTGCTCCTCGAGTACCGCACCGACCAAACGCAACAGGGATGAGCGGTAGGCTCGAGCAGGCTCGGAAAGTAGCTGCCCGCCCGCAGCTTGGGGATGTCGAGCTCGATGGTGCCGACCCGGGTGTCCCACTCCCGGTCTCGGTACCCGTTGCGGTGAGTCAGCCTGGTCTCAGTCCGCTCATGCAGCCCCGCCCCCACCAGGTCGGTCACCTCCGCCTCCATCAACTCCTGGGCCAACAGCCGTACGCCGTCACGCAAGAAGTTGGGATCCGCGCCCTGCTCCGCCTTGTTGAGCAGGTCCAAACCAGAAGGCCTTTGACAAAAAGGCCACCGGGTTGCATGTCCTCCCGTGTCCCGGCGGCTCCCCAGATGCCCGCCTGAAGTTGTGTCGCGAGTAGTGGTGGTTCAAATCCCGGGCCCCCGACCAGTTTTTGAATTCAAAGCCTGTCTGCTATTCCTTTACGAATCGGCAGCCGCTACAGCCAGCAAGTCCCGAATCACTCCAGTCGCTTGGCGTCCGTTAGTGTTCGCTGGCGTCCGCCGGCGTTCAACTCAAGTCGCGGCTGACGGCCCGGTTTCGGGCCCTCCCGCCCTGCACGGAACCGAGCGGCATCTCGAGTTGAGGCACGACGAGCCCCAAATGCGAGAAGGGAGCCACGCCTCACGGGTCAACGCCGTGCGGTGGGTGCCGGCCTATTGGTGGCAAACCCGTTCGGGTACAGCCAGCCGGACGATGGCGAACGCTGGCGTCCGCGCACGACCGGCTGCGAAGTCGCATGGCAGCAGCTAAGTCGCCGGTTTCAGTCGGCTGGAAATGTCTCTAGAAGCCGAGGGAATTCCCGCGAGCTCGCGCACGGGTCTCAAAACGCGCTCGACCAGACGCGACAGGTCTCCCGTCGCGACCGCGCTACCGATCACGAAGTACTGGAATTCCGCCTTGCGAAGCTTGAGTAGGCGTTCGATGGCCTGGTCCGCGGTCGAGAAGCTCGGGATGCCCTGCAGGAACTCCAGCGCCCTTCCGCGCACCGGGTCAGTGCGCAGCGCCTCTTCGATGCGTGCAGCCTCAGCAGCTGTGTCCGCGACAAACAGACTTACCTGTGTGGTCCGCAAGATCGCGTCGAACGACCGACCGGTCCCCGCCAGGTTGCTGCGTAATGTGTCGAACTTCCTGCGAGCTTCCTGAGGAGTATGAACACCGCCGGCCCATGACGCGGCGGCCATGCTGCTCGCGTCCCCGTACTCTGCGACGAGTCGGAGAGCCGTCCGCCCGCCGCCGGCGATCAGTACCGGAACATGCGGACGCTGCGTCGCCGCGGGCTCGAGTCGCGCACCGTTGACCCTGAACGTCCGGCCGTGAAACTCAACTTCTTCACCCCGTAACAGCGGCGGGACGATCCGGAGCACCTCTTCCATAGCGGCCCCACGCTCGACTGGCGGCGGGAACTCCATCCCCATCTGCTGGAACTCCAGCGGCATGTCGCCACTGCCGAGAGCGAGGACCACGCGGCCATCTGAGATGCGGTCGACGTCTGCCACGACGCGGGCCATTTGGACTGGATGGCGATAGTAGACGCAGGTCACCATCGCTCCCAGCCGGACCCGCTTCGTGGCCTCGGCTAGGCCGGCGAGGATGGTCCAGCTGTCCCAACCCTGCAGCGGGTGATCGGGGAGCCAGAGCGAGTCGAACCCCAACTCTTCGGCCATCTGGGCGGTCTCACGCACCCGACTCCAATCGCCCAGCGCGCCGATCATCAAGCCGAAGCCGACGCGGGAGGTGTTCTCGGCCACCCAGGGATGGACGGTGGTGCCCGTAATCACAGTGGCTACTCCCTCCTCTGCTGGTCGCCGGCAGCCGGGCCGTCGAACGAGCCAGAGTCCGCGTGCCGGTGCACAGCCTTCCATTCGCCGTTCTCGCGGCGGAAGATGAGCGTGACCCGGAGTCTGCGCGGTGCCGTTGCTTTACCGGACGGCGATGATCTGATCTCTTCCGAGCCCACTAAATAGGCGAGGTCTCCGAGTGCGCCGGCAGCAAGGACCTTGAGCTCGTAGGACTGACCACCGGACAGGTTCGACACCAGCCAGTCGAACAGCCGCTCGACTTCGGTCCACCCGCTGGCGCTCGCGATGGCGCCGAGGACCGTGACCGGGTCTCGGTGCGACCAAAGGGCCTTTCGCAGTCCCGCGTCGCCATGGAGAAGCGCTGCGTCCGCTTGGTGCTGCCGCGGGAGGACGGCTGACAGGAATTCGTCGAGCTCGGCCGTGTGCGCGCTCATACAGGCCGGATCTTCACGTCAAGGTCCGGGTGCTCGCAACCGGGTGGGCACCCTGATCTTTTCTCCTCCCGGCCCCGAAAATTGACCCCTTCCTGCTTCTCGACCGTAGAGGCGTGGCGGTGCAATAAGTGTGGGCGGAGGGTTTCGGCGTCTTTACAGTTGTTCCGCCGTGGACCTCCTGGAGCGTGAGGGCGAGCTCGCCGCGGTCGAGGCGATCATCCGGCGAGGCGGCGTCCTTGTCGTCGAGGGTGGGGCCGGGATCGGCAAGACCTCGCTGCTGGGCGCTGCTGGTGAATGGGCGGCCAGAGCGGGCCACGACTTCCTGCGCGCTCGAGGAGCCGAGCTGGAGGCATGTTGAAGGGCGGCAAAAGTCGATCCGGATCGTCCACACGATGGCGCGCCGTGCCCTGATATGCTCCCGCGCCTGTGCTGGGCTTCCTCTTGATGCTGCTTCGCGTCCTGATTGATGGCTGTCGCTCCCGCCGCGACCTCGCACTCGAGAACCTGGTCCTTCGACACCAACTCGAGGTGCTGCTTCGCCGCAAGCCAAAGCCGCTCCTGCGCAACCGGGACCGGATCCTGTGGGTCTGGTGCGTCGGCTCTGGCCGGAGGGATGGAAAAGTCAGCTGAAGATCGTGCAACCGGAGACAGTGATCGGCTGGCATCGCAAGGGTTGGCGCCTGTATTGGAGCTGGAGGTCGCGCAGTCGGCTGGGCCGGCCACGCCTGAGCCCGGAAGTCCGGGAGCTGATTGCTCGAATGTCGCGTGACAATCCCCTGTGGGGCACCGAGCGCATCCGTGGAGAACTCCTCAAGCTCGCGATCGTGATCAGCAATCGATGTATACGCCGCTATCGATGGCGGGGTCCCAAGCGGGAGAGAAGTCAGGCCTGGCGAACGTTCCTGAGCAACCAGATCAAGGGCATCTGGGCAGGCCTGTTCGTGGTGCAGACGATCGGCTTCCAAACCCTGTACGTGTTCTTCTTTCTCCGCCACGAGCGCAGGGAGCTAATTAATTTCAATGTCGCCGCCAGCCCGACAGCGGCTTGGATCTGGAGGCAAGTGATTGAAGCCACTGCCTGGGGCCGTCAACCGCAACACCTGATCCGTGATCGGGACAATGTGTACTGCTGACTTCGGGAGCAAGCTCGCCAGCGCTGGCACCGAAGACATCAGAACGCCCTACCGGGCACCGCTAGCGAACTCAGTCGCGGAGCCGTAGTTCGGACCTTTCGCCAAGAGTGTCTCGACCATGTCATCGTCTTGAACGAGCGCCATCTGCTGACATTGCTCACTGAGTTCCTCGGCTACTACAACCATGATCGACCTCACCGCACGCTAGATTTGCAAACGCCGGTACCCAGCCGACCAAAGTCGGATGGCGTCGTTGTTACTCGAGCGATTCTCGGCGGACTTCATCACACGTACGGCAGGGCGGCATGACCGATGCACTTTTGCCGCCCCACAGCGTCTTTCCGGCGCCTCCCGGTCCCAACATGGTCAGAAGGCGGGTGTGAACCAGGAGGCGGCGAAGCTCACCCATTTCCTTCTTGCGTCCGATGAAGCTGGAAAGGCGCAAGGGGATGGCGGCGGGAGCGCTCATGGCCCACCAATTCTGGTTCAGAGGTCACCTTCCGGCGCGTACCGAACGGTGGTTAGGTCGCGTTGGCCGGCCTCGCCTCCAAGCCCGCAGAAAATCGAAAACGGTCTAGGGTCTCGACCATATCCGGCGCGGGCGCACGCAACCGAGTTCGAAGAGCATCAACTAAGGGGAGCCATCCTCGATTCAAAACTGCCGTCAGCAACACCCCGGGCACCTTTATAGACTCAGTCTTGAACTAGTTTCGAGTCAATCGGGCCACAGTGGATGACTCTGTCACACCGCCCAGCGATCCGCCTACAGTTCGGGCCGTGGAGCTGCTGGAGCGTGACAGGGAGCTGCGGGCCATCGACGCAGTGGTCAAGGAAGGCGGCGTCCTTGTCAT
>WNGD01008872.1_pt1 | contig 10224 bp, 6 predicted proteins | sample 5400671 | NCBI WGS metagenome assembly WNGD01 (sample SAMN13153369, study PRJNA577476) | soil metagenome | isolation source: 40 cm soil or saprolite under grassland replicate 2 | place: USA:California | collected 2016-06-15
CGGTGCCGGCCGCAGGCTTTCTCGTGCGGCTTTTCATGATCCAACACGATTGCGGTCATGGTGCCTTCTTCCATCGCCGTTTCGCCAACGACTGGGTCGGACGCGTGATTGGGGTGTTGACGCTCACGCCATACGATTTTTGGCGACGCGCTCACGCCGTTCACCACGCCACGTCAGGCAATCTCGAGCGCCGCGGAATCGGGGACGTCGACACGCTGACCGTGCACGAGTACCTCGCGCTATGCCGGTGGGGTCGGCTGCGTTACCGCGTCTACCGGCACCCAGTCATCATGTTCGGCTTGGCCCCGGCCTATTTGTTCATCGTACAACATCGGCTCCCAGTCGGCCTGATGCGTAGTGGTTGGCAGCCCTGGCTTAGCACCAGCGCGACCAATGTCGCCATCGCGGCGCTTGTCGCCATCATGATATGGCTCGTCGGCATCGGTCCATTCCTGCTTGTGCATCTGCCAATCATGCTGCTGGCGGCCTCGGCCGGGGTCTGGCTGTTCTATGTTCAGCACCAATTTGAGAATACCGTATGGGCTCACGACCGAGCGTGGAATCTGCAAGAGGTGGCGCTTCACGGCAGCTCTCACTATGCCCTGCCGAGCCTTTTGCGCTGGTTCACCGCCAACATCGGCATTCACCACATCCATCATTTGTGCAGCCGAATTCCCTATTACCGACTGCCGCTCGTGCTACGCGATTACCCGCATCTCGACGGCATCGGCCGGCTAACCCTGCTTCAGAGCCTCAGGTGTGTGCGACTGGCGCTGTGGGACGAAGGCCAGAACCGCCTCGTCTCTTTCCGCGAGGTGCGCCAGCACTACGGTCCAGTTTGAAGGCGATGCAGAGCACTGCTCTAGCAGCGACATTCGCCCCGCGCCGCGATCACCGCAAACGATCTCGCCTTCTTCCAGTTTGCATCAATCCGACTATTGGCTCCGCACTTGAATGCGAGCAAGGGCATGGTCGACCGCATCTCCGACGTCAAGCTGCTGCAAGGTGACCTCGCCGAGGCCTGGCGCGAGGGCGACACCGACTACGCCACCGTGGCGATGCGTTTTTCGCTCAACGACGAGACGCTGGATCGCGACAGCGGCCGCGTAGCCACCGAAATATGGACCTTCATGCGCGTGCGCAGCGGCCACTGGCTGGTGTCGGCGATCCAGCAGTCCTAACGGCCGAAAAACCTAGGTCTGAAATTAGTGGCCGGGCGCCAGTCCCGGCCATTTGTTTTGGCAGGGCTTGACCACTCCCGAAATTCGCTTGACTCGTGTAACGAGAATCTACCAGAAGCGAGTATTCACCGAAGTTGCGCCCACTCCGGCGGAGAACGCCCGCGGGGCCTTTTTGGTCGCGCGCCGCAAGCGGGACGGGGCTCATCCTTGGCGGGCCATCCGACCCTGCGTGATGCAAACATAGGTTGCAGCAATCTAGCCGGGTCATTGTTTCCGATTGATCCGAACAATGAAAAATACCTACCACAACGTGTGGGGCGCAAGCGGGGGCCGCACGGAGACCAGGTCGCCTAGCCCGCTATTCAGCCTGTCTGGCAAGCCGCGGGTATCGGCACTAAGCGGCTTTGAGCCGCAGCAGCTTTTGACGGCTCCGAATACAACGAGAGGACATCAATCGTGAGTGCGCGGCGATCAATTCTCCGGCTTGCCATATCCACCTGCGGTCGGCGGCTGGATGATGATCGCCTCGCCAGCATCGATGACGGTGGCGTCGCAGCCCTCAAGCTTCTCCATGCGGTCACCCGTGCGCCGGACCCAGTTCTCGCCGACCTGGCCCGGTTCGCCTCCGGCCAGGCCGAACGGCCGCACGCGACGATGGCCCGACAAAATCGTGCATTCCATTTTCTCCAGGAAGCGAATCGTGCGGCGCACGCCGTCGCCGGCATTCCATCGGCCGCGCCCGCCCGAACCTTTGCGGATGTGGAAATCCTCGAGCACCACCGGATAGCGGAACTCGAGCACCTCCGGGTCGGTCAATCGCGTGTTGGTCATATGGGTGTGAACAGCGTCCGTGCCGGGAAAGCCCGGCCCCGCCGGCGAGCCGGAGCAGATCGTCTCGTAGTACTGGTACTTCTCGTTGCCGAAATTGAGATTGTTCATGGTGCCCTGAGCGGCGGCGAGCGCGCCGAGCGCGCCGAATAGGCAATTGGTCACGGCTTGCGAGGTTTCCACATTGCCGGCCACGACCGCGGCGGGATAGGTCGGCGACAGCATCGACTGCTTGGGAATAATGATGTTGATGGGCCGCAGGCAGCCCCCGTTCATCGGGATCTCGTCGTCGACCATCACGCGAAAGACATAAAGGACGGCGGCGCGCGTCACCGGTTCGGGCGCGTTGAAATTAGTGTTCTGCTGCGGCGACGTGCCGGTGAAATCCACAGTCGCCTCGCGCTTATCCTTATCGAAGCGGATCTTGACTTTGATCCATGTTCCTTGGTCCATCTCGTATTCGAACGAGGCGTCGTGGATGCGATCGATGACGCGGCGGACACTCTCGGCCGCGTTGTCCTGCACGTGCTGCATGTAAGCCTTCACCACCGGCAGCGTGAAGTACGCGACCATCTTGTGCAGCTCCTGCACTCCCTTCTCGTTGGCCGCGACCTGCGCCTTGATGTCATTGACGTTCTGCAGCGGGTTGCGGGCGGGATATTTCGCGCCGGTGAGAAGATCGTAGAGTGCCTGCTCACGGAAACGGCCGCGCTCCACCAGCTTGAAGTTGTCTATATAGACGCCTTCCTCCTCGATGGTCGTCGCATTCGGCGACATCGAGCCCGGCGAGATGCCGCCGACATCGGCGTGGTGCCCGCGCGAGGCGACCCAGAACAGGAGTTCACTGCCGGCCGCATCGAACACCGGCGTGCACACAGTGATGTCGGGCAGATGCGTGCCGCCGTTATAGGGTGCGTTGATGACATACACGTCGCCCGGCGCGATCTTGCCCTTGTTCTCGCGAATGATGGTTTCGACTGCGCGGTCCATGGAGCCGAGATGCACCGGCATGTGCGGCGCGTTGGCGACGAGGGTGGCGTCGGCGTCGAACACCGCGCAGGAGAAGTCGAGCCGCTCCTTGATGTTGACCGAATAAGCCGTGTTCTGCAGCGACACGCCCATTTGCTCGGCGATCGACATGAAGAGATTGTTGAACACCTCGAGCATCACTGGATCGGCCGCGGTGCCGACAGCGCTCTGCCGCTTGAGCGGCACGACGCGTTCGAGCAAGAGGTGGTTCTTGGCGGTGATGTCGGCCTGCCAGCCATCCTCGACCACGATGGTCTGGTGCGGCTCGATGATGATGGCGGGACCGCGCACGGCGTGGCCGGGCGAAAGCTGCGCGCGCGTAAAAACTGCGGCCCGGTGCCATTGGCCGCGCGAATAAAATCTGGTCCGGCGTGCGGGCGAGGGGAGTGAGGCACTCGTCGTAGTCAGGACCGGCTCGGTGAACTTGGCGCCGCCGCCGACCGCCTCGACCGAGACGGCCTCCACCATCAGCTGCTTGCTCTCGTCGATGAATCCGAACCGCGCTTTGTGTGCCGCCTCGAAGGCGGATTGCATGGCCGGGAGCGAGGCGTCGACAGAAATGGCGGATCCGCTTGCTCCGCTCTGCTCCCTCCCCCGCTTGCGGGGGAGGGGTGGGGAGGGGGAATGCTCGCGCACATCGTGCTGCATGCCCCCTCCCTGTCCCTCCCCCGCAAGCGGGGGAGGGGATGCTGGGGCCCGTCCACCGCTGAAGAATGCGGGCACCACAAGCGCGGTATCGGTGCCGGCGTAGCGAATGTGTGCGCGGACGAAAACTTCCACGTCTTGCGCCGCCACGCCCTGATCGACGACTTCGCGCCTCGCCTCCTCCGCCAAGCGGCCGCCGAGGCGTTCTAACGACACGAGCGCCGTCTCTCCGAAGGGCTCTTCGATCGCCTGCTGGCGCGTGGCGCGGATGTTGGCGAGTCCCATGCCATAGGCGGAGAGGAGCGACGAGAACGGATGAATCAGCACCTTGGTCATGCCCAGCGCATCGGCGACGAGGCCGGCGTGCTGCCCGCCGGCGCCACCGAAGCAGTTGAGCGCGTATCGCGTCACGTCGTAACCGCGCTGCACGGAGATTTTCTTGATCGCGTTCGCCATATTCTCGACCGCGATCTTGATGAAGCCGTCGGCGACGTCTTCGGCAGAGCGACCATCGCCGATCTCGCCGGCGAGCTGCGCAAACGCCTCGCGCACGGCTTCGGCGTCGAGCGGCAGATTCTGCTGCGCGCCGAAAATTCTCGGAAAGAAGTCCGCGATCAGCTTGCCCACCATCACATTGGCGTCGGTGAGCGCGAGCGGCCCGCCGCGGCGATAGCATTTTGGGCCCGGATTGGCACCGGCGCTGTCGGGCCCGACGCGAAAGCGGGCGCCGTCGAAGTGCAGGATCGACCCGCCGCCCGCCGCCACGGTATGGATCAGCATCATCGGGGCGCGCATGCGCACGCCGGCAACCTCGGTCTCGAACGCGCGCTCGTATTCGCCGTCGAAGTGCGACACGTCGGTCGAGGTGCCTCCCATGTCGAAGCCGATCAGGTGGGAGAAGCCCGCCTCGCGTCCGGTCTCTGCCATGCCGACAACCCCGGCCGCAGGTCCCGACAGAATCGCGTCCTTGCCTTGAAACAACTCCGCCGCGGTGAGGCCGCCGGAGGACATCATGAACATGAGGCGGGGGGCAGCATCAGCTACCGCGGGCTCGGCGTCACCCTCCCCTCCAGGGGGAGGTGATACCGAGCGTGCCGAAACACTGGTGCCCAAATCGTGCGCCACCTGCGCCACGTATCGCTGCAGGATCGGAGAAAGGTAGGCGTCGACGACTGTGGTGTCGCCGCGGCCCACGAGCTTGATCAGCGGCGAGACCTCGTGGCTCACCGAGACCTGCGGAAAGCCCATCTCGCGCGCGAGCGCGGCCACGCGCTGCTCGTGTTCGACGTAACGGTAGGCGTGCATGAACACGATCGCGACTGCTTTGATCCCGGACGCGAGCGCGGCCGAAAGTTCCGCCCGCACGGCGGCGAGATCCGGCTCCTTCTCCACCGTGCCATCGGCCCGCACACGTTCGTTGACCTCAAGCACGCGCTCGTAGACCATTTCCGGCTTGATGATGTGGCGAGCAAAAATTTTGGGCCGCGCCTGATAGCCGATCCGAAGCGCGTCGCGGTATCCCTTGGTGACGAGGAGGAGCGTTCGCTCGCCCTTGCGCTCGAGCAGCGCGTTGGTCGCAACCGTGGTGCCCATCTTCACCGAGCCAATGATGCCGGGAGGAATCGGCTCGCCCGGTTTGACGCCGACGAGATCGCGGATGCCCTGCACCGCGGCGTCGCCATAGGCTTCCGGATTATCGGAGAGAAGCTTGTGGGCAACGAGCGTGCCGTCGGGACGGCGCCCGATCACGTCGGTAAAGGTCCCCCCGCGATCGATCCAGAAATCCCAGCTGCCGTCCGGTTGCATCGCCATGCGCATACCCTACGCGCTGCTTTATAGGGGTGCAGGCGCGCGAGGCGAAGTGTCTCGCAAGTTCACGGGCCAAGCCTGCCGCGGCCGCCCGCCGGCGGCTGTTTGGGCTGCGAAGTCCCAATGTCGCTGCAATCTCTGCTATGATGCCGGGAGGCGAGGCATGTTTGCGCCCTTCGCGCTCGGGGCCGTGCGCCATGGCGATGGTGCGATTCTCCGCGTTCGCGGCCGCTGCCGCGGTCGCGCTAATGGCCGCGCCGGCCTGCGCGCAGGTGCAATGGAGTCTGCCCTCGGCCTATCCGGCCGACAACTTTCATAGCGAGAACCTTGGCGCCTTCGCTCAGGACGTAGCCGATGTGACCGCCGGCAGGCTCGCGATCAAGGTCTATCCCAACGCCTCGTTGTTTCCGGCGACCGCCATCAAGAGCGCGGTGCGGATCGGGCAGGTGCAAGTTGGCGAGGTCCTGATCTCGCTCCACGACAACGAAGATCCTATGTTCGGCATCGATGTGGTGCCGTTTCTTGCTGCGAGTTACGACGAAGCGCGCAAGCTTTGGGCGGCCTCGAAGCCTGCGATCGAGCGGAAGTTCGCCGCGCAAGGGCTGATGGTGCTCTTCGCCGTGCCGTGGCCGCCGCAGGGCATCTACACGAAGAAGGAGATCAACAGCATCGCGGATATGCAGGGGCTATCCTGGCGCGTGTACAATGCAGGGACCGAGCGCATCGCGCAGATCGTCGGCGCGTATCCGGTCACGATCCAGGCAGCCGACTTGCAGCGGGCGCTCGCCACCGGCCTGATCAACGCCTTCATGACTTCGGTCGCCACCGGCTACGACACCAAGGCCTGGGAGACTATGAAATATTTCTACGACACGCAGGCGTGGCTGCCGAAGAACGTGACGTTGATGAACAAGGCGGCGTTTGATCGACTCGACAAGCCGACCCAGGATGGATTGCTCAAGGTTGCGGCCGCCACGGAAGCGCGCGGCTGGTGGAGATCGCAGGATAAACATCAATGGTACGGTGAGCAGCTTGCTGCGCGCGGCCTGAAAGTCCTGCCGCCGAGCGGCGCGTTGAGGACCGGGCTACAGCAGATCGGCGAGCGCCTCACCGAGGAGTGGCTCGCCAAGACCGGCGCCGACGGGCAAGCCGTGGTGGAGGCGTACAAAAAGTCGGGCATGTGACCGCGGCTATGCGTGGTACGCAGGGACGCGCGCGCACTCACGTCTCGCGAATCAATCCTTTCGCCCGTGCTCGCGATACCAACGCTGCGCCCCTGGGTGGAGCGGGACGTCCATCGGTGTGCTGTCGCCTTCGCGTCCCATGTGCAAAGCGGTCCCATCAGTTCCCTTCTCCCAAGGAATCTCCGCTTCGCGTGCTGCGAGAGCGCCACAGATGTCGTAGGCAACCTGCTCCCGAAGCGATGCGCTGGTGTAAATCGGCCAGCCGCTGAAATCGAGCGTGTGCACGTCCCGAGCCAACCCCGGGAACCGTGCTTTAGGAAGCAAAACCTTCCGCCAACCAAGCCGCGCCATGGCGTTGAACTCCGCCGGTTCAAGCTCGATCGGCGACAGACCCGCCGCTAGCGCCTCGTCGAGCCACACCTTGATGCCTTCGTCGAACACCGCGTCGATCTCCCCGCGACCAAGCGGCTCCAGGCGGCGAACGTCCGAGGGTCCGCCGCAGATGACGAGGCGCCCGCCCCATGATTCGACGTCCTTGAGCGCAAAGCCGTGCAGCGCGAACGCCTGGTCGATCAAAACAAGGGTGGAGTGGGTGGGATCCTCGCGAACCGACACGCGCAGCGGGTATCGCTTCGCCTTGATGTCTGCAAGCGAGCGGATCCCCGTTCGCGGGTGAACCATGAACACGAAACGGTCCCAGCTCGGATAGACCCCGACGATGCGCACGGGTAGCGGCGCGCTGAACAAGCCGACGCCTCGATAGGCTTGCGTGAGCAGCGCCGACGGATTGACGAAAGCCAATTCGATGCCGTCGGCCTTTGCGACCTGCTCGGCGAGAATGGCCGAACCGGTGGCGAGCCGCAGCCATGGACGGAAGGTCGCGCCGGAGCCGCTGCCGATGGTGATGACCATGTCGCGATTGCCGCCGTAGGGCGTTGCCGGATTGCCGGCGAGGTGCAGGCCGATCTCCCAGAGAGTCTTGGCGCGTATAAAATTTGCGCCTTTTGGTAACGGTTCCATGCGGGCGATCTCCACGCGGTGAAAGCGGCTGCAGTATGCCAGGCTCGGCTCTGTGACCGCCCGCCTCTCATTCAGCCAGGATTTCCCCGAACTCTCCGGTGTGGGCTGTGGTCGTCGACGCGGCCGCTCGTTCGCGGAGCGATGGACGATCTGGGCCGCGACGTATCGTAGACACTACTTCTGCGAACTTCCCGATTTCTTTTCCATTCTGGTGTATTCGGGACTGAACTTGATCGTCATTTTCGGCTTGGGCTGATTTTTGCTGGCCGTGGTGTTCGAGCCGGCCTGTCCGCCGGCCGGCGCGTTTTGTCCGCGCGAACCGGCCTCAGCCACGCCGGAAGCCATGACGACGACGGCGACAGTCGCGATGAACGCGGCTACGCGGTAACTGACCTGCTGCATTGAGATCTCTTGCTGGGACAAAAAAACGGGGCGCGTCAGAACGATAGTCCTGAAAGTTGGCGGGGGCCCAGCGGATTTTCCGCCGGGCCCCCCTCGATCAGCATCAGCCGGCCTGTAAGCCGGGTTCTGTCGGCAAGGGCGATGCGCCCCCGCGTGACGGCCATTCCTCTGCGACGCCGGTTGCCCGGCGCCTTCAGCAACCTACCCGGACAGCTGGATCCGGACATTGATCCCGAGGATCGCTTCCACTCGCGCGGACGCGCCTCGCGCCGTCCCTATTCGGTCTTGCTCCCGGTGGGGTTTGCCGTGCCGCTTGCGTTGCCGCAGGCGCGGTGCGCTCTTACCGCACCGTTTCACCCTTACCGCTCCCATGCTCGCCACGGCGGCGCGCGAGGAAACGGCGGTCTGTTCTCTGTGGCACTTTCCCTGGGCTTAACACCCGCCGGACGTTATCCGGCACCGTATGTCCATGGAGCCCGGACTTTCCTCTCGGACCACCTTTCGGCCTTGGCCCGAGCGGCCGTCCAGCCGACTGACACGTAAGGGAATGGGGCGTAAGCGGGCCAACGTCAAGGCCGGTGCGGCAGCAATCTTAATCTTAACGATGTCCCCGCAGCGGCGGCGAGCAACCTCAGCTCCGCTTGCTGGCGACGGGATGAGCGTCGCGCGCGGCGATGAGGTCCTTCAACGTCGAGATCGTCGAAGCATCAACGAATCCGTCGACCCGCTGCGGGCGGAAATGGCGCTGGAACGCTGCCACGACATCATGGGTGGCACGATCGAGAGAGCCGGTGGCGGTGACCTCGTAGCCGTAGTTTGCCAGCAGCGTCTGCGTTTCCTGGATGGCGGGATTGGTGTCGCCGAGCGTGAAGATCGGTTGTGCCGCATCGCTCGGCGTGGGCTTGACCCATAGCCCAATCCCGGAATCGGCTAGCAGCTTCCACGGAAACTTCTCGCCCGGGTCGCGCTTGCGCGAGGGCGCGACGTCGGAGTGGGCGAGCACGCGATCGGCGGCAATTCGGTGTCGGGTAAGAATACTGCGGCAGAGCGCCGTGACTGCCGCGACCTGACGTTTGGGAAAAGCGGGATAGCCGTGGTCGTGTCCAGGATTTGCAATCTCGATGCCGATCGAGCGCGAATTCATGTCGCTCTCGCCTGACCAGGATGACGTGCCGGCATGCCAAGCGCGCCGCGCCTCTGCGACCAGCTGAATGATATAGCCGTCCTGTAGCACGACGTAATGCGCGGATACCTCGCTGGCCGGATTACAGAGATGGCTGATCGCGTCCTGATCGTCGGGCATTCCGGTATAGTGCAGCACGATCATGTCGGGCGTGCCGCTGCCCGCGCGCTCGTTGTGATTCGGCGACGGCCTGACCTCTGCGACGACGGAGGATTCGGGACGCAGTTCAGATGCAACCATATGCGCGCCGTGTTTGCGGGAGCCGAGTCGGAATTCCGGCAAGAACGAACGGCTCGCCGCGGAGGGCGCGATTGTGCAGAAACAGCGATGCTAGACAAGCGACCGCCGGAAGCTGCAGCCCTAAACGCGACGGTCGGGCCGGCTCGCCGCCGACCCGACCGTTGACCGGGGATCAAAATTGTCCCCGTACCCCACGCTACGTAACTTACGCTTTAAACACTACGCTACTTAGTCCTTCCCACATGCGTGCCGACTTTAGCGGCCCGCCGGCGGCGCTGTCGGCGCCGTTGGTCGCGGCGCCATGCCCGTGGTTGGAGACCCACCAGGGGCGCCGGTCGTGCGTGCCGGCGGCTTGTAATACTGGAAGTCGGGCGCGTTTTTGAGCTGATCCTTGGTCCAGCTCACTTTGAGCTTGGCCATGGTGGGATCGTCGCTCCGGGTCATTGCAGTCCCACCGCTGCTGCTTCCGGTGTCGGGCGGAACGGCCTGGAACGCGCTCATGTCGATGGCGACGTTCTTTTCACCGATACCAAGGAACCCGCCGACGCCCACGATCAGCCCGAGAATTTTGCCGTTCTTATCAAACAGCATGTCATTCACATTGCCGATATGCGCGTTGTCCGGGCCCAGCACGTCCGTGCCCTTGAACTTCGAGAAAACCCACTGATCCGTGCTCTGCGCGGCGATGAACTTGGCACTGTCA
>WNGD01008520.1_pt1 | contig 10223 bp, 9 predicted proteins | sample 5400671 | NCBI WGS metagenome assembly WNGD01 (sample SAMN13153369, study PRJNA577476) | soil metagenome | isolation source: 40 cm soil or saprolite under grassland replicate 2 | place: USA:California | collected 2016-06-15
ATCGCCGATTGCCGTGACGCAGTGATCAGCAAGATCATGCCCCGGCTTCGGGCGTGGATGCTGTCTGCGGGGCCGACGAACCCAGGAGGTGAAACGTGTCCCCACCGCCCGCCACAGAAACATCGCAGGAGCAGCTTCTTGGAACTACGACGGGGATCATCGTGACGGTGATGGCCGCGGTCGCCGGCCTTGCGGCGTTGATCCTTCCGGCCTTCTGGGCAGCCAGCCCTCCGGATATCCGGCGCCTCAGAGCGCCGCGGCGGCCAGGAAAGCTCAATGGTGCCGTGCCAACAGGTGCTCAGCGCAGCCTCACGCCGCGGCAAGGCGACAACCGGCAAACCGGCCTGGCTGCCCTGGCCGGGGACGCCGCTGGCGGGCAGGGGCACTGGCCCTCAGAGCGGCTCGAAGACCGGCACCTTCCTCACCGGGGCAACCCGCACGGCAAGCCCTCATCCTGGGTGCTGGTAGCGGTGGTGACGGCAGCCTTCATCACCGGCGGACTGGCGATCATCACACACACCTGGTGGCTGCTTTGGGCATGCGGCGGGATTGTTGTCCTCGCCATCCCGGCCGGTAAAGCGATCGGCATCATGGACGACACCGTCGCCTGGGGCAGCAATCCAGCGGCCACCAGCGATCCACCTCACGACCCCAAGGCTGATCGCAGGCGGGACCAGCCAAACCACGCCCAGGGAACCACGCGCTAGCGGCATGCACGGCGTTCAGGCAGGTGACCAGCGGCCGCCCCTGTGACTACAGCGGACTGTCCTATCACAAGCTCCGGGGTAGCGGCGGCATCCAATGGCCGTGCACCAGGAGGGCTCACCGGGATTTGAGCGGCTGTACGCCGATTATCGCTTCCACACCGAGACCGGCGAGTGCGAAGACTACGGCCACGACCTGCTGACCGGCGCCACGTTCGAACGAAAGGATCACGCGGCGCTGGATCCGGCTGGGCGGGCGGTGTCGAAGGCGGCTCATTTCAGCCTGCCGCCCGAGGTGCCGGACCAGGATTACCCGCTGCTATTCAGCACCGGATGCACCGCCTACCACCTCCACACCCGGACCAAGACCGCTCACGCCCACCAGCTGGCCGCCGCAGCACCGATGTGCGGGTCGAACTGTCGTCTGCCGACGCCAACCGGCTAGGGGTTTGGTGAAGGCGACCTGGTCAGGGTCGAGTCCCGCCGGGGACACCTGGAGATCAGGGCCGCAGTCGCGGACGGCGCGGCCTCACCGGCGCTGCGACGCCAGCCTGCTGAACATGGTGGAGACCTGCCACGAGCAGGCAGAAACCTGCGGCAAATGGCTCCGAACCAAAATCAAGGAATGCTCCCGCTGGCCCTCGCCACCGCAATAACCGCAAGCCGCGCCCGGGAGAGGATGAGGGGAACCAGGGATGCCTCTTGCCATGGGGGACACCGTCGAGCGATTGGCGGCCCTTGTCCTGTTCTTAGCACCTGTGGGCGGTCACCGCCGTAGCGCCCGGGCGATGGTTGCTGCGGCCGCCGCGCCGGCCGCCATGGCCCCGGCGGTGGCGAGCTTGTCTGTGCGGGTGGGTGGCGCTGGCCGGGGGGCGGCGTGACGCTCTGGATGTTCGGCGGGCAGCTGACCGGCGGCGGCGAGCAGTTCGGCGAGGTGCATGGCTTTTCTGCCGCCGCTGTCGAGTTCGTGGATCTGGGTGCGGCAGCTGAATCCGTCGGCGAGGATCGCCGCGCGGGGTGAGGCTTCCCGCAGCCTGGGCAGCAGGACGCGTTCCGCGCAGGCCTGGCTCACCTGTGCGTGGCCGGGCTCGAAGCCGAAGTTGCCGGCCAGCCCGCAGCATCCCGACTGGAGCTGCTCGGTGTCGGCGCCCGCGGCCTTCAGCAGGCGCATATCGGCGTCCCAGCCCATGATGGCGTGCTGATGGCAATGCACCTGGGCGAGCACCTGCCGCCGCAGTGGCGGTGGCTCCCATCCTGGGCTGTGTTCAGTGAGCAGTTCGGCGAGGGTGAGCGTGTGGTCGGCGAGCCGGCGGACGTCCAGATCGTCGGGAAACAGTTCGGCCGCGTCGGCGCGGAAGACCGCGGTGCAGCTGGGCTCGAGGCCGACGACGTACCCGCCCGCGCGGAGGTGCCCGGCCAGGCTGGCCACGGTTCGGGAGAGGATGCGTTTGGCGGTGGCGAGCTGGCCGGTGGATATCCAGGTCAGCCCGCAGCACAATGGCGCCGCCGGGATGTCCACCCGCCAGCCGGCATGCTCCAGCACTTTGACCGCTGCCTGGCCGATGTGGGGGTGGAAGTGGTTGGTGAAGGTGTCGGGCCACAGCACGACGGTGCCCCGCCTCCCGTCGCCGCCAGGGCTGCGGCTCGCATGCCAGCGTTGCAGTGTCTGGCCGGCGAACAAGGGCACCTCGCGGGGCTCGATGCCGCCTGCGAACGCCAGCACGCGGTGCAACCCCGGGGTGTGCGTGAGCACGTTGATGGCACCGGTCAGCCGAAGCCGCGCGGCGGCCAGCGCCATGGCCGGAAGCCACCCAAGTGCGAGGTCGGACCGTGGGCGCCGCCACTGCCGTCCTTTCCAGTGATGGGCGAGGAACTCGGCCTTGTAGGTGGCCATGTCCACGTTCACTGGGCAGTCGGTCTTGCACCCCTTGCAGGCCAGGCACAGGTTCAGCGCGTCGTAGACGGCTTGCGACCGCCAGCCGTCGCTGACCGGTGAGCCGCCATGCCCGTCGAGCATCTCGAACAGTAGCCGCGCGCGGCCCCGGGTGGAGTGCTCTTCCTCGCGGGTGACCTGGTAGGAGGGGCACATCACCGCCCCTCCCTGGTTGTCATGGCGGCGGCACTTTCCCACCCCGACGCAGCGGTTGGCGGCCTGGACGAACGAGCCGCCGTCGTGCGGATAGCGGAAGACCAGGTCCTGCGGCGCGGCCGGTGCCCACTGGCCGCCGAGGCGGAGATGCTCGTCGAGCCGCGCCGGGTGAACGACCTTCCCCGGGTTCATCTTGTTGCCCGGATCGAAGATCGCCTTCAGCTCCCCGAAAGCACCGACCAGGCCGGGGCCGAACATCTTGCCGAGCAGCTCACCGCGGGACTGGCCATCGCCATGCTCGCCGGAGAACGACCCTCCATAGGCGGCGACCAGGTCCGCCGCGCGCTCCATGAACCGCCGGTAGGTGGCGACCCCTTCGGTGCTGTACAGGTCGAACGGGATCCTGGTGTGCACGCAGCCCTGGCCGAAGTGGCCATACAGGCTGGGCATCGTGTCGCCGCTGTAGCCGAACTCGCCGTACAGCTTGTTCAGATCCCGCAGGTAATCCCCGAGCCTGCCGGGGTGAACCGCCGAGTCCTCCCAGCCCTCGAAGGTGTCGGGCCGGCCGGGCACGTGGGCGGTCGCGCCCAGGCCGGCCTCCCGGACTTGCCATAGCTCATCTTCACGCTCGGGGTCATCGAGGAACGCGACCGTGGGGTCGTGCTCGCTTTCGTGCAGCGCGCCGAGCATGCGTTCGGCAGCGGCGTCGACCTCGTGCCTGCTGTCGCCGCCGAACTGCACCATCAAGAACGCGCAACCTTCGGGGAGTTCGCTGAGGGCCTGCGGGTTGATGTGCTTGACCTGCTGGTCGCGGATGAGCCGGTGGTCCAAGCCCTCCAAAGCGACTGGCTGGTGAGGCAGGATCGCTGGGACCGCGTCGGCGGCCCGGTCCACGCTGGGATAGCCGAGCACCACCAGGCTGCGCTCGGTCAGCACCGGCACCAGCTTGATCTTCGCCCGCAGCACCGTGACCAGCGTGGACTCGCTGCCCACCAGCAGCCCGGCCACATCAAACCCATGCTCGGGCAGCAGCGAATCCAGGTTGTAGCCAGACACGCGGCGCGGGATATCGGGGTAGCGGTCGCGGATCTGTTCCGCATACTCATCGCGCAGATGGCGCAGGCGGCGGTAGATCTCCGCCCGCCGGTCGCCGCGGCGCTCGATCACGGCGTACTCATCGTCGCTGACCGGGCCGCACCAGAAGCGGGTGCCGTCGTAAAGAAGCACCTCAAGTCCGGCAATGTTATCCACGACCTTGCCGGTGCGCTGCGCCGTAGCACCGCACGAGTTGTTACCGATCATGCCGCCGATCGTGCAGTTCATGTGCGTGGCCGGCTCGGGGCCGAACCGCAGCCCGTGGCCGGCAAGCTCGGCATTCAGCACGTCCAAGACGATGCCCGGCTCCACCACACAGGTACGGGCCTGAGGATCGAGGCTGATCAGACGGTCGCAGTACTTCGACCAGTCCAGCACCACCGCGGCGTTGGTGCACTGCCCGGCTAGGCTGGTGCCGCCGCCCCGCGACAGCAGCGGGGCCCCGTGCTCGCGGCACACCGCCACCGCCGCCGCGCCTGCATCGACGGTGCGGGGCACCACCACGCCGATCGGCACCTGGCGGAAGTTGGACGCGTCAGTCGAATAGGCCGCCCTGCTCCCGGCGTCGAAGCGCACCTCACCATCCACGCGGCAACGCAGGTCTTCCTCAAGTACCCGCATGTCTGGCGCGCTGCCAGCGGCGGCAACGGCGTCCCGGGAGATCGTCATCGCGCGACCCTCCTCAGCACTCCTGCGCGCTTACTTACTGGTGCGACCGGGGAGCATCTCGTAGAACTCGGCGAGCTTTTGCCGAAATCCGCGGACGGCGATACCGGTGCGTTCGGGATTCTTGACCCAGGCCTTGACGGCCTTCTTGGCCTGGCTCTTCATGATGTGCGGCGGCAGTGGCGCGACCTCCTGGTCCACCTTGAACTCGAGCATCACCGGTTTTCTGGCCAAAAGCGCCTGCTCCCACGAGCCACTGCTCAGAACATAGTCAGCGACCTGCGCCATCTGCCCTCCCGTGACAAATGTCGTGAGGCGACATGTCGTTGGGTGCCTCACTCACCAGGCGCAGAGCGGCTAAACCACCCGGGAGCGATCCGGCCGGGACTGGGCTCACCGACCACTGGCGGCCGAGATGATCGCGGGGGTGCCGTGCTGGGGCTGAAGCCCAGATTATGGAGAGCGAGGAAGAGCTGCGCAGGGCTGCGTCATGGATCCATGGCGAGCTACACCTTTGGACGCTGACCGATCTGTCGTGGGCTCACAGGGCCCAGTCGTGGGCTCACAGGGCCCATGCGTGAGCTTCACTTCGCGTCAGGGTGCAGGCGCTGGAACTTGAGCGGTATGGGCTGCGGTGGTCGTATGCCGGGCATGCACTCGCTCATGGCGCAGCCGCCGTGACCACGCCCGAGCGCGTGAAGGTCAGCTGCCGCCGGGACCGCCGATCCACACAGCCTTGATGTTGCAGAACTCGCGGATGCCCTGAACGAATAGCTCCCGGCCGTGACCGGAACTCTTGACGCCGCCGAACGGCAGCTGCGGGTAGGAGGTCACGTTGCCATTGATGAAGACCATCCCGGCCGCGAGATCCTGCACGAACCGGCTCCGCTCCTCTTCATCGTTAGTCCATGCGTTCGCGCCCAGCCCGAACTCGGTGCCGTTGGCGAGCGCTATCGCCGCGTCGATGTCCGCGACCTGGTAGAGGGTGGCCACCGGGCCGAAGACCTCCTCGCTGTGCACGCGCATGTCGGGGGTGATGCCGGCCAGCACGGTCGGCGGGTAGTAGAAACCGGGACCATCGGGCGCGGCTCCTCCACACAGCACCCGGGCTCCGTTGGCCACCGCATCGGCGACGAGCTTTTCGACGTCGTCGCGCTGCTGCTCGGAGGCCAGCGGGCCCACGTCGGTGCTGTCAAGCATCGGGTCGCCGACGGCCTTGCTGGACATCTGCTCGATGAACAGGCGCTCGAATTCGGCGTAGACCGTCTCGTGCACGATGAACCGCTTGGCCGCGATGCAAGACTGGCCGTTGTTAAGGCAGCGCGCAATCGCCGCTACCTGGGCCGCAGCCTGCAGGTCGGCCGAGGGCATGACGATGAACGGGTCGCTGCCGCCCAATTCGAGCACGACCTTCTTGATCTCGCTGCCGGCTATGGCCGCCACCGACTGCCCCGCACGCCCCGATCCGGTGAGCGTGGCCGCGGCAACCCGGCTGTCGCGCAGGATCGCCTCGACCCGCGCGGAGCCGACGAGCAGAGTCTGGAAGGTCCCGCCGGGGAAGCCGGCCCGGCCGAACAGGTCCTGTATAAACAGCGCCGTCTGCGGCACGTTTGAGGCATGTTTCAGCAGCCCGACGTTGCCGGCCATCAAGGCAGGGGCGGCGAAGCGCATGGCCTGCCAAAGCGGGAAGTTCCACGGCATGATCGCCAGGATTGGCCCGAGCGGCTGGTAGCGCACGTAGGCGCGGTCGGCCCCCACGGCATCCGCGTCGGCAAGCTCGTCGGCCAGGAATCCGGCGGCCTGGTCGGCGTAATACCGGCAGGCGGTGGCGCATTTGGTGACCTCCTGCCGGGCAGCGGGCAACGTTTTGCCCATCTCGGTCGTCATCATCGCCGCGATCTGATCCCGTTCGCCGTCGAGGATCTCGGCCGCCCGGCGCATCCATCTCGCCCGGTCGTCGAAGCTTGTCAGGCGGTAGCTGGTATGCGCCGCCGCCGCGGCGGCCAGGCACCGCTCGACGTCCGCCTCGCTCATTTCGCCGTAGGCCTTCACGGTCTCCCCGGTTGCGGGGTTGATGGTCGCGATTGCCACGATTCCTCCCTTCGGCCGCGCGGGCCGCATCGCCGCAGCCTTCGGCTTGCCCCTGCCCCGATCGCGTCGGCCCACACCGCTGCCGGGAGCGCTGGCTGCCGACGTGCGCGCCTGGCAGGGGGCATAACGGGTAAATCGGCCGGGCGCCTTCGCCATGCAGCTGTCGGCTCGGCGAGGGCCGTGATGCTGGACGATCCGGTTGACCCGCCGTGGACGCCGGGCAGGAGCCAAACAGAGTCGCACGAGCGGGTCTTGCGAGCCCTCACGGAGACGCAGCAGGCACACGGCGGCGAGGGCGTCTATCTCGATGAGATAACGCGAACCTAGGCCCGGCGCGTGCCCCCAACATCGACCCCCGCGTCATCAGCCGCCACCAGGAAGGCGTTAACGATCTATTCGACGGGCGAATCCCCATCCCATGAACCGCCACAATCACATACACAGGGAGGCCGGACGCCCACTGTCACACCGTCGGTCAGTCTCTGGCCATCCTCAGCGACGGCTTGGTTAACCAGGCCCGGCGCCACTATCGCGAGCGCTGCGAGGTAGGCCGCGCCTCACGGGGCTGAGCGCCATCACTCCCCGGCTGTCCGCCGGATATCGGTGACCAGCCAGGTCAGGCGGACGGCTCGAGGAACCTGGCGGTGCCCTCGGCCAGAGCGGTGATCGCCTCAGGGCGATGAGCAGTGCCTTCGCCTGGCCAAGAGTGGCCAGCTGCCGGGCTCATTCCTGACGAAGCCGCTCGCTGCGGGGCTGAAGCCTGTCGATCAGCACCGACGCTTCAGCCTTGGACAGGTTCTCCGGCACCTCTTCCCCGGCTTCACGCGCCAGGGTGCGCAGGTAAGACTCCTGCGGCGCCGTCATCGGCTCGTTCCCAGTCGCCCAATCCTGCGGATCTTTCTCCAGCGGTCCGTGACTCATCAGTATCTCCTCACCGCCTGAGCCCTAGCACTATCCCAGCCCCGCTTTACGGGTACCCCAAGAGCAGGCAACCAATCGAACATGTGCTCTAAAACGTGGTCCTTACAAGTAACATGCACGCCCGCAGGGAGTGCCCTGCCGCCATCGCGTTGCGTCACAGGCCGACGTCGCAGCTTCGCGAGGCGGCGACACCGGCGGCGACCGCAGAGATCCAGATCCCTCTCAGCGCCCGCCGAGCGCTGCCGCGGCGGCGCGCAGGTCGCTCACCAGCCCGGCGTAGGCGGCGTCGCGATCGTCGGCGCGCAACACTGCCGAAGGATGGATGGTGGGCACGACCGTGACCTGGCGGGTCCGCCCTTCAGGCCGACCGGGCGCGGGCCAGGAAACCGGCGTGCCACGTGCGCTGGTCACCCGGAACGAGCTGCCGAACAGTGCCTGGCCCGCGGTCGCCCCCAGCGTCACCACAACGCTCGGCTGCAGCCGGGAGAGTTGCGCCGCCAGCCATGGCCAGCAGGCATTGACCTGCCAGGTGTCCGGTCGCTCATGGATGCGGCGTTTCCCGCCCCGCGGCGCAGGCTTCCAGCGGAAGTGCTTGACCGCGTTGGTGGTATAGGTCACTTTCGGCGAAATTCCCGCGTCGGCCAGGGCGCGGTCAAGCAGCTTGCCGGCCGGGCCGACGAATGGCTCGCCAGCCCGGTCCTCCGCATCACCGGGCTGCTCCCCGATCAGTACTACCGGCGCACAGGCGGGGCCACGGCCAAAGACGGCCTGCGTGGCGCGCTTGTAAAGATCACAGCCCCGGCAGTCCTGGACCGCGTTGGCCACAGCCGCCAGGCTCGCCTCGTCACCTGGCACAAAGCTGCCCGCCCCCGGGTAGCTGTCCTTGCCGGTCATTGCAGCGGCCTTCCTGCCGGGTCCTGCGGTCTGCCAGTACCCCACCACGGGCCGGTGAACCGGAGCCGGGGACCGCAAGCCCGCCCCGCGTTTAGCCCATTGGCCACGGGTAGACGGGGGCCGGTGACCACCCACTGGGCGATCCGGCTCGGCGGATCAGCGGATCATAGGGTCTAAAACTGACCGAGGCTGGTGACAGTCGGGTCTCCTGATAGGAGACCTGCATGACTGAACGAGAGCTGGAGCGCCAAGCCCGGCACCGGCTGGCGGTGTTGCGGCACGCCGAGGAGATCAGCGGCAACGTTTCTGCCACCTGGCGGTACTACGGCGTCAGCCGCAACTGCTTCTACAAGTGGCTGCGCCGCTATGAGGCCGAGGACCTTGCCGGGCTGAGGGACAGGTCCAGCAAGCCGCACAACTCGCCGAAGGCCACCAGCACCGAGGTGGTCGAGAAGATCTTGTGGCTGCGCCACCACTATCACTTCGGCCCGGCGAAGATCGCGATGTACCTGCAGCGCTACCACGATGTGCCGTCAGCACGTCAGGGGTGTGGCGCATCCTCAAGCGGCTGGGCCTTAACCGGCTGCCGGCCTCGCAGCGGTACAAGCGCCATGACCGCCGCTGGAAGCGGTATGAAAAGCCGCGCCCGGGCCACCAGCTGTAGGTCGATGTCAAGTTCATCGAGCCGCTCGGCCAGCCCGGTCGCAGGCGCAAGTACTATCAATTCACCGCGATCGACGACTGCACCCGGCTGCGGATCTTGCGCGCCTACCCGCGCTGCGACCAGAAGACCGCGATCCAGTTCATCGACTACACCCTGGCCAAGCTGCCCTTCGCCGTCGAGCGCGTGCAGACGGACATTCAACGGCCAGGAGTTCGGTGCATCGTTCCACTGGCACCTGCTGGACAAGGGCATCGACCATGTCTATATCAAGCCCCGCACCCCGCGGCTGAACGGCAAGGTCGAGCGAAGCCACCGGATCGACGCTGAGGAGTTCTACCGGCTGCTCGAGGGCCAGGTGATCGACGACACCCGCCTGTTCACTCCAGGAGTGGGAGGACTACTACAACTACCATCGCGCCCACGGCGCCTCGGCGGCCAAACCCCCTACGAACGCCTGCGGCAGAAAGCCCAAGACCCGCTGTCATAGGCCTCCGTCAGTTGCACACCTAGCAGCGGAACTTCGCGACGATGCTGGCTGCTGACCCCGGAGTGCATGGGTCAACGTCCGGGTGTTGCTGACCGATGCCGCTGGACTACCGCTCCGGGAAGGCCAGAGGACGAATGTCATTGGGCAGTCTCCGCGAATCGCCGATCCACGCCCTGATGGCCCAGACCGGGTCCCGCGTTGGGTGCCGGGTTTTCATGTTGCTATTCCGGGTAGCCCCCGGTCTTCTGCTGAGGGACGCGGCCTGACATCAACGCCGGATCTGGCGGTAAGACGGGGTCGGGCCGGCGTCCTGGGCGTACGGCCGCCACGTCCGTGCGCCAGCGACGCGAGGGATGGCCCCTGAGTTATCGAGCGGAGATATCACTATGGCGACACAGCCAGGCCGGGCCGCACCGTCGGCGGACAACCTGCCACTCGCGCAGCAGCAGCAGTATCCCGGCACGGCTGGCGAGATGAGCCCGCAGCCCGCCGACGAGATGCGCGACTACACCGGCCGCGGCCTGCTCGACGGGCGCCGCGCGCTGGTCACCGGCGGTGACTCGGGCATCGGGCGCGCCGTCGCGGTGGCCTTCGCCAAGGAAGGCGCCGACG
>WNGD01015287.1_pt1 | contig 10223 bp, 6 predicted proteins | sample 5400671 | NCBI WGS metagenome assembly WNGD01 (sample SAMN13153369, study PRJNA577476) | soil metagenome | isolation source: 40 cm soil or saprolite under grassland replicate 2 | place: USA:California | collected 2016-06-15
CTGCTGGTGGCGGCCGCGCGGCAGCCGATGATCAACTCTTCCTGGGACGAGGCCGCGCAGGAGATCGTGGTCAAGCACTACGTCAATCTCGGCATCGCCGCGGCCACCGACCGCGGCCTGATCGTGCCGAACATCAAGGATGCCCATGCGCTCAGCCTCCCGGCGCTCGCCAGGGCGCTGCAGGATCTCACCGAGACCGCGCGCGCGGGCAAGGCAACGCCCGCCGACCTGACCGGCGGCACGATCACGATCACGAACGTGGGCGTCTTCGGGGTGGACGCCGGCACTCCCATCCTCACCCCGGGCGAGGCAGCGATCCTCGCGTTCGGCCAGGTTAAGGATGCACCGTGGGTGCACGAGGGGCAGCTGGCGGTGCGCAGTGTGGCGACGCTCGCGCTGTCCTTCGATCACCGCATCGTCGACGGCGACATGGGGTCCGCTGTTCTCAGGGACACCGGGGCGATGCTCACCGATCCGCTGAACATGCTCGCCTGGAGTTAGCGGCCCCGGGGCCTCACAGAGGCCCCGGCAATAGGACTGCCGGGCTCGCGGGCCCCCGCATCCCTGACCCAGCGCCCCATTGCCGGGGCCTCTTAGCCAGTCAGAACGCCTCGGCCGGCAGGTCCATCAGATCAAGCGTGGTGGCCTCCGCGATCTCGCGGTCGGCGGCGAGCCTGGGCAGCACGGTGGCGGCGAAGAACCGGGCCGCCGCGAGCTTCCCCTCGTAGAACCCGCGGTCGGCCCCGGCCGCCTCGTCCAGCCTGGCCAGCGCGACCTCGGCCTGCCGGGCGAGCAGCCAGCCGATCACCAGGTCGCCGAGCGCGAGCAGCAGGCGGGTGGTGTTGAGCCCCGCGCGGTAGATCTCGGCGGGATGCTCGGCGGAGCCGGCCAGGAAGCCGTGCATAGCCGCCACGATGCCCTCGACATCGGCGGCGGCCCTGGCCAGCGCGCCGCGCTCGGCCTTGAGCCTGCCGTTCCCTGACTCGCTCGCGGCGAAGTCCCTGATCTGGCCGAGCAGGGACCGCAGCGCCTTGCCGTCATTCCGGACGATCTTGCGGAAGTACAGGTCAAGGCCCTGGATCGCGGTAGTGCCCTCGTACAGGCTGTCGATCTTCGCGTCCCTGACGTACTGCTCGATCGGGTAGTCCTGCAGGAACCCCGACCCGCCCAGGGTCTGCAGGGACAGGGCCAGCAGCTCGTAGGCACGCTCCGACCCGGCCCCCTTGACGACCGGCAGCAGCAGGTCGTTCAGTCCGGCTGTCGCCTCGTCCGCCGTCCCGCTGGCCGCGGCCACCTGCTCGGCGTCCTGCAGAGTCGCGGTGTACAGGACCAGCGCGCGCATCCCCTCCGCGTAGGCCTTCTGCAGCATGAGCATCCGGCGGACATCCGGGTGCGCCAGGATCGGCACCCGCGGCGCGGTCTTGTCGAGCAGCTGGGTGAGATCGGCGCCCTGCAGCCGGGTCCTGGCGAAGTCCAGCGCGTTCAGGTAGCCGGTGGACAGCGTCGCCATCGCCTTCGTCCCGACCATCATCCGGGCGTGCTCGATGATCACGAACATCTGCCTGATGCCGTCGTGGGTGTCCCCGACCAGGGTGCCGACCGCCGGGCGGGACTCGCCGAACGTCAGCTCGCAGGTGGTCGACGCCTTCAGGCCCATCTTGTGCTCGACCCCGGTGGCGTAGACGCCGTTGCGCTCGCCGAGCGAGCCGTCCTCGCCGACCAGGTACTTGGGCACCAGGAACATCGACAGGCCCTTGGTGCCCGGGCCGTGTCCCTCCGGCCGGGCGAGGACCAGGTGGAAGATGTTCTCCGCCATGTCGTGCTCGGCGCTGGTGATGAACCTCTTGACGCCCTCGATGTGCCAGCTGCCGTCCGGCTGCCGGATGGCACGGGTCCGGCCGGCGCCGACGTCGGAGCCGGCGTCAGGCTCGGTCAGCGCCATGGTGGCTGTCCACCTGCGCTCGGCGGCCAGCTCGGCGAAGCGCTGCTGGTAGGGGGTGCCCATCAGGAACAGGGCCCGGGCGAATGCCGCGCCGCTCGCGTACATCCAGACCGCCGGGTTGGCACCGAGGATCAGCTCGGCGACCGCCCAGCAGAGCGACCGCGGCGCGGCGGTGCCGCCAAGCTCGGCCGGCAGCTCAAGGCGGAACCACTCCGCGTCCATGAAGGCCGCGAAGGACTTCTTGAAGCCGTCCGGCATCCGCACCGAGCCGGTGGCCGGATCGAAGACCGGCGGGTTGCGGTCGGCGCCGGTGAACGACTCGGCGATCGGCCCGGTGGCCAGCCGGTTCACCTCGGCAAGGATCCCGCGGGCGGTCTCGGTGTCCAGGTCCGGATACGGCTCCGCGCCCAGGAGGTCCTGCCGCCGCAGCACCTCGAACAGGTTGAACTCGATGTCACGAAGGTTGCTCTTGTAGTGCCCCATCCCCGCCTCAGGTGTGCAGAGGGCCGTGTCAGCTAACACTGCCCAACCAGCCAACACTGCCCTACCAGCCAGTAACTTAACTTATCTTACCCGGAAGTAACCGCGATGGCGAGCCTGCTAGCTGCGGCGGAGCCGCGGCCATTCCGCTAAACCGAATCTCGTTCTAGAATGCGGGCATGGCACGGTGCTGGCTCATCGGCACGGTGCCGGTTCATCGGCACGGTGCTGGCTCATCGGCACGGGATCACGGCGAACGGGGTGAACCATGGCGCTCGGCCTCACCGAGGAGCACCTGGACCTAGCGGCAGCGATCCGGGGCTGGGCCCAGCGCAACTGCCCGCCCGAGGTCATGCGGGCCGCCGCGAACGGCCCGGACAGCGGGTCGGAAAGGTACCTGGAGTCGCTGCGGCCAGGGCTCGCCGAGCAGGGCGTGCTCGGCCTGCACCTGCCTGAGGAGCACGGCGGGCAGGGCTACGGCCTGCCAGAGCTGGCCGTGGCACTGGAGGAACTCGGCCGGGCACTCGTCCCCGGGGCCTACCTGCCGACCGTCTTCGCCAGCGCCGCGCTGGCCACGGCCGACGCCGCGGCCGACGTGACCGGGAAGCTGCTGGCCGGCCTGGCGGACGGCTCCGCGGCAGGCGCGGTATCGCTGGCTCCGGGCCTGACCGGCCGGGCCGGGCCCGATGGCGGCCTGATCATCGACGGGGAAGCCGCGCCGGTGCTCGGCGCCAGCCTGGCTGACCTGGTCATCGCGGGGGTGCAGACGGACCGGGGTGAGGTCTGGGTGGCCCTTGACGCCGCGAGCCTGGAGATCACCCGGCTGGACAGCCTTGACCTCACCCGCCCGGTCGCGCTGATCCGCGCGGACGGCATCGCCCTGCCCGCCGACCGGCTGCTGGCCGGCCTCGACCGCGGGACGGTCACCAGCCTGGCCGCGATACTGTTCGGCGCCGAGGCGGCCGGCCTCGCCGACTGGGCCACCCAGACCGCCGCTGATTACGCCAAGATCCGACATCAGTTCGGCCGGCCGATCGGGCAGTTCCAGGCCGTCAAGCACCGCTGCGCCTGGATGCTGACCGCCGCCGAGCAGGCCGCCGCGGTGGTCTGGGACGCGGCGCGAACGCAGCCGGACGGCGCGGCAGCTGAGCCGGCCGCAGGTCGCCAGCGCGAGTACGCGGCCAGCGTCGCCGCCGTGGTTGCCATCGACGCTGCGGTCTCGTGCGCGCACGAGTGCATCCAGGTACTCGGCGGCATCGGCTACACCTGGGAGCACGATGCCCACCTGTACTACCGGCGGGCGATGTCGCTGCGCGCCCTGCTCGGCCCGTCCGATGAATGGGCGCGGCGGGTGGCCAGGCTTGCGCTGGCGGGCACCCGAAGGCCCGTTCAGGTAGATCTTCCGGACGGTGACGCCTCGGTGCGTGCGGCTATCCGCGGCGAGCTCGCCGAGATCGCGGCATTGACCGGCGCCGAGCGCACCGAGCGGATCGCGGCAGGCGGCTGGGTCGTCCCGCACCTGCCGCGGCCGTGGGGCCGCGGTGCGAGCCCGCTGCAGCAGCTGGTCATCGATCAGGAGATGCGCGCCGCCGGGGTCCGCGGCCCCGCGCTGGCCATCGGCGCGTGGGTGGTGCCAGCGCTGATTCAGTACGGGACGCCCGGGCAGCAAGAGGAGTTCCTGCCGCCAACGCTGCGCGGCGAGTTCCTGTGGTGCCAGCTGTTCAGCGAGCCCGGTGCGGGCTCTGACCTGGCCGGGCTGACTACCCGCGCGGAACGGGCCGACGGCGGCTGGCGGCTGACCGGGCAGAAGATCTGGACCTCGCTGGCCAAGCAGGCAGCCTGGGCAATCTGCCTTGCCCGCACCGACCCCGGCGCCCCCCGGCATGACGGGATCACCTACTTTCTCGTGGACATGTCGGCACCGGGCGTCGAGGTGCGGCCGCTGCGGGAGATCACCGGGGACTCCCTGTTCAACCAGGTGTTCCTCGACGACGTGTTCGTGCCGGACGACTGCGTTGTCGGCGAGGTGAACGGCGGCTGGCGGATAGCCAGGACAACGCTGGCCAATGAGCGGGTCTCGCTGTCCCGGTCCTGGACGTTCGGGTCCGGTCTGGACGAGCTGCTCGCGGTGGCCGGCCCCGCGGAGTCCGGCGGCCAGCTGCCGCTCGGCCAGGTCGGCGTGCTTGCCTGCGAGAGCCACGCGATCGATCTGCTGGCGGTCAGGGTGACGCTGAAGCAGCTGTCCGGAACGGAGCCCGGCGCCACCGGCAGCGTAAGGAAGCTGCTCGGGATGCGGCATGCTCAGCGAGTTTCCGAGCTCTGCTGGTCCGTCTCCGGCGCCGGCGGCGCACTCGGCGGCGCCGGGCCCGCGGTCGGGCCCGGCGGGGCTGCCAACGGCCCGCACTGGGCCCGCCAGGTACTCCTGACCAGAGCGCTCACCATCGGCGGCGGGACGACCGATATCCAGCTCAATATCATCGGCGAGCGGATACTCGGCCTGCCCAGGGATCCGGAGCCGCCCGGCGCGTGAGGCGCTGCCCCGGCGCGGCGCCGCGCTAGCCTACGAAGAGCGGGAGCCGGGGGGATACCGATGAGTAGCGGTGACGACGGCGCGCCGGGTGACGATCCATCGCCGGGGGGACGGGGATCCGCGCCGGGCGGGCGAGGTGACTGGGCTGCGGATTCAGCTAGTGAGCCGTACATACCCGGGCCCAGGCCCGGGTTCTACCCGCCTGGAGTCCCCCGGCACTCGCGGACGCGCCGCAGGAATCCCCCCGCCGACGCCCAGCAGCGCCTGATGGCCAGGATTTCGGCGGGCAGGAAGGCGCGGCAGCAGCGCGCGCTGGCCGTCCTGTGCGGCGCGGCATCGGCGCTCGTGCTGCTGATCGCGGGCAGCGCCTGGGCGCTCAGCAGCTACGTCATCGGCCATATCGGCCGGGTTAACGCGGGCACCGGCGGGACGCCGTCAAGCGGGCCGCTGAACATCCTGGTGGCCGGCGTCGACCTGCGGTCCGGCCTGACCAGGTTCCAGCAGGCCAGGCTGCACGTCGGCGCTGACACCAGCACGAACTCCGACACCATGATGATCGTCCACGTACCCGCGGATCACGGCAGCGTGTCGGTGGTCAGCCTGCCGCGCGACTCATGGGTCGCCATCCCTGGGCACGGGATGAACAAGATCAACGCGGCGTTCGGGCTCGGCGGGCCGAAGCTGATGGTGCGGACCGTCGAGCAGAACACCGGGCTGACCATCAACGACTACATCGAGGTGAACTTCCTCGGATTCGTCAAGGTGATCAACGCGCTCGGCGGGGTGAACATCTGCCTGCCGTACGCGGTGAATGACCCGTACAGCGGCCTGCGCATGCCCGCGGGCAAGCATCACGTGGGCGGGCTGACAGCGCTCGAGTTCGCCCGTGACCGGCATTCATTCGCACTCTCCGACCTGGCCAGGATCAGCGACCAGCAGCAGTTGCTTTCCTCGATGCTGAACGAGGCGGTAAGTTCGGGCACGATCGCGAACCCGGTCCGGCTGTCAGCGTTCCTGACCGCCGCGTCCGCGGCGGTCAAGGTTGACCAGCGGCTGAACGTGACCAGCCTCGCGGACCAGCTTCGCGGCATCCCGGCCAGCCGGGTGACGTTCACGACCGTGCCGATCGCGAGCGCGAACTACGTGACTCCGACCGGCCAGTCGGCAGTGCAGTGGGACAGCCAGGCGGCGGCCAGGCTGTTCGCGGCGCTCAAGGCCGACAAGTCGCCGGTCAGGCAGCCGGGCAAGCGACGGCCCGCCGTGGCGCGAACCGGGCCGAAGCGGAGCCAGGTCTCAGTAGACGTCTACAACGGGACCCTGGTCGGCGGCCTGTCAGCGAGCACCGGCGCGCAGCTTTCCCGGCTTGGCTTCAAGGTGCACGGCGCCGGGCTGTCCTGGTCGAGCAGCGACATCGGCCAGACGGTGATCCAGTACCCGCCAGGGATGATCGCGGCGGCGCGAGTCGTCAGGAAGGTGCTGCCGGGCGCCACCGTGGCGCAGGTGCGCAAGCTGGCCAGGATCCGGATCGTGCTAGGCACATCCGGGCACCAGGTCAGTGGCTCGCCGCCGGGCTCCGCGGGACATGGCTCAGCCGGGCCCGGCCAGCGCAAGACCGCCGCGCAGGCCGCGTGCAGGTAGCCAGGACTAGGTTGCGCCAGCCTCGGGCGGGAACGATGTAGGCGCCGGTGGCGGTGCCTCCGCCGGCTCGGGCGCGGCGGACTCGGGCGCGGCGGACTCGGGCGCGGCGGACTCGGGCGCGGCGGACTCGGGCGCGGCGGACTCGGGCGCGGCGGACTCGGCCCGCGCCAGGCTGATCTCGTGCTCGGCCTCGTGACTGGAGATCTCGGTCACCAGCCGATCGATCTCCGCCGCGCTCTCCGGAGTCCCCCGCCCGGTTCGGTCCGCATAGACGATTGCCCCCAGGTTGCGGAGCATGACGTCGGCCCGCCGCTTCGCCTGCGCCTGGTCGAACTTGACCTTGCTATCGCGCGCCGTTTCCTGCGTCTTCTGCGCGATCTGCGTGGCCTGCGCCCTGACCTTGTCCATCAGACCCATGTCTGCCTCCTGACTCCGCAGTGGCCTCAACCGCAGCATAGGCCTGCGGTGCAACCCCGTGCTTAGGTACGGACCAGTGGCCGGCATGCTGTACAACAGAGAGCCATGGAGAGCCTTCTGAGTCAGGCCGGCTACGGCGCGATCGCCATCCTCGGGTTCCTCGAGGCATGCTGCATCCCAATTCCCTCGGAGATCACCTTTGGCTTCGCCGGCTTCCTCGCGTACCAGGGTCACCTGAATGTCGTACTCGTGATCGTCGTCGGCTCGCTCGCTGAGCTCTGCGGCTCATTCGTCTCTTACGGCGCGGGCCGGCTGGGCGGGCGGCCCGTGGTCGACCGGGTCGGCAAGTACCTGCTGATCACGAAGTCTGATATTGATCGCGCCGAGCGCTTCTTCACCGGCCGCGGCGAGTTCGCCGTGGCCATCGGGCGGGCACTGCCGGTGGTCCGCGCGTTCACGTCGCTGGTGGCCGGCTTCGTCGAGGTACCGGCGCTGCAGTTCGGGGTGCTCAGCCTGATCGGCACGGTGGTCTACGCCGCAACGGTCACCCTGGTTGGCTACGGGTTCGGCAGCGCGTGGGACAGCGTCGCGCATTACATCGCGATCGGCGGCTACGCGATCGTGGCCATCGTGGTGATCGCGGTCGGCGCGTTCATCATCTACCGGCTGCGCGAACTGAGGAAGGAAGCAGCCAGCAGCCGGGAGAGCACGCTGCCCCCGACCGTCTAGGGACTCGCTAGTCGGTGAGCGCCTGGTAGACGAGCTGCCGTAGCTGTGGCCGGAGCCGGTAGCTGCTCGACGGGAGGAGCTGGGTGAAGAAGGAGACGGTCATCCCCGCCGCCTGATCCACCCAGAACGCCGTGCTCGCCGCGCCACCCCAGGAGTATTCTCCCTCGGCGCAGATCGCCTTGCCTGCTGCCGCGTCGATGACGACCGCGAACCCGAGGCCGAATCCCGTGCCGCGGAAGGGTGCCTCCGCGAACAAGGGCCGACCGAATGCCTCCAGATCTGCCCCGCCGGGCAGCTGGTTGCGGGTCATGTAGGCCACCGTCCGAGGGCCGAGCAGGCGCGCGCCGTCCAGCTCGCCGGCCGGACTGCCGGGGCGGTCCATGAGCAGCTGGGTAAACCGGTGATAGTCGGCGGCGGTCGAGATGAGGCCGCCACCGCCGCCGAGGAACCGCGGGGCCGCCGCTGCCACCTTGCCCAGCGCGTTCAGCCGGGTCGCCCTGCCGTCCGCGCCCGGGGTGTACAGGGCGGCCAGCCGTTCCGCGTCGGCCGGCCCGACATGGAAGGCCGTGTCGGTCATGCCAAGGGGCCGGAAGATGCGGCTGGTCAATACCTCATCCAGGCGCTGGCCCGTGGCGACTTCGACAACCCGGCCGAGCACATCGGTCGCCACCGAGTAATTCCACTCGGCGCCGGGCTGGAAGAGCAGCGGCAGGGCGGCCCACCGGTCACAGCACTCCGCCAGGTCAAGGCCGCGCGGAGTGCCCCACTCGAATCCGGCGGCGCGGTACTGCGCGTCGACCGGATGCACCCGGTGGAACCCGTAGGTGAGCCCGGAAGTGTGCGTCAGCAGGTGCCATATCCGCACCGGCTCGACGGCGGGCACCAGCACCGGCTTGACGTCCGAGCCGCCGGCGTAGACCCGGGCATCGGCGAACGACGGGATGAAGTCGCTCACCGGGTCGGTCAGCTCAAACGCGCCCTCCTCGTAGAGCATCATCGCCGCGACCGAGGTGATCGGCTTGGTCATCGAGTAGATCCGCCAGAGCGTGTCGGTCTCGACCGGCAAGCCCGCTTCGACGTCCCGCAGGCCGTAGCTGGACACGTGCGCTATGCGGCCGTTCCTGCTGACCGTGAGCAGCCATCCCGGCAGCCGCCCGTCGTCGACGTAGCGAGCGAAGTGCCGGCCGATCCGGTCCAGCCGCCCCGGGTCGAAGCCGGCCTCGGCCGGGTCGGTTTCCGCCTTCAGCCCGGTCATCCCGCCACCTTCCCGGCCGCCACCGCAGCGGCATCCTGCCTCGATCTTCTAGCCTCAGCCCCGTGCCGGTCCAGTGCGCGCATGCCCCGGCAGCAACGCTGCTCACCGGCGGTGTCGCTGACCGTCAGCTGATGTCGAGATCACCGCGCTTCACGCTAGCGAGGAACAGCCTCCATTCAGTACGCGTAAATACTAGAACTGGGCCCGATTCGTTGGCTTTGGTGTCCCTAACGCCAATCCGGCCATGCTCCAGCTCAGCGAGCTCAACGCAGCTGCCGTTATAAGCGCTCCAGGAACCCTTCCGCCCGGATAGCGCCTGGCCGGCTGGCTCGCCAGAGACCGTACTTGCTGCGTCTTTCTGTCCGCTTGAGCCAGTCATGGTGTACTCGTTACCTCCAATACTTTCCGTTCCGATCGCCAAAACGAATCGGAGCGAGGTCAATTGGGAATTATGGTCCGCCGCGAAACGCGATGGGAGCATGCAACCAAACCATAGACCGCCCGCCCCGGCGATCCGAGGTGAGCTGAGAGGCAGGTTAGCAGCTCTCTGACCTGCGCCTCAGCTAGCAGGTCCAGCGGCGAACGTGGCGATGATTTCTTTCACGCATTGCGGCAAGATCGTCAGTCATGCCGTCATTCTGCCCGGGATTTCACCGGCAGGGGGATCGCGTTGTCGGCTATGTCCGCTCGGTCAGTTCGACGGTGGTCGCGCACGGCTCGGTGACGCGACAGGTTGCCCGGAAGAGCATGGGCACCGCGTGGGACCCCGGGCCGGCCCCGCCGGGCCCTACGAGGCTTGACGGTGAAAGACCGCGGCCCGTAGTGTCTGCAGCGCTCCGGTCCGTGGCCGGAGTGGTGCAGCCCGCAGCGAAGCCCGGTGAGATGCCGGCACTGTCCCGCAACGGTGATGCCCCCGCGAGGGGCTGAGTCCGGACGCCTGACCTGCACCGGCGAATCTGGTCCTCGGCGGAAGGGCTGTTCGTGGGTGAGACCGGCACCGCGGTGCCCGCAGACGACGAAGTGATGCCCGCACCCGGCCGAGCGGCGCCGGTCAGGGGCGAACTTGATCACGTGCGGCCCGGGCGGCGTCACCGCGTCTCGCTGTCGCTCGTGCTAGGCGGCTGCTCGCTGCTGCTGCTCATCGTCATTTCAGCGGCGGTCGGAGTCGGCTCGGTGGCCATCAGCCCGGCCGCTGCCTGGCATGTCGTGATCAGCCATCTGGCCGGCCACCC